>Ga0306921_10007415_pt1 | contig 11526 bp, 8 predicted proteins | sample sta12Cox44000080_FD_203760 | JGI IMG/M metagenome (GOLD analysis project Ga0306921, IMG submission 203760) | Lab enrichment of tropical soil microbial communities from Luquillo Experimental Forest, Puerto Rico - statoxic.12C.oxic.44.000.080 (v2)... | ecosystem: Environmental > Terrestrial > Soil... | reverse complement strand
GCTCAAGCAACGTTTCCTGGCCGAGGAGCCGGTAGAGCTGCTGGTACACGCGCGCTCGGCGCTGATCGATGCGGTGCTGCGGGCGGCCTGGCACATGCACTGCGCGGCACACACCGCCTGGGCACTTATCGCCGTTGGCGGCTACGGGCGCGGGGAGCTGCACCCCGCTTCCGACATCGACTTCCTGCTGCTGGTGCCACAATCCCCGGACCCCGCCGGCAGTGCCGCGGTCGAGCAGCTGGTGACCTTCCTGTGGGACATCGGACTCGAGGTCGGCCACAGCGTTCGCACCATCGGCGAGTGCCGCGAGGAATGCATAGGCGATGTGAGCGTCATGACGACGCTGTTGGAAGCCCGCCTGCTCGCCGGTAGCGCGGCGCTGTTTGCGGCCATGCGTACCGGGCTCGCCCCCGAGCACATCTGGCCGGTGAAGCAGTTCTTCGAGGCCAAGGTGCGCGAGCAGACCGAGCGACACCTCAAGGCGAACGACACCGCCTACAACCTCGAACCCAACGTCAAGACCGGACCCGGCGGCCTGCGCGACATCCAGACCATCGCCTGGGTGGCGAAACGGCACTTCGGCGCCGAGAGCCTCGATGGGCTCGCCACACACGGCTTCCTCGCACCGGCTGAGCTGCGACGCCTGACGCAGGCGCAGGCGTTCCTGTGGAAGGTGCGCTTCGGCCTCCACATTCTCACCGGCCGCCACGAGGACCGGCTGCTGTTCGATCACCAGATTCGCCTGGCGCAAAGCTTCGGCTACGAGGACGCCTCCTACACGCTCGCAGTCGAGCAGTTCATGCAGCGCTACTACCGCACCGTCATGGAGGTAAGCCTGCTGAACGAGCTGCTGCTGCAACTGTTCCGGGAGGCGATCCTCAGCGAGAGCGAGCCGCCGCGTCCGCTCAATGCGCGCTTCCAGGTGCGCAGCGGCTCGCTCGAGGCGGTGAGCGAAGAGGTGTTCGCGCGCTCACCGAGCGCGCTGCTCGAGCTGTTCGTGCTGCTGCAGCAGCATCCCGACGTCCGCGGAGTGCGTGCCTCGACCATGCGCGCGGTGGCGAAGAACCTGTGGCTGATCGATGAGGAGTTCCGCCAGAACCCGCGCCACCACCGGTTGTTCCTCGAGATCCTGCGCTCGCCCGTGGGCGTCACCCACGAGCTGCGCCGCATGAATACCTACGGCGTGCTCGGGCGCTACATCCCGGCCTTCGGACGCATCGTCGGGCGCATGCAGTACGACCTGTTCCACGCCTACACGGTCGATGCGCACACCCTGTTCGTGGTGAGCAACCTGCGGCGCTTTGCGATCCCGCGTTATGATCACGAGCTCCCCGAGGCCTCGCGCGTCATGCAGGCCCTGCCGCGCAGCGAGGTTGCGTATCTCGCCGCGCTGTTCCATGACATCGCCAAGGGACGTGGCGGAGACCACTCCGAGCTCGGCGCGGTGGATGCCGAGGCGTTCTGCCTGGAGCAGGGCCTCTCGCCCTATGATGCGCGGCTCACCGCCTGGCTCGTGCGCCACCATCTGCTTTTATCCATCACCTCGCAGAAGCAGGATATCGGCGATCCGCAGGTCATCAATGCGTTCGCGCGCAAGGTGGGCGATGAGACGCATCTCGACTACCTGTACGTGCTCACCTGCGCGGACGTACGTGCCACCAACCCGAAGCTGTGGAACTCATGGAAGGCGACACTGTTCCAGGACTTCTACAAGCGGGTGAAGCAGGCGTTGCGCCGCGGGCTGGAGAGTCCGATCGATGCCGAGCACCTGGTGCGCGAGACCCAGGACGCCGCACGGCGCCTGCTGTTCGAGCGTGGCGTCGCGGAAGCGGCAATCGCCGCCGTGTGGAGGCGCTTCACAGCCGGCTACTTCCTGCAGCACTCTCCCGAGGAAGTCGCCTGGCACACTCAGCTGCTGTCGGAGCGCGAGGCCGGGTCGGATGAGCCGCTGGTGGCGCTGGACCCGCGCAGCGTGCGCGGCACAACCGCGGCGCTGATCTTCGCGCGCCCGCGCCGGCACGGATTCGCGCGCACCACGGCCGCCCTCGATCAGCTCGGGCTCAACATCGTCGATGCCCGCATCACCCCCAGCGGGGATGGCTTCAGCCTCGACCTCTACCACCTCCTCGAGGATGATGGCGCACCGATCGCCGATAGCGACCGCCTGGCGGAGATCGAGCACGCCCTGTGGCGCTCGCTCCAGGGCGGCCCGGATGCGCGGCTGGCGGTCTCGCGGCGTGCGCCGCGCCAGGTACGCATGTTCCATACGCCGACCCACATCGCACTCAGCGTCGATGAGCGCAATGGCCGCTCGGTGCTCGAGCTCACTGCCGGCGACCGGCCGGGGCTGCTATGCGAGGTTGGACAGGTGCTGATGCAGGAGCGCATCGAGCTGCACGCCGCGAAGATCATGACGGTCGGCGAGCGGGCGGAGGACGTCTTCTATCTCACCGACTTCGACAATCGCCCACTGAGCGGCGCGGCGGCCGAGCAGCTGAAGGAGCACCTGATGCAGGCGCTCGACCAGCGCCAGGCAGCGTTGCGGGCACCCGGCGGTGGCGGCGGCTGACCGGCCTGCGATGACGAGCGAGCTGCAGCATCTCCAGAGCATCATCGACGCCGCCTTCGAGCGCCGTGCCACCCTCAGTGCCCGGCACCTGCCGGGCGAGCTCGATGGGGCGCTGGAGGAGTGTCTCGAGGGGCTCGATCGTGGCGAGCTGCGCGTAGCCGAGCCGCGGGAGGGCGGCTGGGTGGTGAACGAGTGGCTGAAGAAAGCGGTGCTGCTCTCCTTCCGCGTGCGCGAGAACCGCCTGGTGGATGGCGGCTTCGCACGCTTCTACGACAAGGTGCCCCTCAAGTACGCCGCGGCCAGCGAGGAGGAGCTGCGCAGTGGCGGAGTGCGCATCGTGCCGCATGCGCTCGTCCGCCGCGGCGCCTACGTGGCTCCCGATGTGGTGTTGATGCCGAGCTACGTGAACATCGGCGCCTGGGTCGGTCCGGGTACCATGGTCGATACCTGGGCGACGGTCGGTTCCTGCGCACAGATCGGCCGCAACGTGCACCTCTCGGGTGGGGTTGGGATCGGCGGGGTGCTCGAGCCGCTGCAGGCGACTCCCACCATCATCGAGGACGACTGCTTCATCGGCGCACGCTCGGAGATCGTCGAGGGCGTGATGGTGGGAGCGGGCTCGGTCATCTCCATGGGCGTCTTCATCGGCCAGAGCACCCGGATCTACGATCGCGAGAGCGGCAAAGTGTTGCGCGGTCGGGTCCCTCCCGGGTCGGTGGTGGTCCCCGGCACCCTCCCCTCGGCCGACGGCCGCTATGGCCTGCAGTGCGCCGTCATCGTCAAGCGTGTCGACGCTCAGACACGAGCCAAGACCTCGATCAACGAGCTGCTGCGAACTGCCGAGTGAGTGATCGAGGGTGCCGACAGGCTCCCCGGGCGCTCAACCTGGGCACGGCGCGCCTTCAGCGGCCGTGACCGCCCTGTGACCGCCCTGCGACTGACCGCGTAACCACCGCCCCCTGAGAATTGGGGACATGCTCAACAGACTTCCTCGCCGCAGGTGCGTCCTGTGGGTGTTGGCTGCCCTGACCGCCTCGGCCCAGGCAGTCGCCCAGCAGAAAACCGGGCCGGGTGTCACCGGTGAGGAGAGCCTCACCTGGAAGGGTATTACGCTCTATGGCGTCGTCGATGTCGGTGTCCAGTACGACACGCACATGGCGCCCCTCACCCCGTTTCGGCCCGCCGCGAGCGGGAACATCGTGCGCCAGAACAGCCGGGGGTCGGTCGTCGGCGTGACTCCGAGCAATATGGGCCAGTCGCGAGTCGGACTGCAGGGCATCGAGCCCCTGAACGATGAATGGTCGGGCGTATTCCAGGTGGAGACCTTTTTCAACCCGCAGTCGGGCGAGCTCGCCGACTCTCTGAAGTCGCTGGCAGTGAACAATGGCCTGCCGCTCTCGAAGCAGAGTGTCGGGGTCGATGGCAGCTCAGCGGGTCAGGCGTTCCAGACCTCATGGGTCGGCCTGAAATCGCAGCGCTTCGGCACCCTCACCTTCGGTCGTCAGGTCACGCTGCTCCTGGACGGCATCATCAAGTACGACCCCAATTACAATGCTTCGGCCTTCGGCCTGCTCGGCGCCTCAAACACCTACTCCGGCGGCGGCTCCCAGGAAAGTAACCGCCTCGATTCCACGGCGAAATACCTGGTGAGCTTCAGCGATCTGCTGCACCTCGGCGCGCTGTACAAATTCAACGGCTCCACGGGGTCGGCGAACACCGCTTTTCAGGCGAACCTAGGCGTTCAATCCGCGCACGCATCGGTCGATGCGTACTATTCCAAGGTCAACAGTGCCATCACCGCGACCTCCCTGACCGCCGCGCAAGTCGCCAAACTCCCGGCATTGGGTTATCCGGTATCGAATTCGCTCGCGGCGACGATCTCGGACAACACGGCATATGCCCTGATGGCGTCGTACAAGTTCGAGCGGCTCAAATTCTTCGCCGGCTACGAGTACATCAAGTACCAGAATCCGAAGACCCCGCTGCAAGCCGGGTTCATCAACATCGGCGGATACGTGCTTGCGTTCGTCAGCAACGCGGCCTACGACAACTCGAAAATGGTGCAGGTCTACTGGACCGGGCTCCGCTACGCGGTTATTCCCAAGCTTGAGCTGACCGCGGCGTATTACGGGGTACATCAAAACGCCTACGGCAGCGGAACTCAGGTGGGCTGCTCGAGCGATGCACACAGCACCTGCAGCGGCGGTCTCGAGGCTTTTTCCGTCGACGCCGACTACCGCTTCAACGTGCACTTCGACGCCTACGTCGGCGCGATGTACAGCGGGGTGCACGATAGCATGGCCAGCGGCTACCTCTCGACGACCAACATCAACCCCACGATCGGCGTGCGCTACAAGTTCTGAGACTTACCGTCGCCGCAGGCTCCCCTGGCCGTGGCGAAGCGCCATCTATCCGAGGTCAGAAAGTAAAACGCCCACCAATCGTCGGAGCAATGTTGTCGTCGTGGTAATAGGGCACGCCAGGGCCGTGTGGAATCGCGATGGCCAGACCGCCGCTCACTTTGGAATACGCAATTCCGGCATAAGCGTCGAAACGCTTGGTGAAGCGATGATCCAGGTATAGCGAGCCCTCGCTGAAGTGGCCTCCGCAGGACGCGCGGATGTTGGTGGGCGTGCAGGTCGGCGGCACCCGGAAGGTGGCCTGCTGCAAACCATAGTAGGACGCAGTGATGTCGGTCTTGCTGTCGTTGAAGGTGTATTTCACGCCGCCCCAGTAGACCTGCACCTTCTTCGTAGAATCAAGGTTGTTGTCCTCGACGCCGCTGAGCAGATAGCCGCCCTGCACGGCCGCCCCGACGCCCAGCGGGTTTGACGGATTGTTCTGCGTGATGTGTTCGTAGCCGGCGAAGAACTTGAACGGGTCCCAGGTATATTTGACGGCGACCAGCACGGCCGTGTTGTCGGTCACGATGCCATACTCGGTGTTGGTCGTTGCGATCAAATTGTCACCGGTGATGGGATGTTGATTGATGCTGTTGGTGGTCGACTGATAGGGCTGCGTCGGACTCTGCGGCCCCAGTAAGGGGTTGAGCACGCTCACCGCCTGGAAGATACGTTGGTAGACGACGTCGGCGGAGAATTTCTCGATCACCGCGCCGAGGTTGAATCCATAGGCATTGTTCTGCGCCTGTTGCGGCGTACAGTCCGCGGCAGTCCAGGTTTTGGAGTCGGAGTAGCAGCCGCCAGAACCCTGGACGAACCTGTACATCGCGCCGAAATGCACCGGACCATAGGCCACGCGATACTTTATCGCCTCATCCCAACGGGTGTCCTGGGTGTCGCCGCCGCCGGCCATGAGGCCGTTGTAGCCGATGAATGAAAACGAATAGGCGCCGCTCGCGGGGTCGTAAGCGAGCATCGCGTCGGTACCGAGAGAGCGCTGACGGCCGAAGGTCAGTGTGCCCAGCTGCTTGGACGAAATACCGCCCTGGAATTCGTCGTTGAAGGTCTGACCGGCCCGCGCGCCGTCGCCGGCGAACGAATAGCTGGCCCTGGGGAGGCCATTGTTGGCGACGTTGGTGGCTCCCATGTTGGCGAGCTGGCCGGACTGCGGGTTGATGCCGGTTGCAGCGTTGAACACCACGAACCAATCCTGCATGAACTCCACCCTGCCCCTGATGCCCACACCGGACTGCGACAGGTTGTTCGGCGCAATGAGCCATTGCGGGTGGTTGCCGTTCCGGTTGACCAGCGACTCGCCTTCATAGTTATAGGGACTCTCCGGCATGCCGTGGCTGACCCAGGCCACGCCGATGTCGTACGTGCCGTAGAGCGTGATGCCGTGCCAGGTCAGCGGGCAATCGGTGTGGATGAACTCCTCGAAGCTCGTGCAGCCTGCCTCGCTGCGTGTAGCGGCCGGAGCCGGTACGGGGGCTGGAGCATTTTGAGCGCGCGCCTCATGAGTCACGACTAAAACCGAAACGAGCGCCGCCAGGACGCCCCACTGCACAGCCCTCACTGTAACTCTCCCTTGCAAGAAGCCATTGCCACAGCGAAATTCAGCCCCGATCTAACGGCCGCGATCGTCGTGAACCGTAAAACCGTACTTGACGAAGATGTCGTGCCCCTGCGGACCGGTCAGATACGCGACAAAGGCCGCCGCCGCGCTTTTGGCGGACGTCGTCAACGCGATGGGGTACACGATCGGCTCATGAGTGTCCGCGGGAAAAATGTCCACCACGCGCACTCTCTTATCGGCAAGCGCATCGCTCGCATAAACGATTCCGAGCGGAGCCTCGGCCCGAGCGACATAGAGCAGCGCGACGCGCACGTTTTCCGCACGCGCCAACCGGGGGGCCAGCTCGTCCCACACGCCGAGCTTCGTCAGTGCTGCACGCGCGTAGCGTCCAGCCGGCACCGAATCTGGGTCACCGGTCGCAAGCCTTCCTTCTCCGAGGGCCGCCGCGAGTGGAAAGTGCGGTGCAATCTTGAGCTGGATCTGGCTGTCCGCTGGAGCAATCAGCACCAGGCGATTGCCGAGGACATTTTTGCGGCTGGCCGCCTGGATGAGGTTGCGGGTTTGCAGGTAGTCCATCCACGCCGTGTCAGCCGAGAAGAACACGTCCGCCGGAGCGCCGGCTTCAATCTGACGAGCCAGAACCGAGCTCGAGTCAAACGATGACTTGACCTTCACAGGTGCAGTCTTCTCATAGGCCGCACTGACTTCCTGCAGGGCATCGCTAAGGGAGGCCGCAGCGAATACCAGAATCTGCGGCTGCTGTATCTCCGCCGCCGGCAGCGACGCAGACATCACGAGGCATAGCAGCCCCAGGCCGAGCGAAGTTCGGGACATACGGCGCGGATAAATTTCGTTATGCTTAGCGGTATATAGCGTAAGCAGCTTTGCGATAGCATTGCAAGCCGCTGGCGCCGCCGGACTCCAGGCGCGTTAGAGTCGCGAGTGGAAGCAACCGCTGTGATCAACCCAACTGTCCGTTTCCGCGTGGACTTCGCAACACTTTGTTGCGTGGGCCCGGGAAAGATTGCCCTCCTCGAGGCCATTCAGCGCACGGGCTCGCTCTCACAGGCGGCCCGGGACCTCGGCATGAGCTATCGCCGTGGCTGGCAGCTGCTCTCGAGCGTCAACACGTCTTTTCGCGTACCCGTCGTGGTCACCGCCACGGGAGGCCGTGGCGGTGGGGGCGTCCGCGTCACGCCCTTCGGCAGGAAACTGATCAGCTGCTACCGCGCTTTCGAGCGGGATGCGCACACCCGTGCGTTGAGAGCCTTCAGCGCGATCGCAGATAAGGCGCGTAGCGGAGCGCGTGGCGCCCGCGCCGCACCAATAGTGCGGCTCGGCGGCCGGCCGGGCGCGTCTCGCCTGAAGGTGCGGTTGCGGTCCAGAGAGAGAGGCCGCATGCAGGAGATGAGATGAAACTCAGCACCCGAAACCAATTTGTCGGCGTGATCACGAGGCTCGTTCGCGGCCCGGTCAGCACGGAAGTGACGCTTCGGATCGCCGGCGGGGTCGAGATAGTGTCGGTAATCACCACCAACTCAGCGAAGCGCTTGAAGCTGAAAAAGGGCCAGCGCGCGCACGCGTTCATCAAGGCCGATCACATTATCGTGGGTGTTGACTAACGAGGAGTCCACGGCGACTCCCAGGGCCAGGACGTTTCGCCTGAGACCAGGTGACGGCAACCTTCACGCACAGTTCTGAAGTCCGGTACAGGAAGGCACCCCCGGGCGCAGGGACGCGCCGGACTTCACCGCCTCATTTCAGAGGATCCTCGTGCCGCAGCACACGCTGGAACGCCGCGATGATGGCCGGCTCGGGGCGGTGAATGGGTGGCAGTGCCTGATAGCTCTCCCAGCCGCCACCGAGACTGCGGTAGAGCGCGATGAAGTCCTCGGCCGCGGCAACCTGAGCCGCGGTGTACTGCTCCTCGATCTCATATTCCTGCCGCTGCGCGTCTACCACGTTGAGGTAGTCGGTGAGGCCACGTTCGTAGCGTTCGTTGGCGAGTGTCACGGCACGCTGACTGGCAACCAGTGCCGCCTCCTGCTTGCTGAGGCTCAGCTGCTCCGCCCGGTAGCGCCCGACATTGGTGTCGACCTCCCGCACCGCCTCCTGGACGTGCTTCTTGTAATCGACGAGCAGGGCCCGGGTCTGCAAGTCGGCAATCTCAACCTGGGCGTCCAGCTGGCCGAAGTCGAGCAGCGGCCAGGCAGCGCCGGCACCCAGCGACCAGATGTGCTGCCCGATGGTCGGGAGTCCCGACCCCTGTTGGCGCTGGAAGCCGAGCGAGCCGGACACGAACACCGAGGGGAACAGGTTCGCCGTCGCGATGCCGATGCGGGCAGTCGCGCCGGCAAGCTCGCGCTCCGCCTGCTGAATGTCCGGGCGCCTGCGCAGCAGCTCGACGGGCAGCCCGATGGCAACCGCGGCCGGCACCGAGGGAACCATGGCCGCAACCCCCAGCTCCTTCACCATGTCCTCGGGGTACATTCCCAGCAGCACCGCGATGGTGTACTCGGCGGCGCGCACCTGGGCATCGACGGGAGCCGCCTGCGCTTCGAGCGTGGCCAGCTCACGCGTCGCCAGTGTCACATCCAGCTCATTGGTGATGCCCCGCTCGTAACGGATCCCGACGATGCGCTGCGATTCGCGCAGCGCATCGATGGCGGCGCTCAGCACCGAGGCACGCACCTGCAGCCCGCGCAGATCCACGTAGGCGCGTGCCACATCCGCAATCACGGCGATGAGCACGCCGTCGCGCGCCGCACGCATCGCACCGGTGTCGGAGCGGGCCGCCTCGATCTCGCGGCGGTACTTGCCGAACACATCGAGCTGCCAGAGTGCATCGAAACCCGCAACGACGTTGACGTGCTCGAGTCCGGTGGTGTTGGCCGCCGAGATCTGCGTTTGCGGGGCACGGGCGCGCGCGAGATCATTGCCGGTGCCGCGGCCGGCGCCCGCGCCCGCCTGCGCTACGGGCAGCACTGCACCGATGGCAGCGGCTTCGAAGGTGCGCGCCGCCTGTAGCCGATCGAGCGCCATGATCACATCGGGATTGCCGCTGACGGCGCGCTCGATGAGCGAGTCGAGCTCCGGGTCCTTGAGTGCGTGCCACCAGCCGGTGAGCTCCACCGCTGGCAAGGCGGCGGTTGCCGTGCTCCCCGGCGCACTCGCGGGGATGGCGCCGACCTCCTCGGCGTAGCCCTGCGGGGCAGGAAGCTTCGGAGTGTGGTAGCTGGGACCCACGGCGCAGGCGGCCACGAGGCTGGCGCCGAGTGTGAGCAGAAACACGCGTAGACGCTGCGGCACGTGAGTCACTCGGTCAGTGTTCGGCTGCCGCCATCGGCGCAGGCGTGTCGGGTTGCGCGGCATGCACGCTTACCTGTTCGCCGTCCGCGATCTGACTGCTCACGTTGAGCGCCAGACGGTCGCCAGGGGCGACCCCGGAGCTCAGCTCGACGACGCTGCCGTCGTCGCGCCCGATGGTGACCTTGCGGAAGCTGATCCGGCCGGAAGAGTCCACACGCGCCACGTGCGGCCCGCTGGCGCGGAATACCAGCGCCGCCGCCGGCACCTCCACCAGTCCACGCGGCGGCAGGCCGAAGCCGACTTTGACGTACATGCCCGGCACGAACTCGTCCTTCGGGTTCGGTACGTCGACCTCCACTCGCAGGGTGCGCGCCTGCGGGTTCAGCGCCTGGGAGGTGCGCGTCACCTTGCCGCTGTAGTGGCGCATGACCCCGGCACTGCTCTGCACCTGCACCGGAGCATTGCCGTTGATGAGGTCCTCGGCAGCGCTCTGCGGCGCATCGACGAAAATCCGGATCGGGTCGTTCTGCGTCATGACGTAAAGCGGTGTCGTCGCCGCGGTGCTGCCGGCAGTGACGAGGTTGCCGATATCGATGTCGCGGACGGTGATCACGCCGTCGTACGGCGCGGTGACCTTCTTGAATTGCGTCATTGCCTGGTACTTGTCGACCTGAGCCTGGGCGAGGGCCGCGTCCGCCTCCGCGGAGCTTTGCCGTGCGACGGCGCTGTCGTGGGCGGCTTTCTTCTCCTCGCGCTCCTGATCCGACACGACGCCCTTGGGCGAATCGCGCCAGCGCACGTAGGTGGTGCGGGCAAAATCGGTCTCAGACTTGCGCACCAGGACTGTCGCCTCGGCGGCCTTCAGCTGCGCGCGCGCCGCGCTCAGCTCCGCATCGAGATCGGGGGTCTCGATGAGGGCCAGCACCTGCCCGGTCTGCACGTGATCGCCGATGTCGACGAACCACTTGGCGACGTAGCCGTCGACGCGCGCATAGATAGTGCTCGCGTGCCAGGCCGCGGCGTAGCCGGGCAGCACCAGCCGCTGCACGGCGCCGACGGCTTGCGCGGTGATGACCTCCACCGGCGGCGGTGCACTCGCCGCCTCCTGGGCCGCGCGCGCGACGCTGCGTGCCTTCAGCAAGCGATCGACGCTCACCAGCACGAACGCAACGCCGAAGACGATGGCAACGATTTTCGCCGCACGCTTCAGCCGCTCGCCGGTGTGCGCATCAAAAAGCGCGGAAGCGGCATGCGATTCGACATCCTGGGTGTCGTCGCCGTAGTCGGTACGCCGCACTTCCTCGTCCATGCTCCTGCCTGCCTGTGGATGGGTTTCCTGCACGGCGTGGGTCGCTCAGGGAGTACGCTCGGCCGCGACGCGTGCCGGCGTGTGCCGCAGCAGCCGATACATGGTCGGTACGAACACCAGGGTGGCGAAGGTGGCGAACAGCAGCCCGCCGATCACGGCGCGCGCCAGCGGGGCGTTCTGCTCTCCGCCCTCTCCGACCCCGATCGCCATCGGCACCATGCCGAGGATCATGGCACCGGCGGTCATCAGCACCGGGCGCAGGCGGGTGTAGCCGGCGGTCACCGCCGCGATCAGCGGACGATCTCCTTGCGCCATGCGCTGATTGGCGAAAGTCACCACCAGAATGCTGTTGGCGGTAGTG
>Ga0306921_10007411_pt1 | contig 11530 bp, 14 predicted proteins | sample sta12Cox44000080_FD_203760 | JGI IMG/M metagenome (GOLD analysis project Ga0306921, IMG submission 203760) | Lab enrichment of tropical soil microbial communities from Luquillo Experimental Forest, Puerto Rico - statoxic.12C.oxic.44.000.080 (v2)... | ecosystem: Environmental > Terrestrial >... | reverse complement strand
GGTGACGCGGTAATGCACCTCCGGCTGCTCCGATGCCGCCACCAGTTTGGCGACGGTCTCATTGAGGAGCTCTTCCAGCTTGGGATCGTCGTAAGCACCGCCATAGGCGGCGAGAATGCGTTGATGCTCGCGCGAGGTCGGCGCGGGAGGTTGCTGGGCTGGCGGGAGCTGCCGCGCCATCTCCGGCAACGCTCCCGGCGGCGCGCCGGCTGTGAGCAGCGAGGAGCTGCAGCCCGCGAGAGCCAGGCCGATAATGGCCAACGCCATCGGCGCCAGCCGTCTGGCGCCGAGAAGGTTGCGATGTGTCACTGCGGCATGCACGATGGCAATCAGGTCCGTCAGTTGAGCTCGGCGATCTCGATCTGCTCCGGGCGGGTGGCCTCGATGCGCGGGCCGTTGCGCTCCTCGATCCATCCGCGCACCCGAACGCGGCGGGATTCGAGCCTTTTCGGCACCACACCGGAAGCAGCGAAGGCACCTTCCTCGCGCTTGGAGATCGTCACGGTGAGCGCCTCTGTCCATCGCGGCCCGAAATTCATGTAGATCGTGCCACCGCTCTCGCGGACCGACCACACCTTGCCTTCGACCAGAGTAAAACGGCCGCGCTCGGCCGCAAGCTCCGCCCCGCTTTCGGCTGCCATGACGACATAATACGGTTTGCTCCAGAGGCCAAGCTTGGCCCGCCGCGCCGCCCGTTCCTGCCCCAGAAGTTCGTCGGCGCAGGCGCGATCGCCGACATTGGCGGAAACGCGTGCGAATCCTTTCGCTAACATCTCGTGTGCGACCGAGGGCGACTCGCCGGTGATAGTGGCGAGGGCAACGGTGCGGCCGTAGCGATCGGAGAGCGCACGGTTTTGACGAAGTTCCACCGTTCGATCCGCGAGCATCGATTGCAGCGCCGCGCGGGCCGCAAGACCAGCCTCCGCCGTCGGCCCGGATTCACCGGCAGCGGGCGGGAGCGGAACTTCGATACCAGCGAGGCGAATCTCGCGCCCATCCTCGAGAGTGAAACTGCGGCCATCGATGATCGCACGAACCTTTGCCGTGCCGGCAGCCTCGAATCGGCAAGCGGTCGCGCTTTCCGTGCGCGCGGGAGCCGTCGCCAGCATCGTGGCCCCGCAGGCCACGCAGCAAACCTGCGCAAGAGCGACGTCCCAGCGCCCGCCCATGCGGCAACGAAACCGTCGGAATAGGGCGGCACTACGGCGATTCTCCTCCACACTGGCCGCTTTTCTCAGGCAACAAGCTTCGCGGGTGGTCTTACCCCGCGCGATCGTTGTATATTTGCTTGCAAGCAAGCGAGGCAGGGGGAAATGCATGAAAATCGTCGAGATCGTTCCGCGTGCCCGGGCGCGCCTCTATGGGACCCTGGTCGCGAAAGAGGCTGCGATCCGGAAAAGCGGCCGCGGAACCTACGTGCGGGTCGGACGCGCAAGCCAACATGCCGCCCGATGGAAGCACAAGAAGTTCAAGGGCTCGCTTGCGCTCAGCCGTGACGCGTCCGAGGCCGTCACCGCCAAGGTTCGTGCCCCGTCGCCTGAAGATGAGCGCAAACTGCTCTCATCCTTTCTCGGATTTGTCGATCGCCATGCCGGCGATCAGGTGACCACGATTACCATTCATTATCGTTGAGCCCGGCCGAGACGGAACGCGAGGGCCTTAAAATCGGCGACGCAGCGCCTAAGTGACGTTACGAGGGGCTGTAGGAGACGCCTATGGCTATTGTGCTCGACCACACGATCGTACCGGCGCACGACAAGGAGACATCCGCACGCTTCCTCGCCCGCATCCTGGGCTTGCGCTACGAAGGTCCCCTCTCGCACTTCGCTCCGCTGCGGATCAACGACACGCTGACGCTCGATTTCGACAACGATACGAACTTCGAGAGCCACCACTACGCCTTCAAGGTCGATGAGTCGGAGTTCGACGAGATCTTCGAGCGCGTGCGCGCCGACGGAATTGCTTATGGCAGCGGCCCCGGCGCGCTTGACGACATGAAGATCAATCGCCGTCGCGGCGGCCGCGGCTTCTATTTCCGCGATCCGAACGGGCACGTGCTCGAAGTGCTGACGGCGTAGGTATCCCCCGACTGCTGTCGCAGCGTCCATCGCCGTCGCGGGACGATTTTTCGTCATCGCGAGGTCCGGCGCTCATTTCCTCACGAAACATGGTTAATCCGAGTGTGTCGCTGCTGCCACAACGGCGACATATCGTGCGCCGTAGGCGCACGATATGTCGACGCGTCCTGCCGGGCGCGTGTAGCGTGCGGAGTCGGGACGCGGGGGTTGTCGTGTTCAGGCGCGTTCGGGTCCCGCAGCGTCACGTCGCTGCCGACGTTTTTAGGTGCGCAGACACCCGTTTCGCCGTTTGGAACGGGATGACGCTCTCGCCCTATGCGCGCGTGTCGTGGGTGCACGAGTTCAAGCCCGACCGCGCGATCAATCCCTCCTTCATCGCGCTGCCCACCGCCGCGTTCAGCGTCGACGGCCCGCGCGCGTCAAGCGACGCCGCACGCATCGACGCGGGCGCCAAGCTCGCCGTCAGCCGGAATGCCTGGCTGTTCGCCAGCTTCGATGGCGAGTTTGCCGATCGCAGCCAAAGCTATGCCGGCAAAGGCGGGGTCAGGGTCGCTTGGTAGCGCAGCCCAGTCGATAGCTCGGGCGCATGCCGGCGATGGTGTAGGGCGTCGCCTTGTAATTGCCCCAGCGGTAGGCGCCGCTCTCGATGAACAACTGCGGGATTTTTCGCTCGTTGAGATATCGCGCAACCTCGAGCTGCGTGGGCGTGCCAATCGAACCGAACATAAAGGCGACACGCTCCACTTCGATCAGCTTGCGCGTCTCGTTCCCGGTTCGCCACGGCATGAACCCGTCGTCGACGCTGATCAGGTTGATCTTGCGGCCGTTGATGCCGCCCTGATCGTTGATCATCTGCAGGTAGGCCTTGTCGGCCAAACCGATGGACGATATCCAGGCGCCCGGACCGGTATAAGGCATGGTCTGGCCGATCTTGATCTCGGTATCGGTGACCCCCGGCGCGTTCTCCGCGGCCGCCGACATCGCCATTGCGCCGCTCAGCAAGCTCCCGAATAAAATCCGAAACATTTCGCACCCCGCCTTGTTCGAAAACCCAGCGACGTCAGCACGCATTCAAGGCGCTGACCGCAAGCAGCGCGACGGCCCCAATAAGCAGGGTCAATATGCGCATGATCGGCTCCCGTGCCGGCCCATTTATAGCATATTATTGCTTGATCCGGAGGGAAGAAGCGCAGGCACGCCTTTCCTCTAGCCGTCATCTACTGTGGCGCCCACAGTTTGTTGATAACAGGCATCATCATGCCATTTGATACGCGGAATTGTCCAAGGTTCGTTCATACCCTCGAAGCAGCGTCGGGGCGCCGATTAAATTTCCGGGTGGATCGATAATCGGGTCATTTCTATCAGTCGCGATTTTCTGCACGCTGGCGACCCTCTCAGCCAAAGCGAACGACAGTACAGTGGAGCTCGCCATCGGCGGGTTGGTCTTTGTCAAGAACAACAACATCGAAATGCTATCCGAGAATCTTTTTATTTCTGCCGACGAAATTCGAGTGCGTTATCGGTTCTTGAACAAATCGAACAAAAACATCACCGTGCACGTCGCGTTTCCGTTGCCTGATCTCAAAGCGAATCGGGGCGAGGACTTAATCGACATACCAACGCACGATCCGGTAAATTTCGTTGGATTTGCGACGAAAGTAGATGGCCGGCCGATCCACACGAATGTCGAACAAAAGATCTACATCAAGGGGCGCGATCAAACCGAGGCGCTCAAACGCCTGGGCATTCCGCTTTATCCTCTCCGGCCGCGAGATGTTTTGGACAATCTCTCAACTGAAAAAGACAGCTCAACTGACGCGCCTTGGGCTGACCGACGAGTTCAGATTTCCTCTTTGGACCTTGAAAACGACGTTCTACTGGCAACAGCAATTTGCCTCCGGGCATGAGACGATCATCGAGCATCACTACAAGCCAATTGTTGGTGTCACCGCTGAGTACGACAGTGGAACCGTAGGTCAAGACCTGAAGGAAAGCGGCCGCCGCCGCAAATATTGCGTTGACGCCGATTTTCCAAAATATATAAATCTAGACGCGGAGCTGGAAGCTTCCATGAATAGCGAAGGAAAATTCACTGTAACGGAGTTCCACCTCCTCAAAAAGCACCCTTCTTGGTAGTCGTCGACGCAGTAACATAAGCAGCCGGTATTGAGGCGCTGCAACGTTGTCCTGGCGGCACGCCATGCACTGCCGGCAATCTGCGAATGGCGCTTAAGGCCACCTGCCGGCTAGTAAGGTCCGCCACCAGAAGCGGCAACCTGTCAGTCTGATACTCGTCCGAGCGGTACTCGATCGCGCCGTTCTGCCCCTCGGCGAAGCCTGCTTCCTTCAGCCCCTCGCGGAACGCAGTGTAAATACCTCGGCCTAGAGCGCTGCGGCCCCGGTTCAAGGTCATGCGAAGGCTAGGAATGCAGGCGGCTCCTCGCGTAATATCGGCGGGGAATGCGGCTCAGCCGCTTGAACGCAAAGAAGCGGCGAGAGACTGCTGACGACACCTCGCATGCTTTACGTCGCCGGCCAGATCACCCAGGCCCCATGGGGCCCGCGCGCCGAACGCTACCAGCACGGCAAGCGTCTGCGCAAAAAGACGCCGCGCGAACGACACGCCGACTTGCTCGGGTCTGCCGCTCGCGATCCGGTCGCCATCCTGGCTGCGGGCGATCGCAGCCGCGTGCCGGAGCTGATCCCAGTGCGCTATGAGCGCATGCTGGCGAGCCCGTTCGCATTCCTGCGCGGCGCCGCCGCGGTGATGGCCGAGGATCTCAAGCATCAACCCATCGCCGGCATTGCCGTCCAGGCGTGCGGCGATTGTCATCTCATGAACTTCGGTGCATTCGACACGCCGGAGGAGAATGTCGTATTCGACATCAACGATTTCGACGAGACGCTGGCGGGAATCGATTTCACGGTCGACCTTAAGCGCTTGGCCGCGAGCGTCGCCGTCGCCGCGCAGGCGGTTAAAGTCCCCGACAAGCGGGCACGGGCGCTCGCGGCGGCGGCCGTCGAAGCCTACCGCAGCCGCATGCACATCCTCGCCAAATTCTCACCGTTGGAGATCTGGCACAGCAAGATCGATCTGCGGCGGGAAATCGAGCGCATCGAGGATCGTGCGCTGCGAGAGAAGCTTTCTGCCATCGTTTCCAAGGCGGTCGGACATCTCGAGGAGGACGATAACTTCCCGCACTTGGTGAAGGGCAAAGGCGCGCGGATCCAAGACCGGCCACCGCTCATTTATCATTTCACGGGAAAGAGGGACGCACGGCGCCGGGTCGACGAGAAGCGCGTATTTGCCTCCTATCAAGACTGTCTTGCGCCGGAGCGGCGTTGCCTCGTCGAGCGCTATGCGCTCAAGGACGTCGCCTTCAAGGTTGTCGGAGTGGGAAGCGTCGGCACCTTCTGTGCCATCGGCCTATTCATGAGCGGCGACGGTGCTCCGCTGTTCCTGCAGATCAAAGAAGCGGGAAAGTCCGTGCTCGAGTGCCTGGGGCCGAAGTTCGCGGATCACCCCGGCCGAAGGGTGGTCGAAGGTCAACGCATCATGCAGGCGGCCAGCGACGTCTTTCTCGGTTGGACGGAGGATCAAGCGTCGGGGCGATACTTCTACGTGCGCCATTTGAAGAACCGGCGGCTGGGAACGGTCGGTGAGCTGGTCGAACAGCAGGCGCTGGGGAACTACGCGCGTTTGTGCGGGCGCACGCTGGCGCGCGCGCATGCGCGCTCGGCGGATCCGGCCGTGCTCGCGGGATACATGGGCAAGGGCAACGTCATGGATGATGCGCTTGCATCGTTCGCCATGGCGTACGCGCGGCGCACCCAAAGCGACTACGATCGACTCGTGAAAGCGAAGCGTCCGGCGGCCAAGGCGCGTTGATCTACCCAAGTCATTGCCGGGCATAGCGCGTCGAAGACGCGCGTGAACGCGCTTATGACCCGGCAATCCATCCTCGAATGAATAGCTTCTTTTTTCGATGCATGCCCGGGTCAAGCCCGGGCATGACGACTCAGAAGACGCTGCTACGTCGGTCGCCGCTCGCCCTCGGTGCCCGCCTGCGTGCGGATGCCGAGGTAAATTTCCTGCACCTGTTCGTTCTTTTCCAAATCAACGGCCTTGCCCTCGAGCACCGTGCGGCCGGTCTGCAGCACATAGGCGTAATCGGCGATATCGAGTGCGAGCGGGATCGACTGCTCCGCAAGCAACAAGGTCAAGCCGTCCTTATGCAGTCGCTCGAGCGTTTCATACAGCGCCTCGACCACGCCGGGTGCAAGCCCGAGGCTCGGCTCGTCGAGCATCAACAGCCGCGGCTCGCTCATGAGCGCGCGGCCGAGCGCCAACATCTGCCGCTCGCCGCCTGAGAGCGTGCCCGCGAGTTGATGTCGCCGTTCGGCGAGGCGCGGGAAGAGCGCGTAGACGCGCTCGAACAGGGGCGCTATCCGCGCCTTGTCCGCGACGGAAGCGCCGAGGCGCAGATTCTGCTCGACCGTCTGTGACACAAACAGCCGCCAGCCCTCCGGCGAAAGCGCGAGTCCCTTGGCAACGATGACGTAGGCCGGCTGCCGCGTGATCGATTCGCCGCGCCATTCGATCGATCCGCCGCTCGGCTGCACCAGACCGGCGATGGCGTTGAGCGTCGTGGTCTTGCCGGAGCCGTTGGAACCGAGCAGCGCGACGATGGCGCCTTCCTCGACCCGCAGCGAGACGTCGGAAACGCCGATGAGGTCGCCGTAGTGCACTTCGAGATGCGAGACGCGCAACTCCGTCACGGCGTTTCTCCTCGTCTGCGATGACCGCGGCCCAAATAGGCTTCGATGACCATCTCGTTCGCGACGATTTCGTGCGGCTTGCCGTGCACGTGACCCTGGTTGAAGACCAGCACACGCTGCGCCAGCGTCATGATGACTTCCATGATGTGCTCGACGATCACCAGCGTCACTCCGAGCTCGTGAATTCGGCGCACCAGCGCAATCGCCTGCTGCAGCTCGGTCGGCGTGAGACCGGCAAGCGCCTCATCAAGCAGCATCAGCCGCGGCTCGGTCGCGAGCACCCGGGCAATCTCCAGCCTTTTTCGTCCGGGCGTCCCCAGCGAACGCGCGCGTTGCGCGGTCTGGCGCGCGAGACCGGTCATCTCGATGATCCGCAGCGCAGTTTCCCGGGCGGCGCCGCGATGGTGATGGCGGAGAAACGCGCCGACCATCACGTTCTCGAGAACGGTCATGTCCTCGAAGGTCGCCGGCACTTGGAACGTGCGGCCGATGCCGGCGCGCGCGTGCGCTTCCGCCGAGGAGCGCGTCACGTCGATACCGTCGAATAAAACCCGCCCGGTCGTCGGCGCCGTGTCGCCGGCAAGGCAGTTGAAGAAGGTGGATTTGCCGGCACCATTGGGACCGATCAAGCCGATGATCTCTCCTTCGGCGACGGTCAGATCGGCGTCCCGCACCGCCAGGAAGCTGCCGAACGCCTTGGAGATGTTGTGCGCGCTAAGCAGCATGCCAACGCCTCATCAGACGCGGCGCCACGCGCTGCCACCACTCGTGCATGCCGCCGGGCTCGAAGCGTGCGAGCAACACGATGATCCCGCCGTAAAGGATGTAGGTGAGACCCGAGCCGCCGCCGCCGAACCAGGTATTGGTCGCGGTCTGCAGCGGCACCAGGATCAGCGCGCCGATCAGCGGGCCGAACAGCGTGCCCGCTCCGCCCAAGGCGGCAACGATCACCATCTGCACCGACACCAAAATGCCGAAGCCGCTCTCCGGATCGACAAAGCCGGTCTTGATCGAATAAAGCGAGCCCGCAACCGACGTGAAGAGGGCGCTGAGCATCAGCGCCTTAAGCTTCGTCGCCCGCACGGGCACGCCCAGGCTGCGTGCGGCGCGCTCGCCGGCCTTGATCGCGCGCAAGTAATAGCCGAAGCGGCTGCGTTCGACCTCGAAGGTCGTGTAGAGCACGACCGCCAGCACGGCGAGAAAGATGTAGTAGTACGGCAGTTCGCTGCGGAACATGAGATCCCACCAGGCGCGCCCGACCGCCGGCCCCTGCAAGCCGATCGCGGCACCGACAAGCTCCCAGGTCCCGACGAAGATGCGGATCAGCTCGGCGACCGCAATCGTCGCCATGCTGAAATAGTGTCCCCGCAGGCGGAAGGTCGGCATGCCGATCGCCAGCGCCAGACAGAGACTGACGAGCATGCCGGCGGGAACTCCCGCGACCGGCGGCAACCCCCACAACTGGTAGAACAGCAACGGCGTATAGGCGCCGACGCCGAAGAACATGCTGTGCCCGACCGACACCTGGCCGGCATAACCGCCGACGATATTCCAGGCCGACGCCGAGATCGCCGCGAGCAGAAATGCCACCCCGATGTCCCAGTAGAACGGGCCGGTGAAGATGAAAGGGTAGAACAGCAGCAGAGCGGCGAGCGCAGGGAGGCCCCATTTCACAACGCGGTCCTCCTCACGCCTTGCCCATCAATCCCTGCGGCCGCAACCACAGCAGCGCGGCGAACAGCGCATAGACGACGATGTCCTTGTAGATCGGGCCGAACCAATAAGCGGACAACGTCTGGATCAATCCGATGATCAGTCCGGCATACATGGCGCCGGGCACGCTGCCGAAACCGCCGAGCGTGACCACAACGAAAGCGGTGAGCCCGAAGGTTTCGCCGACGGAGGGAGACCACGGGTAGGACAGCGCCATGAGCGCGCCGGCGATGCCGGCGCTCCCTGCCGCCAGCCCCCAGGCCAGCGCCTGCATCCGATCGGGGCGAATGCCCATCAGCATCGCGGCGTTGCGATCCTCGGCGACGGCGAGAAGCTGGCTGCCCACCGTGGTGCGCGTGAGCAAGAGATGCAGGGCGAAGGTCAGTACGATCGCCGCAACCCCCGCCACGAGTTGCGGCACCGGCATAAGAATGCCGGCAACATTGACGGTGCCGGACAGCGAAACCTGCGGCAGCGATACGAAGTTCGCCGAGAAGATCCAAAACGCGGTGTAGCGAAGCAGCAGTGCGAGCCCGAAGGTCGAAAGTATTTGCGCCAGCATGGGTCCGCGCATCACGTGGCGGATGAGCGAGATGTAGACGACGACGCCGAGCACGAACAGCGAGAATGCGGCGGCAAAGCCGAATGCGCCCGGTCCTCCCCCCAGCCACACCGCGACGAGCAGGGCCACGTACATGCCGAGCATGACGAACTCGCCATGGGCGAAGTTGATGAAATTCATCATGCCCCAGATCAGCGTGAGGCCCGAGGAGAACAGCGCGTAGATCGCCCCCAACAGGAGGCCACCGACGATAACCTGCGCCAACAGCATCGATTACTGCTTCCAACCCTTCATCGGCCAATCGAGCTTGGCGGCGGCGGCCTTGTCCGGCCATACCAGCTGATATTCCTTGCCCTTGAGCTGGATGAGGTAGGTCGAGGCGAGGATGTTCTGACCGGTCTCGTCGAATTTCACGCCGTTGTAGCCCATCATCAGTTGGTCGGGCTTGAGATCGGTCTTGGCAAGTGCGTCGCGGATCTTCTCCGGCTCAGTCAAGCCGGCGCGATTGAGCGCATCGGCGAGAGCGAGGAAGCTCTGCATGTTGCGGGCGCTGGTATCGTCAAGGTCGCGGCCGGTTTTGGCCTTATACATCTCGTTGATCTTGTAGGTCGTGCTGCCGGGCTTGCCGATATCCCAGGCGCTGCGGTTCATCGCCCCCTGGGCAATATCGGCGACCGCGGGAATGAAGGAGGGATCGGAGAAGCCGGTGTCATCGCCGATCACCATCGGCGGCATGTAGTCGAGATTTTTCATCGTCTTCATGTAGAGGATCGAGTCCGACGTATAGCTGATGAAGATCACGACATCGGGCTGCTTCTCCTTGAGTTGCAGCACTTGGGCTGAGACGTCGGTCGTGCTCGCGCTATAGGGGATTCGGATGGCGACCGGCACGTTGTTCTTTTTCGCCGCGGCTTCGATCGAATCAGCGACTGACGTACCGTAGTCGGTGTTTTCGTTGACCACTGCGATCGACGCGATCTTCTTGCCCTGCTTCTTCATGGCTTGTTGTTGACGATGTCGGCGGCGACTTCCGCCGCCGCTTTGGAGGCTTGCCCGGCGGCTGCGGCATTGCCCGTGAGCGGCCACAGAATGCCGATCTTCACGGTCCCGGCAGAGTTCACCGCTGACGTCGAGATCAGAGTCACTGCCACGGCAGCCGCGGCCGCCACGATCGCGGATGATTTTCTCACGTTGTCCTCCCGAGGGACTGAACCCTGCGCCGCTGTTGTCGCGGCTGGCATTGTCGGCGGCGATGCTGCGCACTAACTTCGCCGCCAATTCGCTCACAAGTAGGTACCGATACGGCCAGAGTGTCAATGCTTCGCGGGGGGCCACGCGAAGCCGGAGAAGGAAAGCGCGATGAGCTATGACGTCACGATCATCACCGTCCGTCCCGGCACGCATCCGGACGCGCTCGCGCGGCTGCGCTCGTGGCTCGCAGCGGCGGAAATGCCTGCCGGCGAGTTTCTGGGTTGCTGGTATTCCGACTTGGGCGCGCTCAATCAGATTCTTCTCATCCGTTCCTGTGACGATGAAGCAGGGATCGTCGCGCAACGCGCCGCGATCCTGACGTCCAAGGATCCATTCGGGGCGGGCGAGTTCATCACTGGCGTGACAATGGATACCTACGTCTCCTTCCCGTTCATGCCGCGCATGACCCGCGGCCGGTACGGCCCTTTCTATGAAGTGCGCACCTACGTGCTCCGGCCGGATGGTCTCGCGAAGACGATCGAGCTCTGGCGCAATGCCGTGCCCGGCCGTCTCACGGTCTCTCCGCTGCTGGCGGCGATGTACTGCGTGACCGGGCCGGCCCTGCGGTTCATGCACATCTGGCCGTACCCCAGCCTTGACGAGCGCCAACGGCTGCGGGCGAAGGCGGTGGCGGACGGGGTGTGGCCTCCGCCGGGGGGGCCTGCTCAGCTGGCGTCGCAGCAGGCCGACATCTTCCTGCCGGCGGCATTCTCGCCACTGCAGTGACGACTGTCGTTAGGAGGAACCTGTACACCCGTCATTGCCGGGCATAGCGCGTCGGAAGACGCGCGTGAACGCGCTTCTGACCCGGCAATCCATCGAATCAAAAAAGCGTCTTGCGAAGAAGATGAATGCGCGGGTGATAAGCGCGTTTACGCGCGTCCATAGCCCGTCAAAGGCGGGCGTGAACGCCCTTAAGGACGCGCTTCTGCCCGCGCATGACGCGTCTCAACCATTCAATGCTCTAGTTGTCAGCACATGCGCGTCTCAGGTAGGTCGCGCCGGCCTATTTCCGCCAGCCCTTCATCGGCCATTCGAGCTTGGCGGTCGCGCGGTTCTCCGGCCACACGGACTTGTACTCCTTGCCCTGGAGCTGGATGAGGTAGGTCGCCGAGAACGTATTCTGGCCGGTCGCGTCGAATTTGAC
>Ga0306921_10007409_pt1 | contig 11532 bp, 14 predicted proteins | sample sta12Cox44000080_FD_203760 | JGI IMG/M metagenome (GOLD analysis project Ga0306921, IMG submission 203760) | Lab enrichment of tropical soil microbial communities from Luquillo Experimental Forest, Puerto Rico - statoxic.12C.oxic.44.000.080 (v2)... | ecosystem: Environmental > Terrestrial >... | reverse complement strand
GTGCAGGAAGGACCGATCGATTTCTACCACTGGCATATCGAGTTCATGCCTCGCCTGACCAAGACCGCAGGATTTGAGTGGGGAACAGGCTTCTATCAGAACCCTACCCCTCCCGAAGAAGCGGCAAAGTACCTGCGCGATGTGAAGGTGGAAAAGCAGCAGGCGGTGATCGCTAGCTAGGCAATTCGTCGTGCCGTTTCATGCGGCTGGTGATTATGATGGCGAGAGAAGTGGAAGAGGAGTTAATAGTACGAAGCAGGTTCTTGGGCGACGACCACAATAAAACCCCACGGAGGAGACAATGAAAAGCCGACTACGCGAGCAGTATCTTGCATTTGTGAAAAAGTTTGACAATGCAATGGTCAAAGGCAACGCCGCAGCCGCAGCCGCGCTCTTCACCGAGGACGCGTGTTTCGTGGATCCAACTGCAGGACCGATTCATGGACGGAAGGCTATCAAGAAATTCTTTGCAGACGGGTTCCAGAAATTACATTTCATCAGCCATGTCAGTACGCCCGATCAGCATTCCCCTCATATTATAGGTACGGCTGGCGATAAGGTATGGACCTCCGGGCAATGGAATGTGACTCTTGAAGCGCAGGACGGCGCGCCTGTGCAGATGAAGGGCTATTGGTTGGATGTCGATGTCCGTAAAGGAAATCGTTGGAAAATTTTGGTAGCCTACCACGCACCCGTAGCCCTACCGCCGTCCACGCCCGCTCAGACGAAGTAAAGGTTAGCAATTCTTCCAACTCGCTTTCCATCAAACGCTATGTACTGGTTCTGCTCTGGGCCACACCAGTGCTCGTCCAGGAAAACCCGCTAAAGACGAAGTGGAAAGGAGAATGAGCCATGCCGCGCGGAAAGAAACGAGAGGTAATGTCTCAGTTTGAAATATCCGCCTTGGGTGGAAAGCGGACCTCCGGTTATTGGTCACACCGACAATGCGACGCGCAGATCATATTCAACCTCACTTCCGTGCAACGTCGGCTTAAGCTATTCTGAAGAACCTGGAGTGGAGACTTTGTAGCATGGCGAAGCTCATCTTTGGAATGAACCTGTCCCTGGACGGCTACGTTGACCACCGTGAAATGGGTCCGCCGGACTCCGTGCTCTTTCGTCACTTCATAGAGCAAGTGCGCGACTCGGCGGGCATGGTGTACGGCCGCCGCATGTACGAGGTAATGCGTTATTGGGACGATGACCTTCCGGATTGGGACACGGAGGAACGCGACTACGCGGCGGTGTGGCGGAGCCAGCCAAAGTGGGTTGTGTCGCGCTCGTTGAAGTCGGTCGGGCCCAACGCTACACTTGTCGATAATGATATCGAGACGGTGATCCGTGGGCTGAAGGCTCAGCTAGTTGGGGAGATTGAAGTTGCCGGGCCAAACTTGGCAGGAAGCCTAACCGACCTTGGTCTTATTGATGAGTATCGACTCTACCTCCACCCCATCGTGCTTGGTCGCGGCAAGCCATTCTTCGCCGGCCCCCGGCCGCCGCTCCGCCTTGTGGCCAACGATCTAATTGGCGAGCACGTGATTAGGTTGACGTATGTTCCTGCTTAATCGCGCGACTCGCCCGACGGACTGCGCCGACTCGTCGGGTCCCTCTTTGGGTCGAAACCCGAATTTTAAACTGAGACACTACCAAACGAGATCGTGACGGGATTTTCCAAATTAAGCTTGTTAAGCTCATTTGCTACGAGTTGCGAAACGAGCACCTCTCGCTGTTTGTCCGGCTGGCCCAGCTATTCGTTGCGGTCCTGATATTCCTCGTACCACGCCATCTGGATGGCCTCGAGCTTCGATTCATTCGAGCCTTTTGGGTCGTCCACAAAGGTTGGCAGCTCGGTGATGTAGCGATGCAGGTCCGTGAACCGCACCTCGAGAGGATTCACATCGGGAAATTTATCGGCTAATGCGAGCCCGACGTCTTCAGCGTCATCCCAGCGCAATTCAGCAGCCATGAATTCCTCGTAGTCGGAAATGGGTGGAGCACGCATTCATGAGTGAAACAAAATCAGTGCCCCTCGGAAACGTAATTGCGGTTCCATGCGGGAATCTCAACCACGATTTCGCCGGGCTTCTCGATGACAGACTGGCATCCGAGACGCGAATCCAGTTGTAGGTCGGCCGCCATATCGAGGCGGTCGGCTTCATCGTCTTCCATCTCGCTCAGGCACTCTTTGCCCTTCTTTACCACCACGTGGCAAGTGGTACACGCGCAATTGCCGCCGCAGGCGTGGTCAAGGTGTACGCCAAAGTTGAGCGCCACGTCCAGAATCGATTCGGGCTTGCCGTGCTCGCAATAAGGCAGCTTGCCGTGCTCAAACTCAACCGTCTTGTTGTTGGGAAGGAACGTCACGCGGACCGTGTTCGTTCCTGGTGCCTCTATAGTGGCAGCACCGCTGCCCTGGGTCTTCTCGTCTGCCATAAATCCTCAGTTCTTGATCTCGGCCTGCGCAATCGGGTGCGGTGCTGCCGGGCCTTCGCCCACATCGGCACTGTCCATCGTCTTGCCCTTTAGCGCGGCACCCACGGCGGAATCCATCATCAACTCGGCCAATCTCATGGTCCCCTGGTTCAGTGCGTCGATGGCGGTACGAATCGCCTGGTAATCCTGCTGCGGCATCACCGCGCCCAAGGCGTTCTCCAGCTTGCCGATGTTCGTACGCTCCTGCGACGTGAGCTGTTCCCAAGCCGGATTCCTGCGGCCTTTCTCCAGCGCGGCGAGAATCGTGTCGGCCTCGTTGCGCGCTTCCACCAACTGCCGCTCGCGGAAATCTTCCTCGGCATAGTCAAACGACTCGAGAATCATGTTCTCGACCTGTTCGTCGGTCAGGCCGTAGCTGGGCTGGACTTCGATCTCGGCTTCTTTGCCGCTGCGCAACTCGCGCGCGGTCACATGCAGAATGCCGTTGGCATCGATCAGGAACTTGACCTCTATTCGCGGCAATCCAGCCGGCATCGGCGGAATGCCCTTCAGATCGAAACGCGCCAGAGACCGATTGTCCTTCGCCATCTCGCGCTCGCCCTGAACGACGTGAATTGCGACGTTCGTCTGGCCTTCAACGCCGGTCGTGAAGTGCTCAGTCGCTGAGGCAGGAATCGTCGAATTCCGATGGATGATCTTGGCCACTCCGCCACCCAGAGACTCAATGCCAAGCGATAGCGGCGTCACGTCGAGCAGCAGCATGTCGCTGGTGGCTTCCGACCCGCCAGCAAGAATGTTGGCCTGCACCGCCGCGCCAAGTGCGACGACTTCGTCCGGGTTGAGGTCAGCATGAGGCTCGCGCTGGAAATGGTCTTCGACCAGCTTGCGCACCATCGGAATACGCGTTGATCCGCCCACCAGCACCGCTTCTTCGATCTGCTGGGCGGTCGTTCCGGCGTCCTTCATCGCCTGCTTTACCGGACCGACGGTCCGGTTGATCACCGGCTGGATGAGCTGCTCGAACTGCTCGCGCGTGATTTGGCGTTGGTAACGCTTGCCGCCGGGAAGCTCGACGTCGAGCGTCGTTTCCTCATTCGCTGAGAGAGCTATCTTGGCGTCGATCACGGCTTTGCGAATCGCCTGCACGATTTCGGCATGCCGGCGGACGTCGATGCCGAGATCGCCCTGGATGTCGTCGACGGCGATGGCAATGAGCAGATTATCGATGTCGTCACCGCCGAGGTGCGTGTCGCCATTGGTTGCAACAACCTCGAAAATGCCTTCGTGCAACTTGAGAATCGATATGTCGAAGGTTCCTCCGCCGAGATCGTAAACCGCAACAGTGCCCCTCTTCTTCTGGTCGAGACCATAGGCAAGAGATGCCGCCGTAGGCTCGTTCACCAGGCGCAGAACATCAAGCCCTGCGATCCGGCCTGCATCCTTGGTCGCCTGGCGCTGCGCGTCGTTGAAATAAGCCGGCACGGTGATGACTGCCTTGCTGACGGGTGCTCCGAAATAGCGTTCGGCATTGCGCTTGAGCTGTCGCAGGATGAAGGCGGAGATCTCAGGCGGGGTGAAGGTTTTGTTGCCCAGCTTGATCCGCAGCACTTCGCCCGGCGCCAGATCGTCGGCGAGGCGGAAAGGGAAGAGCTTCAGCTCCTCTTGAATGTCCTCCACGCCGCGGCCCATCAGGCGCTTCACACTGTAGACGGCGCGCTCCGGAGTTTCGATCAGGTACCTGCGCGCGGCATTGCCCACAATGATCTGGTCGTTTTCATCCAGCGCAACTAGAGAGGGCACAAGGTTAGCGCCGTCTTCGCCGGGGATAACGACCGGGCGGTCCTTCTCCATGTAGGCCACCAGCGAATTCGTGGTGCCGAGATCAATTCCGATAATGCGATCAGATGCCATGAAAATCTAAGGTCTAGCCCTCGAGCACCTGATCCACTTCGCGGAGCAGGTTGCGGATATACGAACGCCGGTTGAGCACATCAATCATCCGGTTGCGCACATTAGTGCGATCGCTTTCGAGAACATTCTCCCCGCGCTCGCCACGATCGATCAGCGCATCCCAGTCGTTCCACCCGGAGCGCAACTCTTCGATCAGGCTGTCATGCTTGGTCCGGAGCTGTTTCCTTGTCTGCTGGACTTCGTGCTGGAGGTTGCGGTCGTCCTCTCCCATCTTCTTGTTCATCCGCAGCTCTTCGAGCTGCATATTCAACTCAAAAACTTCCTCCAGCAGATCGGGCGGAACCTGCTGCTTCTTCATCCCGCCGGTGCGTCGTGCTTCTTCTGTGGCAGCCTGCGACTGCTCTTCTATTTGCACTCCCTGCAAACGCAGCAGGTACTCGGTACGCGTGATCGGGTCTTTGAGCGTGCGATACGCATCATTAAGCTGCGAGCTTTTCTCCAGGCTCCACTCCTGCTCGGGCCCGCTGCTGCGCACATTGATGTCAGGATGCAAGTGGCGGCTTAAGTCGTAAAAATCGCGCTCAAGCTGCTTAGTGTCGAGGTTGAGCTTGTAGGGAAGTCCGAAGAACGCGAAGTAATCGACCGGCCTGGGCGGCTGCACTTTTCCGCACTCCTGGCAGAAGTGCGCGGCGCGCATGGCTCCGCAGGACCAGCAATTCGCTTTGAGCGGCTTGTCCTGGCTGACAACCAAAATGCCGCTTGCCTTCGGATTGTCGCCCTTCGTCCTTGCCATGTGTGTCACCCCTGAAGGGGCTTAGTGCGTCGCGATACCGCATTCGTCGCATCAGCCTTCAATACCGCCGGGTGGAGCACGCATTCATGCGTGCCTTGAAGAGCCACCTCAAAATTTGTCATCCCGAGACGGCTTCGGCCGTCGAGGGACCCGCTTGTTGTGCCGCCCCTGAAGCGGCTGCGTGCTCCGTGGCTCAATCTGTCTTGCATCGCCGAAACGCTCTGTGACTCGTCACGCGGAGCTGACTCCCGACTGCAATCGACCTGAATGTTACGGGAAAAAGAGCGCAGCATCACGAGAACGAGCTGCCGCAGCCGCAGGACTTCTTCGCATTCGGATTTTGAAACATGAAGCCCTGGTGCATGAGTGTCTCTTCGTAGTCGAGAACCATGCCGTGCAGATAGATGAAGGACTTCGGATCCACGAACACACGCACGTCACCGTATTGAAACACACGGTCGCGTTCGCGTGGTTGCGTGTCGAAGCGGATGTTATAGCTTAATCCTGAGCAGCCACCGCCCTGCACACCCAGACGCAGTCCGCCTTCGGCCGACGAAATGTTTTCCTTCGCCATGGCCGAGCGGATGCGCGCCAGGGCCTTCTCAGTAACCTGAATGCCCTTCGCAGACTGCGCAGACGCCTGTGCCGGATTGTCGATACCGACGGTGCTCATACTTCGATCCTGGCGCGCCGAAGGAAGCGTCTGCCCGACACGCCTGTCCTTCTCTCCAGTTTACGCTTGCTGCGCAACCGGAGCGCTTTCGGTCTGGCCCGGCGTCTGTGCCGGTCCCTGCTTCTTCTTCCAGTCGCCAATGGCGGCGCGGATCGCATCTTCCGCCAGCACCGAGCAGTGGATCTTCACCGGGGGGAGCGACAGCTCCTTCACGATGTCGGTGTTCTTGATCGCCATAGCCTCGTCCACAGTCTTGCCCTTCACCCACTCGGTAGCGAGTGACGATGATGCAATCGCGGAGCCGCAGCCGAAGGTCTTGAACTTTGCATCCTCGATTATGTTTGTCGAAGGGTTCACCTTGATCTGCAGCTTCATCACATCGCCGCACTCAGGCGCGCCGACCAACCCAGTACCCACTTGGGAGCTGTTCTTGTCGAGCGAACCGACGTTGCGAGGATTGGTGTAGTGATCAAGAACCTTGTCGCTATATGCCATTTTGCTATTTCTCCTCAGGGGCTAAAGCCCCTTACCTTAAGGGCCCTGCTCGGCACGCCTGAAGGCGTGCCCTTTCAAAACCATTAGTGCGCGGACGGTTCAGCCGCCCACTGGACCTTCGTCAGGTCGATCCCTTCCTTAGCCATCTCGTAAAGCGGCGACAACTCGCGCAGGCGATTCACCGTGTCGACCACGCGCTCGGCTACGTAATCTACCTCCGCTACCGTATTGAAGCGGCCGATACCGAAGCGGATCGAACTGTGCGCCAGGTCGTCGCCCGCACCTAGAGCCTTCAATACATAAGATGGCTCCAGCGTCGCCGAGGTGCATGCTGAACCGCTCGACACCGCAATGTCATTGATGCCCATCAGCAGCGACTCGCCTTCGACATAGGCAAAACTGATATTCAGGTTGCCCGGCAGACGATCCTCCACTGAGCCGTTGATGTACACCTCGTCGAGCTGTCCCATAATCTTGTCCTTCAGCCGATCGCGGAGACCCGCCAGGCGGACCGCCTCGGCGGCCATGTCTTCGCTCGCGAGGGCGGCAGCTTTGCCGAGTCCTACAATGCCGGGAACGTTCAAGGTTCCCGAACGCATGCCGCGCTCATGACCGCCGCCGTCAATCTGCGCCACAAGCTGCACACGCGGGCCCTTGCGGCGCACGTAAAGGGCGCCGACTCCTTTCGGTCCATAGAACTTATGGGCCGAAATCGAAGCCACATCGACATTGTCCTGGACCACGTTAAACGGCACCTTGCCTACTGCCTGTACCGCGTCGGTATGGAACAGCACACCCCGCTCGTGACATAGCGCGCCGATTTCGCGAATCGGCTGTAGTACGCCAATCTCGTTGTTCGCGGTCATGATCGTGACCAGGATGGTCTTGTCATCCATGGCACGCTTGAGATCGTCAAGATCAATCCGACCGTCCTTTTGCACCGGAAGGTAGGTCACGCGATAGCCGTACTTCTCCAGGCGCTTACAGGTGTCGAGCACGGCCTTGTGTTCGGTGGCCTGGCTGATGATGTGATTGCCTTTCTCGCGGTACATCTCGGCGACGCCCTTAATGGCGAGGTTGTCGCTTTCGGTGGCGCCGGAGGTGAAGATGATCTCTTTCGTGTTGGCGCCGATCAGTTTGGCAAGGCGCTCGCGCGCCTGTTCCACCGCCTGCTCGGCCATCCAGCCGAACTCATGATTGCGGCTGGCCGCGTTCCCGAACGTGTCGCTGAAATAAGGAAGCATTTCCTCCAGCACCCGCGGATCGGTGCGAGTGGTGGCGTGGTTGTCCATGTAGATGGGCAGCCTCACATCCTTGGGAACGCTTGTGTTCTCAGAAATCATTGCAGTGGTGCTCATTTTGAGTGCCTTCTCCTAAGCTTGCGCGATCTTCTTATCGTTCCAGCCCAGCGTTACCAGCTCGGGCGTGGCCTCCGGTTCCGGTTCGGTCAATTCCCATATCGTCAGCCGGTTAAGAACTTCTTCGATGCTGCGGCTCACCTTGCGAAGCGGTCCGCGAATGGTGCAGTAATCACTCTGGTCACACTCGTCGCCTTCACTGCAGGAAGTAATAAACAGTGGACCTTCTATCGCCCGAATGACTTCAAACGCACTGATCTGCCTGGGGTCGCGTGCCAAAACATATCCCCCGTTGGTGCCGTACTGCGAAACCAACAATCCAGCCTTGGTCAGCCGTTGCAGAATCTTCGCCAACGCTTCCTGCGGAATGCTGTACATCTCCGCCAGGTCTTTCGCGCTACAGGCTCCCAAGTCGGCGTGCTGGGCGAGGTGCCGCATGGCAATCAACCCGTAATCGGCCTTCTTGGTCAGCTTCAGCATTCCATATACGACTAATTCGGTCGCAATTTGATTGTAGCGTCCAGCGCCCTCAAGATGCAAGCCTCGCGGTACCAAAACGGTTAAGTGGAAAGCACGTACCCGGCTGGAACAGAGCGACTTACGAATTGGCGATAAAAATCGTCGGATATTCAGCTTAGCAGGCATTGCATCGATCAACCTTCGATTACATTTCTCCTGGACAGCGCGTGCAAGGCTTGGCTTCCGGGCGCGCTGACCGTGAATTCGAGCCGTCCTTAGAGCGAGTTAGTTTTTAGCGTGTCCGGTGGAAGCACCGGCCTTCAGGCCGGTGAATACGGCTATTTCGGGTGATCGGGCTTCAGCCCCGGATACAGAGAAAACGAAACTACCATAGCGCTCAGAGGTACCCGTCAGTTGGGTACCACCCCGCACGCCGGAGCACTTCTTATGCCGAGATCGCCATCCCACTCGTGGAGGTCGGGCAACCCAGTTACGGGCCGTCCAGACAGTGCAGAAGCGAGAGTCACCCGGCAAGCGCCGTTCGCGGGATGGAAGGCTTGCGCGCTGCCCTGAGCCGCCATTCAACCAGGTCCAGTTTCGGCAACTCCGCTGAGGAACTTGTCATCTCTTGGGCGACAGCTTCGTGGTGCCATGGTTATGTCCGAGATTTAATCTTCATTCGGCGGGAAACGCTTGACATCGCGAGTGACCGTTTTACAATACCGCCCATTCGAGGAAAGCCCGCGGGGTTGCGGGTGCTTTGTATGAATCTGAGCCAGCCGGCGAATACCATCCCCAACCTTTCGCAGAGCAATGCTATGCCGAATCCTTGTCTTCACCCCCGTGTCCAGATCGTCTCGCGAGACGAAGACTCGGAATTCGTGGAGTGTCTCGAATGTCGAGAGATCTTCGACTCCAGCGAATTCCGGGACATGGACATCGAAGCGAAGATCCCCAGCGAAGACGAAGAATAAAAGTCAGTCGTCGAAACATCAGCAGATGGCACGGCGAGGGAGTGGTGTGTGCGCTCTTCCCGCACCGCTTTTACCGCTGTCATCCTGAGCGGAGCGCCGGTCGCGAACGCGACCAAGCGCAGTCGAGGGACCCCTATTGTGCTAAGCACTTTCGGCTGCATAGAGGTGCTTCGACTCGGCCTGAAGGCCTCGCTCAGCATGACACCGGAAGCGGGCTATCCATCAACGCAATCTCAGTCCGGCGTCTGCGGAAAGCTCTGCTGCGGCGAATGTCCCGGCGAGGAATCGCGGATACGCCGCCGCGGCTATCATCGCGGCGTTATCGGTGGACAGCTTTGGGGAAGGGAAGTAAACCGGCAGGCCTTCTCCACTGGCTTCGCGGTCAAAGCCGGCGCGGAGCTCTGAATTAGCGGCCACGCCTCCGGTCACCAGCAGCGTAGCGGCGCTGTATTCGCGAGCAGCGGTCAGTGTTTTGCTAATGAGGTCATTGACCATGGCGCGCTGAAACGATGCCACGAGGTCCAGCGTCTGCTTGTCGCAGTTGTGCAGATAATCTTCGCGAGCGGGCGAGGCGATGCTGCCCAATGCTTCGCGACGCCGTGCGATGGTCTCTCGCATGCCATGAAGTTCGACATAGCGCAACACGGCCGTCTTGATTCCGCTGTAGGAGAAGTCAATGCGCCGCGCCTCGGGCTCGTAACGGTTCTCAGGATTGCGGTCCCGGTGCTTGATCTGTGCGAAGGGAAATCTCACCGCGTCGGGATTGCCGTGCGGCGCAAGGAAGTCGATGATGGGGCCGCCCGGATAGCCAAGCTCCAAAAGCTTGGCCACCTTGTCGAAGGCTTCACCAGCGGCATCATCGCGTGTCTGTCCTACATTGTGATACACCCATCCGTCCTGCTTCGCCTCGGCGAGGTACAGATGCGTGTGCCCGCCGCTGACCACCAGTGCAAGGACAGGAAACTGCAGCTCGACATTTCCTTTCTGGCGTTCCTCGAGCAGTACGGCATGAATGTGCCCTTCCAGATGGTTGACCGCGATCAGCGGCTTGTTGGCAGCGAAGGCCAGCGCCTTGGCATAGCTGAGTCCTACCAGGAGCGATCCGGCCAGTCCCGGTCCCTGGGTGACGGCGACAGCGTCGACGGTGTCGTAGCTCTTTCCAGCATCCTCCAACGCCGTCCGTACGACCGGCACAATGGCTCGCAGGTGCTCGCGCGAAGCCAGTTCCGGCACAACGCCCCCATAGGCCTGGTGAGCGGCAATCTGCGAGTACACCACGTTGGAGATGAGCTGCTCGCCGGAGCGAACGACCGCCGCCGCAGTTTCGTCACACGAGCTTTCGATTCCCAGGATGTAGATGTCGGGCACGAGTTCTATTCTAGAGCGAGTTAGTTTTTAGCGTGTCCGGTGGAAGCACCGGCCTTCAGGCCGGTGAATATGGCTATTTAGGGTGATCGGGCTTCAGCCCCGGATACAGAGAAAACTAAACTGGTCTAGAAGCGAGGCGAATGGATGTGTCACCCTGAGCGACGAGCGAAGCAACAAGTCGAAGGACCTCTCTCCAAGTTAGAAAAATTGATTTGGAGTAGAGATTCTTCGACTGCGTTCGGCCGCGGCATCACGCCGCTCAGGATGAGCCCGTCTGCGGTTATTACCAACTTGTCGGCAGCGAGTCCCCCAGCTCCGCCATCAGCGCCCACTCAATTTCCCGCTGTTGTTCGCGGGCGAGCTTTGTCCCGTCGGAGCTGAGATAAAACACATCGTGCGCCACCGCGCCTTCGGTGTCGATAAGAGCCACCTCGATGCTGCAGCCTGAAGCCGACAAAATCGAGCTGATGGTATGTAGCAGCCCGGCCCGGTCCTGGGTGGTGACTTCCAGCAGTGTGCTGCTGGGTGAGGAATCGTCGTCGAACCGAAGTCGGGTCTCGACTTTCAAGCGCACAGGCTTCTGGTCCGCGCGGGCGCGTGATTCCAGCAGTTTGTCCAGAGAGGCCTCTTTCATCAGGATCTGCACGACAGATTTCTTGAAGCGCTCGCACTCTGACGGATTCAACTCGAGCGTTCGATACCGGTCCTTGAAGTAAAAACTGTCAACAATCACCCCCGCCTGGTTGGAGAAGGCGCTCGCCTTGGTGATGTCCATCCCCCAGCCGTAGAGCACTCCGGTAATCGTGGCGAACAAGCCTGGATGATCGCCGGTAACGACCGTCAGCTCGAGCTGCTGATTGAGCTGCCGCAATCCAACCTGGACTAAATCCTCAGGCAGTCGGTTGGCCATCTCGAAGTGGGTGATGACCTGCTCGGGGGTGTGGGACATGAGATAGCGTTGCGGTAAGCCATGCAGAAAGCGCAGTAGCGGCGATCGCCGGTTGGGCGCCAGTGCGGCAATGCGCTCCACATGTTCACTGCAAATTTCCGCTTGGAAACGCGATTCAT
>Ga0306921_10007408_pt1 | contig 11532 bp, 7 predicted proteins | sample sta12Cox44000080_FD_203760 | JGI IMG/M metagenome (GOLD analysis project Ga0306921, IMG submission 203760) | Lab enrichment of tropical soil microbial communities from Luquillo Experimental Forest, Puerto Rico - statoxic.12C.oxic.44.000.080 (v2)... | ecosystem: Environmental > Terrestrial > Soil... | reverse complement strand
CTGCAGATCCGCGCACCCGGCTTCAAGGCCGATCCCAAAAACGACGTGAGCCTGAGCGCGGATCAGAGCCTCACGCAGGACTTTGCGCTGCAGAAGGGGCTCGTGCGCTGGAGCGACATCTCGATGTGGCAGGGCACCAAGCTCCTGCCCGATGCGCGCGGCAAGGATCTCCTGTTCACCCACTGCATGGCCTGTCACGGTTTCGAGTCGCGCATGGCTTCGATCGTGCGCAACGAGGACGGTTGGCGCGACCGCATGGCCTACATGCGCGACGCCATGGGCTTCTTCGTGATGGATCCGCGCTTCGGCTTCAACGATCAGAAGGCCGAGGACGTGATCTTCTACATGAATCACGTGTTCGGCGAGGACTCGGTGCTGCCGAAATCGCCGACCGAACTGCCGCAATATAAAGACACGCTGCGGCCGTTCAGCGACGCGGCGATGAAGATCGTCTACGTGGAATACGAGCTGCCCGGGCCGGACCGCATGCCCTGGAGCGCGCATCCCGACAAGAACGGCAGCTTCTGGATTCCGTATTACGGTCGCGCCAACAAGATCGCGCGGCTCGATCCAGTAACCGGCGAGGTAAAGGAATTCCCGGCGCCAAACCTCGGCACCGCGGCGATCCATTCGGCGGTGCCGGCGCCGGACGGCAGCGTATGGCTGACCGAGCAGGGCTCGAACAAGCTCGGCCGCTGGGATCCGGAGACGCAGAAGATCACGGAGTATCAGGACGACCGACGCAAGCACACCATCCGCATCGACCCGAAGACCGGCCACGTCTGGTCGACCGGCGCGCTCACCCGCTTCGATCCCAAGACGGAAAAGTTCACCCACTTCGACGAGGTGCCGACCTGCTACGGCATCGCGCTTGATGCCGAGGGCAATGCCTGGTTCACCGAACTGCTCAAGGACGGCAAGATCGGCAAGGTGGATGCCAAGACGCTGAAGGTGACGAAGTACGTGCTGCCGACGCCGGGCGCCAGGCCGCGGCGCATCCAGGTCGACAGCGACGGCATCGTTTGGGCGGCGGAATTCGAGACCGGCAAGATCGCACGCTTCGATCCGAAGACCGAGACTTTCAAGGAATTCCAGCTGCCCGGCCCGCGGCCGACGCCCTACGCGCTCGGCATCGATGCCGAGCACAAGGTCTGGTACTCGTCGGAATGGATGGACGTGGTCGGCCGCCTCGATCCCGCGACCGGCGAGGTGACCGAGTATCCGATTCCGCGCGCCGAGAACTCGATGCGCGACTTCTTCCTCGACGACAAGGGCCGCCTCTGGTTCGGTTCGCCCGCGAACGACCGCGTCGGGTATTTTTATCTGGCGAAGTGAGCTGGCGACTCCAACGCTGCACGATCCACCCTCATCGAATGGCAGCGATTAGTCAGGGGAGCCTACTTGGAGTCCGCAGCACGTCAATAAGCGGAAATAATCCGGGCTGTCAGGTGTTTCCGGGTGGTGCCATGAGCGGACCTGAGCAGGTGCAGCAAACGAACGTGCGCCAATGCGGCTATTCGATGATCTCGTCGGCGTGCTGCAGGAACGGCTCCTGGACGGTAAGGCCGAGTGCCTTTGCCGTCTTGAGGTTTATCACGAGCTCGAACTTGCTCTGGAGCTGCACCGGCAGGTCGCCCGGCTTGGCGCCCTTGAGGATGCGGTCGATGTAGGATGCGACTTGCCGGTACAGCTCGGGCACATCGACCCCATACGACATGAAGCCGCCGGCCACGGCGAAGAACCGATAGGGGTACACCGCCGGGAGACGATGTCGGGCCGCCAGCGCGATGATGATGTCGCGGTGGAAGATGGTCAGGGAGTTCGGCGCGACCAACAGAGCCCCGTTCGGCTGCTGCGCGAAGTCATCAATGGAGTGCTCGATCTCCGCAACGTTGGTCACCTCGGCACGCGTCAATTGCACGCCGAATGAAGGGGCCGCAGCCTCGATCGCCTGCAGGTAGGCCGCTTGCGATGGATTGGCGGGATCGAGAATAACCAATACCCGGCTCCGGCCCGGGGCGGTATCTCTGAGCAGCTCGAGCCATTTGCCGCCGATCGCATGCTCGAAATTGGCAAAGCCTGTCGCATTGCCACCTGGCCTTGCTAGGCTTGCGACCAACCCGAGTTTGACCGGATCTGAAACCTGATTGAACACGATCGGCAGCGAGCGCGTCTGCCGGCTGAGTGCGACGAGCGCCGGCGTGGCAGCAGCGAACAGCACGTCGGGATTCATCGCCACCAAGTCGGCCGCATCAGTTTGCAGGCGAACCGGATCGCTGCCAGGGAGGCGATATTCGATCCAAATATTGCGGCCTTGCTGCCATCCGAGCCTGTCGAGCTCTTCCTGAAATATTCCAAGCCAGCGCTTTACCTCAGGGTCGCGCGCGTCGAGCGTAGTCAGCACGCCGATTCCCCGCATCCGTCCTGGCTGCGCGCTTGCCGCGAGTGGCCAAGCCGCCGCGCCGCCGAGCAGCGTGATGAACTCGCGGCGTCTCATTCAATGACCTCATCGGCGCGGGCGAGCACGGTTGCTGGGATGTCGATGCCGAGTGCCTTGGCGGTTTTGAGATTGATAACCAGCTCGTACTTGGTCGGCGCCTGCACCGGCATGTCGGCGGCCTTCTCGCCCCTGAGGATGCGGTCGACGTAGGAGGCAGCTTGCCGGTAGAGGTCGACCTGATGAGATCCATAGGAGATTAAACCGCCCCCGGCAACGAACGGTCGTTCGGGGTAGACAGCGGGCAGCTTGTGGCGGGCCGCAAGCGCGATGATCAAGTCGCGGTGAGCGTAAGCCAACCCGCTCACCGTGAGGATCAAACCGCTATTCGGCCGCGCAAAGGCCGCAACGGCGTGCTCGATCCCCGCGGCGTCGTGCACACTGATGGTGACCGACTCCACTCCGAGCGAGGTGGCCGCTGCCTGGATGACGCCGAACTGGCCGATCCCCGACGGTATGGCGGGATCTCGAAGGACCGCCACCCGCGTCACGCCCGGCGCGATCTCTTTGAGCAGCTCCAGCCATTTCGCGCTCAAGCCGTATTCGAAGCTGATGAACCCTGTCGCATTGCCGCCGGGCCGCGCCAGGCTGTCAACAAAGCCGGCGCCGACCGGATCGGCCACCGCCGCGAACACGATCGGCACGCTGCGTGTGGCCTGCAGCAACGGTCCCGTAGTCGAGGCCCCTGTTGCCAGAATGACATCTGGCGTAGTTGCGACCAATTCCACCGCGTGCCTGCGAATTTCACCAGCATCACTGGTAGCCCAGCGGGTGTCGACTCGCGCATTTTGTCCTATCGTCCAGCCCGATTGCTGAAGCCCCTGCAGGAATGCCCCGACCCGCGCCTGGAATTCCAGATCATCCGCAGGGGCGGGCAGCAGCACGCCGATACGACGCGTCCGCTCACGCTGCTGCGCGTACGCCGCTAGCGGCCACGCTGCCACGCCGCCGAGCAACGTGATGAACTCGCGCCGTTTCATCGGCTTGCCCCAACGCTAAGGATCACAGATTGAGTATAGCAGGTCAGGACCTTGCACCGCAGCAAAGTCGGGCCGTTCACGTCCGAGTTGGGTCACCTCCGGAAGTCGCCGTCTGGGCCCTTATGTCAGCTCCCACCAGCAGCGGACATGCGGTCGCATTGCTTAAGACCGGGTAGTGCCATACGCGGAAGCAACCAGTCTGTTCAATCGCGTGATACGCACATGCGGTGCAGCGCCAAGTGCGCGTGCGAAGCAATCCAAACTCGATCCTCCACGCAATCGCATGTTTAGCGCATTGTACCGGGGGATGCGCGCTGGCGAAATTCAGCGGAATATGGTTCCCGGGTTACGCCACTATTGCTAATTGTGAATGACATCAGGTCCTGTCCGATCACGAACGGACCGTCATAGCCGGCCCGAACACGCGCAGTCAGTTCTTCCTCGGTGGCTGCTGGAATGTCGGCTTGGCTGTAAAGCGATATGTGCGAAAAGACCGCATCGCGAGGCTTAGTCTCGGCAAGGATTTTCGAGACGGTTTCCGGATTAGCGAGGTATTCATAAAAGCGGCGCACGAAATCCCAGTGTAGCTGCTCCAGCCGCGCACTTCCAATTGCGACGCAATGAACCAATAGGTCTGCGCCTTTGGCGTTGGCGACGAGGTTGGGTGCGTAGGCAGTGTCGCCAGACAGTACAACGGCATGGGCTGCGTAATCCACTCTGAACCCATACGCTGGAACGACATAGCCGTGATTGACCAAAAAAGCCGTCACTTTCACGCCATCGCGCTCGTATGCAACCCCCTCCGATAATTCGTGCTCCGCGATGCGCGTCGCATCCTGCGCGATCTCGCCGCCGATTGCGCGAAGTCGATTGTTGTCCGTGAACATTAACTCGACGCCACGCGCAACATTGCCAACTCCGACCGGACCCCAAACATCCAACGGCGTTTTTCTTCCCCCGATGGCAAGCGGCACTATTTCGGCTGTCGCATAAAGGTCCGGAAAACCCGTCAAATGGTCGGAGTGCAGATGAGTGATAAAAATTCCATTGATGTCACGAATGGATGCTCCCTTTTGCTGTAACCGGAGCACAACGCCACGACCAGCATCAAACAAGAGCCTTTTGGCTTCCAGCCTCCACGAGCGTGCTCATTCCGAAGCGATTGAAGTTTACAATTGGCGTGCCAGTTCCCAAGAGAGTGACTTTGATCACCTGAGTGGCGGCAACAGTGCTTCCAATCGCCCAAAAAATGAGTGCCAAAGTCCAGATATGGAGAGCCCGGTAATTCAACATCGTTGTCTCCGAGGCGAACGGGAAGCCCATCAGCTTAACCGTGCAACCTTGGTTTAACAATTAGGCCCGTTTGGCAGCACGACTTCCGCTCCGGGTAAAAATCCGAAGTCGCCCTTTTGGCCTAATGTCGGCTTCGGCTCACTGAGCAGACACAACGAAGTCGCCGCTGGTCTCGCGACGGTAGATTGGGCCGGTGTTTGTGTCTGAGATCGGCCGCAGAATCTGCCGGGCGTAAAGCGGGAAATCCAGAGCGACGGGCCTAAGCCGGCTAAAGCGCGCCGGCTCGCCGATCACGTTGCGTTCGTGCCCTCAGCATAGTTCGAAAACGGATGTCACCGTTCGCGCAAATATCGGTACGCCGCTCTCACGTCGAGCGGCATCCATTCAGCGTAACGCTGAACGTGGGCGTATTGCGGCAGCGCTATTTCTCGCATGGTCGCCTCTTCAGAGTGACCCGCCTTGACGGAGGCGGCGACCGCCCCGCGCAGCTCGAGAAGCATGTCGCGGAATTGCGCGACGTCGGCGAGCGTCGCTGGGAGCCCGTGACCCGGTACGACTACTCCTATGTCGAGCGCGAGAACACGGCCGAGTACCGCGATGAGGCCGTCCAGGTCGCAGTCACCGAGCCAGGGAAAGCGACCGTGGAACAGGAGATCGCCAAGAAATACGACCCGGCGCCGTTCAAGATGCACGATGATGTCGCCTTCGGAATGTGCCGGGCCGAAATAGGTAAGGTGCACGGTTTCGTCGGGCAGATGGAACGCAAAGTGGTCCGAGAAGGTCTCGTTTGGCGCGCGGATCACCACGGTGTCGTAATCAGGTAGCCCGATACGCCCCTCGAACCAGCGGCGCGCCGGATCGCCCTCGGGCACAAGCTCAAAAATGTTGTGGCCGAACAGCAAGCGAAGCTTGGTGCCGAAGTCGCTGATTGACCAAGTCTCGCCGTGCCGTGGCCCAAGGCATGCTTCCATAGCTGCGAGCGCCTTCCAATGGGAGAGGATCGGGACATCCGCGAACACCGTGTTGCCCGAGGTATGGTCGAGGTGACCATGAGTGTTGACTACTGCGCGTAGCGGCTTGCCGGTCCGGGCGAGCACCGCAGCGCGCAATTGCCTGGCAAGGCGCGGATATTGCTGGGTGTCCACGACTATGACCCCTTCCGGCGTCACGATGGCACCGGCATTGGAATCTCCTCCGGCACCGAACCAGGCATGCACCCCATCGGCGACCGTAACGAGATGCGCTTCGCTCTTCGGTTCGATTGTCATTGAATGACTTGATCCGGGCGCCTGCGCGATGGCGCACGCTAATCCTGGCCTTGATGAACAGGACAGTGTCAAGTCCGTGCAGCACCGAGGCAGCTTCCCAGCCAATAGCTCTTTAGCCTCTCCCGAGTGTCGCCGCGCCCAACGGCACATCTAGAGTTTTCCTATCTTGCCGAGGTGCGTCGCCTCCCCGGCGCTGTTCGAGAGAGGTGCGCGGCTCGACATTCTGAATTGACCGCGCCGGCATTGGCTCGGTCAGTCGGACAGGAAGCCGACAGACCAGCCAGGACGGCTATGAATTGCGCTTCGCTGTCAATTACCTCGCCGGATTACTGCTCACCGGACCCATCATCTTGCCAGCCCGCATCGTCGCGCGCCCATGCCCAAGGCAAGCTCGCCCAAATCGTGTTCCCGTTCGAGCACCGTCGAGGAAGGCGCGGAAGCGATCCTCAACCTTGCGGTCTCAGATGAGCTGAGTGGGTCCGGATTCCGGAGGAAGCCGCGGGTGCAAGACGCTGATCTGCCCCTGCCGTTTTTTATAACGACAGACATTGGTCGGGACAGCCTGCCTGCTGGTCAGGCTCGCGTTGCGTGGCGACGCGACACGGCGCTCGACCTCGGTGACCCCGTTTGCGCCAGAGTGGATGGGCGATGGCGCGATGAAGAGGCCGGGCGCGGCACCGCGTGTTCTATGCTGAAGGGTGGGCGAAGCTGCGGGATGATGATGCCGCTTAGTTAACCCCGCCGGGGTCATTTCGCGCACTTTTCATCCTCGACGCTCGTCCAGGTCGCTACCGCGTAGTTCGCAGGGGTCGTCGCCGGCGTCGCCTTTGTGCCCTTTGCATGGCACGTCAATGTTCGGCCCAGACCGCCCATCGAGCTGCAGATAGTAGAGCCTGCAGAATATACGCTGCCGTCGAAAATGCAGAAGTTCTGGACCTCCGCGCCAGTAATCTGGACGGTTGTGGTCTGTGCCGCGCCTGGAGCAGGAATTGCCGCCATTGCTGACAATACGACGCCGACAGTCCATTTGCGCATCGAATCCCCCAACGTTGGAGCGCGGAATCACTCCCGCACCATGGTGCCAGATTTCGATTAACCGCTCGTTAGGCAATCGAATGTGCCGGTTGGCTTTAACCATCGCCAAAGCGAATCCGGTGGAGGTTAAGACTCGTTAAGAGGTTAGCCCGCTAGGCTGTTTGCGTTTGGGGGATCGGGGCCAGCGGACGGCAGGATCACTCTCGCCGGATGGTTGGGTAGGCGGCGTAGGCCGTCCTAGTGGTGGGGTCGGATATGAGTCGTGTTATTGCCGTGATCGCATGCGGCTTCACCCTGGCCGCGTGCTCTGCATCAATGCCGAGCTTGAACTTTTTCGGCTCGTCACCATCGACGGAGACCACAGAGACGGTCTCCGTCCGGACGGACGTCCGGTTCGAATCGAAGCCTCCGGGAGCCGAGGTCAAGATTTCGGGGATGACCTGTCGGACGCCGTGTGAACTCAGCGTCCAGGTGGAACCTGAGATTTCGGCGACGTTTACGCACGACGGTTATCAGCCGCAGACCATCTCCGTGCGCCAGGAGGGAAACTCGCCCAAGTTGACGCCGAACCCGGTCTTCGTGGAATTGCGCGCGGCTCCGGCGGCGGGGAAGAAGCACCTCAAGAAGAAACCTCCCGCAGTGGCGGCCCAAGCAAATTCGCCCGTCGCATCGGCGGCCCCGGCCACGCCGCCCGTCGCATCGGCGGCCGCTCCGGCATCTTCGCCCGCGCCTGACGCAACTCTCTCCACCGCCATTTATCCTTGGCCGAAACCACCCTCGGCCAAGTAAGCCGTGCTACTCGCCACATCCGGTGGAAATTAAGAACTCGTTAGGGGATTGCCCTCTAGGCTATTCGCGTTCGAGAGGATAACGGACAGCAGGATCCACTCTGAACACGCCCCGGGTGCTGACCCCTCCGGGGCGTTTCATTTTCAGCAACACGCGTGCTGACGCCAAGCCACAGGGAAGGCCGCTGGCGCGTTGCTTCCAAACTGCTTCCAAAGGTCAATGCTTGGGAAGCGGCTAATCAAGAAGTGCCCGTGACATCGGCATAACTTCGCATGCAGAATATCACATCTCCGGCTATCACATGGCGGTGGTCGCAGTGGATGGTGTTCTTTGCCATGCGCGCGCTGTTTGCGCTGCTGGGGGCATTCGCCAACCGCCATCCCATCGAGAAATGGGCAGCATTCGCCGCGCTGATGAGTGCGCAAATGGACGAGCGATGCGGGGCCGTGTGAAGCCGAAGTGTCAACTGGATTGTTGAGGGGAAAAAATAATTTTCCGGGGCCGGTGAGTGGCGTACCCAGGATTCTGATCCCCCGGCCCATGGGGTCGGGGGCGCTGGCTCGCCGAGCGCGGATAACAGACAGCGTAACTAGGCCCAGCAAACCGCAGGCCGAATAACTGAAAATTAACCGTCACCTGTGAGCGTCCGTGCGGCCACCGGCTGGTGACCAACCGGACGGAGGAATAATGGCATCTGAAATGCTCAGCCTATAGTCAAGTTCGGTGAGCGACTCGCGAGGCGGTGAGCGGGTGGTGATCGGGAGGTGACCGGGCGGGCGTCTGAGGCCATGGCGACCTGTCACCGAGCGGACTTCGAGCGCGAGCGCAAGGCGCCTGGACCGACTACTCATGGTGGATCTATTACGAGCGACCCTTGATGCTCAGACAGCCAAAAGGAAGGGATCGCTCGGCTTGACGCTGAGGACCCTGAAACGGTTCCTCTTCCTTTCATCACCACTACGCGATGCCGTGCATACTGCGTGCATACCAAGATGAGACGTTCCGGCTCAGGTTTCTTAATGAGTACAATTAACATATTGATTTTGCTGGTGAGCCCGCTGGGACTCGAACCCAGGACCCCGTGATTAAAAGTCACGTGCTCTACCGGCTGAGCTACGGGCTCTTGCAAAAGGATCGCGCGACCCCATCTCCTCGCGCGCGCCGCACGCGTGTGTAGGAGGAGGCCTCGGCGCGGTCAATGGGCGAGGGCCGGCTTTGGCGGAAGGAAAAGCAGCGCGCCGCCGGGTTTGGCAGAACGAACCCAAGAATGATGGATGCCGCATCGTAGGGGCGAGGCATAGCGCGTTGCAGACGCGCGTAAAACGCGCTGGCGCCTCGCCCCTACAGCCGTGAAGTCGCGTACTCTATTTTGGCAGAACAAACCCGACGCGCATCGAGCCCGGCAGAACGAATCCAGGCGCGCGAACCGCCCGCACAACGAGTCCAAGCCTTTCAAATTTTGGCAGAACGAACCCAAGCACGGTGACAGATTGTATAAATCTCATTTTCCCGTTAAAGTAGCAATTCTGTGAATTTGAGCGATGAATGAACGCGCTCAGCTATCGCGCTGGTTCGGCTATTGAATCATCAAAAAGCGCGGACGGTGAAGCGTAGAGGCGAGGCAGCCCTTCGGCCGCCTGGTCCCGCTGGTCACAGCAGCACGCATCTGCGCTAGTCTTGCGCGGGAGTCGTCGTCACAACGGGAGGAGGGCAGGCCCATGCCGATCGTCAACCGCGTTGCCGATTTCCACGGCGACATCACCGCCTGGCGGCACGACATCCACGCCCATCCGGAACTCCTCTATGACGTCAACCGCACCGCGGGCATCGTCGCCGACAAGCTTCGCAGCTTCGGCTGCGACGAGGTCGTCACCGGTATCGGCCGCACCGGCGTGGTCGGCGTCATCCACGGCAACCGGGCAGGCGAGGGCGGCCGGGTGATCGGGCTGCGCGCCGACATGGACGCCCTGCCGATCCAGGAAGCAAACGACATCCCCTACAAATCGACGGTGCCGGGCAAGATGCACGCCTGCGGCCATGACGGCCATACCGCCATGCTGCTCGGCGCCGCGCGCTACCTCGCCGAGACGCGCAATTTCAATGGCACCGCGGTGGTCATCTTCCAGCCCGCCGAGGAGGGCGGCGCCGGCGGCAAGGCCATGGTGCAGGACGGCCTGATGGAACGCTTCCGCGTCGAGGAAGTCTACGGCATGCACAACTATCCAGGCCTTCCGGTCGGTCAGTTCGCGCTGCGCGCGGGGCCGCTGATGGCGGCGGCCGATCGCATCACCATCGATATCGAGGGCCGCGGCGGGCATGCCGCGCGCCCGCATGTGTCCATCGACACGGTGCTGGTCGGCGCGCAGATCATCAATGCAATTCAGTCCATCGTCTCGCGCAACGTCGATCCGCTGGAGGCGGCGGTGGTCTCGATCTGCGTGTTCCAGGCCGGCACCACCGACAACGTCATTCCGCAGACCGCGCAGCTGCGCGGCACCGCGCGCAGCCTCACCCCCAAGGTGCGCGACCTGCTGGAGGGGCGCCTCCAGCAGGTGGTAACCGGCACTGCGCAGCTTTACGGAGCAACGGCAAAGCTCACCTATCGGCGCGACTATCCGATCACCCGCAACCACGACCGCCAGGCCGCCTTTGCGGCCTCGGTGGCGACGCAGGTGGCAGGGCGCGAGCGCGTCGATGACCAGGTCGCTCCCGTCATGGGCGCCGAGGATTTCTCCTTCATGCTGGAAGCGCGCCCGGGCGCATTCATCTTCGTCGGCAATGGTGCAAGCGCGGGGCTGCACCACCCGGCCTACGACTTCAACGACGAGACCATCCCGTTCGGAACGTCATACTGGGTGAAGCTCGTCGAGAGCGCGATGCCGGCGTAAAATCAGGCGTCCGGCGTCACGGCGTTGGGGACGCTCGGCTGTTCGCCGGCGCGGGCGGCGGGACGCGTGAGCGCGGCGACAATGCGCGCTTCGATCGCGCGCCAGAACGCGAACTCGTTGAGGCGGGAGCCTTCCAGGGCGGCAATCGCCACCGCCGCCACGAAGGGGAGGCTCTGCACCACCAGCACCAGAGCAAAGATGTTGATCTCGTCGATCTCTTTGTAGTTGGTCAGCACCACGGTCACCGCGCCGGCGAGCAGCAGCACCGCCAGCACCGCCTCCCAGAAGGCCGGGAATTCCGCGCTCTTGCCGGTCGCGCCGCCCTTGGCGGTACGCATGAAGGGAAGGCCCTCCTTCCACATGCCGCAGCCGACCGCGCGCGCGACCGTCCATTGCACCGCCATGGCGGCAATCACCGCGCCGACCATCTGCCCGAGCGGGACCGAGACCCGCAGCCGATAGAGCGCGATGAAATGGCCGAGCGTCACCGTGAAGGCCGCAAGGATCGGAATGGTGAGAATCTGGTCGGGAATGGCGATGCCGGCGAATGCGACCACCGGCACCCAGGCGATATTGAGAATCGCAACCAGTACTCCGATCGCCTCGGCCCCCAGCCAGTTGAGCCAGCCGAAGCAGAACTCGCGCTTCTGCGCGCGCGTGAGGCTGCGCGCGTAAGGCAGCAGCGATCGCCAGTGCTTCTTGAGAATCTGAAGACCGCCATACGCCCAGCGGTAACGCTGCTTCTTGTAGGCTTCGAAGGTGTCGGGCAGCAGGCCATAGCC
>Ga0306921_10007405_pt1 | contig 11534 bp, 11 predicted proteins | sample sta12Cox44000080_FD_203760 | JGI IMG/M metagenome (GOLD analysis project Ga0306921, IMG submission 203760) | Lab enrichment of tropical soil microbial communities from Luquillo Experimental Forest, Puerto Rico - statoxic.12C.oxic.44.000.080 (v2)... | ecosystem: Environmental > Terrestrial >... | reverse complement strand
TGCCCCTGGGCCCCCGCTTTTTGCGGGGGCGATGCGAGGAGCGAGGGTTAACCACCTGTCAAAGAATCGTCGCGAGACAACCATGAGCAGCCTGGACCCGATCCCCTATTCCGATGCGCAGCTGCGCACGATCCTGCAGCGCGTCCGAACCATCGCGATGGTCGGTGCCTCGTCCAATTGGAACCGGCCCAGCTATTTCGTGATGAAGTATCTGCAGGGCAAAGGCTACCGGGTGATCCCGGTCAATCCCGGCATTGCCGGCCAGGAATTGCTCGGCGAGAAAGTCTACGCCGCACTGCGTGATATTCCCGAGCCGGTCGACATGATCGACGTGTTCCGCCCGGCCCGCGAGGCGCCCGCTATCGTCGACGAAGCGATCGAGATCGGCGCTCCGGTCGTGTGGATGCAGCTCGGCATCCGCAACGATGCGGCGGCGGCCGTGGCGGAAAAGGCCGGGATCGAGGTCGTCATGAACCGCTGCCCGAAGATCGAGTTCGGGCGGCTCGGCGGCGAGCTGTCGTGGAGCGGGGTCAACAGCGGCATCATCCGCAACCGCCCGCCGGAGCCGCCGCTCCCACGCCGGGGGAGAAAACGGCCCACGCCGTCGCACAATGTGACCTACGGTTTCGAGACCCGCGCCATCCATGCCGGCGCCGCGCCCGATCCGGTGACCGGCGCCCGCTCGACACCGATCTACCAGACCACTTCTTATGTGTTCGACGATGTCGACCACGCCGCCTCGCTCTTCAACCTGCACAATTTCGGCTACATCTATTCGCGCCTGACGAACCCGACCGTCGCGGTTCTTGAAGAGCGGGTGGCGAGCCTCGAAGGCGGCCGCGCCGCGCTCGCCGCCGCGTCGGGGCATGCGGCGCAGTTCCTCATCTTCTTCACGTTGATGGAGGCGGGAGACGAGTTCCTAGCCTCGCGCAATCTCTATGGCGGCTCGCTGACCCAGTTCGGGCTCTCGTTCAAAAAGCTCGGCTGGAAGTGCCACTTCGTCGACCCGACCAACCCCGAGAATTTCCGCAAGGCGCTGACCCCGAGAACGAAGGCCATTTTTCTGGAGAATCTTGCCAATCCCGGCGGCATCGTCGTCGATCTCGAGCGGGTGGCGGCGATCGCGCACGAGGCGGGCATTCCGCTGATCGTCGACAACACCCTGGCGACGCCATATCTGTGCCGGCCGTTCGAGTGGGGCGCCGATATCATCTGCCACTCGACGACCAAGTTCTTGAGCGGGCACGGCCATGCACTGGGCGGCATCATTGTCGAGTCCGGCCGCTTCGACTGGGGCCAGGGCGATCGCTTTCCGTCCTTGACCGACCCGGAGCCAGCCTATCACGGGCTCAAATTCTACGAGAATTTTGGCGATTTCGCGTTCACGACGAAGGCGCGGGCGGTGGCATTGCGCGACTTCGGCCCGACCTTGTCGCCAATGAACGCGTTCCTGACCCTGACCGGCGTCGAGACGCTGCATCTGCGTATGGAGCGGCATGTCGAGAACACCCGCCAGGTCGCCGAATTTTTGTCGGGGCACCCGCGCGTTGCGTGGGTTTCCTATGCCGGGCTCAAGGACAACCCGTTTTTTGATCTCGCTCGGAAATATCTCCCAAAGGGCGCCGGCGCGGTTTTTACCTTCGGGGTCAGGGGCGGCTACGAGGCCGGCATCAGGCTTGTCGAAAGCGTGCAATTGTTCTCGCATCTCGCCAATATCGGCGACACGCGCAGCCTGATCCTGCATCCCGCCTCGACGACCCACCGCCAGCTGTCTGACGAGCAGCGCGAGGCGGCCGGCGCCGGCCCCGACGTCATCCGCCTGTCGATCGGCCTCGAATTGGCGGAGGACCTGATCCGCGACCTCGACGAGGCACTTGCCGCGGCCATTGAGTGAAGAAGCAGATGTTCCGTCATTCCCGCGAAAGCGGGAATCTAGGCCGGGGCGCTCCGGCTGTCGCCCTGGGCCCCCGCTTCCGCGGGGCGACGATAAAGAAGCGTTCGGCCAGCAGGATTGAGTTTGCATGCTTTTGGGCCTATATCTACCCGGTCGGGCAACCGACTATGGCGATACACGGCTTACGAAATAAGCGTTGCGGACCCGGGGGCAGTACCCGGCGCCTCCACCAATTCCGCGCCGGCGGGCTCGGCGCTTCACGGGGGCGAACCAGGCTCGACGCGCGTGGTAAAGGTAAGATCCGTCGCCCGGCATGATTCCGCCGTTATCGGGTCACAATTTAGCTGCGAACGACAACTTCGCACAAGAGGCGCTCGCGGCCTAACCCCTCGCGGGGTAAAAGCCTTGAGCAATTCGCGGTCCGAGGGGCACCGGGCAACAGAAGCCCCTCACTCGCCAAGTCACGCAACCCAACGAACGAGCCGCCGCAAATGGCCCAGGATCTCTTCGGCTACCCTAAAATGGTCGAGACGGCGTTGCGCGGCGTCATGCGCGAAGCCTTGGCGCGCGCCGTGCGCGAGGGCTTGCCCGGCGACCACCACTTTTACGTCACGTTCCGTACTCGCGCCGCCGGAGCCAAGGTCTCGAAATATCTGCTTGCCAAATTCCCGGAAGAGATGACGATCGTGCTGCAGCACCAATTCCGCGGGCTCGAAGTCGGGGACGACGCCTTTTCGGTCAGCCTGAGCTTTCAGAGCCGGTGGGAACGGCTGACCGTTCCGTTCGCCGCGGTGATGACCTTCGCCGATCCATCGGTCCATTTCGGCCTGCAGTTCGAGGCTCAATCCGCGCCGGCGGCGGAGGTTGCGGCTTTGCCCGCGCAGATCGCGTCGCCCCAGCCGGAAGAGCCGAGAAAACCGGAGCAGACGGCCGCAGAAATCGTCGCGCTCGACAAGTTTCGCAAGCGCTAGCCGCCACCCCAACCCTTCTCGGCAGGTGGGAGAGGGAAGGGTGGGCTTACACTTGACGCCGGCTGGGAAACGAAGATTCTGCCGCAAATTGCAGTGCGGAGCGAACCATGGGCGACAGCGCCTTTCGTGAACTCTTCCCGCTCGGCCCGGACGAGGCGCCCTACCGCCGGCTGAGCGCCGATTATGTCTCGGCAGGGAGTTTTGACGGGCGGCGCATCGTCAAGATCGATCCCGCGGCGTTGACGCTGCTCGCCCACCAGGCCTTCATCGACTGCGCGCATTTGCTGCGCCCGAGTCATCTCGCGCAGCTGCGCGAGATCCTCGACGATCCCGAAGCTTCGGCGAACGACAAGTTCGTCGCCTTCGATCTGTTGAAGAACGCCAATATCGCCGCCGGCAAGGTGCTGCCGATGTGCCAGGACACCGGCACCGCGATCGTCACGGGCAAAAAAGGGCAGCAGGTCTGGACCGGCGGTGACGACGCCGCCGCGCTGTCGGCCGGTATCCGCCGCACTTACACCGAGGCCAATCTGCGCTACAGCCAGGTGGCGCCGCTGTCGATGTACGAGGAGGTCAATACCGGCGACAACCTCCCGGCGCAGATCGACCTCTATGCCGGACCCGGCGACGAATACAAATTCCTGTTCATCGCCAAAGGCGGCGGCTCGGCCAACAAGAGCTTCCTCTACCAGCAGAGCAAGGCGGTACTGAATCCAAAGTCGTTGCTGAAATTCCTAGACGAAAAGATCCGCACCCTGGGCACCGCCGCCTGCCCGCCCTATCATCTCGCCATCGTTATCGGCGGCACCTCGGCGGAGATGAATCTGAAGACCGTCAAGCTCGCCAGTTGCCGCTTTTTGGACACGCTCCCGGCGGAAGGCAATCGCTATGGCCAAGCCTATCGCGACCGCGGTCTCGAGGGGGAGGTGCTGGAGCTTACACGCGGGCTGGGGATCGGCGCGCAGTTCGGCGGCAAGTATTTCTGCCACGACGTACGGGTGATCAGGCTGCCGCGGCATGGCGCCAGCCTGCCGATCGGCATCGGCGTGTCCTGCTCGGCTGATCGTCAGATCCTTGGCAAGATCACGATCGACGGCGTCTTCCTGGAGCAGCTCGAAACCGATCCGGCGCGCTTCTTGCCCGACATCGAACCCGGAGCGCTGGGTGGCGATGTCGTCGCGATCGATCTCGTCCGGCCGATGGGCGAGATCCGGCGTACGCTTTCGCGATACCCGATCAAGACCCGGCTCAGCCTAACCGGCCCGCTGATCGTCGCTCGCGACATCGCTCATGCCAAGCTGCAGGAACGGCTGGATCGCGGCGCGGGGTTGCCTGATTACGTCAAGGACTACGCGATCTATTACGCCGGTCCGGCCAAGACACCGGAAGGATATGCCTCGGGCTCCTTCGGGCCGACCACTGCCGGGCGCATGGACACCTACGTCGATGCCTTCATGGCGGCCGGCGGAAGTTTCATCACCCTGGCGAAGGGCAATCGCGGCCCCGAGGTTCGCGCCGCCTGCCGCAAGCACGGCGGGTTCTATCTCGGCTCGATCGGCGGCCCGGCGGCGCGCCTCGCGCAGGACTGCATCAAGAAGGTCGAGGTCGTCGAATATCCCGAACTCGGAATGGAAGCGATCTGGCGCATCGAGGTGGTTGATTTTCCGGCTTTTATCGTTGTCGACGACAAGGGAAACGACTTCTTTGCAGCGCTCTCTTGATGGCGCGGGTCGGGCGGGCACCGAAGGCTCGTTTGCACGCTGTTGCCTGCGCTTCTGACGACCGCGGTTTCGGGGCCCCTTGATTGTCGCGGGACGGCGATCTGGATGCGCTGCTGCGCGGCGAGAAGGGAGCGTGGGAAGCATTCGTGCGGCGCTATGCCGGCCTCATCGTGGCGGCCGTACGCGGCGTCGCGCGCGAGGCCGCCGAGGTCGAAGACCTCGCCCAGGAGGTCTTCTTGCGGCTGTGTAAGGATGATTTCCGGCTGCTGCGCGGCTATGACCCTGCCCGAGCCGGCTTGTCGACCTGGATCACGATCGTCGCGCGCAGCACCGCCCGCGATGCGATGCGCCGGGTGCGGCCGGTGTCGGTGCCGATCGAAACGGTGGCTGAAGCACGCCTGGCGATCGACCCGGTCGAGCCGGTGCGCAAGCTGAAACTGCCCGAAGCCTTGTTGTCGCCACGCCAAAGGGAAATCCTTACGATGTTGTACGACCGTGAGATGGAGGTTGCAGAGATTGCCGCTGCGCTCGGCATCGACCGGCAGAGCGTCCGTAGTGCGCATCACAAGGCCATGCTGAAACTGCGAGCCCACTTCAGAGCCGAGGTCGAATGAACGCAGCGGTTGTGGGGATGCCCTGGCTGGCGCCTGCATAAAGACGGGAGGAAAGCGTTGCAATGATGCGAAACGACGAGGAACGAGAAGAAAGATCGAATATGGCATCGGATCGCCGACTGTGGCAGCGCTGTCGCGTGAGCGATGCCCCGGAGGACGAGGCAGCGCGCTTCCTCGACCTTGCGGCGTTCGCCGACGGTCTGCTCGATGCCGACGATCAGGATCGCGTTGCGGCTTGGCTCGCCGACGACCCGAACGCCGCGGCAGACGTCAGCGCAGCCCGAGCTCTCGGGAACCGCGATGGACACTCGGCCGAACTCGAGCGCGTCATCGCCCGCGCCTGTGCGATAGCGCCCGAAGGCGCTCCGGCAAGCGGCCAAGTCGTCGTGCTCGCCGACTGGCGCGGGCGCCGGCTCGTGCAGGGCTTCGCTCAGTGGGGGAGCATTGCAGCGGCCGTCGCATTGGCGAGCTGGCTGGGTTTTTCGATGGGAAGCGATACCTCGCTCACCCTCACCGCGCCTCGGCAGCCGAACGAAGCCAGTTTTCTTCCTGATTTATTCGATCCAGCACCGGCCTTTCTGCGCGATCTCGGCGAAGGGCTGCGGACGTGACGGTAGCCTCGCTGACGGCGGGCCGCAGCGTGCGGCAGCATCTCGTCTCGATCCTTTTGGCCTTGTCGCTCGTGCTCAACCTGTTCTTCATCGCCGGGGCCTTGTGGATCCGCATTCACGGACCGCCGCCGATGAATCAGGAGGAGCGGCTCCAGCGCATCGGCGCCCAGCTAGCGCTCGGACCGGAACAGAAGGAGGCTTTCGAACAGTATTTTCAAGCCGTGCGCGCGCGCATGCAAGTGATGCGTAAAGCGGTCGATCCATTGATCAACAATGCCTGGTCAGAGGTTGCCAAGTCCGACGCGGACGAGGCGAGGGTGCTAGCGCTGTTCGACGAAGCGGGGCAGACACGGCGCGCGTACATGCGTGAGTTGGCGCCGGTAACGCTCTCCTTCCTGGCGAAACTGTCTCCCGAGCAGCGGGCAAAGTTTGTCGCGCTGATCCGCGAGCGACCCTGGGAACACCGGCACTGAAGCGCTCCCTTCGGGTCGGCTGATGCGCCTCGGGCTGGCGGCCGCGCTGGCGGCGCTGCTTTGTGGACCGGCGGGCGGGCAGACGGCGCCTTCGGTCGCGGGCAAAGTCCTGGTAATGTCCGATCTGCACTTCGATCCGATGGCGGATCCGCGACTGGTCGATCGCCTGGTCGCGGCCGAGCCCGAGCAATGGGCTACGGTTCTTGAAAGCTCGGATGACAAGAGCCTGAGCCGATACGGCCGCGATGCCAATTGGATGCTGGTACGCTCGGCCTTCCGTTACATGAAGCAGACAATCCCCGACCCCGCTTTAATCCTCATCTCCGGCGATTTCCTCGCGCACGGTTTGCGCCGAGAATTCGATGCCGCAGCCGGCGACCATTCGAGGGCCGCTCATCGGGCGTTCGTAGGCAAGACGATGCAGTTTCTTGCGCTGCAACTCAAACAGACCTTCCCCGCGACCCCGATCGTGCCGGCGCTCGGCAACAATGACGACGAGTGCGGCGACTATCAGCTGCAGCCGGACGGCCCGTTCCTCGCCGACACGCTCCCGATCCTGCATGCGCTGGTCGGCGGTGGCGGACCCGGTATGGACGACAGCTGGAGGCATCACGGCAATTCCAGCGTCAAAGTGGCCGGCATCCGGGTGCTGTCGACAAACACGGATTTTCTCTCGATCCATTATCGGAACGCTTGCGGCTCGCCCGCCGATCCCGATCCGGGGCAGGCAACGCTAGGTTGGCTGGAAGCGGAGCTGGCCGCGGCAAGCCAGGCGCAAGAGCGGGTCTGGCTGCTCTACCATATCCCGCCGGGCATCGACGGCTATGCGACGCTGCGCCAAGGGATGTGCCCCGGCTATTTGATCCCAATGTGGAAGCAAGCCTTCGCGGACCGCTTTTACACTCTGCTGCGACGCTATTCCGAGACCATAGCCGCCAGTTTCGTCGGCCACACCCATATGGATGATTTTCGTCTGATCGGGGATGGCGACGCGCACTATGCCTTCGCGCTGATTACGCCGGCAGTCAGCCCGATTTTTGGCCAGAACCCGGCTTTCCGCGCAGCCAGCTATGACGCCCGCGGCGGCATCCTCGACGAGACCACCTATTATCTGACGAACCTGGCGGCGGCGGCCGCCGATGGGAACGTGCCGCCGGAATGGCAGCCGGAATACACGTTCAGCGGCGAATGGAACCTGCCGCGGGTCGATCTGGCGAGCCTCGAACGTCTTTACTCGCGTATCCAGGACGAGCCAGCGGTGGGCGCGCGCTGGCACTCGATTTTCACCGTCTCGAGCCGGTTTTACTGGTCTCAACTCTCTGGTGGCCCAAGCGACGCGCAAGCGGTCCGCGCGTTTCGCTGTGCGACCGGCAACGTTCTGCCGTCGGAATATCGCCAATGCTACTGTGGCGATCACGGCTGAACGGAGCGTTGATGAGGCGATAGAGAGACAAAGGACCGCTTCGATCTGCCGGTAACGTCGGCGGGCGCGAATGCCCGAAGTGCGGGCGGCAGCGGCGCCGGCTGAGGCGTTGCGCGGGCGCGTCCTGCGCCGCGATCAGCGGCACACTGATCCATCCGACGGGGTGAAGAAGATCAACGCCCGCAGAGAAAAGGGGCAGGGCGAGAGGCAGATCTCGGCAGTTTGGCGAAATCCATTACCGCACTGATTTCGCGCCCAGCACTGGTCTCTTTTGAAATCACCTCTTGATCGAACACAAATGCGCACGCGGCGATCCGCCTGCGCTTTGGCGCCTTTAAGCGGTACGGACCCGACCGGCCGAGCTTCCAAGAGGCACACGGCGGTGAGCTCTGTGCAATCGCCAGCTCGGGCATGCGTGGAAATATGACCGCCGGTGAAGACCTCGTGCTACGGTAAAGCTCGATCGAATTGGCAGACCAAAATTGGAGGAAACCATGGCGCAGACACAACCCTCGGCGGCCCGCGAGCAGGTCCGCAACATCGTGCCGGGGCTGATCGATCTCAGCGAGAGGGTACTGTTCGGCGAAGTCTGGGAGCGCCCGGGCCTCTCCAAGCGTGACCGCAGCCTGATCACCTGCGCGACACTCATCGCGCTCGGCCGTGAAAAGCAGCTCACCGGCCACCTGCAGCGAGCGCTCGATAACGGCCTCACCAAGAACGAGCTCAGCGAAGTGATCACCCATCTCGCCTTCTATGCCGGCTGGCCGGCAGCGATGACCGCGGCGCTCGTCGCCAAAGATGTATTCGAGAAGAAGTAGGGTCGAGTACGGCAAGCACGCATCGCGGGAGGGCGAGATGAAGATCGGGTTCATCGGATTGGGTATGATGGGCTCCGGCATGGCGGCCAATTTGCAAAAGGCCGGCCACGAGCTGACCGTCCACGACTTGCGTCGTGCGGCGGCCGAACCTTATCTCTCCGCCGGTGCGGTCTGGGCCGATACACCGCGTGCGGTCGCCGAGGCGTCGGAGCTCGTCTTCACTTCGTTGCCCGGACCGCCCGAGGTTGAGTCGGTCGCGCTCGGCGAAAATGGCCTGCTATCCGGGATGACCCGCAGCAAGGCCTATTTCGACCTGTCGACCAACTCGCCGACGACCGTGCGGAAGATCCACGCCGCCTTTGTCGAGCGCGACGTCTACATGCTCGACTCACCGGTCAGCGGCGGGCCACGCGGCGCCCGCACCGGCCGGCTTGCGCTGTGGGTCGGCGGTGATGAGCAGATCTTCAACCGCTACAAGCCGGTGCTCGACGCGATGGGCGACAAGGCGCGCTACGTCGGACCGATCGGGGCCGGCTCGGTCGCCAAGCTCGTGCACAACGGTGCCGGCTACTGCATCCAGACGGCCCTCGCCGAGATGTTCTCGGTCGGGGTCAAGGCTGGGGTCGAGCCGCTGGCGTTGTGGGAAGCTGTACGGGACGGCGCCGGCGGCCGTCGGCGCACCTTTGACGGGCTGATCGATCAGTTTCTCCCCGGCAAGTACGAGCCTGCCGCCTTTGCCCTGCGGCTGGCGCACAAGGACATGACGCTCGCCACGCAGCTGGGCCGCGACTTCAACGTGCCGATGCGGATTGCTAACTTGGCGCTTGCCGAATTGAGCGAAGCTCTCAGCCGCGGCTGGGCTGAGCGCGACTCGCGCTCGCCGATGATATTGCAGCAGGAACGAGCGGGGGTCGAGATCCGCGTCGATCCGAAGCGCATCGAGGAAGCACTCCAACGCGATCCCCCGGCCTGACAACGCCTTCCTTCATCTCGACCTGCCTATTAGCGGCGTCGCATCGCGGTCCGGCTCAATTTCCCGTCTATAAAAAAAAGAGCCAGGCGATGTCCGACCTGGGCTTCACCCCAGGGGTTAGGGGTTATGAAAAAAATGGGGGATCAACCCCATACACCGGCTCGATTGGAAACGTTAGGAGCCGGTAAAGACGCGGGGGATCAGCGGCTCGGCTCTCTTGGTGTCTAATAATTGATTGTAGACTTCAAAATGTCGCTCGATCAACGATGTCCGTCGAGTTGGTCCGGGATACCGCAGAAACACAGCCGAAGTGAGAATGAAGAGACAATTTTCCCAACAGGCTCATCTTGAATGCTATTTTGCTTGTAAGCATATAACCTGCAATATCTGTTAGATGCATATTTGTTATAAGATTGGTCAATTTTTTATCGATCAGAAAATAGTCTCGACTTTGTGATCGAGGGTTAGATTTTGACTGACATGGATAAACGGCTAACAAAGGGGGGCGCAGCGGCTTGCTCGGGCACCCGACCGCAAACGACGCAGCAAGCCAAACCTGAGCAAAAAAGAGCTCCGAGCAGGACACAGAAGGGCCCCATAACGTTGCAGCTCCCGTCGTCGGACGAGCAACGCGGTGTACTGCGCTCGATCAGCGGCTCCGATAATGACGATTTTTCTACCGTTCTCGTTAACCAGATCGCTTCCGCTCTATTGCAAGGGGCCTGCGGTCCCAAGCAGCGGACCCGCCTGGCAAGCGCGATGCTCGCCCCTATGACCGGCATGAAGCCGCGCGACGAGCTAGAGGGAATGCTGATCGCGCAAGCGATCGCGAGCCACAACGCTGCCATGGAGTGCTACCGGCGTGCGATGATTAAGGAGCAGACCTTCGAAGGTTGGCGCGAGAACCTGAAGCAGGCGGAGAAACTTTCGCGCACCTACGCCGCTCTGGTCGAAGCGCTCGATCGGCACCGCGGTAAGGGTCAGCAGCGGATCACGGTTGAGCATGTAAATGTCCAGGCCGGTGGCCAGGCGATAGTCGGTAGCGTCACCTCGGGGGGTGGATCGGGTCAAGAAGTGGCGGAAGAAACCAATGCAACGCGAGAAATCACCCATGAACCGGGCACCCCGATGCGGAGCCCGGACGCGGAGCGGGAACTCATGCCAGTCCCCGGCGGTGCGCGGAAAGCGCCGGTGTAGGATGCATGGTGGCGCGGCCGGAAGCGGCGCCCCCATTGGCAACAAGAACGCGCTCAAGCACGGCCGCTATACCGCAGAAGCCATCGCTCGCCGCCGTCAAGTATCCGAGCTCATCAGAATAGCGCGGGCTACCCTCGCCGAGATCAAAGAACGAAGCTAGCGGGACCAAAGCATTGGCTTTTAGGTGCTTTACGCTCGCACGGCATTGGAAATTTGATGGAGAGAATTGTGGCCACGGGCGGACGGCTGCCCTTTGAGCCACCGCCTGAGCAGCGGCGCGATGTCGAGATGATGGCGGCGCTAGGCATCATCCCGCCGGATCAGATATCCCAGATCGTGTGCGACAAGAACGACAAGCCGATCAGGCCGCGCACGTTCTTGAGGCAATTCCGCCAAGAAATCGAGACCGGCGCGATCAAGGTAAACGCCGGCGTCGTCAGCTTCATCATCGCGACGATACTGGGCACCGCGCCGCCGGACGGCGGCGAACCGATCACCGATGAGCGGGTGCGCGCAAAATTGGCGATATTCTATACACGCACGCAGCTAGGCTGGCAGACCACGGCGAGGAAGGAGCTCACCAACCCCACGGGTCCGGGCGGCAGACCAGCCCCGTTCACTTATCGGATAGTCAGGGGAGAAAGATGGTGCGATTAGACAATCTCGCGCGAGCGCAAGGTACATCAGGTGACCCGTAAGGGTAGCTTGGATTGCGACAGAGGAAAGCGGCGGCACACGAAAGTGCGCTGCGACCGGAACGGCGGCTGCTAACTTTTGGATATGGTCCCCGGTCGGGCGAACCCAGACGAGGCCAAGAGATTGCTGCTGGATACCGCGAC
>Ga0306921_10007398_pt1 | contig 11539 bp, 10 predicted proteins | sample sta12Cox44000080_FD_203760 | JGI IMG/M metagenome (GOLD analysis project Ga0306921, IMG submission 203760) | Lab enrichment of tropical soil microbial communities from Luquillo Experimental Forest, Puerto Rico - statoxic.12C.oxic.44.000.080 (v2)... | ecosystem: Environmental > Terrestrial >... | reverse complement strand
AAGGAGCCTGACGCGGCCGCCGGCCGTCGATTGGAACGGGGTCTTCGGAGGTCTCTTCGGCGATCGCCGACAGCGCCTGAACGTCGGAAATCGTCACCGCTTCCCGGCGAGGCTTGACCAATCCGCGCGTCTCCCAAGCCGAGAACAGCCGGCTGACGGTGAACAGCGTCGTGCCGGTCATTTGCGCCAGCTCTTCGCGTGAAAGGCCCACTTCGATGGCCCCATCGGCCGGCCGGCCGATCTGCGGCAGCAGTCGCACCAGCTGACGAGCCACCCGCGGACCGACTCTTTCGGTGGCCAGTTCGCGGAAGCGCTCTTCCAGGTCCGCCAAATACCGCACCACCATGCGGAGCAGGTTCTGGTCCAGGACCGGATAGCGGCCCGCCAGAGCCTTGAACGAGGTCGCGTCCCAGACCAGCGCCCGGGTCAGGCGAAAGGCTTGCGCCGTGGAAGAGTGCCGGCCCCCGGCCAACAGATCCGCCGGACCCAACACGTCGCCCGGTACCCAGAGCCGGAGAATGACCTCCACACCGCTCAGTCCCAGCCGGGTGGTTTTCACCGAACCGGAAGTGAGCAGTAAGACCTGCTCGACGGGGTCACCTTCGAGGTAGAGCACCTCACCGCGGGTGAACTCCTTCGTCCGGGCGGCGGCGGAAATCGCCGCATAGTCGTCTGCGGAAATGCCGGAAAACAACGGAGGACGCCCCGCCACTGCCTCCCGATGGAGGTCCGGCGGTTTGGAAGAAGCCACCCCGGGTCGAGCGCCGCCATCGGACCGGCTGCTCAGCCGATTCGGATGGAATCCTTTTTCCGACATCACCATGATCCTTGAATCCTCATCTGCTGTATGGATTACACCGCCACTCACGTGAAAGAAAGTGCAACAGGGCTGCGAGTCACCGCGTTCAAAGTCCGCGGTGGTGACGTCCTCCCCGGCCGCGAACAAGAGCTAGACATCCGCCCCCACCCTGAGCCGTTCAGGACAGCCACCGCACCCTTCGCAACAGGGCTATCGGAAGTTAATATGAACTGTAAAGGCAAGTCTGTCAATAAGAATCAGGCTTCGGCTCAACTCAATCGGTACTGGCATAACCGTACTGAGAGTCCTCATACTGCTAAGGCGCCCGGTTTCTTCGCTGATAGAGAAGACCGCGACCTCCGCCGCCGGCCCAAAACACCCGCCACTGATAGCGCGCGGAGGACCTCGGAGCTGCTGAAAAAGGCGATCACACCCTCTCGAAACAAGGCAGGGCCGGCCCTTGGAAGGGCGGCGTTCAGACCCCCGGCTTGGACGGGAGGCAAGAGGCCGAAACGACTATCGAGTTGCAGCTGATGTTTCTTTGACCTCCAGAAGAAAAGTGATGACCTGCCACCGCTCCAGTTCGGGCAGATGAGCAAAAGACGGCATGCCCTGATGAAGGGATCCGTGGCGCAGGACCCAGAAGAGTGCACCCGGGAGGGCTCGGTACACGTCGGCACTGTTCAGCGGGGGTGCCTTGCCGATTCCTTCGCGTTTGGGTCCATGACAGGATTGGCATTCGCGAGCATAAAGCTTTCGGCCGGCCCGCCGCGCCTGTGCGTCGGCTGCCAGCGGATTCGTCCGGTTTCGGACTCCCCAGAGCGCACATCCCCATGCGTTCATTGCCGACCTCCCGGAACTCCGCCGCCGGAGCGTCTGTCACAAAAGTCCCCGGACAGGCACGGCCAGTTGGGAAGCATCTGAAGAAATGGCGGTTGGATATAAGTCTTCGGACTCGGCAAATTTAGGCGCAGGTCCGGCCGCTGCCTGTGCCGGAGTTCCAGTTAATCGTGGTCACACCAGGTCTTTGTTGACGAAGCACGAACGCTTCTTAGACAATCGAGCTAGCGTCCTTCGCTTCCAAAGGTGTTCATCTCTATCGGCCTGGAACGTATGCGCCTGCCATGGATCATCCGAAAACGCAAACGAACGATCGGCGACATTGGCGCCCGATGCCCTCAGTGCCATTGCGAACTGCCGCTCATGTTCGAACAGTCGCTGCGCCTGGCCGATGACAAAGGCGTATGGCTCTTCTGCCCGATCTGTGCCCGGACAGTTGCGGCCGAGGGGTTTTTCCGTCAACAGGGCCAACGCGCAGGCGTTCGAGGATCGTGAGGACCGTTGCGGAGACACGCTTGAAGCTCGCAGCTCGCAGCGATTCCGGCTGGCCCACGGCGGCGCGGGGGGCGATTTCACGGCCGCGCGCGTCACGAGAGTATAGGCGGGCCGGATGTGCATTGTGGAAGGCGTCCCGGAGGCAGATGTCTTTGTCGACCCTCAAGGGCGGACCATTTTCAGCAACCGGCGAATGGCTGAAATTCTAAGGGGTCGAATTTCGAATCGATGCCGGACAATCCGGTTTTGCCCGCGTTTCCGGCAACCTTTGCGGCGATCCGTAACTGGCGGAGGGATCCCAGCATCCGGAAATCGGGGGTCAAGCCGCCGAACCTTCTAGTTGCTCATGCGGTTGCCGTAGCGTCGGTTGACTGGGGTCGAAGGAAGCCGACAACGTCGGCGGCCGAGCCTGGGGGTCACCATTCCGCGTGTACAATATGGCGCACAATGGATCGGCCTTGACGCCTAACGGTATAAAGTGCAGGATCGTACGGGCGGGGTGGAGCGCGGTCAACAATTTGTTTGACTGGACGACCAACAGCTAGTCCTGATGTCCACTCACAAGCACAACAGCTAGCCCCCGCCCTCCTTCCCATGTGTGTCGAGCCAACGAAGCCACGCCATCACGGCGTTGGAGTATTCCTGGACGCGAGCCGCATATTCTTGCCCGGCTGCGCGAGGCGTCATTGGGTCATCTCTCAGCCGGCTCTCGTACTCCTCCTCCACCGCTTTCAGGCGGGTACGAGCATTAGTTACGGAACTATACAGCGTAGCGCGAAGCGGAACCGCCATGGGACATCAGTCTAGTACGATTGAAGAGGCGCGTCTATGCCAAATTGGACAGACTCATCTACGGGCACCCCGCCCATCATCACCGAAAGCTGGAATCCAAAGCGACCGTGATGTGGTTCTCCCCCCTCGCGCGCCGGAGTTGCGAAGTGGTTCGTCTGGCCGCCAATCTGTAATTCTTGGATGCACTTTGGCGTCTCACTCCTCCGCTTTCGGCATCGACGATCCGCGACAAAGCCCTGACGGTCCTGCCTCCGGCGAGCCCAAGGAACGGTCGATACGTCATTTCAGACGCAAAGAATCCTACGGCTCACCAAGCGCCTCTGTGTTCGGGGCCCGCAGGTTCTCGATCTTCTCGCAGCCTGATTGTGTGAGAAAAATCCTCAGAGAAAAGCTCAACAATCTAGTGGTTGGGAGCGACGCGTGCCTAAGGGGATAGCGCAAAGGCGGGTAACAGATCTAGAGGGCAAGCTCCTTAATCCCGGGCGGGCCCTGTTTTTGGGCATCGTTCTGGAACCCACGCGACGCCCTTAACGCAAAATGCCGAACATGTTCGAGTAGTCGTCGGTCCAGACACGGAAACCGGAACGGGGCTCGAGGCGCTTGGCGCCCTGCTGCAAACCGGAATGCGCTTCGGCCGTCGCCGGATCCATTACCAGCGCCCACGAGCAGCCATAGCAGAGGTAGTCATCGGGGTCCGGATCGAAATCGTACACCAGCACAACCTTGCCAAACGCGTTGGCTGCCCGCTCGACCACCGGCTCCAGATCCAGATAGGCGTTAGTGATATTCACTGCCAGGATTCCTCCCGGTTTCAGATGCCGGAAATAGGTGTGGAAGGCCTCCCGCGTGATCAGATGAACAGGCACGGAATCGCCGGAGAAGGCATCCATCACCAGCAGGTCAAACCCTTGGCTGGGCTCAGCTTCGAGAGTCAGGCGGCCGTCTCCCAGCGCCACTTCCGTTCGCGCTCCCGTATCTTGCAGATAGGTGAATTCGGTCCGGGCGATGCGAAGCACTAACGGATTAATCTCATAAATGCGGAACACGTCGCCGCTGCGTCCATAGGCCGCCAGCGTGCCGCAACCCAGCCCTAGAACGCCGATGCGGCGCGGCCGACCCGCCAGCGCCGCCATGGCGCGGCCGATGCCGCTCTGGGGGCAAAAGTAGGAAACCGGTTCGTGGTGGTACGGCTCCCTCTTCATCTGCACACCATGATTGATCATGCCGTGAATCAGGCTGCGATAGGCGTACGGGTTCGACTCGCTCTCCGCCTGATCCCTGACCCGAAGCTGCCCGTAGAAGTTACGCGCCACCAGCCGGTAAGGGTTCACAATGTCTCGAACAATCGTTCCCAGAAAGATCAGGTAGCCCGCAACCGCCGCGGCCAGGGCACCCTGTGCGGCCCATCGAAACACTCGCGACTTCCACCGCCAATCCCGCCACAACGCCGCGGCCGCCAGCAGAGTGAAGGCCGCCAGGCCTAGTGGGAACTCGTAGTAAGCATTGAAGAGGTTCGGGGCCAGCAGCCCCACAAACAGCCCGCCCAGAGCGCCTCCGAGCGAAACCCTCACATAGAACGACGTGAGATATCGGGCATGCGGCCGGATCCGGACCAATTCTCCGTGGCACACCATACAGCAGACGAACAATGCCAAGGCCAATAGCGCCGTCTGGGGCAGCACGGCAATCTTCGGACGGTCCGCCCGAAGCCGAGAAGCCATGAAACCCAGCGCTGCCACGGCCAGGGGCAGAAAAAGAAGACGTTGGTAGAAGCGCGGCGACTGGAACGAGAGAATGAACGTCAGCAGATACACGCTGAGCGGGAGAATCCACAAAAACGGGATGGCGGCCACGTCCTGGGTGAGAAACGTGGTGACGGCCAGGAGCAGAACCGAAGCGCAGGCGGCGAAGCCGACCCATAACAACTGCTTGGCGAACGCGGGCGGTGCGTCGGCCTCCTCGGCCGCGTGCCGCGTCTCGAACTCGGGATTCTCGCCTCGCGCAGACACTCTCCACGCAAGCACCCCGCACAAAAGGACGAAGGCGCTGTAGGTGCAGGACCACACCATCGCCTGCGCGCGCGCCGACAGGTTCGGCTCTACCGCGACAGGATAGCTGAGTAGCGCCAGCATCGACGCCAGATTGGAAAGAGCGAACAAACGGTACGGCATCCCGTCTTTGTGTGTGCGCGTGTACCATGCCTGGAGCAAGGGGCTGGTGGAAGCCAGCAGAAAGTAGGGCAGGCCCACCGTGACGGCCAGCAACGCCAGAATCCGCAACGAAGGGTTCCCAGTACTGGCGCTCTTCCAAACCGGGTTGGGCAGGATGGGCAATGCCACCAGGCTGGCCGCCAGCGTCAGGGAGTGCGCGATCGCCTGCTTACGGCCTCTTAGGTGCTGATGGAGCCAGTGCGCGTAAAGATATCCGAACAACAGCACCGATTGGAAAAAGAGCATACACGTGTTCCAGACCGCCGAAGATCCGCCGAACCACGGCAGAATCATCTTGGCGATGATCGGCTGCACCTGAAACAGAAGAAACGCCGAAAGAAAAATGGTCGCACCGTAGGCGAGCATTGTCAGGCGACCGCGCGTAGTTCCTTGCTTGTGGGAGTCAGAATCTCGCAGCCGGCTGCCGTCACTGCCACTGTGTCTTCGATGCGGATGCCTCCGAAGCCTTCCAGATAAACGCCCGGCTCGATGGTCACGGTCATCCCGGCTTCCAGGTGGCTCGAATCCCGTTTTCCGATGCGAGGCGGCTCGTGAATCTCCAGGCCCAGACCGTGCCCGGTGGAATGCACGAACGCCTGATCGAGGCCATAACCCTTCAGGACCTCCCGCGCCTGCCGGTCCACGTGAACCGTGGACGCCCCGGCGCGGACCGAGTCCACGGCCGCCAACTGCGCCTCCAGCACGGCCCGATAGGTGCGCTTGACTCGTGTCGTCGGGGAGCCAACAAACAGCATACGGGTCATGTCGCTAGCGTATCCGTCCTGAAATGCGCCCATATCAACGACCACGAGTCCGCCCGGCTCGAGACGCGCCTTCGTAGGTTGGGCGTGGGGCAACGCGCTGCGGGCTCCGCCGGCCACGATGGTTTCAAAAGACGGCTTTTCGGCGCCCAGCCGCCGCATCCGGTATTCCAGTTCGGCTGCCAATTCCTGTTCCATCATGCCCGGCCGAAGGTGCCTCACCGTCTCCTCGAATGCACGGGAATTGGTTTGGACCGAACGCCGAATGCGCGCCAGCTCCTCCGGCGACTTGATCGTGCGCATCTGTTCGATCCAGCTGCTGACCGGCACGAGCGACGCTTTCATCGGGAGGCGCGCATTCAACGACTCGAACAGGTCGCACGTCATCCTGGCCGGCTCGTAGCCGATGCGCCGCAAACAGCGTTTCTGGATCACGGCGGCCAGGTCCAACACCAGCGGTCCCTTGGCAATCTTCACCGGGCAGCTCACCTCTTGGGCGGCCTGGATCTGATATCGCGGATCCGTGAACAGGATGGCGCGGTCGGGTAGCACCAGCAGGTTTCCATTGCTGCCGGTAAACCCAGACAGGTAACGCAAGTTAGGCGAGAAAGCAACCAGCAGCGCATCCAGTCTTCGTTCGGCGAGACCTGAGGCAACGGCCTTGCGGCGGAGCTCAAACTCGCTAGCGGCCACTCTGCAACTCCCCGACCAGGACTTGGGCGCGCTCGGCCAAAGCATCCGCCGTCCGCATATCGTTCTTGCCTTCAGCGTCATCGGAGAGTTGCAGGAACGATCGGATGCGGGACACCTTTTCTTTTTGGCTCGGGTTCAGTTTTCGCGATCCCATCTGGTCCAGCACTTTCCGGACCGTTCGCTTACGGGCATCGGCCGAGTCCTGCAGGCGCTTCGACTCCGCTGGGGGAAGGATTTCCTGGATGGGCGGGCGCGCGGTCTCGGGAGCCTGTGCCGGCGGCTGGTCCTGCACGGGTAGGGCAGGTGACGTTTCGGGTTTCGGCGGGCCCAACGGGGGGCGGCTCCGCGTTCGCGGCGCCGGTTGAATTTCCACCGGCCCTTCCGGCGGCTTTATAGTGGCCAGGGCTTCCGGAGTGATCGGTTGAGGCGCCGGTAATTCGGCCTGCGTCTGTGGAATCGAAAGCGGTGGCGGCGGCGCGGGCGCCGGCGCCGGAACAGCTGCTGGTTTGGGCGGCGCGGGCGTGGAGCTGACCTTCGCCTGCGCTTTGCCCCTTAGCACGCAGCCCGCCAAAAGCAAGGGCGCCGCGGCCACCAATATGAGTACGCCGGGTTTCACACCGTTTCCCTAGTCAAACCGCAATGGGCAGACGAATTGAAAATGTCGTCCCTTTGCCCGATTCGCTGGTGAAATCGATTGTACCATCGTGCAGTTGGACGATCCGGAAGGTCATCGCCAGGCCGATCCCGGATCCCGCCATCTTGGTCGTGAAATAAAGCAGGAAGATCTTGTCCCTGATGTCTGGCGGAATACCGGGACCGGTGTCGGAGATGCGAATTTCCGCCGTCTCGGAGTTCGTCCGCGATTCGAAGCGCAGTTCGCCGCCATTCGGCATCGATTCGATCGCATTTACCACCACGTTCAAGAATGCCTGCTTCAGCAGATCGCGATCGACTCGAACCTCCCCGCCCCGCGTATCCTCGTCGACGCTGACTCGGATCTTGGAAGACTCCGCCTGCGGCCGCGCCAGCTCCAGGATTTCCGATAACAGCTCATGCAGCTCAACGTTGGTGAAATGCAGTTCCACCGGCCGGGTGAAATCGAGGAACGTCTTCACCACACGGTCGAGCCGCAGGATCTCGCGCGATACGATCTCCATCTGTTGCGCGACGTTGGTATCACCGCGCGCCAGCTTGGAACGCGCCACTTCCACGTGCAGCAGGATGGCGTTCAAGGGATTTTTCACTTCGTGTGCTACGCCTCCGCTGACACGGCTGAGGGCCGTCAGGCGATCGGCCGTCTGCAGTTCACGGCCGATCTGGCGCTGCGCCTCGGGATCGCGCAACCTCACCAGCAAGCCCGCGCCAGCCGCGGCTGTCCCGTTGGAGGCCGTCAAAATATCCACCGAGAGCAAGACGTAGGCCGGCCCAGATACGGCCGGTGGCCGCGGCGAGGGGATGACGCGCCGGTTGCGAACCGGCCGGCCGGTCTCGCATGCCTGGTCGATCACCAGGCCCATGGTCGTATACGAGGGAAACACTTCGGCCAGGGTTTTGCCGGAGAGGCTCGATCGGGCGGTTGCTAGAAATTTCTCGACGGTTCCGGAAGCGAACACCAGGCGCCGTTCCCGGTCGAAGATGAAAACGGCGTCCTCGAGATCCTGTAGCAGCCGGTCAATGTTCCCGCGCAGATCGGAGACCTCAAACTGCGCGCCGCGCAGCCGCTGGCCGAGCAGGCTGACCTTCGAGGCCATCACCGAGAGCTCGTCACCGGCCAGCGGCTCGGTCGAAGCCGCTTCCGCCTCGTATTCGCCGCGGGCTGCCAGGTCCAGCATCTGTCCGATGTGCCCGAGCCGCCGGAAGGCCACGGCCGAAAACAGAAATGTGATGCACGCGGCGCCGATGACCGACAGCACCCCGATGCGAATATTTTCTTGAAGTGTGGGGATGATGTCACCCCGGAGAAGCTTGGGATCGATGATTACCCGTACGTAGAGCAGCGGAACCTGCTCGGAGGTTCCGAGCTGCTGCTCCAATTGGTAATACTGCGTCTCGGGGCGCAGCAGGATTTTGAGTTTCTCGTACCACTTGTTGGTGGTGACAATTGGCTCGAAGGGCGGATACCCGGGCGATTTAACCCCCAGCCGATAGGGGTCGCTATCGGCGAGAATCACATTCTTCGGGTCCACCACCGCTACCTCGAGAATGGCACGCGAGGCGGTGATGATGTTCACCAACAGGGCTGCCAGGTCGGGATCTTTGAGAGCATCGGCGAGCGGCACCGTCTGCTGGCGGTCAAGGGATTGACGGACGAAGGTCGTCGCCTGAATTCTGAGGTTCTTGGCCCGTTCCAGGGTAGTCTCAAACTGTCCCTGCACTTCGTTTTGGAAATTCACCGCGGCTACCAGCCCCACGATGAGGCTGACCATCGCCACCGAGCCCAACGTCAACTTGGTCTGAAGAGTCATGCGTCACTGGGGGATCAGCAACAGTTTCCCCGCCGTCGTGCGGCCCTCCAGGTCGCGGTGTGCGGCCGCCGCCTCCGCCAGCGAATACGTGCGCTCGATGCGCAGTTTCAGTTTCCCGGCGGCAATCCAGCTCAGCACATCGCCCGCCCGCCACAGCAGCTCGTCGCGCGTGAGCAAATGGTGGGCCAGGCTGGGCCGGGTTAGAAACAGGGATCCTTTGCCGTTCAGAATATTGGCGTCGAACGGCGGCACCGGGCCGCTCGATTGGCCGAACAGAGCCAGCACGCCGCGCGGCCGCAGTGAATTCAGGCTCTTGTCGAAGGTAGTCTTGCCCACCGAGTCGTAGACTACATCTGCTCCCCGCCCGTCGGTCAGCCGCTTCACTTCGGCTTCGAAATCCTGCTTCGTATAAAGAATCGTTTCGTCAGCCCCGGCCTGGTGCGCCACGTGGGCTTTCTCGTCGGTCGAAACGGTCCCGAAGACCCGGGCCCCCGCCATCTTGGCCATTTGCACGATCAGCGCTCCCGTTCCGCCGGCCGCTGCGTGCACCAGGCAACAGTCCCCGGCTTTGAGCGCATACGTGGAATGGGTCAGGTAATGCGCAGTCATGCCTTGCAACATGGCGGCGGCCGCCGTTCGAAAATCAAGCCCCGTGGGGATCTGAACCAGCACGGCAGCCGGGACCACCGCGTACTCGCCGTAGCACCCGCGCGACATCGCCCACGCGACGCGGTCACCTGCTGCGACTTCGGTTACTTCCGGGCCCACCGCTTCGACGGTCCCGGCGCCCTCGTTGCCCAGCACGATCGGCAGGTCAGCCTTGTACAAACCGGTGCGAAAATAGACGTCGATAAAATTGACGCCAATCGCCGCTATCCGCACCAGCGCCTGCTTGGACCCGGGCCGTGGCGTCGGCACCTCGGTCAACTGCATCATTTCAGGGCCGCCGGGTTCTTTCACATGAATGATTTTCATCAGTCAACCTCTTCGTAATGCCCTTCGCGCATGAACGGTCGTTGCATAGAGTAACAGATACAACAAGGTGAACGGAAACGAGATCAGCAGCGCGAGCCTGCGGACCGCGCCGGCATCTCCCAGTCCCGACCGCGAAAGGACAAACCGGTACACGTTGCTCCGGTGTCCGAAGTCCAGCGGGAAATAACCGCCATTCTCGTTGATGATCAGAACTTTGGTCGGGAACCGCAACGCCAGCGCCCATTTCCACTTCGTCAGAGTGGGCTCGCCTGAGCAAACGATGCCCACCATGGCGTACCGGTTCTTGATCACTTGCCGATAGAGCGACCGGCGGGCCTGCAGGCTGCGACATTCCGTTACTCGATAAACTCGCGTCCTCTCCGGGCTGAACCCCGCGGGAAGGCTGCCATAGCAGGTAACCAGATCGACCCAGACCTCCTCCACCCAGTTCCGCCGGATTGGCGCAATGGCACGCTCCAGGATTCCCCTAGAGCCACTCTCAACCAAAAGAATGCCTTGGCCGGGCCGGAAGCAACCCGTTAGGAAGTTACGCACTATTCCGAATATAGCGTGCGGTAGCCTGGATGAGGACGGTGATGCTGGAAAAACTGCCTACCGAACAGCCCAATCCGGCCTCCACATCGATTGATGCACTGCCGACCGAGGCGGCCTTGCGGATCATCAATGCCGAAGACCACCGCGTGGCGGAAGCCGTCGAACGGGAGATCCCGGCGATTGCACGGGCGGTGGATCTAATTGTGGCGGCTTTCGGGTGTGGCGGCCGTCTGTTCTATATCGGCGCAGGAACCAGCGGCCGGCTGGGTGTCCTGGACGCCGTCGAGTGCCCGCCCACTTTTGGCACCCCTCCGGAAATGGTGCAGGCCATCATCGCTGGCGGGCAAGCTGCCTTAAGCGGCGCCGCCGAAACCACGGAAGACGATCCGGCTACGGGCGCCCGCGACTTGCGCGCCTGCGGATTCGGCTCCGCTGACGTTCTGGTGGGGATCGCGGCCAGCGGACGCACGCCCTATGTCCTTGGGGCCGTGGCTGAAGCGCGAAAAATGGGAGCCGCAACGGTCGGCATCAGCGCCACGCCCGGTTCGGAGCTCGCGCGCGCTGTCGACTGCGCCATCACGCCTTTGACCGGACCCGAGGTCGTGACAGGGTCCACGCGCATGAAAGCTGGAACCGCGCAGAAGTTGGTGTTGAACATGCTCACCACGGCCGCCTTCATCCGCCTGGGCTATGTTTACGGGAACCTGATGGTCAACGTCCAGCCCAAAAACGCCAAACTCGCCGACCGCGCGCGACGCATCTTGGCTCAGGCGGCCGGCATCGCTCCGCAACGCGCCGTAGAATTACTGGCCGCAGCGGGCGGCAGTGTGGCGGTTGCGATCCTCATGGCTAAGGCGGGCATCGGTCGCGCAGACGCCGAGCGGCGCCTGGCGGAAGCGGGCGGGCGCATCTCGGAAGCCATACGCAACTGCGAAAGGATTCATGGATAAATTC
>Ga0306921_10007396_pt1 | contig 11540 bp, 8 predicted proteins | sample sta12Cox44000080_FD_203760 | JGI IMG/M metagenome (GOLD analysis project Ga0306921, IMG submission 203760) | Lab enrichment of tropical soil microbial communities from Luquillo Experimental Forest, Puerto Rico - statoxic.12C.oxic.44.000.080 (v2)... | ecosystem: Environmental > Terrestrial > Soil... | reverse complement strand
GATAGGAATTTTCTTTCTCCTCTTCAGTGAACTGCCGAGGCTGCATGCCGCGGGCGAGAGCGACGACGCCAAGCGCTCCGGTAATCGCACCTGCCGAGGCCCCAGCAACCACCTGCAGCTCGACCCGGTGACCCGGTGTGGCTGGGTCCGGCCGGGCCTTCTCCCATTCGTCGAGGGCCAGGAACAGAAAGTCGAGGACCCCCGCCGTGTAGGCCCCGGCGGAGACCGCTCCCGCCAGCGCCAGACCGAGATCGAATGTGTTCCCCACAGGTGCCGTCATCGCACTTTCGCTGTCTTTTGCCGGCGCAGATCCGACGTCGCGCGACCATCATAGCTCAAGTGTCGTTGCCAAGGACGTTGTTGACGGGACCGATCATCGCTCGCCGCCGAGGAAAGCCACGCGAAGTGAGTTTCCGCCATGATCGACCCTAATCCGGGATTGCTTCGTCCCCCCGGAGCGCCCGCAGAGCGGACGTCCGGGGGTTCTCGCAATGACAGGATTTGTAGGGTCATTGCGAGCGAAGCGAAGCAATCTCCATCGCAAGGCGCGGGTATGAAGAAGGCCGCGAGGTCATCGATCTCCTCGATCGCCTCGCGCACCCTGCCCTCCCGTGTCTTCGAGGTGCCCGCCCTGCCGGCTGCCCGGCCATATCGACACGAGCGCCGAGCGGATACGCCAGTAAAGACCGAGCCCGAGCCCGGTCGGCGGCGGTGTTGGCGGCCACCAGGCCGGACCCACCGCGCCGTTCAGCGAGAAGGACCAAACCGCATCGCCCGTAGCGCTCTGCTGAATCGAGTTTCCTCCAGTGGCGATCGCGACGTATTGCTCGCCATCGACCTCGTAGACGATGGGCGGCGCATCGGCCCCGAAACCGGTCTGAAATTTCCACAGCACCTTACCAGTCCGGGCATCGACGGCCACAAAGTTGCCGTCCGGCTCGCCGCGCAACAGCAGGTTGCCGGCGGTTACCGACGAGCCGCTACCGCCGCCCATCCGATAAGGCATTTGTTGCTGCCAGGCGATCCGGTTTGTCTTGCTGTCGATCGCGGTAAAAGTGCCTCTTAGCGGGGTGTTAAAAGCTGCTTCCTGCGAACCGCTCGTGTAGACCCTGCCGCGACGGTATTGGCGTGGAAACCGTTCAAACACACTGGTGCGGATCGACCCGGGCACGTAGAAATAGCCAGTATCCGGGCTATACGGCATCGGCGACCAATTGGTGCCGCCCTGGCCAGAAGGCTGCAGCGCCACCGGCTCATCCCAGAAAGGTTGGAAGATGCAGCCGGTTTTGATGCCGGGGTGCGCGTCGGCGCATTGCGGCACGGTGGCATCGCCCCGCGGATAAGGCTGGGTCTTGGCCGTCTTCTGGCGCGGCTCCTGCGGCACCGGTCGCTCGTCGATCCCGATCAGTGGTTTGCCGTCGGTGCGATCGAGGATATAGACCCACCCGGTCTTGCCGGCCTCTGCAATGCCTTTGCGCGGCTCTCCGTCGACCACAGTGTCGAAAAGCACCACCGGGCTTGCCGCATCGTAGTCCCAGATATCGTGGTGCACCTCCTGGAAATGCCAGGCATAGGCGCCGGTCTTGGCGTTCAGCGCGACGATCGAGGCGCAGAACAAATTGTCTCCTTCGCGTACCGAGCCGTCGTAGTCGGGTCCGCAATTGCCGGTCGCGAAGTAGATTAGCCCGAGTTCTGGGTCGAGCGCTGGTGTATTCCAGATCGGGGCGCCGCGCGGGATCGCCGTGCCGCTGGAAGGCGGCCAGGTATCGCTGCCCATTTCACCCGGGCCGGGCACGGTATAGGCCCGCCACAGGATCTTGCCGGTCTTGGCGTCGAGGGCGGTCAATAGGCCGCGGATGCCAAGCTCGCCGCCGGAGATGCCGCTATAGACGATACCGTCGTAATAGAGCGGCGCGCTGGTGATGCTGTAACCGTCGTGCCAGTCCTCGATCGGTGTCTTCCACACCGCTCTGCCGGTAGCGATGTCGAGCGCCACGACGTTGGCGTCGAGCTGGCCGACAAACAGCATGCCCTCGCCCATCGCCAGCCCGCGGCTGAGCCAGCCGCAGCATACGGTCGTCATCTTCTGGTTGATCCAGGACCAGCGCTGCCACAAAATCTCGCCGGTTTTCGCATTGAGCGCAAATACATCGTCATTGCCGGTTACCATGTACATGATCCCGTCCTTGACGAGCGGTGTCGCCTCGGCGGAATACCTGACGCCCAACCCCGAGCGTTTGAGGCGGGTCGTCCACGCCCCTTTGAGCTGCCCGACATTGGTCGTGTCGATCTGTTTCAGCGTCGAATACCGCTGATTGGTCAGGTTCCCGCCGTTGGTGACCCAATCGCTGGCGACCGGGCTTTGCAGCAGGCGGTCTATCACCGACTCGGCAGCTCGAGCCGTTGCAACCTGTGAGATCAGCAACGCGAGCGCCATCCATAGCGTTGCCGGCTCAAACAGGGTGCGGAAAAATGCGGCTTTCCGTATCAACACCCTTCGAGACGGCCCGCTTGTCCTGAGGAGCCGCCGGCGGAGGCGTCTCGAAGGGGGCCTCCTCAGGGTGAGGTAAGGCATTGAAATAACCGACCTCATCCTGAGAGAGCTGCGAAGCAGCTGTCTCGAAGGATGCGATGTCACAGGCCGGACCGGAGCAGCAAGGCGTCGATAAAGTACTTGGTCGCCCAATTGGGATAACCCCCCGTCATGTAGCTGCCGAGGATCGGATATGACCCCGCGATGGCCCCCACCATGTTGGGATCTTCACCGTCAAGGCGTTGGGTCGCCTTGACAAAGGACATCACACAGTCTCCCGCCGCAAGAAGCTCGGGTTTCCCGAAGAGCTGGAAAAACCGATAAGCCACGACCGCGAGCTGACACGACCCGGTGAGGCAGACAAAGTTCGCTGCCGGGTGCCAATGTTGGTCGAACCGGCCGGCAAGAAAGCCGTTCGGCCGGCGCTTCTTCAGCGCATTGTTGAGGCCCAGCTCGGTGGCGGCAATAAAATCTTCACGCTCGGCCAGCACGCCGACCTCGAATACGCCCTGTAGCGCATAGCCAATGGTATGGGTCAGCGGTATGGTCGACATCCCCAGGCAGTTGTTCGCCAACCAACCATTGCCGTGTTGTCGCTTGAGCGCCGCCTCCACCGCCCGTACCGCTGCGCGTTCCAAATCGACATCGCCGGTGAGACGTGCCATGCGTAGCATCGCCCAGGCGCACAAGCAGTTGTAGGTCTTGGTTTCGCCCTGGCTGACGAATGCGCCATTGGTCTTGAAATAGCCGCCCTCGTCCATATCGGCAATCAAGAAGCGGACGGCTGCCAAGCCGGCGTCGAGGAAGCGCTGCTCGCCGCTCGCCTCATAGGCTGAACACCAGCCGTCGAGCACCATGCCGGTATTGAAAGCGGCCGGCGTCTGGCGATCCCGCGGCACGATCGCACCCCCCTGCACCGCGCCGCTGTCCATCTGCACGTCAACCTCCCAATGCGCCATGGCGAGGGCCGCGTTGCGAACGTCAGCGCGCTCGTACTGCGCGGCGTAGGCCAGGAGGCTGGTTATCAAATATCCGGTAGTCTCTGGATAGGACTGATGCCAGCCACCCGCAAGATCCAGCGGGAAATAGCCGAGAGAGACACCCGGATCGGGTGTCGCGAGCTGCGCGAGCAGCACCCAGGCGACCGCCGCTGCAAGCCGTGCAGCCGTGTCTCCCCGGCTATCGGCCGCAGCGAGGGAGGCCTCGAGCCTTTCGCCTTCGGATTGGACGTGACGCGCAAATGATGCAAATTCCGGCCGCCTCAATTTGGCGTGGCGATTGCGAAGCGCAGTAAATTCCCAGTAATGCTCCCGCGGTGAGCTCTGACGCAACAGATGGTAAAGATATCGGGCCCGTGGCGCGAGTGCCGCCGGGTATTTCACGGCATGTCCTGGCCGCCGGTGAGGAAGAGGTTGATGCCGGTGACGAAGGCGGCGCCTTCTCCCACCAAGTAGCTGACCGTCTCTGCAATGTCAGCCGGCTCGACCAGGCGGCCGAGCGGCGTTCTGACCGCTTCCATTTTGAAGACCCGATCCGGGTAGCTTTGCGTCAGCTCGGTTCTCGCGAGACCGGGCGAGATCATGTTGACGCGCACCTTGTCCGACGCCCATTCCGCAGCGAGCGCCTTGGACAGTCCCATCAAGGCGTATTTTGCCGTTATATAATGCGCCATGCCCTTCGGCGGTGTGTTGTGAACGACCTGCGACAGCAGGTTGACGATTGCACCGCCCCCGGCGGCCCTCATCAACGGGTGCACCCGCTTGGCAAGGTCGAACACGGCTTTGACTTGCGTATCCAGATGCTCGGCGAACTGCTCCCACGATAGATCGGCCGCCGGTAGCGAGATCAACTCGCCGATCGCGGCGTTGACGACCACCCGCACCGGACCGGCCATCTCGGACGCCTCGGAGACCAGTCGATCGAGGCATTCGGATTGCGTGATGTCGGCCTGGATGAGGCGGCACTGTCCGCCCTCGGCGGCAATTTCCGACGCCAGAGACTGGGCGGCCTCGTGATTGGCGCGGTACACCGCGGCGACCGCGTAACCTTCGCGCGCCAGCCGGCGAGAGATCGCGCCGCCGATCCCGCGAACCCCGCCGGTGACGACCGCAACCGGCTCCCCGGCATTGCAAGGTGCGTCCGCGCGCACCACCGGTGCCGGGCCGTCGGGCGCCAATCCCGCGCCGCGAACCTTGACCCGGCCAGAGCCGCTGACCAGCACTTTGCCGGCGGCGTCGCGGACCTCCGTCGCCAATGAGATGGTCGAGGTCGCCGGGTTCTTGCCGGTGACTTTTGCTCGCGCAGTGAGCGGCTCGCCGATCATTGCCGGTCGGCGGAAGGTCAACTCCTGCCCGAGATAGAGCGCTGCACGGCCCGGGATTCGCATCCCGACGAGGGTCGAGAAGAGCGAGGCCGTCAACATGCCGTGAACCACCCTCTGGCCGTATTCCGTGCCGCTGGCGTAGGCAGCATCAACATGCAGCGGGCTGAAATCCCCGCATAGCATCGCGAACACGTCTACATCTCGCTCGGAAAAGGCTCGCGTCAGCTCGAAGGTATCGCCGACCGCGATATCGTCGAAGGTCAGAGCCGCCGCTTCGGGCGGCTGGGCGTCTCGCAGCAGATCGGTCACAGCTTGCTCTCGACTGTCGACACGATATCCACGAAGGACGTCATCGCCTCGATTTCAGCGACCTCGAACGACACGTCGAACTCTTCCTCCAGCGCCAGAACCAGGCTGATGTGATTTCCCGAATCCCACTGCTCGACCACACCCATCTCCATGTGCTCGTCGATCGCGTGTTCATCGAGCTCCAATACGTCGGCCATGATCCGTCTGACTGTGTCCGGCAGCGAATCGGGCATTTCCCAACCCCTATCGAAATCAGTCGATTGCCGATGCAATCATCGAAGTCGAGGTACGGAACCATTGCGGCCATCGCACGCGCCGGGCACCGAGATCGAGGCGCCAGGTCGAGGCCCCGTCCTGTTCGCCGCTCGCGGCAAAATTGTGGTCCGGCAGCAGCGGTCGGACAGGCAAGTTCTTCGCGGTCGGGATGAGCCTGGCCTCGACGACCCGAGCACCGAACCGCTCTGCAACATCACACAGATGCGCCAGCATCGCGGTCTCCACCGTGCGCCCGATGACCCGGCAGCTCATCAGGAAGGTGTCGAGTATCAGCCGATCTGCCACGTGCTGCGCCAGCATGACCCCGATGATCCCGTTATCGCCAAAGCGGTCGCGAACGCCCACAGTGCAGCAATACCAGGCGGGATCGCGGAGCCGCGCAGCGATATCCGCCTCGCTGTACCGGTAGGTGGTCAGATTGAGCTGGTTGGTCTTCTGAGTGAGCTGCGCTGTCCGCGACAGGCTTGTTGCATTTACGGGCTCGATGACGATCTCCATCTCGAGACTGCTGTAGAAGTCTTCGAGATTTGCCGCTGTGCTCCGCAGATTTTCCGCAGCGGCGCGCTGCTTGTAGAGGCGCGTCCGGTTAAGGTCCTCCTTGGAAAGCTGAAGCACATCGAACAGCCCTTCTCCCGCGAGGGCCGCTGCAAACTGTTCGGGCTGCTTCGGAAAGACGATGGTGCGCACCATCGGCAGGGCGCACGACACCTCGGCGCATTCGACCGGGTTGTCGTCAATCAGAACGATATGTTCGAGCCCAACCGAAAGCTCCTCGGCAATCGTCTCTATCATCTGTGATTTGGGCTGCCATCCGACTTGCATCGCGGCAAAGTCACCCTTGGTCAAGACCATATGCGGATGCTTGTCGAACACCTCGTCGACATCGGCCGGGTTGTTCTTGCTGGCGACGGCGAGCAGCACGCCGCGCTCGTTGAGCGCGCGGAGCGCCTGCTGGAATGCCTTGTAGGCATTGCCGGGATAAGTCGTGTCGAGCCTAATGCCGTCTACACCGTCCTCACCGACAATCCCACCCCAGAGCGTATTGTCGAGATCGAGGACGACGCACTTCTTCGCACCGCGCTTCAGAATGGCGACGATCTTGGCGTACTCGCTAGCGAGCGGCAGAAACATCCGTTTATCGATCGGCAGCTGGGCGAAGTAGCGCATTCTTTCGTCGTGCCAGGCGAGAACACCGTGACGCGCGACGAGCGCTTCGTAATCGACGACATAGACCCCCAGCCGCTCGCGACAAATTTCGCCGAGCCGAGCATTGATCCGCTGGACCTGCTGACGCTGGCCAAAGGGGATGGACGCATCGCCGACCCCAAAGACCGGGTAAAGCGGTGGCAGCAAGTTCTGCACCAGAAGTGGCGCCGACGATCGCATGCGGAACGTATCGATCAGCCCTTCGATCCGAGCAACCGTCTCCTCGGGCTGCACCCCGTCAGTTGTCGGGAGGCGGTCGTAGAGCGCAGGACAAAGATGCTCGCCGAGCACCGAGAGGATGACGATATCGGGGGCGAAGCGGTATAGACCGCTGTCCGGGGCGAGGATCTCTTGCTGGAATTGATTAAACGCCGGCTGATAGAACTCAGGCATGACGCCTTTGAGAAAGCAGGCGACGGTCAAGGCGTCATCGAGAAACTCGATCGAATAGGAGGACAGCACTGCAATCTTCGCGGGATTGACGCCTGCGAGGGCGCGGTTGTGCCGCTTGATCAGGCCGGCAATAGGGCGCAGTACCCGCCCACTGGCGTTGGCTTCCAAGAGATCGACAACCGCTTGGCGAGCCCGATAATAATCGCGGGTGCACAACGCAGCGCCGACCTGCTCCCTCCAGTCGCGAAGCTCAGACATAGCAATAGCTCCCCCTTTCGGCCATTGCGCGGACGGCGTCGGATACCGCGCGTGCTTCGAGCACTACGACCGACACCCGTCCGACGCTCTGCTCCCGCCAAGCGCCCCGCATCCTGAGCTCGTGTTCGATACTGCCCAGACGGCGCCGCGCCGAGAGATCTGGGTCGTAGAGGCGCGTCGTTACTTGCCGGGTTTCGCCATCATAGCCGCGAAAAACTATATCGAATGTCTGTTGCGTAAACGGGCATCTAGGCAAGCGGCTCTCGAGCTCCTCTTCGAGATAGTGGTAATAGGTCATCACCGCGACCCCGGTGCCGAGCAGCACGATCTTTGCATCGACCTCGGTGAGCTTGGCGTACGGACTGTGCCGGCCGCACGGCGTGCTGGCCAACGGATGGTCGTGCAGAAGCCGACCCGCCTCCGGCCCGCTGGCGAGAACCGGGTGGGTCGGGTGTAGACTTCGGATGGTCCCCGAAGACCTCCGGAAGAGCTCGGTGAGCAGACCCATTTGCGATGCCGTGCGGCGGACGTCGAACATCTGCCCCGAGCGCACGTAATCGACAGCCGAGCCGGTGAACGGCATCGACGGCATCAGCAGAGTTCCCGATGTAGACACTGCAGAGCGCAAGCTTGCAAGCACGTCGGAAGGCCGCCCGGTAAAGCCGATAAACTCGTTGTAGGCAGCGTGGACCAGTACGACGTCACCGGTCGTCACGCCGAGCGAGGCCAGGGCTTTGGTCAAATCGGGCGGCGAGAAGGCGTGGAATTTACAGTGCCACCATCTCAGCACTTGGTTATTGTTGTGCTTTATGATCCTCTTAATTGTCAAACGATAATCTTTGCCAAGAACATCCATAATAAACAAACGTTTAGCTGAGAGTAATTAGCCGTACTTCGCAGCAACTCGTGCCAGCGCTGAAAAACCTAAAACCCTCTCGTCGACGCGTTAGTTGCGCTCCAACATGCAGCTCACCGGACATTCCTCAAAGTCCTCAAGTCTCGGCCGACAAGCGTAGCAATTCGCACCTGCAAATGCAAGTCGCAGCATCCAAAACTGGCGCCCGAGCGGGTCCATTCGGAAGCTTCCTGCACTAGCGGTATATGCGCTTCGTGTTCAGCGCCGACGCACTCCGACCGATTGACCCGCCCACAAACCAGTCGCCCCAGCGGTCGAGCGCGATCCCTTTTTCGTCGTCGCGTCGCCTTCCTCCGCGGGGTGGAAGGCGGCGAATTATCGGGTCATCAGATCATAGTAAACGCGTTTGGCGGCGCGAAACATCGCCGATCCTTCCGGCAAGGCGGTGCGCAGCACCATCTCGCTGCCGTTGACGAGATGTCTTAGCGCGTGCGCGACCGGATCCCGCATGAAATAGTGGCGAAAGTATGCCCCGAGCTCCCGCATCGACTTGGCCCCGCCATTATCGGCATACTTGGCGACATAGGGGGTGAAATGCGGGTAGAGGGCTTCGACGTTGAACAAGGTCGTGCGCATATAGTTGCCGATAAGCAGATCGTCGAACAGCTCGTGCTCGATGCAGCTCATCAACGAGTTGCGGGGACACTCGAACCGGATGCCGACGTCTCCTTTGGTGCGATTGAGATCGACTGTAACGCTCGACCCTCCTGCGGAAACCTCGATGAACCCAAAATTCTTGCGCAGTGCCTCTCGGGCCGAGAAATATTGCCGAATGCGGACTTTGTCCTCCGCCGCCAGCTGATCCGACCAGCTGTCGCCAAACTCTTCCGGCTTCCCGATCGCGCGAGGCGAGCGCGGCGGATCGATCGGCGTGACTTCATCGGTCTCGCAGTCGACACGGACAAAGGCGGGAAGTATTTCCGGCCAGTTCGCCATCGCGTCGCTGCGGTAGTCCGCGAGCTCCGGAACGAGCTCGTTCGCCCATGCGCTATCCTCACGCTGGTAGCGATGGAACGATGAAAACGGAATGATTTTATTGGCGCCGATCGTCCTGGCGCTCGTCTGCGAGCGCGGTGCGATGGGCCGGCGTTTTTCCGCGACCGAGATGAGCTTGCGCCCCGACGGATCGAACAGATTCAGCATGTCCGCTCCGCCCCAGCCGTGCAGCTGGAGCAGATAAACCTCCTTGAACTGCTTCGCCATTTGCCGAATACGCAAGGACTCTCCGAATTCGGGGGAATCGTTTTGGTTTATGACGAGCCGGCCATTGATATCGATCAGCAGCAGCGAGTCTTGGTTCTTATTGGCTACCGAGTAAACGCGTACCCCCTTTGACAGCCGGACCCATTCGCGGTCGGGCAAAACACGCACCCGGTAGCCTGCGGCCCTCAGGTCCCTTTCCATCCGACTGCCGTAGTGGTCGGACAACAGGAACCCGCCCTTGGTCAACATCGGCAGGGAGGCGACATTCGTGTGGTCGGGATGGCCGTGCGAGAACCAGTGGTATTCGGCTTCCCGGATCGCATTCATTTGCGCCGCTGGGATTTCGTAATCCAGACCCCAGCTTCCGAAATACGCGTCGCCGTCGATCCAAGCATCGGTGGTCAGCACCGGCCGATCATCATAGGCGATTACAATCGCGGAGCCGATGGTCTCAAAGAACCGCATACCCGATAGACCCCACCGGTCTTCGACATCCAACCATCTGACACGCCGTTCGCGAACGCTCCAATCCGCTCGCTCTCTTTACGCGATACGAACACGCGTATTGGCATAGATCATATCCGCAGAAAGGGTCAATATTCAACTCATTCGAGATAATTTAACACTATTTATCATAGCAATAGATAGTCAATCGAGGTTCTGCTTAAGCACGCCTGCAAGCCGTTGTGCCGGCGTTCGGAGGTCACGTCGATCGAAGCCACATAAGATGCCGCGAGCCGCTCGGGGCGCCGAGCCTCGCGGATCGCCTGCAAATTATGTATCCAGCTGGAATGCCTCCGCGCGAGCTCGGCACGGTCGAGCGTGCCAACCAGTCGGAACAGGTCGTCGTTGTCCTCGGCGAGCCAGCCGATCGCACCGTAGCGGGCGAACATTGCTTCCATCGTCCGGTTTCGGAAGACGATCAACGGCTTGAGGGCAGCGATCGCGTCACTAACCGTGCCGCTTCCGGTGAAGTCATAGAGCCGGCCGGGCAACGGTAAGCACACGAGATCGACCCCCTCCAACGCCGCCACATACTCGCCGCGGTGCAACGGCATCCGGGACGGAATGCGTGCCAACCTGCGGGCATCGAGGTGATCGGTCTCCGGCGAGGAATGGCCGATTGCGTGAAATTCGAGGTCGGCACGCGAGCAGCGATCGGCAAGCTCCAAGAAAAGGTCGTATCCCTTGCCCTGGCGCGCGTGACCGACAAATCCGATCTTGAGCTTTCCGGTCTGTGCCAAAGGCGCGTGTGCCGCCCATTCGGAGGAGAGAATCGGGTGCTCCAAGGTCAGGACCATCGGTGCAACCGCCGGCAGTGTATCGGCGATAGCCTCCTTCATGCCCAGCTCCAAGGCGACGATACGGACTGCGGGCGGCAGCGGCCGCTGCAACTGCGAAACCAGATCGGCGGCGCGAATGAAGGGATTTCGGGACCTCCAACCCATTGCCTCGCCGAGATGGCTATGAAGAATCATGTGCAACGGCGCGGAAGACACCGTCGGCCAGCGACGTCCGATCACTGCGAGCACGCTCGCATTGAAGCCGGAGAGCGCGGTCAACCGAATTCGGCGCCCCGCGGTGTGGCGGGCGATCACACTCAGGCACCGACGCGCGGCCCAGCGGCCGGCTAGAGGGTTATGATGAGAGAGACCAAGTGGCGTCGCGAAGGACTGAGACGGCTCGAATGCGATGCCGGCGAGATCGGCGACGCGGGGTGCCAATCGTTCGACGTGTCCCCGAGACGCACGAAACGAAATGTGGTCGTCGGGATACGCTGCCCTCAGGATCCGGAGGTACCCTTCATTGAAGGGCAGATGCACGTGATCGACGCTGAGGAGGTCGAAAACCGCGATTTCAAGGGGCTGAAGGGCCGTCCGGCCCACCGGTGCCTCGGCGCGTGGCAAGCTGCCCTTCGACTGGCGGGTCATATGATAATCAGTCTATCGCCACTTTCAGGATAGGGCAATGACAGGGCGGTTAACCCAAGCGGGTAAGCCCGATGACCGCGAGCAGAGGTCATCCGAAAGGAGAGACCCGCTCGCCACGCAGGCGGTCGTAAAGTTGGCCCGCTTTGCGCTTCAGCCCGAGAGCGAGGCCGCGCCGAGTCCGCGGGTTCGCGG
>Ga0306921_10007395_pt1 | contig 11540 bp, 10 predicted proteins | sample sta12Cox44000080_FD_203760 | JGI IMG/M metagenome (GOLD analysis project Ga0306921, IMG submission 203760) | Lab enrichment of tropical soil microbial communities from Luquillo Experimental Forest, Puerto Rico - statoxic.12C.oxic.44.000.080 (v2)... | ecosystem: Environmental > Terrestrial >... | reverse complement strand
AAAAGCGTAGTCCCTTACGAACGGACTCGTTACCTCTTGTGAGCAAAATTTATTGGCCAGAAAACGCGGATGATGCGATCATGGACGCGCCGTAATGGCTCGAACCCATTGGGTTCGTTAAGTTTGCACCCGCGCTGCGGGAAGATTCGGGCGGATGTGAATCGGCAGATCATCCAAAAATAGCCCGTACGGCTGAGGGTGGAGTGCGTTCGAAATCCTGTTTGGTTCCGGCTTGGCCGGCTTAGGGTAGCGAACTTCAGTAAAACCCTCCGCGCGCAGCAGCTCCTCCGCGAGGTATGTTCGGGCGGCACATAGGCTGCCTTTTCCGACGCGGACGGTCGTTGTTTCGAGCGCTCCGTCGGCAGCCGGCACTTGCGGCGCGCGCAGCACACTTGCAACACCGGCCGTCGCCGTGGTCGTCAGAAAGCGGCGTCGGGTCTGGATCAACGGCATTGCAAGCCCCCTACACGCTGGCCCCCACGTTAACGCCATGCTGTCACAACCGGAAGGGTTGCCGTCTCAAACCGCTTCTCGACGGCCACGTCGTCAGGTCGCGTCGCTGACCCCGGCGGCCTTGCTGAAGCTGGGGCTGAACCCTGCTGCCAAGATACTTGCCGATGCCGCGGCTGCGGAGCGCGGAGGACGAGCCGTCGTTTCGATTAAGTGGCGTCGGGAGGTTGGATAAACCCGATGAGGGCCGGTTGCCGGCTGCGCTCCTCTACGCCCTAGGCAACCGCAACGCCGCCACAACCTTGATTTAGAAGGGCTTTTGGGCCATCCGACCGCAACACGATCCGCCAGCAGCCGCGACGTCATCCGGTGGCACAACGGGAGCCGAGCGAGGAAAGGAGCGGCGCCGGATCTGGGGGGAGCATCTCCGACGCCGCTCCCATTTGGGCTTGGCCCGGCACGCCCAGCCCGGTCCAATTCTATACACCCGTTGCCGCGGATGTTGGAGCAAGGGGCGGGCTGTGGTCTCGATCAAAGTGGCGCCGGCAGAGCTGAGCCGGCCTCTTCTGCCCGCCCTCAGCGTCAAAGGCCGGCAGTCGCGCCAACCCGGTGACGCAGCGGCGCCGGGCGGTTGCCAGGGACCCGCCGGGCGAGAGCGACCAGGCCGGCCGCGTGCGCGATCGAGACCGCCTCGATCGCCGGCAGAACGCGCGCAGCCATCGAGACGACGCCGGTCCTGCCGGCCGCGTCAATCGGCTCTACACCGTCGTAGAGAGCGGCGCCGGAGACGGCCGGTTCGTCACGTTTGCGCATTCTCGGCTGTCTCAGGATGCGGTCGGGACCGTGCGGTGCGATGGCAGCGCGTGACTGCTCCTCGAACCTGTCAGCCCGCACACCCGGCGAGCCGAACGATCTTGCTCTCCGCGGGCTCTTCGCCGCCGCAGTAGTGCGCCCATGCCTCCATCAAGTCCCGCCGTTTCTGGAAGAGATCACCACGCCGGTACGCCGCCTCAACCTTGTCGCCGACGGCGTGCGCGAGCGCCATTTCCCGAACCTCGCTCGGAAAGTTCGTTTGCTCGGTCGCCCAATCTATGAAGCAGGAGCGAAATCCATGCACAGTGGCCTCGCCGGCACGGCCCAACTGGACCTTGAGCAGGTGCAGCATCGTATTCTCCGCGAGCGCTGATCCGCGGCCAGGGAAGAGGTAGGGACCCCGCCTCGGGAGCGCTTGGAGAAGAGTGGTAGCGGGCTCACTGAGCGGCACCCGATGCTCTCGGCCGGTCTTCATCCTCTCCCACGGAACGGTCCAAACCCGGCCGGCCTGGTCGATCTCTGACCATGGCGCCAGCGGGCAAGACTCAAATGGGAGCCGTCCTATTTTGCACACAAGATTGATGCTTTGCGCGCGTTCCGATAGATGACATAAACGGGTTGGCTCGCCGTGCGAGTCCAACCGAACCGAAAAAACGAGGTAGAGGAAACGGACCATGTGGACGTCCTTGCGGCGAGTTCCAGTGTTCGTGCTGACGTCGATATTGCTGACCGCGATGGCCTATGCGGGTGACGACGGTGGTCAAAGGCCGTCGGCGCGCGGACCGATCTTTGACATCACCCATTTCGACGTGCTCCCGGTTAACCTAGATACGCCCGATTCTTTCGAGCAAGCGGCCTACACGGCCTTATTTGCGTATCGTGATGCCAGCCTATCGGATCACGGCTCCAAGAGCTTTCGGGTGGTTAATTGGCTCCTCGCCCCGAACCATTCGCAAATCATCGACGTCTGGAGCAGCCTCGATGCGTTCGAGGCTCATCTGGCGCAAACTCATAGCACCGACTTCCGGTTTGCCGTGCAGCTGCAGCCCCCTCCGCCCCCTCCGGCCTTCAACTGCTGCATTGGCAGCCCGATCGACGATCGCCAATACAGCTTGGTAAAATCATTCAATTTGCCGTGGATAAGCAGCCGCCTGCCCACGGGCGTTGGAGCGACTGACAGCGCGCTGTTTGTCGTCACCTATGTCGATTTCCTGACGGATGGCGACCCCGGCAAGGGCCTGGCCGAATTGGTGCGCTACGGCACCGCCACCAGCAAGGAGTCCGGCCAACTGAGCTATACCGTCCTGCAGCAGCTCGACCGGCCAAACCGTTTCGCCACTTTGGAGGTTTGGGACTCCGTAGAACACTACAACAACTGGCAGAGCGATCCGACCACGAATAATTTCGACGCCAAAGTGATGCCCTTGCTCGGCTCCCCATTCGATCATCGGCTCAACGTCCTGTGCGGCGAGACCTATGTTGACGGGATGGGCTGCACGTCTCCTTGACGTGCCGCGGGGCTTGTGGTCTCGGGGAACCGGAGACGCCGCGGCCGAAGGGGTCGCCTCGGTCACGGCGCCGGTTAGTCAATCCCGTTAAGCGATGATCCGTCGCCGACAAAGCAACTTGTTGGCCATATGGTCGCGCCGCCGTCCATGGATTGATGAGGGTTAGCCCGCAGCCGGCGAACCCTCTCGGGCATCGAGCCCCCCGCCGTCGATCCGGAAAGGGTGCAGGCGATCCTCGACGCCCACAAGCAAAAGTAACCCCGACCGGCGAAGCGTCATTCACACCCAAGGAACGCAATTTGTGCGTCGTCTGCCGCGATGCGGATAATCAGGTTCACCGCGTAGAGCGGCACGACACCTCCTTAGTCCGGAAGACTCTCAAGGACGGCGCTCGACCCACCGATCGGCACTACTCGGACGAGTATAAATCCACCATCACGCAGTAGCGTCCGGTATTCGGCTTCGGTCCGCTCGCCTCCGCCGCCGATGAACCACACGTCGAAAAACTTGTTCGGGTCCGGCTCGTTCGGCGGCTTGGCGATGCCTTCCACAAGCAAGAGCCGACCGTCGGACCGTATTGCGCGCCGGCAGTTGCCGAGAATCTTCTGCGCTGTAGCGTCGTCCCAGTCGTGAATAACGCGACTGAGGATGTACGCGTCTCCGTCGGCCGGCACCGACTCGAAGAAGTTGCCTGCGACGACCTCGCAGCGTTCAGCGACATCCGGCGCCCGGAGCGCCTCAGCGCCGGCGACAACGTTCGGCAGATCATAGAGCACCCCTCGCGTCTTTGGGCTTACACCGAGGATCCCGGCAAGAAGGGCTCCTTGACCCCCTCCTACGTCGACGATCCGCTCGAAGCGAGAAAAGTCGTATGCCGCGAGAAGCGCCGGCAATCGCTGTACCGACCCAGACGTCATCGCGGCATTGAAGATCGCCCCGTCTTCAGGATGCGTCCTAGTCCACTCGAAGAACCGCTCACCGTCGAGACGACGGAACCCGGGTGTTCCCGTCCGCACGGACTCGTAGAGGTCGCCTGCCGGGCGCCAGACGAATTGAGCGCCCAGCATTAGCGCCCACGCGCGGACGGAGGCGGGATGGTCTGCGCGCAGCGTCTGGCTCAGCTCCGTGTGTCGAAAGCGTCCATCGGCATCCTCGGAAAAGACGCCAAGGGTCGTCAGCGCACGGAGAACTCGCTTGAGGGATGGCGCGTCTGCCTTCACCGCTTCTGCGAGCTCATCAACCGTCTGCGGCTCCGGCCCGAGGAGATCGGCGATGCCGAGTCGCGCCACGACGTGGACCGAGTGGACCACGAATGGGCCAGGCCAAATGAGATCCAAGACTCTGAGCATCGGGTTCCTCCCAAAGCAGCTCTCACGGCTCATCCTAGCGCTTAAATCATGATCCACTCGACGCCATTGAGGCCGACTTCACTGCTGCAATGATGTTCGGAATCTGGCATGCCCCGCTCACAGCTGCTCGGGCCTGTGCATCAAATTGTCGGCAAAGCGGCGCAGCAACCGCGCCAGGTCCGCCAAATCATGCTCCCTCCAGCCCGCGAGCGCCTTCCCGGCCACCCGCTCGCGAGCCGCGTCCAGCATTTCCGACATGGCCCAGCCCTTCTCTGTGACGACCGCCTCGGTGACGCCACGGTCAGTCTTGCCCGCCCGCCGAGCGATGAGGCCGAGACTTTCCAGTTTCGCCACCTGCCGGCTGACGGTCGTGTAGTCGCGGCCGACCGAGTCCGCCAGTTCGCCCACCGAGCGGTCCGCGGCGCTGGGTTGGCACCAGCAGGGGGCGGACCACGCGCACATCACGATCATCGCAACCCGGGCCGCCTCGATGCGCGGCCAAGTGGCCTTGTCGGAGCGCCAATAAATTTTGACGAAATCCCAGTCAAACCGTTCTACGCAGCTCTCGGGGCGGGCGGTCGCCGAATGAGCGGCGAGGTCTGACGCCGCAGCTTCGCCGCCGCGCTACCCCGAGCGAATTCACCGGCGGCCTCGTTCTGTGCCGTGCCGCTGATCATCCGGGTGCCGACGCGGGCGTCGCCGATTACTCCGCAGCGAGGCGGGGAGCCTCGTTAGAGGTCGCGAAATAGCGGCGGCCAGCGGCGCGCTGGTTCTCGTAGATCGAGCCCTGATACTCGGCCGGCGGTAGCGGCATCCGCACCGGCAGCGGCACCAGCCGCGGCGCCAGACTCGGCTCGCCGACAATCAGCTGCTCATTGAATTTCTCGATGCCCTCCTTGAGCCCGAGCAGCGGCCAGGCATCGGCGGCGCGATATTGGTACAGCAGGAAGCGGCGGGGCCGCCCCGAGAAATTGGTGGCTGAGCCGTGTACCGCGCGGACGTGGTGGATCGCGATCGAGCCGGCCTTGCCAAGGCACGGCACGGCACTCGACAGGTCGATGTCGCAATTTTCCGGGTCCACCGCGCCGCAGAACCGTCCGTCCGGACCATGATGGTCGTGGATCGGCCCCTTGTGGCTACCCGGTACCACCATCATCGGACCGTTCTCCATATCGACATCGTCGATCATGATGCCAACCGCCGCGAGATCCTCGTTGGTATGCGGATAGAACGCCCAATCCTGATGCCATTCGATGGGCGCGCCATAGCCGGCCGACTTCATGTTGAGCTTGCCGGTGTCGAAACGCAGGCTGCCCCACAGATCGGTCAGCAGTTCAACGACCTTGGGGTGGCGGCTGGCGCGCATGTAGACCGGGTCGATCGCATGTGGCGCCTTCAGCCGGCGCACCCGCGGCTCGTCCGCCGAGTGCGTGTCCTCGAGGTCATAAACCGCGTCGTTGGCGGTCACCGCCGCCGACGCGGAAACGAACTCGTCGGTCACCCGACGCAGCTCCGCGATCTCCTCAGCCGAAAAGACGTCAGGGACGACGATGAAGCCATCGCGATCATAGGCGGCGCGCTGTGCAGCTGTGAGCATTCGGTTTCTCCTCAAGGCCGCTTCTCCATACAAAGGAGCGCGGTATCGAAGCGATTAGGGTACGACATTACCCAGGATTGCGCCGCGCGCACAATGACCAATCAAAAGCGGCTTATTCTTGATAGCTATGGCCTCTGCCGCGGGGAGCGAGTTCGTTGTCGATGGCAGGATGAGCAATCTCTGAAGACGACAAGCAGAAGTAAGCCTATCGATCCCTCTCAAGCCGCGCAGCAGGTGCCAAAAAGATCGGGCGTATAGCGGGCCCGCGCGAGGACCGCGTCGCGCGACTTCTCGATCAGCCGGCGCAGCCGGCCGAGGTCGACGCCGACGAGCTTGCCCTGCCATTTTACGATTTTGCCGGCGACGAACACGGTCTCGACATTGCTCGTGTCCATCAACGTCACCACCGTTCCCGGCACGTTGTTGAGCGGGAACACATTGATACGGTCGCCCGCCAGCATGATGATGTCGGCCTCCTTGCCGGGCGAGAGCGTACCGATCTTGCTGTCGAGATGGGCCGCTCTGGCGCCGCCGATCGTCGCCATCTCGATCACTTGCCGGCAGGTCACGAGCGGCGGGAGGTTCTGCTCGCCGGCGAGCGAGCGATCGTTGGCAAGCGCGCGCTGCAAGGTGAACGCCGTGCGCATGATCGTGAACATGTCGGCGGTCATATTGCATTCGACATCGACGCTAAGGCTCGGCTGAATGCCGTGATCGAGTGCGGTCTGCAATGGCGGCATGCCGTGCCGCATCTGCATCTCGATCGCCGGCGCGATCGACACCTTGCCCCCGGTGTCGGCGATCATCTTCCAGTGCGTCTCATTGAGCTGAGTGCAATGGATGTACTCATTGTCCGGACCCATCAGCCCGGCCTTCCCGATCGCTTCGAAATTGCCGGACCGGTCGCCGACGATATGGCAGATGATCGGCACACCGGCCTGCCGGGCCAATGCCCAATTGTCGGCGTTGGGTGCCGCGTTCAGCTCAAGCGTCAGCAATTGGTCCGCGGACGAGAAGTATTGCGACTTCAGCCGCAGCAGATCCTTCGGGTATTGGCTATCGGGGCCGAGCCCGGGCGAATAGGTGTAGACGGCCCGCCGCCCTGATTCCTTCAAGCCCGCGATGCACGCATCGCTGTGCGCCGGCGTGTGTGACACCTGCGAGGTGTCGACGGTGGTCGTGACGCCGGCATTGAGCTGGTTCAGCGAGGCGACGAGCTCCGAGATGTAGGCGTCCTCCGGCTGGTACACCGGGGTGAAAACGCCTTGGATCACCCCCTGATAGGTCTTTTTTCCGTCATAGGGCGTGCCAAGTACCCCGTCGGCCAGGATACCGCGCAAGATCGTCTCGTACTGGTGATGATGGGTGTCGACAAAGCCCGGCATGACGATCGTCCCACCGGCATCAATGACGAGAGCCGGGGCGGTCAGATCGCGGCCGACGGCGAGTATCTTTTTGCCTTCGATCAGCACGTCGCCGCCGTCGAAATCGCCGATTTGCGGGTCGAGGCTCAGCACGATGCCGCCTTTGAGCAGCACCCGGCGAGCCGGGTCGCGCTCGGTGCGTTTCAGCCGTTCGAGCGTGGTGCTGGTCCCGGCCGCCGCGACTTCCCTGTTGAGCAACCCGGCGCCGACGCCGAGGGCGGCACCAGCGGCGAGCAGGCCGCGTCGCGACGGCTTGGTCGGATCACTGCACGCCTCGTGCATGTCGGTCGGGCTTGTTCGGGAATTATCGTATGACATCTCGCTTCCTCCTCATCCCCCGCCCGCCGACCGCCAAGTCCCAAAAGCGGTGGGTGCGCGCCCATTAATCTTGGCTTGACTCACCCCAAAGCGATAGCAGCCTATATGATTCTGGCCGATCTGTGGGATCAGATGGAGTTCGAAGATGATCGATGCCAAGCTCGCCCCAAACCTTCCGGGTTGGATGGTAGAGCACGCCAACCGCTACCTGTCGAGCGGCGGCACCGATGGGCACATGCACAAGCCGACCCAGCCAGGCCGGCCGGACACAACCGTACCGTCGCTCTTGCTGACCACGACCGGCCGAAAGTCGGGGGAGAAGTTTATCTTCCCGCTGTACTACGGCAAAACCGGTGACAGCTACATCGTCGTCGCCTCGAAGGGCGGCGCCCCTCAGCACCCCGGTTGGTATCGCAACCTTGTCGCCAACCCGGATGTCGAAGTCCAAGTCGGGACCCAGAAGATGAAGACTCGGGCCCGCACCGCCACCGGCGAGGAGCGCACGCGGCTATGGCAAGATGCGCTAAAGTTCTGGCCGCCCTACGCCGAGTACCAGCGCAAGACCGAGCGGGAGATCCCAGTGGTCGTGTTGGATCCCATGCATCACTGACGAGGAGATCAACCGACTCAACGGGATCGAGCCGCAACGTCTCCAGCGAACCGGGCAGTGGACGGGTCAATACCCGCCTGGCATGCCCGGAGTGCGGTTCCTGGGTTTGCGGCACGCCACAGGTGGCTTGGTCCGGGTGCGTGCGGGCACCCTCGCGGCGCAGCCGGCCGATTAGCTCGACGCGACCGCCTGCCAATCGGGGATTAGGCGGCATAAAATTAATAGGACATAATTTTGCTTGCTGGGAGGGACACGATGACTGAGCTTCGCACCGAGCATCCGATCATTCATTTCGTCGGCAGCATCCCCTTGCCGGATGCCGAAGCCGTGTTTCGCACGCTCGCCCAAAGCGCAGGGGCGTATCTGCGGCGTCTGCCCGACGGGGAGACCGGCATCCGCAAGACCTGGATCCGCTTCCTGCAGCAGGTGCTCGCCGACAACCCGGCGATCGAGGTAGCGGCCGACGTACCGCACTTCAAGTTCACACAATGGGATGGCAAGCTTCTTCGCGAAATCCCACGCCTACGCGTCAAACCTGGTGCGAAGCCGGATTCCGAGACGTTCGAAACCGGTTATGCCGAGATGGCGATCGCTTCTTGGAGCCTATTCGAGCAATTGCAGACAGCCGGTGTCATCCCGGCGACGGTCAAATTCCAAATCTCGCTGCCGACGCCGATTGCCCCAACTTACAACAACATGGTCCCCTCTGACCGGCCACTGCTTCTGCCTGCCCTGACCCGGCATTTGACCGGCGAGGTTGCCAAGATTGCCGCGGTGATCCCGAACGACCGGATCGCCGTACAATGGGATGTGTGCCAGGAAGTGCTGGCGTGGGAAGGCTATTACGAGAAGGGGCCTGTCGATTTCCGTACCGAAACCATCGATGTTCTCACCCGCATCGGCGACGCCGTGCCTAAAGGGATCGAACTCGGTTACCACCTGTGTTACGGCAGCCCGGCGGACGAGCATTGCGTCCAGCCCAAGGACATGGCGATCATGGTCGAGATTGCCAATGCGACCAGCGCCGGCGTCGTGCGCCCGATCCAATTCTTTCACATGCCGGTTCCCAAGGGGCGCACCGATGATGCCTATTTCGCCCCTCTCGACAATTTGCATCTGCAGCCGGAGACCGAGCTCTATCTCGGTCTCATCCATCACGATGATCCCGAGGGCGACGCGGCGCGGCTTGCGGCAGCCCGGCGCCATACCAGGGTTGGCGGTATTGCAACCGAGTGCGGCATGGCACGGGGCGACCCGGCACGGCTGGCATCACTGCTTGCCGCGCATGTCCGCGCAGCGCAGGCCATCAGTCTGGGATAGCGCCCGCGAAACAGGGCAGCCGCGTCCACAGCGCTCAATACATTCTTGGCGGCCAGGCCGCGTGACGACGGCCGGAAACAAAATCCAGATCAGCGCCAGAACAGCGAGCCCGTCCTTCAGATCGACGCCCGGCACTGAAAAAATGCCGCCTCGTTGAGGAGGCCGGCGACGCGATCCGGCGGAATGCGAAGGTCGCCGCTGCGAGCGCGAGCGCGACCACTCGGCGCATCATCTGAAGTAGCGGCGGATCACGCATCTGCTACGCCGAGTGCCCGGTGATCTGTCTTTCGGGGTAACGCCGCCTGACGGGCTGGCCGAACGAAGCGCGGCTCAGGGTGAATATCGCTGGCCGTTTGAACGTTCGATCACAAGCATCACTAGGGATCCCTTAAGGTAAAAATGTTACTAATATCGTCTATTCTCAGTGGATTGTGACGATAGATATTCGGTATATGCATCCAAATAATGCATCCAAATAATGCTTGGGTCTTTAACATTAACTACTCGATTTTATCAGACTCTTTCGACGTAAGCTGCACAAAATTTATAGCCGGACCACACCTGATGCCATACATTCCTCCCTCGACGATCCAAATTCTCCACGGCCAAGGCCTCGGAAGCAACACGCCCAATGCCGCAGACAACCCAACCGTGTGCAAGCGCGCACGTCGTCGGCAGCAGCGCGACCTCCGGCCGGCACGATCATCAACGGCGGCCTTGGGCCCCGCTGGATCATTTGGAGCTTGGCCGGCGCCACCGGCCTACTCGGGTGCAGGACAGGTGCAGCACAGGCCGGCTTTTTCGCTGTGCTGGAGATGAGGCCGGTCCCGTTGGGACCGTACAGGCATGAGCTACGGAGACCATGATGTCCTCGGTGAAAATGGCAAATCCCACCGTCTCGGTGCCGTCTCGGCTCCACCCGCTCGACTTGCTGCGGCGGTGCGCTTCCGCTATGTTCGGCAACCTGCGCATACACCATGTGCTTTTTCTCGCTTTCACAATTATCGCCGCCGTTCCGGTGTTTACTCTGGCCTGGTGGGTTGAACATCGCGCGGTGCAGCAGGAGATAGACGCCGCGACGGACAAGCATTTGCTCGTGGCACGAAACCTGACGGCGGCCTTCTCACGGTATGTGTTCGACGTCAAAGCCGGGTTCGATCTGGCGATCAGCACTTTCAACTCGGGAGAGCAGGCGGAGGGGCTCAAGAGCCTGCTGCGCTCACTCGAATTTCAACAATGGCGCGACTGGCGAGGTCGAGCGTTACATGCCCGGCTTCGCCGAGAGCTCTTCATCGCGGATTGTACTGAAGCCGGAAGCCGTCGCCGATTTTCGCAGCCAGCTGAGGGGCGACGAAACCGTCATCACCGAATTGCGAAGAGATGTGGCGGGTCACCCAGCATTCCTCGTCCTGCGAGCGCTGCCTGAGGGGCGCATCGCCTACGGCGTCGTTGCTACCGACTATCTGGTCCGCCTGCAGCAGGCGATTGCCTTCGGCGCCCGGGGCCATGCCGTTGTGCTCGATCAAATGGGCAAAGTGATCGGTCATCCGTTTCATAAATGGATCGACGCCGAATTCGATCTCTCGCAGATTCCACCGGTAAAGGCGATCATGGCCGGCCAAACCGGCGTCATCCAGTTTTACTCGCCGGCGTATCACGCCGAGATGATTGCCGCCTATACCTCAGTCCCGGAGACTAAGTGGGGTGTCATGGTCCCCCAGCCGATGGACGAACTCTACGCCCAGGCTGGAGAGGTGCGCTCGGCCGCTATGGCGGTCTCCTTTCTCGGACTGTTGGCGGCGGCGCTCATCAGCTGGTGCCTCGCACGGTATATGTCGCGTCCGCTCCAGGCTATCGGGACCGCAGCCGGTGCAATCACCGGGGGCGATTTCAGTATTCGCGCACCGCAATTTCCGCCATACGTGCCGCAAGAGCTGCATCGTCTGGCCCATTCGTTCAACCAAATGCTGGACGAGGTCTGTCGTAAGAACGGCGAACTGAGCGAGACGGCGATCCGCACACAGGCGGCAAATCGTGCCAAATCCGAGTTTCTCGCCAATATGGGCCATGAGCTGCGGACGCCGCTCAATGCGATCCTCGGGTTTTCGGAAATCATGAAGGACGAGATCTTCGGGCCGCTGGCAAACCCGC
>Ga0306921_10007390_pt1 | contig 11544 bp, 11 predicted proteins | sample sta12Cox44000080_FD_203760 | JGI IMG/M metagenome (GOLD analysis project Ga0306921, IMG submission 203760) | Lab enrichment of tropical soil microbial communities from Luquillo Experimental Forest, Puerto Rico - statoxic.12C.oxic.44.000.080 (v2)... | ecosystem: Environmental > Terrestrial >... | reverse complement strand
GATGGGCGCGACACACTTCCTGACCAAAACGCTGCCCAAGGTCAGAACCGAGATGAGTTTGCACGTGCTGGCCTACAACATGAGGCGTGCGATAAACCTCCTTGGAACAAGAGCTCTACTGCAGGCGGTCACGGCGTAGGCCGATCGCACTCGCTGTTCATTGTGACCACCGTGGCCGACGCCCCGAAAACGCCGTTGTCACACAGTCTCGGCCAGAACCGGACAGGCCAGGTGCACCGCAATCTTCCCAAAACCGGCCGTTTCGCTGACCGCTTACGGGCTGACTCGGATGTTCATCAACGCATTGCGGTCGTTTCTTGAGTCGGGCTAGACCAATACCACCATCGCAAAGCGATGTAGACGGGAATTCCGACGGCCAATAGGGTGAGCGCTACGATGATCTCCCGCAGACCGCTCGCAACTACGGTAACAAGAATCGAGGTGGTCCCAAGCAAGAAGGCTAGCGGAATCCAGATCGGCAGTCCCGTATGTCCGGTCCGCGCTGGGAGGCGCTTGCCTGCATACAGCAGGCCAAAAGCGTTCAACGCGTAGAAGAGCAAATAGCCGAAACTCGACATGTTGCTGAGTCGATCGTAGCTGCCAAAGACGGCAAACAGGGTGCCGAGGGCAGCCAGGGCGATGATGGCGACGTACGGTGTCCGTCGCCCCGGTAACACGAGTGCCAGGACTTTCGGCATGTTGCGATCTCGCGCCATCGCAAAGAACACGCGAGGGACTGCTAGCAGATGGCAGTGCAAGGCGCCGAGCGCCGAAATCATGAACGCAACAGTGAGCAGCTTGGAGACCCGGGTGCCGAGGGTAGCCACAGCCGCGCGACTCGCAATGCTCGCGGCGTTCGGAAACGCCGTGGAGTTCGACCTAAGAATGTCGCTCATCGGCAGAGCCTGAAGGTACGCAACATTCGCGAGCAGATAGATGGCGATGACGACGCCGATGCCAACCACCAGAGCCCAAGGGAGGTTTCGCTGCGCATCCTTGACTTCGCCGCCGACCATCGTTGCTAGAGGCCAGCCATGATAAGCAGACAAGGCGGCAAGTAATGCGGCACCGAAAGCCGACGGGCCGACGGTCGTAGGGAAGAGATTCTCCGAGGACTCCAGCGGTGTAGTGCGGCTCGGGGCTAACACCATCAGCGCGACGACCAGGGCGACAATGCCGGCGACTTTGACCGAGGTGACGAAACTCTGAAATCGGCCGGCTTTGGCGACTCCAAGAACGTTTAAGGTTGCCAGCACAGCAATCAGCAGCACCGGAATGACGCGACGCGCGATGTCGCCGAGCGCGACAAAATCAGACAGAAAAACGGTGAATGCCACCGCCAGGGCGCCAACGATCGACACTCCCACCGTGAGGCGCATCCAACCGAACAGGAATGCAGGTATGTTGCCGAGCGTTGCGTGTAGGAAGGCATATTCGCCACCCGACCGCGGAAGTCGTGCGGCAAGGTCCGAGTAGGTCAATGCACCGGCCATGGTTAGCAACCCGGCTCCCAGCCAAACAGCTACGATGGCGACAGGCGTCTGAACGAGCTGGGCAACCGAAGTCGGCCGAAGATAAATTCCCGTGCCGATGACCCCGCCGACAACAATCGCCAGAGCATTCCAGCGGCTTAGCGCTCGGTATAGGCCCTCATCGGTTGTTTCGAGAACGGCTCTCTGAGTCTCCACCGAAGCAGAGTACACCCCGGTCGGCCGCCCTGACAGACACCTAGCATTCAGGGCGCCGTCGAATCGAACAGAACTCGGCCAAGGACACATCAAGCCAGCGCTCGCGGAGTACGAAGGGCTCTGCCATTGGCCGAGCGTAGGGAGACAGGCCTTATGCGTCCATGCAGTACGAGCCGCGAGGTCGCGCGTCGCGTCGACGACGCGGCGCCGGAGCCCTGACAGCACGGTCGGGGCTCCGGTTCGATCGCCGATCTGCCTCAACCACCCGGCTAACGGGTCGAGCGAGCTCCCGGGGCAGCCGGTGCGGATGCGAAAGTCGCACCGAAGAAATCGCCAGAGTTCCAGCGCGGGCGCTCAGTCTGCTGCGCAACATACAGACCACACAGAAATCCTACCCGGGTAAGCGCGGCCGCTGCCTCGAAGTCCAGCCCCGGTTGCTGCATGTCGTCCTGCGGTGAGTGATAGAGGTTTGCATCCCAGCGATCCGAAATTTCCGCGGGCTTGATGTTTGGGTCATCGGACCTGAATCCTGCCTCCAGGTCGATCGACGGAATCCCCTGACGCACGAACGAGTACTGGTCGCTGCGGACGAAAGAGACCTGCTCGGGAGCGGGATCGGGACTGACACCGACTTTCAGCCGACTGGCGGCGCGCTCGACGGCCGCCGCCAGGGTTGAATGCTCGGCGCCAAGAGCCACGACATCGCGCAAAGGCCAGAGCATCAGATCCTCGTCGATGTTGATATCCGCCACGATGGAGCCGCGCGGCACGGTCGGATTCGAAGCGAAATAGTCAGAGCCGAGCAGCCCTTCTTCCTCACCGGTCACGGCTACGAACAGGAGCGAACGGCGCGGCCGCGTGGGAAGGCGGCTGAAGGCGCGGGCGATTTCCAGGATCTCGGCGGTCCCGGAGGCGTTATCCAGGGCGCCGTTATAGATGCTGTCGCCTTTGACAGGAGTGCTGACACCGAGGTGATCCAGATGCGCCGTGTAGACCACATGCTCCGCTCTGAGCTGCGGGTCGCTGCCCTCGAGCCTGGCCACGACGTTCGGGCTGTGTAGCGGCGCTCGCCGGGTTACGGTATGGATCTCGGCTAGGCCGGTCAGCGGGAACGCGGACAGCTTCCCCGCCTTGACGCCCGCGTCAATCTCCGCGGCGGTGTGTCCGCTACCCGACAACAGCCGCTTCACTGCCTCCATGCTCACCGCGCCGTAGGCTCTGAGTTCGGGATAGTAGTGATCGGGGGTGCCGGTCGCGTTCAACCAGTTGAGCCGCGGGATCGCCAGATCGCGAACCTGTTTTTCAAAGGGATACATACCCTGCAAACGGGAATCGTAAAAGATCAGGATGCCGACCGCGCCGTGCTCCGCCGCGTTTCGGCGCTTCAGCCAGGATGCCGAATAGTGCGCCTTGACTGCGGATGGAAAACGGGGCGCGCCAAACGACATCGCCACGATCTTTCCCTTGACATCGACACCGCGATAGTCGTCGTACTCCTGGTCGGGTGCGGTTATGCCGTAGCCGACGAACACAATCGGTGCGGAGAGAGACGATTCGTCGCGGCCAGGGTCGCCATAGAGGATGTAGTCCTCACGGAACTTGAGAGTTCCGTTCGCGCCGGAGTTCGCCCATTTGAACGACGACTCTGACTCATCCACCTGCGCTGATTGCAGCGGAACGTCCTGGTAGAAAGTACCGCCGTCTCCGGCGGGCGCGAGTCCCATCGATTCGAACTGCGCCGCGACGAATTGCGCCGCCAGCTGGTGACCGCGCGTACCGGTGCGGCGGCCTTCGAGGAGATCATCCGCAAGGAAGCGCATGTCGGCGCGTATTGCTTCGGGTCGTATTGCGGACGCCCCGGCCTCGAAGTCACTCGCCTCGGCCGCCGTCTCCGAGGTCGCAGCTCCGGCGCTCAGCACGCACAGCAACCCAGCCGTCGCAATGGCAACCCGGTCCCACGCCAATGACTGGCGGCACCGGCGTAACAGTAGACGGGACATGATATTCGGTAGCATCGCTCGTAAGCCCCCTTCAGCGGCAGGCGTCCCCACCAGGCGCGCATGAATCGTTTCTGAATACAGGTGTCGGACTCTAGATCAGAAGGCCCGACCGCGACCGGCGGCAATCGCGCCATGGGTAGAGGTCCGCACATCAGGCGGAACGGCAAATGCTCGCCCAGCGCGGGTGCGGAGGTTAAAGGCGGAGGCTTAAGAGATCCTTAACACCGGCGGCCCTGACCGCATTTTTTTGTTCGATCGCGCCAGAAACCCAGCAGTGACACCCCTCGCGATCTACATCACGCTGGGTGCGTGGACGAGAAGGCGGTCAGGCGTGCTGCGCTGATCACATTGCGTCGGGCGATACTGCAGAACTTCCCGCCGGGGCCGGCGGTTGCCTCCCCGTGGCATACCCTCGGTCTCCTGCTGATCTTGGGTGTCCCGATCCTCTCTGGAATTCACGCTCAAAGAGCTGGTGGCTTCGGTGCAGGAACGGTCCCCGAAGGCCATTCCCCCGCCGCGATCCTGGTTTATCTATTCATGATCGCCCTCACTTGGGCGCTGTTTGGTTATTGTGCGTTAGGCGTCCGCGGACGCGGCATTGGGGCACTGGCCGGCGGCCGCTGGACTTCGTGGAAAAGCGTGGGAACCGATCTGGCCATCATGGTGCCATCCTGGCTCATTTTGATGGGCGCCAACGTGGGTGTTGCGTGGCTGCTAGGCGCGCGCTTGCCGCCGGTTGGCTAGACGTGTGCAACCTCGCGCAGACGATTCTCCGTAAGCACGCTGGTGCTCACGACCTCGCGAACGCTTGCAATAGCGACTACGCTAACAGACGTCGACGAGGCCCTTAAGCGCGTTGGCCCACTGATGGGACCAAAAGCTGACACCTCGTAAACTGTATAGGCGGACTTCTGATGAGCCTTCGCCCAAGGTGGTTGCGGTTGCCAGGCCGCGCGCGCGATGAGCAAGCCGCACGTTTTCGTCAGCGTCGCCCACCTCCGCAGGGGGCGTGAGTCGCCATGAAAGTCCTATTTCGTTCCGTCTTGCTATTCGTGACTGCCGCGCTGGTTTCGTGCGGTAGAGGTTGGACGCCAAACCCGATTCAAGGGGTCTCCCCTGCGCAGCCCTCATCGTTTATCGTGACGCTTACGGAAGAGGGGCCAAACGTAGTAGCGACCGGAAGGGGAACAATCAACACCACCGCCTTGGTCCCCTCGTTCCAAACAAGCAATTTTGCCGGAACAGAGCCGAAATTCGCGCTTATTTTCACGGGGCCAACTAGCTTTCCGCTGAACACCGTTTACCTGGGCTTAACCGGACCGACGAATTTCGGGAGCGGGAGCAAGACCCTTGCCAGTAGCGGCAGCGGAATGTTCGTCGGCGTCGCCGGCCTCAGCGGCAGCATTTATGTGCCGAGGAACTACGTCTCCGGCATGCCCCTCATGAGCACGTTGACCTGGGACAACGCGACCTTTGTGAGCCTCGGTGTCACGCCTGGCACGTATGTATGGACGTGGGGCAGCGGGGTGAACGCGGGCAGCTTCACGCTTCAGATCGGACCCACGGCCGTGGCACCCGAGCCCGCCACGCTCGGCTTGCTCGCGCTCGGCCTGCTACACCTGCGGGGCATTTCTTGGCGGGGGTCCAAGCGCGTGCAATAACAACATCTCGGTGCCGCGTGTCCTCGCGGAAGAAGCGATCTTGGCGCCCATTGTGGAGAAGTTGCTGTCTCCAGCCTTTGTGGCCCACGCCGTCAAGACGATCCGAGAGCTGGCCCGTCGTGAAAGGGAGGCACCCCCAGCGGAAGTCACGGCGGCGGTGGCCCAAGCAGATGCTCAGATCGCCGAGCTGAAGCGACTGGTCAGGGAAGGGGCCCTTACGGCTGCCGTCGCGGCCCCTGCGCTCGCGACCGCTCACAAGCAGCGGCAGACGGCCTTACGCCCTGCGAGCCGGCGAACTGCACGCACGTCAGAGTCCTTGGACTTTCGGGTTGAGGAAGCCTTCCGCGAGACCGTTGCCCACATGGGTCGGGTGCTTCGAGGCGATAATCTGATCGAGGCGCGCGGAGTTGCTCCGCCAGATTGTCGGAACCGGCCGGCTGCACCCGGGCGCGGATCATCTGATAGCGAAGTTCGAACGCGCGGAAATTCCGCTACTTACAGCAGCGAATGGTAGATGGATTGGTAGCGGGGGGGTGCTTTGGACTAATTCAATAGTCCCTCTGTTCGCCCAAAAACGTCCGTCCGACAAAGTCTTGGCGCCGACCCGCTGTGGCAATGGTCACGCACTCACGCCCGACAACCTAGTGCTAGCCGAGCGCGGCAGCCGCTGGCGTTGCCGACAGTGCGGGATAGAGCGTGCCGCCGCTTGGCGCCGTAGGCATTACAACGCGGCGTGATCCAGGCTTGCGCACCGGCAGGACACAGCCAATTCCGGTCCCTCGGACTACCCCCGCTAACAAACTGGATCCAGGGTCTACTCGCGTCACTCGGCCGCTTATGTTGGATGCATGCTCTCATCCGCCGCAGCGCGGAGCCTCGCGAGGCTCGCCGAGATCACCAGCTACTCGGTGACGACGCGAGACACCGCGCAGGCGGACACGTCGTTAGTTCACGAGAAGCGCGTAGGACATGCGGTCCTCGTGCCCTCCGCTTACGACTTGGCCTCCCGGTTTGTTGTTGTTGTAGTACGAGCGGCTGCCGTCTGGTGCAACGAAAAACGTCCACACGTTCGATGTGTCACCATCGTAGACCACTTTGGCGACGCAGTTGGCCGTTATCGACGTGATCTTGCCGGTGCCGTTATAGGTGTACGTAATCCCACCCTCATGCCAAAGCTGAGTGTATTTAATGTTCCCCTCTCCGTCATAGGATTCCATGCCGCTCGTGGAGTATGGAACACCCCAGTCAGTACCGGTACCGGCAAAACCGTAGGTCCCGCGCAATGTAGCCATAGAGCAATGCTGAGAATCATCGGCGAATGCAGGTAGTGCCGTCGAAATCAAAATGCAGGTCAAAAGAATTCTGCGACTCATAGCAGCCCCCAAAAGTTGTTTATTGGATGCTTTTCGTTTCTTGGCCATAACGAGTGCTTCCTGCGGTAGGTTAGACGAAAACGGCAACGTCGTCGTGGATGGAAACCCTACGTACCCCAATCGCCCGCGTTGACCAAGAGTCTGTGTGTACCTCACCGCCGCCAGAATACATCCGGGGCCCCTGCCCGCCGCCTACAGATCGCTTACAACTGGCTGCTGAACGCCCTGACTCAAGAGGTTGGACCTGCTAGAGACTCCCGATTCACGGACGCGTTCGCCGTGTTGAGTGTTCGCTTCTTCAGCCCCGAGCGGCCGCTCACGAGCGACCGGAATGTCCCTGACGGGTCGAAAGCTGCCTCACGGCGTAACCCAACCTGAAGGCGATGCTTACCCGGGCGTGCTTTGGACTAATTCAATAGTCCCTCTGTTCGCCCAAAAACGTCCGTCCGACAAAGTCTTGGCGCCGACCCGCTGTGGCAATGGTCACGCACTCACGCCCGACAACCTAGTGCTAGCCGAGCGCGGCACCCGCTGGCGTTGCCGACAGTGCGTGCCGCCGCTTGGCGCCGTAGGTATTACAACGCGGCGTGATCCAGGCTTGCGCACCGGCAGGACACGGCCAAAACCTGCCGGTCGGGCCAGGCCGAAGACTCTCCCGAAACCGGCCAGTCACTGAAGGCGGTAAACGCTCGTCATTGCCGCTCCCGGTATCACCCCGCTGGTGCGACTGCTGCCGTCACCGGCGCGCCTCTCTTGCGCAAGGCAAGAATCAGCAGCGCCGATGTGAGCAAAGACAGACCGACGAAGACCAGCGCGGTCTAAAGCTTCCCGTCTTGTCCCCGAGCGCACCTACGGCGTAGGGTCCGACAAAGCCGCCAAGGTTTCCAAAACAGTTAATTAAGGCGATCCCGGCTGCTGCCGAGTATCCAGTCAAGAACTCGTTAGGCAGCGCCCAGAAAGGCCCATACAGGCTGAAACTGCCCAATGCAACAAAACACCAGAGTGTGACTGCCAGGAAAACCGAACTAGGCGCGAGCATTCCGAGCAGTACCAGCGCAGCAGCTGCAACTGCGAGTGGTAAAGCAGCGTGGTATCGCCGCTCCAGCCTCCGATCTGAGCTTCGGCCAACTAGGATCATTACTGGGAGCCCGATGAGATACGGGATCATCACCAACAACCCAACCGTTGTGTTCGAGTATTGGCTGGACAGACTTTTGACCAACTGCGGCATCCAGAAGATCATCGAGTAAAGGCCGAGCAGTGCCGTGAAGTAAATCGCGGTCAAGTGCCAAACCCGCCCGTGCCTCAGTGCTTGACCAACCGTAAGTCGGCCGCTTGCCAGCTTCTCCCGTTCTTCCCGCGCCAATTCGGCCGTGATCCAATCCTTTTCTTCAGGTGTCAGAAAGTTCGCTTCTGCGGGTCGGCCGGGAAGCAGGAAATAGGTGAGGACGCCGCCCATTACGGCTGGCACACCCTCCAGAATCAGCAACCATCGCCAACTACTAACCCCTAGCCAATGGGCGTGATCCAGAATCATCCCCGAGAAGGGAGCGCCAACTATCATGGCTACTGGACTTGCGGTCAGGAACAATGCGACCGTTTGCGCCAATTGGTGCTGCCGAAACCAGTACGTCAAATAGAGAAGGATTCCAGGAAAATATCCAGCTTCAGCGAACCCGAGCAGAAACCGCGCGGCGTACAGCTGGTGTGCAGTTCGCGCGAAACCTGAAACGATTGTGACGATGCCCCATGTGACCAGTATTCTGGCGATCCAGACACGCGCGCCGATTCGGTGCAACAGAAGATTGCTGGGTATCTCGAAAATGAAATAGCCGAAAAAGAAGACACCGGCGATGAATCCATACTGCTGGCTGGTAATCCCTAGTTCCTTGTTCATCGTCAACGCCGCGAATCCGATGTTGTTTCGGTCGAGCACAGCAACCACGAAGAGAATGAAGACGAACGGGATGATCCGCACCCTCACCTTGCGGATTGTTCGGGCCTCGATTGAATTGGAAGCAGGCAGTGTCATGAAGAATCGTGTGTGTTCTTTAGGAAGATCGGGATGAAGAGCGCGCAGATCTTGATCTGGCCGCGGATAGAGTGGTCCCAGGCACGCCCCGCAGCTCGCTCTGGTCCGAACCAGACTTCAATGCTGGCCGCGCGCAGTGCCTCGCAAATCCTTTGAGCCACCTCCGCGTCCTGTGAGGCGTAGCTCAGAAATACCGCGTGCGACGGCTCAGTCACCGACGCCCCCTTGAAAGATCGCCGGAGGTCTTCTCGCTGCCTCCGTACGCGGCAGCTTACCTCAATTGGTCGGCGTGGGTTGAATCAGGCCGATGCCGGATCGGGCACACGGGGGTCGAGTTTGGGTCTTGTGGAGTGTCGCCTTTTGTCTTTTTGAGTGACCGGTATCGGGCGAGCCATCCGGCGGCTCGGGGTCGATAGCTGCCCCTTGTTACATCTGCCTCGGGTTTGATTGCGTAACGCCCGCCGTCTAGGCAGCTCTGCGCGGGGGTGCTTTGGACTAATTCAATAGTCCCTCTGTTCGCTCAAAAACGTCCGTCCGACAAAGTCTTGGCGCCGACCCGCTGTGGCAATGGCCACGCACTCACGCCCGACAACCTAGTGCTAGCCGAGCGCGGCACCCGCTGGCGTTGCCGACAGTGCGGGGTAGAGCGTGCCGCCGCTTGGCGCCGTAGGCATTGCACGGCGGCGTGATCCAGGCCCGCGCACCGGCAGGGCACGGCAAAAAAAACCGGCCGTCGGGGTCCTATCTGTTCCCGGTGGGAGGGCGGCAACGAAGCCCCGACGGTTCTTACGGGGGTCTTCCGGTCGGGGCTTCGAACGGTTAGGTCTTGCCGCTCTCCCTTCCATTTGGAGAGGCCAGTCTCCCAGGCGACCGTTAGCGTCCGCAGAGACCGCCTGACGTTACCTCCGCGGCAGTGTGGCCCGCATCCGCAATGCTGTGAAGAAACTGTGAAGAAAAGCACTCGCGCCCGTTCTCCGTGCGGCGCCGCACATCGACCGCAGCGATGAACGTGCGGATAGAGTGAGGAGGGCGCAGGCTTCGCTTGCGCATTGTCGCAACCCACCTGAGCCACGCCCGCCCCTGGAGCCCTGGCGGGAATCGCACGAAGACTGACCGCCGTAGTGGATGACCGCGACCCGCCGAATTGCCTTCGCTTCCAGCCACCAGCCTCTAACAGGCGGGTCGGGCGTTACTACTGCATTTGCAGTGTGATCGCATTGAAGCGCTCATCGCCACCGTTTCGGCTTCGCCCACCGATTAGCCGAAGCTTCAGATACTAAGGCCGCCACTTGGCGCGAGTTCAGTACGCTATTTTTGCGGTGACTGCAGTGCGTTCTTGCATTCAGAGCTGAGTTTCGCCTGATTGTTTTTCAGGCATTGCTCCGCCTGTTGACCCGTCTGGCCCTTACATAGCTGTTGGATGTCGCCTTTACACGCCTGTTCGGTAGGACTCTGGTGTCGCTGCTCGCGGCGGCTTTCGCCCGGCGTCTGAGCTTGTGTCTCAGCGCATATGCCTGCAGCGAGAGCAGCGATGACGACGATATATGTGAGTCTCATGACTTTCCCCTCTTAATCCCATTGCCGGTGGCTCATGTCGGGGCGAGTGCAAGCTGAAGTCGATCCGAGTGAGCCATCGCGCCGTTCCGTTCGAAGCCTGCTATGAGATCTCCCTGACTTCTCCTGTTCCACTGGTCTGCATTGAGGAACGGGCGGAGGTTAGCGCTCGTTGTCATGGCATGGAAAGCGAACTCGTCAGCGGGACCGTCGCCGGACGCCATACAAATAAACGTTGTAACGTGACTCAGCCTGAGACGATACGGCACAACGCTGAGGCCTGAACGCAAGCACTCGCATCCGCCCACCAAGAAGCACAGTATTCAATTTGCGAGCCAACTACCGCGACGGTAAGGCCCGAGATATCCCACGATTTTAGGGAGTGACTGACATGAATACGGACAGGCGATCTTTTGGTGCCACATTGATAGCCGGAGTGCTCGTCGTAGTACCTGTTTATCTCGGAATCTTGCTGCTGCTCAAGGTGACACAGCACTTGGTCGAGCTTTTGAAACCTGTCACGGCACTGCTTCCCGGATGGTTGCCCGGGGATCAGATTCTATCTCTGGTGCTAGTGTTGGCGATCTGCTTCCTCGTTGGGGTAGCTATCGGCACTCCGACGGGGCGCGATATTGAGAGGCGAATCGAGCACTCGTTGTTCGAGAAGATCCCGGGCTACGCGCTATTTCGGAGTCTCACACAACGACTCGTTGGGGAAAGTCAGGACGAAGCTTGGAAACCCGCGCTCGCCGAGATCGAGCATGCTCTGGTACCTGCATTTATCATTGAAGAGCATGCGGATGGCCGCTACACGGTCTTTGTGCCTTCGGTGCCCACACCGCTTGCTGGTGCCGTCTTCGTTCTTCCGGCCGATCGCGTTCATCCAGTGGACATCGCTTTTACGCAGGCTTTGAAGACTGTCTCCCGGTGGGGAGCGGGGTGTAAGGACTTGGTCGCTGCAATGGAAGGCGCAAAGCAGGGTGCAGTGCCAGTTCCAAGCCTACACCCCATTTCCGCGACACCAACCGTCAGCCACTGATCTGTGCGCACGTAACTTTCTGGCGGAGCAGCACGGCAATTGCCGCCATGCCCTACGGGCTACTGCGGCAAAGCTGCTGACGAAGCTGGTGCGCACATAATTGTTCAGAGCTGCGGCTGTGTCGCTGCAACAGAGATTGGACCAAAGGGCTATATACGGCTTGTGCCTCGTGCGCTAGCTTCGCGCCCGGCCCCGGC
>Ga0306921_10007389_pt1 | contig 11545 bp, 10 predicted proteins | sample sta12Cox44000080_FD_203760 | JGI IMG/M metagenome (GOLD analysis project Ga0306921, IMG submission 203760) | Lab enrichment of tropical soil microbial communities from Luquillo Experimental Forest, Puerto Rico - statoxic.12C.oxic.44.000.080 (v2)... | ecosystem: Environmental > Terrestrial >... | reverse complement strand
CTCGCGATCAGAGCGGGAGCGCCCCCAGGCCCGGGGTCACGACGTAGCCGAAGATCCAGCCGTCGGAATCGTACGCCGCGGTGTCGTCGAACAGCGTGCCGTTCGAGAGCGCGTCCACGCCGAAGTTCCGCAGGCCCGGGAAGCGCCCGGCGATGAAGTTGAACGTGAACGTGCCGTCGCCGTTGCTCGTGAACCGGCGGCGCATGTCGTGGCCGTAGAACAGGACCACGTCGTTCGCGTTCCCGGTCATGGCTGTGAGCTTCACGTTGCTGCCGACGGCGAACAGCAGCACCCGCCGCAGCCGGTGCATCTCGAGCGGGCCGGTGATCGTGGTGTCGATGCCATCGCTCTGGATGCGCAGGCTCTGCACCTGCGTCACGTGGCCCGTGCTGTGCACGGTCACGCCGGACGTGCCCGCGAGCCGCCAGCTGCTGAAGCCGGGGATGCGAAGGGGAACGCGCACGAGCGCGATCTTGCGCGTCCAGTTGTCGTCGAGCGGCTTCTGCACGAGCTGGCGCGTCGTGTCCGTGGGCGACACCGAGCCGGCGACGATGTCGAACGTGCCGGTCAGGTGGCGGTGGATCGTGACCAGCGCCGTGGTCGGCCGGCCGCTCGTGTCAGGCGAGCCGAACTCGGTGTCGAACGTGCTCTGCACGTTGGTGATCTCACGCCAGAACCGGAGCGGGTTGATCGCCGCCATGCCCGTCGACTCGTCGTACGCCTGGGCCTGCTGGCTCTGGTAGAGGTCCTCGTTCACGTAGGCGGGGTTCTGTGACAGCACCGTCGCCACCTGGGCCTGGTCGCTGCCCGTGGGCGGCTGCGTCGCGGTGGCCTGCGTGGAGCCGGTCGAGCGGCCGCATCCGGCGAGCGCGAGCCCGGCGAGGGCGAGGAATGCGAACCACACGTGTTGCTTGTGCATGAAACCTCCGGGATGGAACGGCTGCGGGTCGCGGCCGCGGGTGACTGCCAGGCGCAGTGAACGAGGCAGCGGTCGCTGGCACCGCGTTGCATTGCAGTGCCCGTGCCACGCCTGCCGAACGCTCAACCCGTTGCGCCCCAACGTCGCGCGGCCGGCTCGACGCGCGGGGTGTACCCGCGCGGACAGGCTAAGGCGAGGTGACGTACCGAGGGCGTCATCGCGGGCCGCGTTTGCCTCCGACGAAAGACGACGCGGCGCGGGCCCCGGATCGGGCCCGCGCCGCGCGATGACGTTCCAGTTTTCGCGGAGCCGCTGCGGCCCCGCGCACCAAACGAGCTAGAGCTTCAGCTTCGTGTCGTGATCCACCTTGAAGACCATCTCCGCGCCTTCCTTCACCGTGACCTGGTAGCCCTTGCTGTTCGCCGCCGCGCCCGTGGCCGCGGCGCCGCCGAGCAGGCCACCGATCAACGCGCCCTTGCCGCCGCCGATCGCGCTGCCGACCAGCGCGCCCGCCGCCGCGGTTCCCGCGACCGCGCCGACGTTGCGCGTCCGCGTCGAGCCGGCGATCAGGCTGTCGGCCGTGGCGGTGATCTCGTGCGTCTTGCCGTTCGCCTCGATCGAGGTCACGCGCAGCACGAGCAGCGCGCGGTCACCCTTCTGCGCGGGCTTCACGCTCGCCACCACGCCGTGCACGACGCTGCCGGAGGGGAACGGCGCCATGGAGCCCACGGTCACCGCCTCGGCGACCTGTCCGATCCACTCCTGGCCGACGGTCGCCGTCTCGGATGTGAGCGCGGTGCCCATCGTGATCTTGACGCCGGTTCCTGCGGACACGATGGCCGAGGGCGCCTCGGGTGCCGGCGGCTTGGGCTTGGGCTTCGCCTGCGCCGGCGGCGCGGTGTGCTTCGGCTCGGGCGTGGTCACCGCCGGCGTCGGTGCGGGCGCCGGCTGGGGCGGCGGCGTGGTCTGCGGCTGCAGCTGGCCCTGCTGTGACTCGATCGGGCTCGAGGCGAGGAGGCTGTCGCTGCTCGCTCCCGCCGGGGTGTTCTGTGCGGTCTTCTGCCCGCAGCCCGCGGCCAGAACGGCCAGCGTGGCGAGCGAGGCGATGGACAGGCGTCGGATAGCCATCGGGGATCCTCCAGTACGATACCGGCTTCCGTGCCGGGCATGTGGACGGTACGAGGATGGGTGTGGATGCGCGTCCCGCTGATCCTGCGGAATCGCGCTCGGACACCATGCCAGCCGGGCGCGTCGAGTGCAAGCCTTGCTGCGGAGCGGCGCCGGTGGCGCTCGGGGGACGACGTGGACACTATCGGCACGCCGGCGTCCGAACTCGCGCGCTCTTTCTGGGCGGCGTATCGTGACCGGCCGGCCGCGTCGACATCGATGTCCCGCGGCGCCCGCCTCCTCGGCCCCCGGAGCCCGCATCGTGGATCCCGCCTTCCGCACCGCCGATCTCGCATCCCAGCCCGCGGGCGTGCTCGCCGTGGGCGTGCACGAGGGCGCGGCCCGCGGAGCGAGTGGACGCGCCGCGTCCGCACCTGGGCGTGACACGCCGGGCGGGAAGCTCGACGCCGCCACGAAGGGTGCGCTCCGATCGCTCCTGGCGAGCGGGGACTTCGCCGGGCGCTCGGGTGAGAGCGCGCTGCTCTACGCGCCGGGCGTCGAGGCGAAGCGCGTGCTCGTGGTGGGCCTGGGCTCCGCCGATGCGCTCGACAGCCGTGCTGCGCGGCTCGCGGCCGCGGCCGCCGCACGCCGCGCGCGGGATCTCGGCGCCGAGCGACTGGCGCTGGCGCTCTCCGAGCGGATCGAGCGCGAGCCGGCGCTGGCGCGCGCCGTGGGTGAGGGGCTCGTCACCGGCCACCACCGCCACACCGCCTACCTTTCGGATGGCGGCAAGCCGGCGCTCGCCACGGTGGAGCTGCTTGCCTCCGGCAAGCCCGAGAGCGTCGTTCGCGAGGCGCTGGCGGCGGGTGTCGCGCGCGGCGAGGCCGTGTGCCTGGCGCGCGACCTGGCGAGCACGCCGGGCCAGGACCTGCCGCCCGGAACACTCGCCGAGCGCGCGCGCGAGGTGGCGAAGCGCGTGGGCGCCAGGGCGACGGTGATGGACGCGGCCGCGATGGAGCGGCTGGGCATGAACTGCGTGCTCGCGGTCGGACGCGGCAGCCCGAACGAGCCCTGCTTCATCGAGCTGGTGAAGGAGCCCGCCGGGGCGAAAAAGGCGGCGAAGGCTCCAAGCATCGTGCTCGTGGGCAAGGGGGTGACGTTCGACACCGGCGGCGTCTCACTCAAGCCCCGCGAGGGCATGAGCAAGATGAAGTACGACATGAGCGGCGCCGCGGCGGTCATCGGCACGTTCGCATCGCTCGACACGCTCGAGCTGCCGTTTCGGCTGGTGGGGCTGATCCCCAGCGCCGAGAACGCGCTCGGCGGACGCTCGTTCAAGCCCGGCGACGTGCTGCGCGCGCTGGATGGGACCACGATCGAGATCACGAACACCGACGCCGAGGGCCGGCTGCTGCTGGCCGACGCGCTCGGCTACGCGAAGCGCTTCGCACCCGAGGCGGTAGTCGACCTGGCCACGCTCACCGGCGCCATGTCGATCGCGCTCGGCCGCCATGCCGCGGGACTGTTCACCGCCGACGAGCGGCTCGCCGCCGAGCTCCATCGCGCCGGCGAGGCGACCGGCGAGCGCCTGTGGCGCATGCCGCTCTGGCCGGAGTTCCTGGGCGAGATGCGCGGCGACACGGCCGACCTCGTGAACTCCAACGAGCGCCGCGAGGGCGCCTCGTGCACGGCCGCGGCGTTCCTCTCGCACTTCGCCAAGGGCATGCCGTGGGCGCACCTCGACATCGCCAGCGCGGCGTGGACGTACAACGACCGCCCCGATGCCGCGCGCGGCCCGAACGCGTTCGGCGTGCGCCTGCTCGTCGACTGGCTAGAGACGCGTGCTCGCGGGGCCGCGCCGGCGCCCGCGGCGACGACGAAGCGCGCCGGGCGCTGAACCCGTCCGCGCTAGTGCGCGGTCGCGGCGCCCGCCTTCTTGGCCGGCGGCTTGCGCGTCGTGGCCGCCGCCGGCGGCTCCACACGCTCCACCAGCAGATGGCTGTCGGCGTGTATCAGGCGGACGAGCCGGCCGTTCGCGTCCGACCACAGCTCGAACCGCGCGCTCTGGTCCTCGTACGCGTAGTGCTTCACGCGCTGCTTCGAGCGCCCGACCTGGATCGTGTCGGCGCCCAGCGCGGTCACCGTGGCGAGCGGCGCCGCCAGCGAGTCGGGCTGCAGCGCCAGCACCTGCACGCGCCGGGTCGTGAACGTTTTGTTGGCGAGGCTCCGGGACAGCACGTCGAACAGCGTGAACAACTGCGAGTCCATGACGAACAGCCGCCCCGGCGGCCGCACGACACGGTCGGCGTTCCCCGCTCCGTCCATCTCGATGAAGTAGGTCATCGAGGTGTCGCCCGGGATCAGCCCACGCTGGATCTCGTGGTCGTTGAAGTCCTGGGTCGAGAGGTAGCGAATGAGCCCCAGGTCCCGGGAGTCGACGACCAGCATCATGCTCTTCTTGAGCGGGTGGTGCGTGCCCTGCTCGTCGACGAAGTCCCGCTTCACCGTCGCGTAGACGACGAGCGAGTCGCCCATGTTCAGGAACTGGTTGCTCTCGTGGGCGACCGGCCTGTCGTCCTCGAACACGATCAGCTGCGAGGAATCCACGGGCGCCGTGGCCTGGGCGCGGGCGTCGCGCGCGGAGGCCAGCGCTATGCACGCGACGAGACCGAGGGCGGCCAGGAAGGTTCCACGCATAAGGGACGAGCGTAGCACGGGGACCGACGCCATCGCTCAGGACGCGGTCAAATCGGTCGCCGTCGCTCCGGCGCGCGCGTGCTCGAGGCGCGTGACGCACTCGATGTGCGGCGTGTGCGGGAACATGTCGTACGGCGTCACCTCGACCGGGCTCCAGCCCAGCGCCGCGAAATCCTTGAGGTCGCGCGCGAGCGTCGCCGGGTTGCAGGAGACGTAAACGATGCGCGACGGCTCGAGCTCCGCCACCCGCGCGACGACACGCGGGTGGAGCCCGGCCCGCGGCGGATCCACGACCACGACGTCGGGCCGCGGCCCGCCCGGCCGCTCGTCCCGCGCCCACTCGCGCAGCACGGCGCGCGCCTCGCCGAGCTCGAAGCGTGCGTTCGTCGCGCGATTCCGCGCCGCGTTCCGGCGGGCACGGTCCACGGCATCGGGCACGCTCTCCACGCCCACCGCCTCAGCGGCGGCGCGCGCGCACAGCAGCGTGAGCGTGCCGGTGCCGCAGTAGAGGTCGAGCACGCGCTCGCGGCCCGTGAGCGCCGCCGCAGCCAGCGCGCCCTGGTAGAGCCGTTCGGCCTGCGCGCTGTTTGTTTGAAGGAACGCGTTCGCCACCACCTCGAACTCGAGCCCGAGCAGCCGCTCGACGATGCTGCCGTCGCCCACGAGCGCGCGCTCGGATTCGGCGAACGCCACGTGGGCGCGGCCGGCGTTCAACCCCAAGGTGACCGTGCGCACCTCGGGCGAGAGCGCCGCGACGCCGCGCGCCCACGACTCCAGCCCCGGGATGTCGGGCGATGCGGCGAGCAGCTGAACGGCGCAGCTTTGCGTGTGCGAGAGATGGCGCACGGTGAGGAAGCGGGCCACGCCGTCGTGCCGCGACGGGTGGTACGCGCGCCAGCGATGCTTCGCCGCGAACGCCTGCGTGAAGCGCACGATCTCCACCGTGAGCGGCGACGGGAGCCAGCACTCTTTCAGCTCGAACACGCGGTCGAACGTGCCACGCTCGTGGAGCCCGAGCAGCGGCGGCGCGACGCCGTCGGCGCCCGGCTCGCCTGGCGCGAACGAGAACTCCATCTTGTTCCGGTAGCCCCACGCCGACGGCGCGGGCACGATCGCCCGCACCGGCGGGTCCGCGAAGCCGCCCAAGTGCCGGAGCGCCTCACGCACCTGGCGCTCCTTCAAGCGCGCCTGATCCTCGTACGGCAGCTCCTGGAGGCGGCAGCCGCCGCAGCGCTCGACGTGCGCGCAGCGCGCGGGCACCCGCGCGATCGACGGCTGCTCGAGCGTTGAGAACCGAGCCTCGGCGAAGCGGGCGTTCGTCTTGGTGACCCGCGCGCGCACGCGGTCGCCGGGAAGGCCGCGGTCCACGAAGACCACGCGGCCGTCCACCCGGGCCAGGGCCTTGCCGCCCAGCGCGACGTCCTCCACGTCGAGCGTTAACACGTCCCTGACCTTCATCGCCGTTCCTCGCCTGCCGGCCCCGGGTACGCCCACCAGGGCTGCTTCCGGGGCGGTCCGGCCCCGCGAATTCCACGTGGGACGGACAGAACCATTCTGGCCATCCGCCTGTCTATTCCCTGCGACACACGCGCGGTCCCCGTTCGAGCCCGACACGCTATCCCGGCCGTTTCCCGGCTCGCAAGCCCAAGGCTGCGACCCCACGTCCGGGACGAGTCCCAAGGAGGAATCCATGCTTTCGAAGTCAGCGCGATGGCTGGCCGCAGCATCGCTGCTCGTACTCATCACGACCCCGGCGCTCGCCGCGAGCAGCACGGCGAGCGGCTGGCTGGGCGTGACGTCGCAGCCGACGGACGCGGACCTGAAGAAGAGTCTCGACCTGAAGCAGGACGGGCTGATCGTGAACCAGGTCACGCGCGACGGTCCGGCGGAAAAGGCCGGGCTGCGCCGGGGCGACGTGATCCTCACCTACAACAGCCGCAGCGTCACCACGCCCGAGCAGCTGCGCGATCTCGTGCGCAACACCGCGCCCGGCCGCTCGATCGCGCTCGGCATCTGGCGCGACGGCGTGAAGAAGACGCTCGACGTGAAGGTGGGCGACGTCTCCGACAGCGGCGACATGGATTCGCCGGACGCGCCCGTCCCGCCGGAGCCGCCCGTGGCCCCGCGCGCGCCCGGCGCGCCCTCGACCACGCGCATCTACTCCAACGACGGCCAGACTCGCGTGTGGGTGGACGGCCGCGAGCTGGACGAGGGCGAGATCAAAGCCAAGCTCAAGGACATGAAGTTCAAGCTCAAGGATCTCGACGACATGGACGGGGATGGCGGTCCGGGGACGCACGTGTTCATGGCGCCGATGGCGCGCCCGAGCCGAGGCCGTCTCGGCGTGCGGATCGACGAGCTCAACTCCGACATGGGGCAGGCACTCGGCGTTCCCTCGGGCGTCAAGGGCGTGCTCGTCACGCAGGTGCTCGAGGACACGCCCGCGCAGAAGGCGGGCTTGCGCGCCGGCGACGTGATCACGCGCGTTGCGGGCGACACTGTGAGCGACACCGACGACCTGACCCGCGCGCTGCGCGACCGTCAAGGGAAGGTCAGCCTCGAAGTGCTCCGTAAGGGCGCCAGGCGAACCGTGCAGGTGGACCTGCCGAGCCGGGAGTCCATGAGCCGCAACTGGGTGCGATTTTCGGAACCCGGCTCGGGGTCGTGGGGTTTCTGGAGATCGAAGGACAGCACGAGCGACGATGCCGACCTTCGGCGCGAGATCGACGATCTCAAGAAAGAGATCCAAGAGCTCCGCGACCAGATGAAGTCGTCCAAGAAGTAGCACCCGATTCACGCGCCCCGGGTCGTCGTCTCGGGGGGGCGTCGTTCCGTCCGGCCGTCACCGAAAGGTGCCAGCATGGGGCGAAGTAAGGCCGGATGGTGCAGCGCGACGCCCCCACGAAACGGCGATCGGTGTGGTGGGATGAGATGGTGCGGTGGACGTGAAGTCGTGAAGTGAAGTGATGGGGAAGCTGGGAAGTTCCGCCGGCCGGCGCCGAAAGGCATCGGCCGGCGATGTTCTGTGCGCTCCGCTAGAATGCCGCGCTCATGGTCTTCACGCCCTCGTACTGCCCGCGCTGCGCCACGCCGATGACCTCCGCCGACGACCACGGCACGGTGCGCCCCACCTGCCCCCAGTGCGGCTACGTCTGGTACCGCAATCCCGTGCCCGCCGCGGGCGTGGTGCTGGTGGAGCGCGGCCGCGTGCTGCTGGTGAAGCGCCGCTGGGATCCGCGCGCGGGCGCGTGGTGCCTGCCCGCGGGGTTCATGGAGGCCGGCGAGACGCCGGAGCAGACCGCGGTCCGCGAGCTGGAGGAGGAGACCGGCGTGATCGCGCAGCTCACCGGGCTCTTCGGCGTGTACGCGGGCTTCGACGACCCGCGCGTGCGCGCCGTGCTGATCCTCTACACCGGGGTCGCCACCGGCGGCACGCAGCGCGCGGGCGACGACGCGATCGAGCTCCAGTGGTACGCGCTCGACGCGCTGCCCGACGACCTCGCGTTCGCATCGCATCGCCAGGCGCTCGCTGAACTGGTCGAGCGCCTGGCGCGGACGTGAGGGACGCGACTAGCCGTGCATCTCGAACGGCGGCAGCTCGCGCTGCTCGAGTGAGATGGGCGGCGCGCCGTGGCGCGCGCCCATGGCCATCGACAGCACCGCGCTCGCCATCATGGCGCGGTCGAGGTCCGTCTCGTCGAACGGCTTCCCGTTCCGTTTGTTGCTCAGATTGAGCACGCCGAGCAGCCGGTTCTGGTGGATGAGCGGGACCGAAACGAATGAGTCCGAGTTGTAGCGATCCACGCCGGTCGGGCGCACGGGCGTGGCGTCGCCGTGCTTGCGCATGAGCACCGGCTTCCGGTGGCTCGCCACCCAGCCCGCCACACCCTCGCCGAGCGGCAGCTTCACGCTGCCGGCGACGCCGGGATCCATGCCGCGGTGCGCCGCGATCTCCAGGTGCTGGTCGTCCACCCGCATGAGGCTGCAGCGGTCGACCTCGAACGCCTCGCAGAAGCGCTGCACCAGCGCGCGCGACATGAGCGACTCGTCGTACGCCTCCTGCGACGCCTCGAACACCTCGCGCAGGAACTCCATGGTCTCGTGCTGCTCGTTCAGCCGGTGCTGCGCGGCCGCCAGCTGCGAGTAGGCGTCCTGGAGGTGCTGTGCGGCCACCGAGCTCTGCTCCTCGAGCGAATGCACCTGGAGCCGGAGCTGGTCCAGCTCCACGCGCTCGCGGTGCGCGGTGGTCTGCGTGTTCTCCAGCTCGCGCGACACCAGCTCCAGCCGCTCGGCCTTCAAGCGGTTGTCCTGGGAGAGCGCCGAGGTCTCGTTCTCGAGCTGCTTCACGCGTTCCTGGAACATGCCCTGGGAGCGGCGCGACTGCTCCTCGGCGATGCGCACCTCGGGCGTGAGCCGGCCGTCGGCGTGCAGCCGGCGCGCGAGCGCCAGCGCCGCCATGGTGCGCATCGTCAGGACCTCCTGCACCGCCGCGGCCGGGAACGCGTTCTTCCGTGGCGACACGAGCAGCAGCAGCGCCAGGAGGTCGTCCTGGTCGGCGAGCGGCAGCACGATGCATGAGGACCACGGCACCGGGGCCACGAGCGGCTGGATCTGCGGAGCCTCGAACCGGTCGGGTTCGTAGACCGGCGTGACCCTGAACACCTTGGTCAGCAGCGAGCGGCGCTCGCCGGCATTGAAGAATGCACTGGGCCGGAAGAATTTTCGCACGAGTCGGGCAGGCAGATGCTCCACCGGGATCGTCACGTCCCGGTGGTCGAGCCGGCCGCGTTCACGCTGGAAGATGCGCGTGACGCAATCGTGCTGGCCGTCGACCAGGGCGATCGTCGGATGCCAATCGCTTTGAAAGGCACGCAGATACGCGAGCAGCGCGTCGACGATCCCTTCGACTTCGGCGGCGGCGGACAAGTGGTCGCAGATGTCGCGCAGATGGATCTTCGCCATGGTGCAGTCCCCCGATGCTGGTCCTCGCGAGCGATGTGTCCCCGTCGGCTTGGCAATGCCCGTGCCCGAAACACGCGTTGCGCAACGTCGGCGACACGAATTCCGCCCGAGGGGCTTCAAGGGCGTGCAGGAATCACATAAAGTGGACGGGTTCCGACCCCGTCCCTCGAGCCCTGGAGACGCCATGCCCCGATTGATCGCCGACCGTCCCGTGCTGCACATGACCTCGGAGCTCGGCCGCGTCATGGCCGCGGCGCGCACCCGCGAGCTGACTGGCGAGCGCGTCATCCACCTGGAAAGAGGCGAGCCCGACTTCGACACGCCACCGCACATCGTCGAGGCGCTGGCGAAAGCAGCACGCGACGGGTTCACGCACTACCCCGACGCCCGCGGCGAGCTGTCGCTGCGCGAGGCGCTGGCGGAAAAGCTCGCGCGCGAGAACAAGATCCGTGCACACGTCGACGACATCGTCATCACCGCAGGCGGCACGCACGCGCTCTACCTCGCGATCCAGTGCCTGCTCTCGGCGGGCGAGGAGCTCCTCGTGCTGTCGCCGCACTGGATGGCGCTGCCGAAGCTCGTGGGCTTCGCCGCCGGCGCGCGCTACCGCACGCTGCCGGTCTACCTGGAGCTGCTCGCGGGCACGTGGTCGCCTTCCGAGTTCGGCGACCGGCTGCGCGCGGCGCTGAAGTCCGAGACGAAGGGCATCTACCTCAACTCGCCGAACAACCCCACCGGCGCCGTGGTCTCGCGCGAGCACCTGGAGGCGCTCGCGGCGGTGGCGATCGAGCGCGACCTGTGGGTGCTCGCAGACGAGGCGTACGAGCACATCCTGTTCGACGGCACGCGCCACGTGTCGCTCGCCTCGCTCCCCGGCATGGCCGAGCGCACGGTGTCGATCTACACGATGTCCAAGAGCTACGCGATGACGGGGTGGCGCGTGGGCTACGCGGTGTCGCCACCGGCGATGCGTCCGGCCATGGCGCCGCTGCTCGCGTTCTACACCACGCACGGCGTGTTCCCCTCGTCGCAGATCGCCGCGCGCGAGGCCGTGGCCGGCTCGCAGGCGTGCGTGGAGCAGATGCGCGCTGCGTACGAGGAGCGCCGCGGGCTGCTGCTCGTGGGCCTCGCGGGCGGGCGCGTACACGCGCCGGTGCCGAAGGGGGCGTTCTACGCGTTCGCGAACGTGAGCGCCGCGAAGGGCGCGCGCGACCTGTGGACGATGGTCGACGAGTGGCTGGGCTTCGGCGTCGCGGCGCTCCCCGGAACCGCGTTCGGGCCCGAGCACGGCGACTGGGTGCGGCTCTCGCTCGCCACGCGCGCCGAAGACGTGGCCGAGGGCGCGCGTCGCATCGCAAAGCACGCGGGGGCTGGCGCCGCCGTGCCGGGCACTCCGCGCGCGGCGGAGCCGCAACCAGTTCAAAGAGCCCGCGCATGACGCCGGAGCCCGTGACGCGCTGGTGCCCCGAGTGCGGCGCGGGCTACGGCGAGGCCACGGTGGCCTGCCCGCGCTGTCGCGTGGTGTTGAGCGACGAGCCGCCGGTCGAGCCCGGCGCGCCGGTCGTGGTGCACCGGGTGCCCGACGCAGCCGCGGGTGCGCTGCTCGCGGGCGTGCTCGAGCTCCACGGCGTGCGCGCGTTCCTTCGCAGCACCACGCTGCCCGGCTACGGCGACGTACGGCGCGACTGGGGGACGAGCGCCTGGGGCGAGCTGATGGTGGCGCCCTCCGATGCGGCCGAGGCGCGCGAGATCATCGCCGAGTACCTCGCCGCGCTCGAGCGCGGCGGCAGCGTGCGCGACGAGGACGTGGAGGAGGGCGGCAGGAGCTGAGCCAGAGCGAGCGCTTGTTTCCACACGCGA
>Ga0306921_10007386_pt1 | contig 11547 bp, 10 predicted proteins | sample sta12Cox44000080_FD_203760 | JGI IMG/M metagenome (GOLD analysis project Ga0306921, IMG submission 203760) | Lab enrichment of tropical soil microbial communities from Luquillo Experimental Forest, Puerto Rico - statoxic.12C.oxic.44.000.080 (v2)... | ecosystem: Environmental > Terrestrial >... | reverse complement strand
CCAGCGCCGATCACCACTCACGAGCCCGTCAGCACAGTGGCCAAGCTGATGGGCAAGCGTGTCACGGAAGCGTGGACCACCGTTCCCCATTTCTTCATCGTCCGCGAAATCGATGCGGGCGCGCTTAACTCCACCCGCGAACGGTTAGCGCCCGCCATCGAGCACTCACATAAGACTAATCTGACCGTCACCGACCTGCTAGTTGCGATCGTTGCACGCACGCTCGCGCGCCATCCGGAGATAAACGCCAGCTGGATCGACGGCCGCGTGCAATACAATCCCGAGATCAACGTCTCGGTTGCCATGGCGGTCGACGCTGGTGTGGTTGCGCCGGTGATTTTAAAGGCGGATCGGCTCAGCCTGGGTGAAATTGCCACGTTTCGTCGCGACCTAAGCGAGCGAGCACGAGCCGGTAAACTGCGTCCCGTCGATATCACCGGCGGCACATTCACCATCAGTAACCTCGGCATGTTCGATGTGGACGAATTCACAGCCATCATCACGCCGCCGCAAATAGCCGTTCTCGCCGTTGGCCGCATAGGCGATCGTGTCGTCGCCATTAATAGCCAACCAGTTGTCCGTGCCACGATGACGATGACTCTATCCTGTGATCATCGCGTTCTTGATGGGGTGACAGCCGCTTTGTTCATGCGCGACCTCGTGAACGGGATTTCAGCGGGCAATCCGGTCTAAGAGGCGAGCATAAAATTGGCGTGTGGTCCGCAGAACCGATTTGGCCAAACAGCACGTAGCTGGTAATCCTACCTTGAGATTTCCCCTTTAGAACGACAACCGCTGTAGTTCGTCAAATCTGACGCCGTGTGGTTTCACCAGACACCAGGCGGTCTTCAAACCCTCAAACCGCAGGGGGCTTTCAAACTTAGCCACGCCTTTTCCTCAGCGGGCATTGCCCTCACTGTGCTTACCAAACGAACAAATGCACACCGGAGCCGCCTTCTCGAATTCTCCGTGCAGGACGAGCGTTGGTATGTCAACTTCTTCAAATCCTCGGTGAAGTCCGTTTCGGAAAACGCCTTGATGCAGTCACAGACGGCCTTGTTTCCGGCGAACATTCCGTGAAGCCAGAACGAATCTCGCAAGCCCTGCGACACTCTTGCTTTCGCGCGATTGGACTTTCCAGAATTCGGAACGGTCGTTAAACACAGCCTGCCGGATCTGATCGAACGCCTCCGACGGAGTGCCGTTTGGGTTCGCAGCTGTTTTGAGCATCAGGGGCGTCACCGCGCGGATCAAGACTGCCTTCACGACGCTTTGTGCCGTGGCGTGGGATCGAAACAATTGGACGATCGGGTTTCGGGAACCATCCGCTTAAACCAGATGCACGTTACGCTCAATCGTCTTGATGACCGAGTCCATGCGCCCAGACAACACCTGCTTCGCGAGACTCAGGGTGTAACCCTTGGCGGTATGGAAGGGCACGTGCGACGGCAGCGAGAGCGCAAAGCGATCCACGACCGCGTCCACCACCACGGGTCCATCGTCGTACGCCAGCGCCTCAGCGAGAGCGTCCTGCACGTTGCCAGGTTCTTCCAGGCGTACGCCCTTCGCACCCATGGCTTCTGCCACCTTGGCCAGATTCGGGTTTTTGAAGTCCACGCCAAATGGCACCAGACCCGCCTCTTGCTGCTCGATGTTCACGAAGTTGAGCGACTCGTTGTTGAAGATGATGTGCAGCACCTTCGTCTTGCGCTGAACCTGGGTCAATAGATCCCCAAGCGCAAGCATCGTGAAGCCGCCATCGCCGCAGAGCGCGATTGTCTGGCGTCCGGGGTACGCTAGTTGCGCGCCGAAGGCGTTCGGTGCAGCATTGGCCATCGAGCCCCATGAAAACGAACCGAAGAGCCTGCGATTCGTTCCGCCCCGGATGTGTCGCGCCAGCCACATGCAGGGCGTGCCCGTGTCGGCGAAAAACATGGCATCTTGCGAAGCCAACTTGCAGAGCGTGGCGGCGAGGAACTCAGGCCGAATGGGTTTGATGCCCGGCCCTTTCTCGACGTAATGATTCAGCAGGTCGTAGAAATCGCGCGTCTGGGCAAGATGCTCGTCGAGAAAACTCGTGTCGCTCTTTGCACCCACCTTTGGCAGCAACTCTGTCAGCGTTGCCTTCACATCGCCCACCAGCGCTAAATCGACCGAAGTGCGCCGGCCGATATGCTTTGGCCTGCGATCGATCTGCACCTTCTTTACGCCATTGTCCGGTAGAAATTCCGTGAAAGGAAAATCCGTTCCCAGCAGCAAGAGATCAGCATTGTTAATCGCGCTGTAGGCCCCACCGTAGCCGAGAAGTCCAGTCATGCCGACCGCAAAGGGATTGTCATGCTCCAGCCACTGTTTCCCGCGAAACGAATATCCCACCGGCGCTTTCAACTTCTCGGCCAGTGCCAGCACTTGGCCGCGCGCATCGCGGCAGCCGTCGCCGCCAAGGATGGCCACCGTCTTTGCTTCGGCAATCATCTTCGAAAGTTTTTCCAGGTCGGAATCGCCTGGCCGAAAGACTGGCATGACAGGGAGTGCAACGTGATCGACGCTGGCGGGCGCTTCGGCGGCGGCGACGTTTCCGGGTATCGAGATCACTGTCGGGCCTTTATCAACTACCGCGGTCAAAATTGCAGTGCCAATGACCGCCCGGGCTTGTTCGGGATCGATGATGCGGCCGATATACAGCGCGGCCGCATCAAAGAGCTTGTACGGATTCATCTCTTCGAAGGCATCCGTATCGATGATGCCGGTTTCGACGTCGCCGGCGATGGCGATGACGGGAGCGCCTTCTTTGCGGGCGTCTGCCAGTCCGCTGAACAGATGTGCCGCACCCGCTCCGGCGGTACCGCAGACCACGGCGGGCTTGCCCGTCATGTATGCGTCGGCGACCGCGGCGAAGCTGCCATATTCCTCATGCCGCACATGGACGAAATCGATGTTTCCATTGCGGTGAAGCGCATCGAGGACGGGATTCAGTGCATCTCCGACAATGCCGTAGCAGCGTTTTACACCGGCTTTTTCCAGCATGTCCCACAGTAAGTCGGCCACATTCTGTGCCATATCAGACCTCCGTTTGATTATTGAGTCGGATAGTTATCTTCGAGATCAGTGCCGACTTGCATTTCATGTTGTTGTCGTTTTGCTGCCCGTTTTTACCAGAAAAACCGTGAGGCTTCGTGCGCCCTGCGCGCCATGGATGATTACACCTTCGATGTCGCCGGTAGCCGAAGGCCCTGCCATGAAGACGCCGTAGGGGCTTGCCGTCAAATCGATCCGCGCGTAGGCGTGGTGCATGGTTTCAACGATTGCTTCGGGGTCGAGCAGCACGATCAGGTGTTGCGACAGCACGCCTAAAGCATTCACAATGAACTCGCTCTGGGTTAGCCACACAGCCCCGGCCTCGGCGACGCCCAATGTGCTGCGCACAATGCCGACATCCACATCGTTCAGGGTGTGCGGATCGCTCACGTCTTCGACGCGGCGATTGCCCGGCACATCGGCCACAGCGGAGCAGACAACTTTGGCGGCGGGGAACAGTTCTGTCACCTTCGCTTGAGCGGCGACAGTGTCCGCGACCTCGAACCATCGCCCGCCCATCGCTTCCAATTGCTTCTTGAAGTTGGAAACCAACGGTTCGCCCACATGTGTGAGTGTGTGACTTCCGGCAGGTGAGTGAACTGCTCTCGATATCCGAGGCAAGCGGCGACGCCCTGGCGCCCGGCGCCGGGATCGTCTGGCAGGGAGACTGGGGGTTGCGGCCTGTTTTTCCGGACCGCAGCGAGGATTACATCACGCGCGCTCATTTGGTCCTCCGGTTCTCGATGTACCATTGCCGAAACGTTTGCGGAGCTGCTGCCGGCATCTCGCGATGCTTTCCCCACGGGTTCAGCGAGTTGTATAGCAGGAAACGCGGAAGATGAGCCAGGGCAGACTCCGCTGCGAACTCACCGGCGTGGAACACCTCCGGATGCGCCAGCGTTTTTCCCAGCGCGCTCATGCCAACTGCCTTGGTGACTCGTAGCAGTCCTTTTTGCGCCACTACACGGCGCCACTTGTAAATCTGGTCGGAAATGTCGATCTTGACCGGGCAAACTTCGGAACACGAGCCGCAAAGCGAGGAATGGAAAGGAAGCTCACGGTACTTGCTCAGATCGAAACCGGGGTCGAGGATCACACCGATCGGGCCAGAATAGGTCGCGCCATAGCTCAAGCCGCCGCTCCGGCGATAGACCGGACAGGTGTTCATGCAGGCCCCGCAGCGGATGCATTTGAGGCCGTGCCAGAAGTCGGGCGAGCCGAGCAGATCGGTGCGCGTATTGTCTACCAGGATGACGTGCAACTCGCCGCCCTTTCGCGGCCCGTGGAAATGCGAGGTGTACTGGGTTATCGGAGAGCCGAGCGCACTGCGCGAGAGCATGCGGATGAAGACCCCGAGATCGCGGGGGCGAGGAACCAGCTTCTCGATCCCGATGCTGGCGATGTGCAGCGGCGGCACGCTCGCGCCGATATCAGCGTTGCCCTCGTTTGTGCAGACGACGAAGCCGCCGGTTTCCGCCACTGCAAAGTTGGCGCCGGTCATGCCCGCATCCGCCGCCATGAATCGTGGCCGGGCATTATTACGCATTGCTTCCACCAAGTAGTGCGGAGCGGAGTTGTTGGGGTCCGTGCCCAAGTCCTTGGCGAACAGTTTGGCCACGTCGGAACGCAGCTTGTGGATGGCCGGGACGACAATGTGGCTTGGAGGCTCGCCGGAGAGCTGTTGGATACGTTCGCCCAAGTCCGACTCGGTCACCTCAATCCCGCGCTTTTCAAGGTACGGAGTCATGCCGCATTCTTCTTGCAGCATCGACTTGCTCTTGATTAACGATTTGACGCCATGCGACTGCAGGATGTCGTAGACCGTGGTGTTGTGCTCAGCGGCGTCGCGTGCCCAATGGACTTGGGTCCCTAATTTCTTTGCGTTTTGCTCGAATTGTTCGAGGTATTGGTCCAGGTGTGTGAGCGTGTGCTCCTTGATCTGGGACGCTAATTCACGAAGCTCTTTCCAATCGGGAACAGCAGCGATCGCTCGGTCGCGGTTCATGCGCATTCCCCAGACCAGGTGGTCGTGCGTGGAGTCATGCTTTTCGAGTGCGATAAAGCGCGCGGCCAGCCCTTCGGGGTCAACAGGTCTGGATTTAGCGGGCATCATGCCGGACCTCCGTTCAGTATCTGCGCGACATGGATCACCTTTATGGGCAGCTTAAGGCGATCAATCACCCCTTTCATGTGGAGTAGACAGGACATGTCTGCAGAAACGATGTACTCGACGCCGCGACGATGGAAATCGTTGACCCGGTTGTAGCCCATCTTGGCGGATACTGCTTCGTCCGTAACACAGAAGCTGCCGCCGAAACCGCAGCATTCGTCGGGGCGGTCGATTTCGATCAGTTCGAGGCCCCGTACCCTTCGCAGCAGCTCCCGGTGCGCATGAGCGAACGGGTGTGCGTCGCCCTGCACGCTGGCGTAACGTAGATCGGAGCCGAAGCTGGTTGGGGTGGTGGGCTCAGCTCGGCCGCCAATTTGTGCCCAGCTAGCGGGCAACTCGAGATGGATGCGACCGTCTCCTTTCAACCTCAAGATGCCGTGCACCTCATCGACTATGGCAATCAGCTGCTTTGGAGTCATTGCTTATAGGTCCTCCATGAAGAAGCCGCTATGCCGGGGGGCCGCTGCCGTTGTTGTTCTTGTCGTGTCCCGGCTGTCCGGGGCGTCTTCCCTATGCGCTGACGGGGGCAGGGCTTGAGTTCCGACCAGTTGCACTTAGGCCGGGCAGAGAATGGGCCGCGGCTGGTTTGTTTCAATTCGCTGCTGCGATCCCTGCTCAGCAAGCAGCGGCTTTTCGCGGGCAACCTTAGCGGGATCGCACAGCTTCACTTCGCCGCGAGCCACTTGGGTTTGAACTGAGGCTCAACAATTCGCACTGAACGATTACCGCCATTTGGTTGGATTTTGGCGCATAATCACTCGCGATGCCTTCTCGTCGGCTACCGTTCGCCACACTTATCGAACGTCTAACAAAGCTCTACGGCGAGCCTGAACCTCCGCCGGTGATCGAACCGTTCGAGATGATCCTCTGGGAGAATGTGGCTTATCTTGCGAACGACACCAAACGTGCCGAGGCTTTTGGAGAGCTGCGAGCGAGAGTCGGCCTCACGCCGGCGGCAATTCGCAAAGCCAAAGACAGCGCGTTGTTAGCGGTCGCCAGCAAAGGAATTGTGGCCAAGGGAACGGTCGAGAAACTGCGAACCGCCGCTGAGATTGCTCGCTACTTTCACGACGATCTTGCAGCAATTCTCGAAAAGCCATTGGCGGCGGCAAAGAAGGACCTGCGAAAGTTTCCGGCGATCGGCGAGCCTGGGGCCGAGAAGATCCTTCTCTTCAATCAGCGCTTTCCCATTCTTGCAATGGATTCGAATGCCCTGCGCGTCGTGCTGCGCATTGGCTACGGCGCCGAACATCCCAACTACGCGACGAACTACAAGATCGCACAACGGGCGTTAGCGTCGCAGCTACCTGACAATTGCCGGACCCTTATCCGTGCTCACCAGCTATTGCGGCAGCATGGACAGACGTTGTGCAAGACCAGCGATCCAATATGCAACAGATGTCCGCTGCGCCCCGATTGCCCATATTTCCGCGAAACTGCTATTTCGTACGGGCAGCGCCAGGCGTCGGTCTAGAACAGATAATCGAAATCTGGGCGCTAACGACAGGCGTGAGCAGGGTTGGGTCATGTCTTACAACGCCACAACCCTACAGCAGGAAGGTGCATTCGCTGTGGAACCGGGGCTTTTTTATGCCAACGTCTGGCAGCACGGAGCCGGTCTCTCGGCCGATGCCACCGGCAATGTTTATCTGGAACAGGCGACGGCCCTTATCTTATGGGCACCAAGATCTCAGAGAGCTGCTTAAAATTACTCAACGCGGCAAAATGCTTGCCTTGGCCGATTACTTTACTCCGTACAATCATGACTTCCTCACACATGCGGATCTAGATATGACCAATGGTGTTCTTGCCTTGCCTGACAGTCCGGCCCCTACCGTCATGAACTGATAGCGGCGGGTAAGGGACCACCACCTTTGTTCTAAATCGAGACGATATGGGTAGGTTGTGCACCACTAGCACCACGGGCGATACCCAAATCGTCCAAGCGTTCTCGCCGAAGAGAGACCTCGGTTCTTCTCTGAAATGAAATCGTGATATGCCGCACTATTATGAACGCAAGGGCACTGGTCCTGAGCGGAATGAGCAAGCGGCGGGCATCTCCGATGGACCAGTCGATATAGAACAGTTACTTGACCACACGGAGGTGTGTCATGCGATCGATCCGCGTTCTCACAGTATTGGTTGCCACCACCTTCGCTCTCCTCTGTACACTTGGCCTAAGTTTGTCACGCTCAACTGTCGTTCGCGCCGATTCCATAGCCCTGGCGACACCCATCGTACGACACGATGGCGCGGTGCTCGTGATCGCAACGACCGGCGAGCACAGTGCGCAAAACCCTGCCCTTTCCCCCGATGGGAAGACGTTATTCTTTACACGCTATTTGCATGGCTACGATGCCACGCTTGGTCCCGGTGGCGGTCTGCTAGAGCAACCCGTGACGGGCGGCACAATATCACCGCTCTACGATCGCGATGAGGCGACGAATGTAAATGGGCTGGCGAGTTGGAACGGTCCGACCAACCGAATCGCATTTGCCGTCTCCACGGGCAATGGCGATATTGCGACTGTCGACGCCCAAGGTAAGGGGTTCTTGCAGGTCACCCACGCTGGCCCAAACGACACGTATCTTGAGCCAACCTATTCGCCAGACGGGACGTTCCTCGTCTTTGAAGACGATGAACCGAACGTCTCCGACCAATTCAATCGTGCCGATATTGTTTGGGCGCCCGCCGGCGGCGGCTCGGTCAAGGTTTTGGTCAACGGCCGGCTTACTGCGACCGATAATCGGCTGCCGGTTTGGGCTCCGGACGGTACCAAGATTCTCTTTCAGCGTCGGGTCGATCTGAGCACTGATGTCTACAATCTCTACACCATTCGACCGGATGGCAGTGGACTGCATCAGATTACGCGCGGCGATAATTGTGACAGCGATGCCTCATGGTCGGTCGATGGGAAGTGGATCGCGGACTCGGCATGCTTCAGCGGCCTCGGTCCAACGCCCCACTCGAATATCTTTCTTGTATCATCCGATGGCAGGAGCGTGATCCGTGCCACCTGCGATGTAAATCATGAAGACGGTGCACCCACCATCTCGCAAGACGGCCGTTGGATCTATTTCGAGTCGCATCGCACTTCCGATGAGGAATCGCCGACGCAGATTTGGCGCATCAAGTTTCCATCGCATTCTGTTTCTTGTCCATGATCACGGAGGGGCGCTCATTAGCTAAAGGCTGTTGCAAAACCCTTGTGTTAGAAATAGCCGGCGTGATTGGCGAAAATTTCGCGGAATAAGAGTACTTCCCCTCCTGTTGTGGGCTCGTTCGACCATCGGTTTTGCTCGTATGCCAAGGTTACCCGCATGTTCCCGGGTGGCCCGAGGCTATCCCTTGGTGGCCCCACGTTGGTCGTGATCAGCGCAGCAGGGAACGCTGGTGATCTGGGAGAGGATCATCGAGCACCTCTGGGGCAAAGATGTGTACCGTGAAACTGAATGCGGTATTAACACTATGTTTACAAATTACGCGCCGTCCTGGCTGACGACCCGCGACAGCCACGGTATCTTCAGACCGTAATTGGCAAGGGCTATCGGTTCATTGCAGAAGTGGCGAGATATTGGGACTTCACTGTGTAGGCTTTGCAATCAGGGTCAGACGCGACGAGGTCGGGATAGACTCTGGCTACTTCCTCGGCGATCAGCCCGTACTGCAAAGTGGGCTGTCCCATATCGTACTCGGGCCTGTAGAAAAGGTCACGGGCCGCAGCCTCATTAGGGCACTGCTGCTGTCGCCCATATCGTGGATTTGATCCTTGAAGCCACCTGAAGAGACCATCCTTCAGTCAGTATCAGGAGGTTCCATAGGACTCTTGTCGTTCAGGAAAAACTTCTCTCCAAGAGGAGCCGGAATTAGCTTGAAACTCCGGGGAAGCTGAGTCAGATTGAAAAACTCCGTGAGATCGGTTGTGGCACGTTGGTCCGCGAAGTTGAGCGCACCTTCCGGAATGCCGAAGTTGTGTTCGACAAACCGGAGAATGCTCCCAAAGTCATGGCGAGCGTTATCTACATATCCCTGAGGCGTGTAAGCTGAGATTACCACCAACGGTACGCGGAAGCCGTACTGATAGTCCCCTTGACCTTGCTGTGGCACTGACAACAAAGTTGGTGGTTCGTGATCATACCAGCCTCCCCAGTCGTCCCAGGTAATGAAGATCGCCGTGTCCTGCCAATAAGTCAGCGTCTTGCCATTGACCGTATCGGTGCACTTGCTCTGACCTATTTTGTTGACGATGGAGGAAACCCAGGAGGGCCCGCCTGTGTTATGGCCTGGCCCCGGGTGATCGGAGTTCTGTCCCGTCGGGTTGACCCAGATCACGTTCCGGAGGTTGCAAGCACCGATGTCGGTCAACACATCTGCTGGTACAAGGTCGACATTGTCCTTCCATTCCAGACCGGTGCACTGGGTGTAATTGCTGTTGGGCTCACAGATTTCCCGAATCCAGTTTGGTGCGGTCCAGATGCTGTTGGAGCCAGGTGTGTAATATTTCCAACTGAGTTGCGGGGTGTGGTTGTCCAGCAGTGTAGCCATGGTGTCATGAGAAAAGCACACCGTACCGAGAGGATTATTGATTAGGTGGAACTCTTCAGGAGCGCTTTGGGGAGAAATCATGACATCGATTGAGTTCAATGGAGCCAGGCATCCTAGGGGACTCGGGTTATCAGCGACGAATGTGGCTGCATTATCGTCGCCTGCGTCGGGGGCGGATGTTCCCGCAAAAATGAATTGATGCGCAGGTGCACTGGCTCCCTGATTTGTCTGAAACATGAAATTTGCCCAGCCATACTGCTGCGCCATGATGACATAGGGCGCAACATCAGCAGGATTCACATATTCAAACGAACAATTATTGGTGCTACAGCCGGTGCTGCTGAGGCCGTCCATCCTACATTCAATAGTTGTGGTGTCTAAATGGCACATCTTGTTGAAGTCGGGATGGCTATGGCCCGGGTCAAAGGAATTCCCGAGAGGAACTTGAGTCAGCTGAACCTTCTGACCTGTGTTATCTATGCCGAAATTTTGCAGATCATAGGGAGTGGGACACTGATGACTGGTGATCTGTCCGCACAAACCCTGGAAAAGGTTGTCCGGAGTACGGTTCTCCTGAAAGATAATCACGATGTGTTGAAAGTTCGAGATTTGGGCATGGATGAGGACTTGCCCGGTCGCGGCAAGGGCTAATAGCACGAGCGTCTTAGCTATCGATTGCATATCTACGTCCTCCGTTCGATTAGGCTTTTTCCCCCTTGTCGCACGGAGCATAGGCCAGGATAAGCGAAAGGCGCAAGGTATAATTACGGACTTTTCGTGATAGTGCGAGTGCCACTCTTCGCGCTCCGTGATAAGGTAGTTTGGGCCTTGATCGCGACTTATGGCAGATGCCCAAAGGGGATCGGTTTCCCGAAGGATCTAACCTGCTTTAAGGCTGGCCTCACCCAACTGCCATACAAACGATTGGAATACCGCTGCAACCAGTGGTGAGAGGGTTGCCGGTTCGGAAGCCATTGTATGTTAATGCTGACGTTACATTCTCGGCTACCCGACTGTTATGCGCCAGAAGTCACTATGCGGTACATGTCACGACCATGTTTACCATGTTCGTATTTCGGTCTGCTGACGGAGTCTTCAGTCAACGGAAACATGACTCGTCGGTCTGAGGCGAAGCCTCGTTAGAATTAGGACTAAATGATTGGAGTGAACCCGCAATTGGGGTTCTGTAAGACGAAGTGACGGCCAATCCATGAGCCTCGCATGGAATGGCCGTACTGCATTGTCGCAATTCCTCTTCCAAAGCGAACACATTCATGCAGATAGGCTTATGGGCATTACCGTGCCGTGCTGGTGCAAGCGTTTGCACATTAATGATAAGAATTTTGCAAGGTGCGAGCGTTTCCGGCACCTTGGCATTGTCGTTGAGGGGGCACGGGTTACGTCATCGTCCGCTCGCCGCTCCGTGCTGCCGCTTGCTCACGCAGTTCAGAAAATTCGCGATAGCGCGGGCTGCACGACGCGGCGATCCAGCCATTGCTGGACCTCTGTAAGTCGTAACGTGCAGACGAAACGCAACGAAGGAATGTGACCGATGGAGGATCGAGACTGGCTAGCGCAAGGTTAGACGAAAGTCGGCCACACTTGCGGGCCGTTGCTTACCAGATGCTGGGTTCGCTGGGCGAGGCGGATGATGCCGTCCAAGAAGCATGGGCACGATTCAACCGTTCCAATGCTAGGCCATCGAGGACCTCGCGGCAAAGGCACTCTTCGGTATTTACCAGTCGGCGAGGGCG
>Ga0306921_10007384_pt1 | contig 11548 bp, 13 predicted proteins | sample sta12Cox44000080_FD_203760 | JGI IMG/M metagenome (GOLD analysis project Ga0306921, IMG submission 203760) | Lab enrichment of tropical soil microbial communities from Luquillo Experimental Forest, Puerto Rico - statoxic.12C.oxic.44.000.080 (v2)... | ecosystem: Environmental > Terrestrial >... | reverse complement strand
CCCCGTGAAAGCTGTGAGCAGCTCCTCCGCACCCCACGCGGTGCCTTTACTCTCCGTGCCAAGCAGTGGAATCCTGCATACGTTGCGCAGTCTAAGGCCGCAGTTCTTCGAGGGTCTAACTCCATCAGAGCTCGAGCTGGTAATTGCAGCCGCGAAGCAGGTCAGGGCTATGGGAAACTCGGTGATCACAAATCAGGATCATCCCGCCGAGCATCTGTATCTGCTACTGACGGGTCGCGCCAGGTATTTCTTTGTGACTGAAACGGGGAAGAAGATTATTCTTCTTTGGATTCCGCCAGGTCAAACCTTCGGCGGAGCCGCATTGGTAGCATCACCTAACGCATATCTTCTCAGCGTGGAAACGGTCAGAAATAGCTCGATGCTGGTGTGGGACCGCGCCAAGATCAAAAGCCTTGTTTCGCAATGCCCAAGGCTGCTTGAGAACCATGTTTCCGAAACTTATATCTATCTGGTTGCCTATCGCGCGGCGCATGTCTCGATGATCTTCGAAACGGCGCCTGAAAGGCTTGCGCATGTGCTGACCAGCTTGGCGAGCGGCATAGGTCAGAAGGTTGCGGAAGGGGTTGAACTCAACATCAGGAATGAAGAGTTGGCCAATGAGGCGAATGTCAACCTCTTCACTACGAGCCGTTTGCTGAGCAAATGGCAACGCAGCGGCATGGTGCGGAAGGGTCGCGGCAAGATCTTGTTGCGTTCTCCCGAACTCCTGTTGCGACACGCAACATAACCGCACCCTCGCAGCTCACGCGCTGGCTTATCCGGCCCGAAGAAAAGGGATTCAGCTCAAATCCTCCAGGCGCGCCGCGCCGGGCGTCATCTATGAACGCGAAAGCCAAGGGGTCACGAAACGAACATCGCTCGATCGCGCTGCTGGAGGCCTCCGGCTACGCGTGCACGCGGGCAGCGGCGTCGCTTGGTGTGTTCGACATCGTGGGCGTCGGGCCAAGCGACGTCGGGCTGGTGCAATGCAAGACGCGCGACTGGCCGGGCGCCGTCGAGCTGGAAACCATCAAGAATTTTCCCTGTCCGTCACTATGCAAGAAGCTGATCCACCGCTATCGCGACCGCGTGCGGCTGCCGGACGTGAAGGTAGTGGGATAAGAGATCCCATTTATGACCGTGGGTGCCTTTGGTGCGATCGCTGGGGAGTGTGTGTAGGGTTGTAACTCGTGTATCAGTGTTCGCGGACGTGGACGCACCGCCAGTATGTTGTGTTGACGTCCTCGAACCCCGGATTGAGGTGTCTGGCCTGAGGCTTCTCTGACTCTCAACAGCCTGGGCAGAACGGGATGTTGTCGCCGTCCAGGTACAGGAGGGGCGAGTTTGGGTCTCGGCGCTTCAGTTCGTCTTGAAGCGCAGGGCCTCTTGCAATTTCTTGACTTCGTTCTTGAGCTGTCCGTTTTCCTCCGCCAGCGTTTTGGCTTTCTCCCGGTACTTGTCGAATTGCTCATAGAGTTCTTTGTTGTGAAGCGCATTCAAGCCCTTTGCGATGGCTTTTCCGCTGTCGATGATGGTGGAGATGCCGGGAATATCCATCCAGCTGTTATATTCCAAATGCACCACTGTGGTGTAACATAAAGGCATGGCAAAATCAGTACGTCAAAGCGTGACCATTCCCGGCGAACTGGCGCGCGAAATCGAGCGTGGCGCGAAGCGAAGGCACGCGACCTTTAGCAAGGCGCTCGTCGATTATGCTCGCCGTGGAATTTACGAAGAGCAGCGCGCGTTCGAGAAATTGCGCTTGGTGGTGCGGAAAATCCAAGCCGCACCCACCGAGGAAGACGCAGCACGTTACGAGGACGAGCTGGTGGAGGTGATTTTCGGACCCCAACGCCGAATACCCGAGATGCGTGGCTCCGGATCTGCCCGCGGTCGCCGCAGCGACATGAAACTGGAGCAATTGCTTAGGGAGGAAGAATGCGCCTCGCTGAGTGAATACGTCAAAAAGTCTGCCTCTGCCAAGACGAAGGAATTAAGAGGAGGGTCAAGCTCAAGCCGGGCAAAGCGTGCCTAAAATCGAGTTCGACAATCTGCCCCGTGAAATTGGCCGACACCTGAGAAAGCGCATTTACAAGCGCCAAATCACCCTTCGTGGAACTTGATTTGTTGCGCCAGTGGGCACAGACTTCACCGGAAGCGCCAGACGGCGACTGGTATAAGGATTTCGGCTCGTTCAAGCTGTGCGGGACAGGTGACTATCCGAAGACGGTTTTGACTCGGTCCATGCGCGCCTTTGGCAAGAGGATTGAGTAATTCCGCATGAGTTCTAAGAAGCACTGAAAATATCGCGTCAGGATTCGCTCAGACGCGCCGCTGCAAGTTCGCTGATGGTCTACCACATCGGAAATTGCCGCAGGGAGCAAAATGACGACGACAAATCCACGAAGAGGCTGAACCGTCTTTCTGTGGTAGGTCACAACACGAAGGCCCGCAGCAGCTGGACCTACCGCGGGCCATTCCCCGAACAATCCTGATACGGAACCTACCCGACAATACCAGACCTCCGGGGAGTCAGGTTATGGTTTTCGTCACCGTTATTCTCATCACCTCCGAATGGCAGCGCATTGCGGCCGCGGCCCTCGCCCTCTGGCCGACCGTCGAGATCGACCATGAGATTTCCCGCAACGAAGTTTGCCGGCGGCTCGCGCTTTGCGGTGTCCAGCAACTGCTGGGTGCATCCGCTGCGCAACGCGAACGGTCCCTCGAGGAAGTTGAGCGGTCACTTGCAACCGCCGGCTGACGGGATGCTTCCGCAGCTGCCGGTTGCGTCGTAACCCCGACCCTGACCACTGCCCACGGGCCAGCGACACGTCCTGGGTCCAGACGCGATAGTCACGCCCTTCCAGACCCGTCGCACCAGAAATGGTGCAAACGAAGAAGGGGTCTTGGGGCTTCGACCCTCTGATTTCGACCAGCGAGTTTTTTCCCCCAAATAAGTGAGTTCCTGCGGGAGCCCCACGGTAGCCCGAAGCTTTTAGCAAAAACGGCTCCGACGCTGATGTCCTCGGAGCCGCATATTTATTGATGATTTCTGGCGCGCCCTGAGAGATTCGAACTCCCGACCTTCTGGTTCGTAGCCAGACGCTCTATCCAGCTGAGCTAAGGGCGCTTCGAAGTGATGAAGAAATTATAGCAAACTGCCGTCAGCCTCAGCGCCGTAGTTCGAGACTTGATTGGCCAACTCTTCACCTGCGGCCTTTTTGAGCGTTCGCGTCTCGCCTCCTGAGAACGCGAATTAAGTATCTCTCTGTACCTGCCAGTTGCCAGTTGTTGGCTCCTGCTTTACGCTCTTCCACATGTCTCTTGCCGACGAATTATGGATGGAGGAGGCACTGCGCGAAGCGCTGCGCGCTCAAGCCCTCGGGGAGGTTCCAGTAGGCGCGATCGTCGTGCGCGATGGCCGTATCGTCGGACGAGGCTGCAACCGCCCCCTGACGGATAACGATCCAACCGCCCACGCGGAGATCCTGGCGCTGCGCGAAGCGGGAGCGACGACCGGCAATTATCGGCTGCTCGACTGTGACCTGTTCGTCACCGTGGAGCCCTGCGCCATGTGCGCAGGAGCAGTCGCCCATGCTCGTATCCGGAGGCTCGTCTACGGTGCGGACGACCCGAAAGCCGGAGCTGTGCACTCCATGCTGCAGGTGCTTAATCATCCCAAATTAAACCATCAGGCCGACGTCACGTCGGGTGTGCTGGCCGCACGCTGCATGGACTTGTTGCAGAGATTCTTCCGCGAGCGGCGAGCTGCGGTGGAACGTAAGGGATGAGGCAATCTAGCTCGAATCAGTTTTCAACATATAGACGCCGCGGCCGGGACTCAAGGAGCTGCCCGCGGATCAACGAGAGGTTGTCCAGTTTCGGAGACTGGGTTTATCTCTGGCTGATTCCAAACCTGCCTGCTAGAGGGAGCACAGGATGAAGCGGTTGCTTTCGCATGTATGGTCGCGATGTTGTTTTCTTATGGTGCGCTGGTGGTGCAAGCGCAAGCTCCAAACGACGCGCTGCGAGCCTGCAAGAACGAAGTTGGCGCGCGTTACCTCAACATCCCTATGGCGAATATCAGCGTCCAGTCGGGATCGATGAACGCTAATGGATACACGGTGAACTGGACGGCGGCGTCACCCGGCGGAGGGCTGGTCGCCGGCTTCTGCGTGGTTTCCCCCACGTACACCATCTTGCGCTTCGAAACCACCGGCGGTCCGGCTCCGGGCGGTCCATCCCAGGGCCGGCCGCCCAGCGTAGGACCACAACTTCCTGGCAGAGTACAGTACAGCGCTACCATCATCAATCGCAGTTCGCAGAAGTGTATTGACGTAGCCTCGAGCAGCAGGTCGCAGGGTGGAAATGTTCAGCAATGCCGATGTAACGGTGGGCTGAACCAGCGATGGGATTTCATCAGCCTGGGACGCAACGAGTTCGCCATTCGCAATCAGAATAGCGGCATGGTGCTCGACGTGGCGATGGCCAGCAAGGCGAACGACGCCAACGTGCAGCAATTTCCGTGGAATGGCAGTGGAGCCCAGCGCTGGCGCGTCCAAGGCTCCCAGATTATCAATGTCAACAGCGCCAAGTGCCTCGACGTGGCTTTTCAGAGCCGCGGCGACGGAGGCAACGTTATCCAGTGGGACTGCCACCGCGGCGCCATCCAAAGCTGGCAAATCGGTCGTTAGCACCCAACGTAGATAGACGTTATTACAGCGGGTTTCAGTGGACGTCGGAGCACTATATACCTGGCTTTTACGGGTATGACGCTTCCCCATTGGTTTGCCAATTGAATCGTTTTCTGTATGCCGTTGATTCTATAAGGCTGCCAAAGCGGCCTAACGTGCCAACTACGCCGTTAGTGGCGGGTTTTGCGGACAAATTGCGGACAAATTTTCGCCCCCCGTTTCGCCCACCCCGCCGAACTTGAATAAGCTCACTCGCATGGTCTTGCCCTAGCTCGAATCTCCGCCCCGATACTAATATGTCTTCGATGGCTATGGCTTACTACCAAAATCGAGTAAGCTGGCGCCCAAAGCCCGCTTTTGCGCGCTGTCGGCTGCCCCAAAAAGCCTCGCTTGCTCCTTACGCTGTCTTACGAACCAGGTGCCACGATGGCGCGGTCGAAGATCGCCTGGCCAGCGCGGTGCTCAGCGTTAAACAGTATCTCTGAACAATGAAAATACTTTAACGTTAAAATAGTTTTAGGAAGCTCTACAAATTAAAGATTAGGTGTTATGAGGTAATAAAGGAAAGAACAGAACAAAAAGTAAAAGCCACCCGCACGGTTAATGCGAATGGCTGTTATTGATTGACTCGGACGTTTTGTTGGTGGCTGCGGCGAGGCTTATCGACGCCGGCAACGGCCAGGATGCGGCGCACCGTGGTGTTGTACAACCCTGTTTGCGAAGATCCACCAGTTGATTCACCAGCGCCGCCGTCTGTAAGCAGCGCGGGCCAGGCGGCGCATTTCTTTCAGGTATCGTTGTCGTCGCCGTGCGTCTTGCCAGCCGCTGAGAGGACGATCCGTCGCGTAGCAGTTCTTGCCCGCTTCTGCGTGGCAGCCTCTCCGGGTGTTGAATTGTGTGATCCCAGGTTAGCGTCCAAAACAAGGCGCGAACCTGGGGCCGAACCTGCAGTCTTGTCCCGCGTTTGGTCCAATATTGAACGACCGATTTTGGGGAATGACCGGGGAAATGTTTCTCTTGACAGCCGTCTTCATGGAACGTCCACACAGTCAAAGGTTGTTGTTCACCACCTTCGCTCCAGCAGTCCCTAGATCAGAGACGGCATTCAGCGCCCCCGAACCGAGGTTCTCTGACGACGTTCCGGCATACGATAGGTTGTTGGTGATGATGTACCTGTTATAGGTACCAGACGTGATAGAGATGGTCAGATTGTTGTTGTGAAGACCAAAATCTGTATCTCGTATGAATTTGTTGCCACTAATGATGAAGTTACATCTCGGGGGCGGGCCGTACCCCGGGTAGACAATTATCGCTGAGTGAGCCGGACTCGGACTAAGATTCCATTCCGAGAATGTCGAATTCACGATCGAGAAGCTAATGGCCGCGATCACTTTGATTCCATGACCCTCCACGTTCACGATCTGAGATGCAACCCACTCGACGCCCCAAATATCCATGCTGTCCATGACGACCGCAGCATCTGAGGTAGTCTTCTGAACGGACACCCAGCAGCTTTCAAAGATCGAGCGATGAAGACTGCTTATGTAGATACAACTGACCGTGCCGTTGTCTCCGATGCAAGAATAGAACCTGTGCTCGTTTGGGCCACGGATGCCGGTATTGATCGTGTTCGCGATACGCCAGCAGTGTTCGCCGCCGAGAACAAATATGGTGTCGAATATGCAGCCTTCTGAGTCAGTATCGAGCCAGACGCCGTAGTGGTTTGAGCCTGGAGCGTTCCAAGCATCGTCAAAGTGCATCCCAATGATGCAATTGGACACCGTCCAGTTGAGTGCGAAATACATCTTCAAACCGACGTGAAATGTATTCTCCATGTCAACGTCACGAATTGTAGCGGTCCGTACCAACTCGCTCGGAGAAACATTTCCGCCACAGATAATGCCCTGCCACATCGAACCGATATAAACGCGTTCAATCGTAGGGCTGGTGCATCCTTGTTCGAAGAAGATCGCCGCACCTTGGCTAGGTGTTCCACTCTGCATCGTGAGAGCGAGACCTGCGATGTGGCAGTAATGAACAGTAAACAGATCGAAGATCGTACTATCGGTGCCGGCCTTCCTGATGTAGGTCGCACCCTTTCCGTCACCAAGAACGCTCACGCCCTGCGCGTTGATGATGAGGACCTGAGAAATGTTGTAGTTCCCCGCGGGAAGATACACCACTCCACCGCCTTGAGCGCTCACGAGGTCGATGACCTCTTGAATTGCTGCCCGATCATCCGATACACCAAGTCCGGTGGCGCCGAACCATTTGACGTTAACCAGCCCGGAATACTGCCGTCGCCAACGTCCTGGGGACGTAGCTGATATATCGGTTGGCCGAATGATGGTTCCGTTGTTTTCGGTCGTCGCGTTGTAATCCCAGCAGAAGATGCCACCACCTCCATCCTGAATCGAATTGTAGCCTTCTAACACTGCGATCTTCGAAGTTGCCTCTCCGACTGCCGGATGCGCGACCGTCTTCAAGTTTGCCATGGTGTCAACCCAACAAATTGTGGTGCCTGTATAGGCAAGCAACGGAGAGTTAACGTTCCCTGTCGCCATGGAATGCCTCCTTTCTTCTTGAGCCTGGACCTAATCGGTTACCGAGCACCCCTATTCAGATACTACATGCAGACCAATTCGCCACCTATTTCGAAGCAGGCTCGATTCCTGAAGGCGCATCCCGTTGCAAGTGCAGGCTCGAGTTGGCCACGAGCAATTCTGCAGCGGCACCAGCATTACTGGCACGCAGAATGCAATATCACCAAGCGACTGACAAAGGGGCGGCTCAATCGACTGTCAAGAGGCAGGCATTGAGGTCAAGGGGGGAGGAGTTATGAGACGGATGCGAACATCTTCGACTTCGAGCACTACATCAAGCCGCAACTGGGACAGAGTTCAATAAGTTTCTGCTCCAGACTCATCTCAATAGCCTGGCTTCAGCAAGCCCCTCGTTCGACGAGTCAAGACTCTCCTCTCTTCCATCTTCATCGAAGCGGTCGATCTGGAGTTCCTGCCATCCAATCCCATGGCCAAGGTTGAGATGCCAAAGTGTAAGCCAACACCTAAGCCGGTCATTGCCGTCGAGGACGTGCGCAGGCTTTACTCTTCCCTGCCCTCGCTGCGCGATCGCCTGATCTTCCGCATTGGAGTATTCCTCGGCCCGCGCACCTCGGAGATATTCGGTTTCACCGTCAATGATTGGAAAGGCGAGCTTTAGGAGATTTGCAATACCGCTTACAAGGGAAGGCTGCGCAAGGCCAAGGTGAAGACAGACGGCTCACATCGAACCGTGCCGGTTCCACCAGACACACGCGCGATGCTGAAACGCTGGATCGAGGGAAACCGATTGAGCGGTGAAGACCTGCTCTTCCCCGGCAAGGACGGCAAGAACCCGATGTGGAGGAACTCCTGGATGAAGGACCACGTCCGGCAGATCGCCAAGCAGCTGGGCATTACCGTGCCGGTAACGTTCCAGATGCTGCGCAGATCCTTTGTGACTCGCCACCGCAACGAGCTAAAAGACGCCCAAGCTGTCGTTGGACACAGCAACTATCAGACGACAACAGCCAACGTTTACGCTCAGTCAGTCGAAGCGTCAGTCATTGCCATGCTGGAAGAGGATGAGCGCCGGCTTGCCCTGATGGAACATCCGCTTGGGGGGGTGCATTGACCTCCGCGATTGCGGACAAATCCGGATAAAACCTTCGCAAATATTGGCATTTTGCCCCGTACTCTCGGTTTGCTAAACTGAGAGTCGACATTCAACGCCAGCAACAGCGCGCGGAGAGGTGCGTGAGTGGTTGAAACGAGCCGCCTCGAAAGCGGCCATACCTTGACGGGTATCGGGGGTTCGAATCCCTCCCTCTCCGCCAGTTTCTAATTTCTAATCCGGCAGTCCGCGTCCAATCTAAGTTGTGCGTCGGTTGGTGCTCACGGAACGAGTACGGCTGCTCCGTCGATCGAATCGCTTTTCACCGCAAGTAAGGCCTCATTGGCTTGATCGAGACGGAATCGTGTGACCTTGGGCTGTAGGCCAATATCGGCCGCGACTTGAAGGAAGTCCCGAGCATCCGCACGTGTCATATTCGCTACACTGCGAAGCTGGCGTTCTCCCCAGAGCAGCCGGTCGTAGTCGAATTGGGGGATGCGATCCAGGTGAATCGCGTTGATGGCGACAACTCCCCCTTTACGGAGACTTGCAAGGGCAGCGATCACGACGTCGCCGCTGGGCGCAAAGGTCACAGCACGGTCAAGCACGACCGGCGGTCTGTCGGCCTCGTTCCCCACCCAGTCGGCACCCATCGCAGCCGCGAGTTGGCGATGCGACGCTCCTCGGGTTGAAACGTAAACCTTGCACTTCCACGAGCGAAGAACCGCGATCGCAAGGTGGGCCGACGCGCCGAAGCCAAACAAGCCGACCCGGTCTCCCGGTTCGACCCCCGCTACGCGCAGGCTGCGGAAGCCGATGATGCCGGCACAGAGAAGAGGAGCGGCATGCAGGTCGTCAAGGGCAGATGGAAGAGGAAAGACGAAGTCCGCACTTGCCAGGGCGTATTCGGCGTACCCACCATTGATCGTATAGCCCGTGAAGGTCGGCGAATCGCAAAGGTTTTCCAGACCTCGCTGGCAATACCAACAGGTGCCGTCGATGTCCCCGATCCAGCTGACACCGACTCGAATACCTTGTGGAAGGCCGGGGGCTGCTCCGTTCACAACGTCCCCCACGATTTGATGGCCTGGAATGATTCTCTCGCGTTGCGGTGCTAGCTCTCCCTCCACAATGTGCAAGTCCGTTCGGCACACGCCGCACGCACGCACCCGCAACAGGACGTGCCCATCTTTAGGCTCCGGTTGCGGCACCTCGCTAATCGAAAGGGGATGCCCGGATACTTCCCGAGGCGAGATCAGGACAGCCGCTTTCATAAGGGGCCCTCTCTCCGATCACCGCATTGCAAGCGCTCTCCGATGCGCATAGCAGCCTGCAAGGCTATTTGAATCCAGCTCGCCCTACGCGAATCAGTGCCGAAAAATCAGGAGACTGATCCGCGGCTTGTGCTGCTGCGTTGATATGTTCCCGCTGCCTGAGCTCCAGGAACGGCAGGCCGTCCGTCACCAGCCGTCCGCGTTCGTAGAGCAAACGATCTAACGTGCCATTCAAAAGGAACTGATAGTTCCAGGACTGGGGATTAGGCATGTCGGCTGCTATCTGTTGTTCGATCGTCGTCGTGCAGTTCCTGGTCAGCGCGTTGTACCACTCAGGACTATCTCTCAGCTTATTGAGATATCGTACATAAATCAGAAAGACAGCCCGGGCCGTTTCCGGTGACAGGGTGGTACGGTACATGTAGACTTCCTCATCCTTGCGATAGTTGGTGCGCAGACGAATCACGTCGCGTTCGTCGGAGGCGACGAAGATCAATTCGTATTGCCGGAAGAACCCGAGAATGGCTGAGTACGACTGGCCAACTTTGTAACGTGCTTCGATCGAGAACGCGACATGGTCGTTGTCGCCGAACTGAAAGCTGACAATGGGATGGCCAATCCAGCGTGGTCCCCAGTTGGTGAAAAAGAAATCGGCCAAACGAAGTTGGGAGAGATAGACTGTCCGATCACTCCAGCAGTTGGTGTAGTCAGTTTCCGTTTTGTAGGCGCAGTTGCGAAGATTGTGGATCTTGACGCGGTCCCCATCGATTTCGACCCAGGCTGTACGGTCCGCATTCGGCTGCCAGTCCGCCTCATTCGTTGGCTTCAGGCTCAGCCACCAGGCAAGCACCAGGAAGAATCCCACCAAAATCAGCAGGGCGCGCGACAGCTGTCCCTTAGCTGTAACCAGGACGACAAGAACGGCCGCAACGTAAACCACGGTGACGAGAATGCGCAACGCGGGTACGCGACAGTCAACGTACAGCGCCGCAGCAGCCCAGAGGGTGACCAGCGTCAGAACACTCCAGAGGAAGACGAGTCCGGTCATGCGTACAAGACGATAAGCGATCGAAGAAGGCTCTTTCTCCACCGCGATAGCAACAGATTTCATAGAGAGCAGTTCGGCCTCAAGAGCCTACAACGATTCTTCTCAAGTGTTACATTAACTTCGCCGCCCCGTCGAAATCAAAGAGCCGCGGTGCAGTCAATGCTGCGGCTGCGATGAAGTCACTTAGGCAGTTGACGTCAACAACCGCTCGAGATCCGCGCGGAAGTGTTGTAATACCTCCAGACGTTCCGGCGTAGCATCGACGACTTCTGTCTTGGCCTGGAAGACCTGGCGGCCATCTTTTTCGACAAGTACGCCGAGCACCTCGCCCATTCGCCATCCTGGGGAGCCAATCATCTGCAAACCTGCGTGAGTAGACTGCAATAGCGCGATGCAACCGTCGCGCAAGACGCCGATGGACTTGGGATAACGCTCGAAGGTCTGCAGTTCAAATCCTGCGGCATAAAGACGCTGCAATTGTTCGGCGGGATCGGGCATGAAACTACATTTTGTAGCGGCCAAGATCGTCTTCGCCAAGGTTTTCGAGCCACTTGCGCAGCTCGTCGGCAGAGACGCGGTCGTTCACCGAGGTGGCCTGCTTGCTGTTCTTTAAAACCTCTTCTTCGACGTAGATTGGGCAATCCATGCGCAAGGCGAGTGCCAGTGCGTCGGATGGCCGCGAATCGATGCTGATGATCTCTCCATTGCGCTCCAGCCAGATCACAGCGAAAAATGTGTCGTCGCGCAGCTCTGTGACGACCACTTTGCGCACCATCGCTTCCAGTCCGATCAGCAGGTTCTTGAGCAGGTCGTGCGTCATGGGACGTGGCGTGGTGACCTTCTCGATCTCCAGGGCGATGGCGTTGGCCTCGTAGATG
>Ga0306921_10007383_pt1 | contig 11548 bp, 10 predicted proteins | sample sta12Cox44000080_FD_203760 | JGI IMG/M metagenome (GOLD analysis project Ga0306921, IMG submission 203760) | Lab enrichment of tropical soil microbial communities from Luquillo Experimental Forest, Puerto Rico - statoxic.12C.oxic.44.000.080 (v2)... | ecosystem: Environmental > Terrestrial >... | reverse complement strand
TGGCTTGCGAGATCGTCGAGCGCGTGCGCCAGCCGATTAACCGTAAGCTTGGTCATGGCCACCGAGATGGGCGGCTGGCGCGCGACTTTCTCGGCCATCGCCATGGCGGCCTCAAAGGCTTTGCCGGGTTTGGCCACCTCCTCCACCAGTCCCCATTCATAGGCTTCCTTCGCGGAAATCCGCTCGTCCGCCATGATCACGGCCTGCTTGGTGCGCGCCGGCCCGATCAGATGCAGCATGCGCGGCACGCTCTGCCAGCTCATGTTCATGCCGAGTCCGATCTCCGGAACCCGCAAGTGCGCGTTATCGGCCATCACGCGGAAATCCAGCGCCACGGCAAGCGCAACGCCGCCGCCGATGCAAAAACCCTCGATCGCGGCAATCGTGACCTGGTCCATGTCCTGCCAGGCGCGGGATAATCTCGGTCCGAGTTTCAAGTGCCGGCGAAGCGTGCCGATATCCATGGTCCGGCGCGAGCGGCCTTCCGCGTCCTTGAGGTCGAAACCGGCGCTGAATGCCTTCGCGCTGCCGGTCAACACTACGACAGACGTCTCGCCATCGTCCTCAAAGCTGCGCGCGGCGGCGGTCAACTGCCTCAGCGCTTCCGGCGACAAGGCATTAATGCCGTCGCCACGGTCGAAGCGAACCACCGCGATACGTCCGTCGGGTCCGAGCCCCTTTTCGATGCTGACGAATTTGGACAATTGACGCCTCCCTGCCCGCTGTTTTTCGCAGAGGTTAGCCGAGCGAGCCGCCTCGACATAGCCGGAATATTCCCTGTATCCTCGTATCCATGACCGGGCACGAGCACGACGATCACGATCATTCCGAACTCTCCGAGACCGAGTTGCGCGTCCGCGCGCTCGAGACGGTCCTGACCGAAAAGGGCTATGTGGATTCAGCGGCGCTGGACGCCATCGTCCAGGCCTATGAGACCCGGATCGGTCCGCACAATGGTGCGCGCGTCGTCGCGAAGGCCTGGGTCGATCCCGCGTTCAAGCGCGCTCTTCTTGAGGATGCGAGCAAGGCCGTGGGAACGCTCGGGCATGTTAGTCGGGTCGGCGATCATCTCGTCGCGGTCGAGAACACGTCTGCGCGACACAACATGGTCGTTTGCACGCTTTGCTCCTGCTACCCCTGGGAAATGCTGGGACTGCCGCCGGTCTGGTACAAGTCGGCGCCCTACCGATCGCGGGCCGTCAAGGATCCGCGCGGTGTGCTCAGTGATTTCGGGGTGACGCTGCCGAAGGAAACTGAAATCCGTGTCTGGGATTCGACGGCGGAGACGCGGTTTCTGGTGTTGCCGATGCGTCCGATGGGCACCGAGGGTTTCAGCGAGGAGCAACTCGCCGAACTGGTGACTCGCGATTCCATGATCGGCACCGGTTTTCCCAAAACGCCGGGCGCGCCATCGTGAATGGAGTGCACGACATGGGCGGCATGGACGGTTTTGGCAAGGTCGAGGCCGAGCCGAACGAGCCGATGTTTCACACCGAATGGGAAAGCCGCGTGCTCGCGATGGTGCGGGCAATGGGCGCTGCCGGTGCGTTCAACATCGACGCTTCCCGCTTTTATCGCGAGGCGCTGCCGCCCGAGGTCTATCTCGCGAGCTCCTATTACAAGAAATGGCTGCTCGGCCTCGAAGACCTCCTGATCGAAAAAGGTTTTGTCGGAGCCGATGAGGTAGCGCAGGCTCATGCGCTTAAGACGGCCAAACCGCTCGAACATGGCAAGTTCACGGTCGATGATGTCGAACGCGTCATGACCCGCGGCGGGTTCGGCCGCGACGCGCAAGGGCCCGCAAAATTCAAGGTGGGTGCTCGCGTGCGCGCGAGGAACATGCACCCGGTAACCCACACCAGGCTGCCGCGCTACACGCACGGCCATGTCGGCGTGATCGAGCGCATCCACGGCTGTCATGTCTTCCCGGACTCGGCGGCGACCGGAGCCGGCGAGAACCCGCAATGGCTCTATACCGTCGTGTTCGACGGACGCGAGCTCTGGGGACCTGACACCGACCCGACCATCAAGGTTTCGATCGACGCGTTCGAACCTTATCTCGAGCCGGCGTGATGGACGCGGCCATGCAGGCGACACGCGCCCTCCCCGACATCCCCTGCGATGCCGAGGGTCCCGTGTTTCGCGAGCCTTGGGAGGCGCAAGCCTTCGCCATGGCGCTGGCCCTGCATGAGCGTGGCGTGTTCACCTGGCCGGAATGGGCCGAGGCGCTCGGCCGCGAGATCAAGCGGGCGCAGGCGGCAGGCGATCCCGACACCGGCGAGACCTATTACCGGCATTGGCTCGCTACATTGGAGCGGCTGGTTGCCGCCAAGGGCGTAGCTTCGCTCGAAACGCTCGGGCGCTATCGCGACGCCTGGGACCACGCGGCAGATCGCACACCGCACGGCTCGCCGATCCAACTGAAGCCGGAAGATTTTCGCACGCGATCCTGATCGGCCTGAGCTGATGCCGGTCGCATATTACTGATCGTGATAAGGGCAGCTCTGGCGAACTGGTGGAAAGCGCCCGCGTTCCGCTGGGATCGGCAAGAAAGTTGCGGCATACAGGGTCGATCCTACATTTTCAGGCCCGGCCCAGCATGAGCCCTTCCCGCGATATCTCATCCCTGATCGTTATCATGGCGCAACTCAGGACACCGGTGACCGGCTGCCCTTGGGATCTCGAGCAGAATTTTGCGACCATTGCGCCCTACACCATCGAGGAAGCCTATGAGGTCGCGGATGCGATCGCCCGTGGCGACCTCGACGACCTCAAGGACGAGCTCGGCGATCTCCTGCTGCAGGTCGTGTTTCACGCCCGCATGGCCGAGGAAAGCGGCGCATTCGATTTCGGCGACGTGGTCGAGGCCATCACCAGAAAGATGATCCGCCGGCATCCGCATGTGTTCGCCGACAAGGACGGGAAACTCACGCCCTCCGACGTCAAGGGCGCGTGGGATCGCATCAAGGCGGAAGAAAAAGCCGAGCGCGCCGCGCGGCGGTCTCAGCGGCAACAAGACCACAAGTCCCTGCTAGCAAACGTCAAGACCGGCCAGCCGGCGCTGGCGCGCGCAATCGAGCTGCAGCGCAAGGCATCCACGGTCGGCTTCGACTGGAATGATCCGCGGGCGGTCTTGAGAAAAATTCGCGAGGAAGCCGACGAGATCGAGTCCGCGCTCGATCGCGCCGACAAGGACGAACTCGCGCACGAGACCGGCGATCTCCTGTTCGCGCTCGTCAACCTCGCGCGCCATGTCGGCGCCGATCCGGAAATGGCCCTGCGCGGGACGAACGCAAAATTCGAGCGCCGCTTTGCCTTCATCGAGCGCGCGCTCGCGACGCAGGGGCGTTCGCCCGAAGAGGCGACGCTGGAAGAGATGGACGCGCTGTGGAACGAGGCGAAGGAAAGGGAGTAGCGCTGCCACCTTCACACTAGCATTGCCACCTTCACACTCCCCCTGTGGGAAGGCTATAGTGATGTCGATGGAGTGAGCCACACCCACACGCAGGACTGCGATGAAACTTCCTCGCCGCCAGTTCCTGTCCCTCGCCACAATCGCACTTGGCGCTCCCGCCCTCTCGCGCGTGGCAAATGCGCAAGCCTATCCGACGCGGCCCGTGCGGATGCTCGTCGGTTTCGCCGCCGGCGGCGCCCCCGACATCGCAGCGCGATTGATCGCGCAATGGCTGTCCGAACGGCTTGGTCAGCAATTCGTCGTTGAGAACCGGCCCGGCGCCGGCGGCAACATCGCCACCGAGGCCGTGGTGGACGCACCTGCCGATGGCTATACGCTTCTGATGGCCGGCCTGCAAAACGCCGTCAACACGACGCTCTACCAAAAGCTCAAATTCGATTTTGCCCGCGACATGGCGCCGGTTGCCGGTGTCAGCCACGAGAACTACGGCATGGAGGTGCACCCGTCCTTTCCGGCAAAGACGGTCCCTGAATTCATCGCCTACGCCAAGGCCAACCCAGGCAAGCTCAACATGGCGTCGCCCGGCAACGGCACAGGACCTCATATGGCCGGCGAGCTGTTCAAGATCATGGCCGGCGTCGATATGGTGCACGTGCCCTATCGCGGCTCGCCGCCCGCATTGACCGATCTGCTTGCCGGACAAGTGCAGTTGATGTTCAGCCCGCTGTCTTCGTCGATCGAGTATGTCAGAGCCGGTAAGCTTCGTGGCCTGGCGGTGACCTCGGCGACGCGCTCGGATGTGCTGCCCGATCTTCCAACCGTCGGGGAATACGTAGCCGGCTATCAGGCGACAGGTTGGTTCGGCGTCTGCGTGCCCCGGAAAACGCCGGCCGAGATCGTCGACCGGCTAAACCGGGAGATCAATGCGGGACTTGCGGATTCGAAGATCAAGGCACGGTTTGCCGATCTCGGCGCCACCGTGTTTGTCGGTTCGCCCTCCGATTTCGCAAAGCATATCGCAGACGAAACGGAGAAGTGGGGCAAAGTGGTTCGGATGGCCAATCTCAGGGCGGATTGACGGGATCGCCAAGGCGCAACTTGCCTACATCCCGTGCGGCACGGCGTCGAAGCGGTTGACCACGATGTCGCGCTTGGTCTCGTCGACGCGCACAGTCATGTCGAAGCGGCCGTCGTGCAGCTTCTTGTCCAGCACCTCGGCATTGCGATGCAGCCACGAGATGCCGGCGCCGTCGGAAGCATCGATCGACAGAGCGAGCGTCGTCCGCGAGGATGCCAGCCTGTCCTCGATCGCGGTCAAGAGCGTATCGATCCCCTCCCCGCTCGCGGCAGAGACCAGGAAACAGGGATGCTCGGGCGGGCGGCGGGCGGCGATCTTGCGAAAATTCGCGCGCTCCTCCGGTGAGAGGCGATCGATCTTGTTCCAGACTTCGAGGATGCGGCCGCCTGCCTCCGGGTCGATGCCAAGCTGGCGCAGCACGGCATCGACATCACGCTGCTGGGGGTCTGCGTCCTCATGCGAGATGTCGCGGACGTGGAGGATCACGTCGGCCTCGAGCACCTCTTCGAGCGTCGCGCGGAAGGCCGCAACCAGTTGTGTCGGCAGATTGGAGATGAAGCCGACGGTATCGGACAACATGGCCTTGCCGCCGTGCGGCAGATGCAGCGCCCGCAAAGTCGGGTCAAGCGTCGCGAACAGCATGTCGGCGGCCTGCACCTCCGATTGCGTCAGCCGGTTGAACAAGGTCGACTTGCCGGCGTTGGTGTAGCCGACCAGCGCCACGACCCGATACGGCACGCGCTTGCGCCCCTCGCGATGCAGCCGCCGGGTCGCCTGAACCTTTTTCAGCTCATTCTCAAGCCGGGTGATGCGATCGCCGATCTGGCGGCGGTCGGCTTCGATCTGGGTTTCGCCGGGGCCACCCATGAACCCAAAACCGCCGCGCTGGCGTTCGAGGTGGGTCCAGGATCTTACCAGGCGGCTGCGCTGATAGTTGAGATGCGCGAGTTCGACCTGCAGCGCGCCCTCTTTCGTCTTGGCGCGGCGGCCGAAGATTTCCAGGATCAGCCCGGTGCGGTCGAGCACCTTGGTGTTCCAGGCCTTCTCGAGGTTGCGTTGCTGGATCGGCGACAGCGCGCAGTCCATCACCACGAGCTCGATGTCATCACCGGCAACGAGGCCCGTGATCTCCTCGACCTTGCCCTTGCCGAGGTAGGTCGCAGGACGGATTTGGGCGATCGGCGCAATCAGCGCGTCGGCAACGACGAGATCGATTGCGCCCGCCAGCCCCTTGGCCTCGTCCAGCCGCGCCTCGAAATCGCGCAAGGCATGCTCGTCCGTTTGCGCCTCGCTGCCGCGGCGCATTCGCACATACGGACCGATGACAATCACCCGCCCGCTTTGACGTGCCCCTGCCGACCTCGGACGGTCAGCTCCCCCTTCCCAATTCCGGGGTTCCAATCAATTCACTTTCAAGCCGGCGCATCCTCGCCGCCCTCGAACAACTGGATCGGAGCGCCCGGCATGATGGTCGAGATCGCGTGCTTGTAGACAAGCTGCGAATGACCGTCGCGCCGGAGCAGCAGACAGAAATTGTCGAACCAGGTGACAATCCCCTGCAGCTTCACCCCATTGACCAGAAAGATCGTCAGTGGCGTTTTGGTTTTGCGAACGTGATTAAGGAAGGTGTCTTGTAGGTTTTGTGCGCGGTCTGCCGCCATTGTTGTTATCCCGCTAGGTGCTTCTTTTTATTGAACCGGGTTTTCGCCCTCTGACGGAGCCTGACCCGGTTGCCGGTATCCCATGAGATCCCCCTCGGGGGACACGCGACGGTACAATTAGAAGGCAGGTACGCTTTTTAGGCAAGCCGCTTCGCAAGCCCTTCCGGCAGCCGAAAGCCTCAATTCGGGGCAAAAGCCCCGAAAGCTCACGAAAATTCCAAGATAACGCGGTTACCCGACGCCGAGCGCCTTCAGCTTGCGGTGCAGGGCGGAGCGCTCCATTCCGACGAACTCCGCCGTGCGCGAGATGTTGCCCGAGAAGCGGCTGATCTGCGCGATCAGATAGTCGCGCTCGAACACCTCGCGCGCCTCCCGGAGCGGCAGGCCCATGATGTGCTCGCCGTTGTTGGAGGTCGGCATTGCCGGCACCATCGAGCCAACGTCCTGTGGCAGCATGTCGGCGGTAATGATGACCTCGGGCCCGCCGCCCGCCAGGATCATGACGCGCTCGACATTGTTGCGGAGCTGCCGCACGTTGCCCGGCCAGACATGGGACTGCAGCACTGCCATCGCGTCCTGCCCGATCTGACGTTTCGGCAGGCCGGTGGTCGCCGAAATCTGCTCCATGAAATAATCTATTAGCTGCGGAATATCCTCGCGGCGTTCCGACAGCGGCGGCACGCGGATCGGCACCACCGACAGCCGGTGATAAAGGTCCTCGCGGAATCTCCCGGCTGCGATCTCCTCTTCCAGGTTGCGCCCGGTGGAGGAAATGATGCGGACATCGACATGGACCTTGGTCGTGCCGCCGGCGCGCTGAAAGGTCTGGTCGACCAATACCCGCAGGATCTTGTTCTGGGTCTCGCGTGGCATGTCGGCGATCTCGTCGATGAACAGCGTGCCGCCATGGGCTTCTTCGAGCGCGCCGATCTTGCGCTGCTGCTCGCCGTTGGACTGCTCGACCCCGAACAGCTCCTCCTCCATCCGCTCCGGCGTGATCGCCGCGGCGTTGATCACGACGAAAGGCCCCTCGGCGCGGCCGGAAGCCTGATGCAGCGTACGCGCCACCAGCTCCTTGCCCGCGCCGGAGGGGCCGACGATCAGGATGCGGCTGTTGGCTTTCGCGGCACGTTCGATGGTCTGCCGCAACTGGTTCATGCAGGGCGACTGGCCGGTGAGCGTGCTCGCGGTGGGCGCGAGTTGCTTGAGTTCCCTCACCTCCCGTTTCAACCGCGAGGTCTCGAGCGCCCGCGTTGCGACCAGGATGAGGCGGTCGGACTTGAACGGTTTCTCGATGAAATCATAGGCGCCGCGCTTGATCGCCGCGACGGCGGTCTCGATGTTGCCGTGACCCGAGATCATCACGATCGGCAGATCGGGATGATCCTTCTTGATTTGCTCGAGAAGTTGCAGGCCGTCGAGCTTCGAGCCCTGCAGCCAGATATCGAGAAAGACAAGATGCGGCCGCCGATTGGCGACCTCCGCCAGCGCGGAATCGCTGTCGCGCGCCGTCCTGGTCGAAAACCCCTCGTCGTCAAGAATGCCTGCAACGAGTTCCCGAATATCGGCCTCATCGTCGACGATCAGAATGTCACTTGCCATGGGTCACGCCCCGCCTCGTCAGTTGCCTGTAGCGGCTTCGATTTTTGGTTCAACCTTAGTCGCGTGAGCCGGCCCGCTGGTTTCTGCGTCCGGCTTAATTGTTTCGGCCGCCGCCTTCTTGGCGTCGGCGGCCAGTTGCCCTTCCTTCACCTCGATCTTGGATTGGCTGCGCCCGGAAACCGCAAAGCGCAGTCGCATCCAGGCGCCGCGCTGGCCGGGGCGGAAATCCGAGGCGTCCTTCAGCTCGATTCGGCCGCCATGGTCTTCCAGCACGCGGCCGACAATGGCGAGTCCCAGGCCCGTGCCCTTTTCGCGCGTCGTGACATAGGGTTCGAGCAGGCGCGCTCGCGCCACCTTCGGCAATCCTATACCGTTGTCGATCACGTCGATCACGATGTCGTCCTTGTCGCGCCCGGCAACGACGTCGATACGACCCTTTCCGAGCTCATCCGGCGGCACCTGCTCGATGGCTTCTGTCGCGTTCTTGATGATGTTGGTCAGCGCCTGCGAGATCAGCCGGCGGTCGAATTGCGCCCGCAGCGGGTCTTCCTTCAGATCAACAACGATATCGATCTCGGGATGCGCGACCTTCATCAGGAACACGGCCTGCCGCACCGTGTCGGCGACATCCTCGCCTTCGATGACGGGTTTTGGCATGCGCGCAAAGCGTGAGAACTCATCGACCATCCGCCTGATGTCGTCGACCTGGCGCACGATGGTTTCCGTGCATTGGTCGAACACCCCCTTGTCCTCGGTGATGACCTTGCCGAATTTGCGGCGGATTCGTTCGGCGGATAGCTGAATCGGCGTCAGCGGATTCTTGATTTCGTGGGCGATGCGGCGGGCGACATCGCCCCAGGCCGAGGTGCGCTGTGCGGTCACGAGTTCGGTGATGTCGTCGAGCGTGATGATGTAGCTGTCGCTCGGCTGCCCGGTTTTTTCGGCGCTGACGCGCACCGAGAGATTGCGCTCGATGCCGTCGCGCAAAATCGTGACCTGGCCCTGCACCAGCCGCTGCGTGCCCTCGCGCGCGGTCCTCATCATGTCGTCGAGCTCGGGCAGCACGTCGGACAGGGGATGATCGAGCGTCTCGGATTCCGCGTGCCCGATCAGCTTCTCGGCCGAACGATTGAGGATGCCGACGCTGCCCGAGGCATCGACGCCGATGATCCCGGCGCTGGCGGAAGACAACACCGCCTCGATGAAGCGACGGCGGCTGTCGATGGTCTCGCTGGCGTTGACGAGTTCGTCGCGCTGGGTGCGCAGCTCCTGCGTCATCTTGTTGAAGGTCTCGCCGAGTTGCGCAAGGTCGCCCTCGGATTTGTGCACGGGCACCTGCACGTTCAGATTGCCGGTCGAGACGTCGCTTGCCGCATTCATCAGGCGGCGGATCGGCGCGACCAGCCAGTTCGCGAAATTCAGCCCGATCAGCACCGACGCCATCAGGATGGTCAGCGCGATCACCGCGAACATCAGCGCGAACGCCACCTGAATGCCGAGCCTTCTGGATTCGATCTCCGCATATTCGGCAACACTGGTCTCGGTCTGCTTGAGTTGCGCCACCACGCGCGGATCGAGCAGCCGCGCGACGTAGAGGAAGGTGTCGCTGAAGGCTTTCAACCGGATCACCGCCGCGACATAATTGGCTTCCGGGAACACGGCGATCTGGGGATCGGTTTCGTCGACGTTGCTCAGAAATTCGGGTGGCGGGGTCGTGAAGTTCTGCTGGATGCCGGTCTGCGCCGTCTCCAGCACGTTGCGGTCCTTGTCGATCAACATGGCGCCCGGCAGGTTACGCGAGGCCGCGCTCGCGGTCAGCAATTCGCGAAAGCTGGCGCGGTCCTGATCGAACAGCGGACGGGCATGGGCGATATCGTTGGCCATGCCCAGAATGTCGCCGCGGATGAGCTGGGCATGCTCGTAGGTATAGGCACGCGCGATGATCAGCGAGTTCTGAATCACCTCCCGCGTCGGACCCGAGAACAGCCGGTCCAGACCGCGTTCGATGGTGACGTTGGCGACGATCGCGACCAGCACTGCCGGCAGCACGGCAATGACCGAGAACAGGCTGACGATCTGCACATGCAGCCGCGCCGCAGCCCTTCCCCGGCGCCGCGCCTGCACCATCTGCCAGATTTCGCGCAGGATGATGCCGACCAGCAGCAGGATGGTCGCTGCGTTGATCAGCAGGAAGGACCGGACCACCTCGCGCGTCGGCTCGATCGGCGTCAGGCCGGTCAGCACCACGAAGGTGAGGAACGCCGACAGCAGCGCGATGCCGACGGCGAACGGCGCAAGCCACCGCCTCAAGGACCATCCCTTGGGTTCGGCAAGCGACGGATCGAACGAGGCGGCCGAGGTCTCTGCGCTGGTCATTCCGGAAATAGTGTGATGCTGAATGGCTTCGCCCGCATGCGGACTGATGCATTCATATCACAATGTTGCCGATCGACTACAGTTCGAAATATTCAACTAATTTCAATGATTTACCAATTTCAAGAACTTCTTTCGGCCACGATTTACCAAATCGTCAAGCTCGCATGCCGCAAGAAAAATCGGGCAGGACCACCACGTCGATTCGCAAAGAGGTTGCCCGGCATGCGCTCTTCAAATCAGGTGGCTTTGTGGGGACGGCCCCTCGTCGGTCATTCGAGTGCCCGTGCGACCAGTGCCAAGGCTATGCGACCGACGACCCCGGTGAGTCGTACCCGAACGACGTATAGGACATGCCGAGAGGGATGCGGCGATCCGAATACGCCTGCCGATCAGACGGTCAAGAACGTTCCGAGCGTTTTCGCGCCGGGCTTGGCCGCGGCTGGGCTCGAAACGTGCCTCGGGTCGGTTTCCGGCAGCGGCGCGTTTGTCGGGACCGGATTCAGCTTCGGCACCACGATCCCTGATCCCGGCTGTGCGGCGCGGCTCGATGCGCGAACGCTGTGGAGCATGGGCCTGAAGAAGGCCGCGGTGGCGCGGCTTTGCCTCAACCCGGACATCTACCGCGCGATGCCGGAGGTTTGCGGCCAGTACCTGCCGCAGCCCGCTCCGGTCGGCTACCCGGCCCCCGTGCCGGTCCCCACCCGGTACGCGCAGGCGGAAGCGCCCGTGGAGGCTTCCGAGGAGCAGTCCTACACCGGCGGCGACATTTGGCTGGTGGAAGGGGCGACCGGCAAGAACCGTCTTTGCAACGACTACGATGTGACCCAGCAGCGCTGCCGCGTCTGGGCTCACACCGTCCACCATTCGGCACCGAAGAAGAAGGCGCCGGCTAGTAGTGAAACCCCTCACACGGCGCCATCACCCACCCCCGCACCCGCCGCGGCGGAAACCGAAAAGAAGGAAGAGTCACAAGTAAAGCGAATTGAACGCGTCGATCTGAGACATGAGCACCTACTTCCCTCTCTCTCTCTACAACCACCACTGTTCTTCTCTTCCTCTTCTTCCTTTCCTTGATCCCTGTGCGGCAAGAACCGTCTTTGCAACGACTACGATGTGACCCAGCAGCGCTGCCGTGGCTGGGCTCACACCGTCCACCATTCGATCGAAGAAGAAGGCGACGGCGAGTGGTGAAACCTCTCACACGGCGGCATCACCCGCCCGGCACTCGCCGTGGCGGAAACCGAAAAGAAGGAAAAGTTACAATGAAGAAGCTGTTGATGAGTGTTGCGTTCATCGCTTTGGTGGGAAGCATTGTGCCGGCTGATGCCGGCTCGACGCTCGCCATCGGCGGCGGTGCCAATCTTGGTAATGTGACCACGCTCACCGGCGCTGGAGCGTTTGGCCACGCTGGGGCTG
>Ga0306921_10007381_pt1 | contig 11550 bp, 8 predicted proteins | sample sta12Cox44000080_FD_203760 | JGI IMG/M metagenome (GOLD analysis project Ga0306921, IMG submission 203760) | Lab enrichment of tropical soil microbial communities from Luquillo Experimental Forest, Puerto Rico - statoxic.12C.oxic.44.000.080 (v2)... | ecosystem: Environmental > Terrestrial > Soil... | reverse complement strand
GCTGATCGATGAGTGCAAGAAGAGCGGCCAGCCGGTCCTGGTCGGCACCACGTCGATCGAGAAATCCGAACAGCTCGCCGAGCTCCTGCGCAAGGAGGGTTGGGAGCAGCACGACTTCACGGACCCGGATGCGTTTGCGGCGCTCTACTCGGGCAGCGACAAGAAAGTCTTCGCCATTCTCAATGCCCGCTACCACGAACAGGAAGCCCAGATCATCGCCCAGGCCGGCGTGCCGGGCGCGATTACCATTGCCACCAACATGGCAGGGCGAGGCACCGACATCCAGCTCGGCGGCAACGCGAGCTTTCGTATGCGGGCCTTGATCAAAAAGGAGCTCGACGCGGACAAGGCGCTCGGCCTTCAACCGGAAGCGATCTGGACGTGGATCACGCAGGAAGTGATCGAGGCCGACCAGTGGGTTTTGCGGGAGATGGGCGAGCCCATGTATCAAGGAGAGCTCGACAAGGTCTCCCTCGAAACCGTCCTGAGAGAGAGTGAAAAGTCGTCAGCAAACAAGCTGAAAGACGAGGAGGCGAGAGAAAAAGGCAGGGCGCGGGCGCATAAGTTCGCAGCATTCGCCGCGAAATATTTCGAACACCAGAAGGAGGCCTTTGCGCGCGACAGGGTTCTGGTTCACGCCGACCCGCATGCCGACGCCGCGCTGCCCGCGAGCGAGTTTCCGATCGTCAAGCGTCTGCGCGAGAACATCGAATCCCGTATCGGGAGTCTCGACCCGCGCGAAGCCGAGCTGCTCCCAACCCTGACGCAATTGCAACAGCAGGCGGCGGAACCGGGTTCGTCGGATGCCGCCGCGAAGCTCGAAGCGATCGAAGCCAAGCTCACGGAAATCATCACCAAGTGCCTTGAAGTCTACGACAACGTGGCGAAGCTGCGGGCCAAGGCCGTCGCCGCCGGCGGTCTGCTCGTGCTCGGCACCGAGCGCCATGAATCGCGGCGCATCGATAACCAACTGCGCGGCCGCTGCGGTCGCCAGGGCGACGATGCTCGCTCCAAGTTCTTCCTCTCTCTGCAGGACGACCTGATGCGCATCTTCGGGTCGGACAAGCTCGACGGCATGCTGCAGAAGCTCGGCCTGCAGGAGAACGAAGCGATCGTCCATCCCTGGATCAACAAGGCGCTGGAGAAGGCGCAGCAGAAGGTCGAGGCGCGCAACTTCGACATCCGCAAGAACGTGCTCAAATTCGACAACGTGTCGAACGACCAGCGCAAGGTGATCTTCGACCAGCGCGTCGAACTGATGAAGGACGAGAACGTCGCCGAAACGATCGCCGACATGCGCAAGGAAGTGGTCGACGCCCTGGTGGCGAAGTTCGTCCCCGAGAACGCCTATCCGGAGCAGTGGAACACCAAGGGCCTCAAGGAGGAGCTCCACCGCGTGCTCGGTCTCGACCTGCCGGTCGACGAATGGGCCAAGGAAGAGGGCATCGCCGACGAGGAATTGATCACCCGGGTGGAGCGCCGCGCCGACGAGCACATGGCGAGCAAGGTGGCGCAGTGGGGACCCGACGTGATCCGTTACGTCGAGAAGTCGATCCTGCTGCAGACGCTCGACCATCTCTGGCGCGAGCATATCGTGATGCTGGAGCACCTGCGCCAGGTGATCGGGCTGCGCGGCTACGGCCAGCGCGATCCGCTCAACGAGTACAAGCAGGAGGCCTTCCACCTGTTCGAGGCGATGATCCAGCAGATGCGCGAAGGCGTGACCGCCCAGCTCATGCGGGTCGAGATCATGCAGGCGCCACCCGAACCGACGCCGGAAAACCTGCCCTACATGGAAGCGCATCATATCAACCCGTCGACCGGCGAGGACGACATGGCGATGGCCGAGGGCACCGTCGCGGCCTTGGCGCGCAGCGCCGGCGCGACCCTCGCGCGCAATCCGGCCCCGGCGCCGAAGCGCAATCCCTCTGATCCCGCCACCTGGGGCAAGGTCGGCCGCAACGAAGTGTGTCCGTGCGGCTCGGGCAAGAAATTCAAGCATTGCCACGGCCGGTTTGCTTGACGCCGGCGGGTCCTGGATGGCGATACGTCGGCATCCGGAGAATCGGCGCATCTTTGACCACGACGCCGCCTCAATTATGCCTCCGGATTTGATATTGCCCTGCTGCCGGCCGTGCTAGGCTTGCAGCGTGGAATCATTGCAACTGCTGGGGAGATGGCCATGGTTGCGGGGATTGAAGCGTCCGGCTCGGGTCGCTTGGTGGGTTTCTGCGCTTTGCTTGCAATCGGAATTGTCGCGGCCGTTCCGGCCGGCGCCCAGACCCCCCAACAGCTCACCTGGTGCAGCGGCGGCAAGGCGAGCCCAAGCCCCGATCAGAAAATCGCGGCCTGCACCGCGGTGATCCAGGCGGGCCGCTATTCCGGCAAGGCCCTGGCGCTCGTCTTCAACAACCGCGCCAACGGCTATTTGAAGAAGGAAGATTTCGATCGCGCCATCGCCGACTACGACCAGGCGCTCAAGCTCGATGCCAATTACGCCCTGGCCTACAACAATCGCGGCGAGGTCTATTTTCTCAGGAAGAATTACGACCGCGCCATCGCCGACTTCGACCAGGCGATCCGGATCGATCCGCAGCCGCCGGTCACCGCCGATGATCGCGGCCGGACCGGCACCAATGTCTACAACAACCGCGGCTACGTCTATTTCGCCAAGAAGGATTACGCCCGCGCGATCGCCGACTATGACCGCGCGATCAAGGTCGACCCCAAAGACCCCCTGACCTTCCACAATCGCGGCCTCGCCTATTCCGAAACCAGGGACTTCGACCGCGCCATCGCGGACTTCGGCGAGGCGATCAAGCTCGATCCCAAATATGCCGTCGCGCTCAACAAGCGCGGCATCGCCTATTACGCCAAACGCGACTACGACCGCGCGATCGCCGATTTCGACCAGGCGGTGCGGATCGACCCGAAATTTGCCGAGGCGTTCTACAACCGCGGCAGCGCTTATACCGAGAAGGGACAGGATGACCGCGCCATCGCCGACTACGACAGCGCCATCCGCCTCAATGCCCAATACGCCTTCGCCTATGGCAACCGCGGCGGCCTCTACGCGAAGAAGGGCGACCTCGATCGTGCGCTGGGCGACTACTCCGAATCGCTGCGGCTCGACCCGACCAATGCCAACGACTTCAACCGGCGCGGCGTCGCCTATTACGGCAAGAAGGACTATGACCGCGCCATCGCCGATTACGATCAGGCGGTCAAGCTCAATCCGGCCTATGCCACCGCGCTGATCAATCGCGGCAATGCCTGGCGCGCCAAGGGCAGCGCCGACCGTGCCGCCGCCGATTACGGCCAGGCGGCGCGCATCGATCCCAACAATGCGGTCGCCTACATCAATCGCGCGGCGGTCTATGAAACCCAGAGGCAGTATGACCGCGCCATCCCCGACTACGATCAGGTGGTTCGCCTGGCGCCGACCAGTGCGGCCGGATGGACCGGGCGCTGCTGGTCGCGCGCCATCATCGGCCAGCTCGAACAGGCGCTCGCGGATTGCAACGAGGCGCTGCGGCTCGAACCGTCGCCGAATACGCTGGAGGGGCGCGCGCTCGTCTATCTGAAGTCGGGACAGACCGACAAGGCGATCGCCGATTACGACGCCGCCTTGCAGACGAACCCGAAGCTCGCCGGACCGCTGTACGGACGCGGCATCGCCAAGGCCCGCAAGGGCGAAGCCGCCTCAGGCAATGCCGACACCGCCGCGGCGAAGCAAATCAACCCGAAGATCGACGAATCGTTCGCGGGCTACAACGTGCCGGCCATGCGCGCCGCAACGGCGCCGGCCGCCGCCGCGCCGCCGGTTGCCACGCCGCCGGTTGCGGGGGCGAGCGCGAGGCCGGAGCCCACTGCACCGCCCGCCGAAGTGCCCGCCAATCGCGCGGCCCGTGCCGCGCCTGCCGCGCCACCGGCGCTGCCCGCCGAGATCACCGCCACCGCGAGCCGGCCGCCGCGATCCGAGCCCGCGCCATCCGCTCCTGCGGCTGCGCCCGCACCGGCGGCTGCGCCGGCGCCTACGGCTGCGCCAGCTCCTACGGCCACCGCTGCCGCTCCAACCGTCGCGGCGCCGGTGGCGCCACCCCCGGCCGCCGACTGCTCATTGGCCGAGACGCACTGGAAGAGTGCGGAATCGATCGGGACGCTCGCCGCCTACAGCGACCACCTCGCCCGGTTCCCCAATTGCGTGTTCTCGACCCTCGCCGCGGCGAGAATCGAGGCGTTGAAGAAATAGGGGCGGAGGGTTGGCAACGGGCGGACGCGATGCGTTCGCGCCTGCCGACGATGGATTGCGTCGACAGTGATTGATTGTAGCTCGGTGTGCTGAATCACGGGATTACGGTGACAGTGCATCGTGAGTCGCCGCATTTAGCGGACAATTAAATGCACTGTCACCGTAATTCCCGTAATTCCGTAATTCCGGAGGCCACTGCAGAGAGCCGCGTCGGCGGTGCCTCTACAGAGTGACGTCCCAAACTTGTCTATCCGTTCAGAAAATCTATCGATTTTCCGAGTTCCCGCCCATGAACCCGAGGGCTCTCTGGATACTCTAATTCGCAGAAGCGCACCCCCGCTTCACGCCAACGAACACCTCCCGGAGACACCCATGTCCACTCGCACCACGCTCGTGTTGATCACCGCTGCCGCGCTCGCGGCGAATGCTCTCGCATCGACGGCCGCTTCTGCCTGGCCGGTGCCCGCCCCGAACAGCGGCCCGAACTTCAAGCCAGTCGATCCGCCGAAGCCCATCGGTTCAATCCCGAACTACAAGCCGGTCGAACCGCTCAAGCCGATCGGTGGCGGCCCGATTTACAAGCCCGTCGACCCGCCCAAGCCCATCGGTCCGATCTCGATCTACAAGCCCGTCGATCCGCTCAAGCCCATCAATGGCGGCCCGATCGACAAGCCGGTTGATCCGCTCAAGCCGATCAGCGGCGGCCCGATCTACAAGCCGGTTGATCCGCTCAAGCCGATCAGCGGCGGTCCAATCTACAAGCCGGTCGATCCCCAATTGTTGCCCATCGGCAAGCCCCCAATTCCGCCCGGTTGCACCGGCCCGTTCGGCTGCAACCCAAACACCTGGACGCCGCCCAAGCAGCCGCCCATCGAGGTCACCGTGATCGAGAACGACGTCTACGTGCCAGTCGATCCGGGCGTCACCTACGTTGCTCCGGCGGGTATGGGCGCGCCGGCGGCTACGGGCGCTCCGGCCGGCAGATCTCACGTCGTGACATCGACGCCGCGGCCCTCGGCTCAAGGCTTCGTGTCGCAGCCGGCGGCCTCGCAGATGGCTGCCGCCCCGACGACGTGCCTGATCAAGCAGTACCAGTCGGATGGCAGCGCGCTGTTCCAGGACACCTGCACGCGCGAGTTTGCGATTGCCACGCTCGAGCAGCGCAGGGCGCAGGCCGCCGTCGCCGCCACGACACCGGTGGTCCCCGCCGGTCAGAACTGCCTGACCAAGCAATACCTGCAGGACACGAGCGTCCTGTTCCAGGATGTCTGCACCAAGGAGTATGCGGTCGCTGCACCGGCACAGCGCAACAATATGGTGGGAAGCGTCGACGCCGGGCGCCCCGCGAATTAGACCAGCCGCTCAGCGAATGACGTGGGCTTGGTTCGCCGCACCAAGCCCACGTTCACGTTTCGCGCATACGGCATACTCGATAATAGTCGCTTCCCGACAACGACCATTTCGGAATTACGGAATTACGCGAATTATGGAAATTTCGTAATTACGGTGACAGGAATTACGTGACAGTGCATTAAAGAATCACGGTGACAGTGCATCAAGTAGCGAACTATTCAATGCACTGTCACGTAGGTCCCGAAGAATTGTAGTTCTGCCCGCAAAGAGCTAGGCTGTCCCTTCAACGCAGCCGAAGCTCGGCCGCTACCCACCTGGAGAAGACCGTCATGCGCGCCCTGTTCGTTCTCGCAGCATTATTATGGAGCGCCGCGATCGCCTTCGCCGCCGATCCAGTGGGCACGTACAGCGTCGAGGGCAACAATCCGGGCGGTGGCTCCAAGTACGCCGGTTCCGTTACGGTTGAACAAACCGGAGATACTTTTCGCGTGACCTGGATGGTCGGCAATGTACGCTTTATCGGCACGGGCATCGGCGATAAGAATTTCATCGCGGTCTCCTACCGTTCCGGCAGCGACACTGGACTGGCGCTCTATCGCGCGGATGGTGGCAATTGGGACGGAGTCTGGGCCTATGCCGGCGGGCGCACGATGGGGACCGAAATCTGGAAACGCCAATAGCGTCAAAATCCGTGAATTGGACCTGATTGTGCCTACCCGTGACCGCGAGGAGATCGCCGGTGACCGGGCCGACCGACTACGACACCATCGCCGCCCGGTATGCTTCCGAGATCGACGAGCGGCCATGGAACGCGCTCTACGAGCGCCCCGCGACACTGGCCCTTCTGCCGAATGTGGAGGGCAAGGATGTCATGGACGCAGGGTGCGCCCATTGTTGGTATGCCGACTGGCTTGCGCGCAGCGGGGCTCGCGTGGTGGCCGTCGATCGCAGCGTTCGCATGGTCATGCTGGCGCGCGAAAAACTCGCCGGACGCGCCCGGGTGATCCACGCAGATGTGAGCGATCTGCGAGGGGTCCTGTCGGACGAGGCGTTTGATGTCATCTTGTCCTCGCTCGTGCTCCACTACATCCGCGATTTATCAGCGACATTCACCGAATGGGCGCGACTTCTCCGGCCCGGCGGCACGATGGTGTTTTCGACCCATCACCCCGTTCACCCAGCGAGCATTCTCGATCCCGGCTATCTGTGCGCCGAGTTGATCGAAGAGGAGTGGGATTGGCTCCGGGAGAAGATGCGCTATTACCGAAGGCCGCTACGCGATTTGACCGAACCGCTGGCAGCGGCCGGGTTCGTGATCGAACGCATCAGCGAGCCGACGCCGAGCGAAGCCCTGAAGCTCGCGGACCCCGAGGGATTTGACCGCTTGCAGCGTGTTCCAGCGTTCCTGTTCGTGCGGGCGCGGAAGCTCTCGGCAGGGGAATTACGGGAATTACGGGAATTACGGTGACAGTGCATTTAATTGCAACTCGTTTGCGCTGTATCTCGAGGACAATTGAATGCACTGTCACCGTAATTTCGTAATTTGCGTAATTTGACAGTTGAATGCACTGTCACCGTAATTGCCGTAATTGCAAAAGACAGGCAGCCCTGAAACCCGCCCTTAGCGCATCCCGCCCCAGCGGCTCTCGAACGAGCCGGACGGCACCACCGGGGTTGCCCCCGTCATCATGCCCGATCCCTGCGTGGGCGGCGGCGGGTCCGGAAACGGCGAGGCGGCACGTGTCGCGGGATTTGGCGGCGTGGAATTGGCCGGCGGCGTCATCTGGGCGACTTCGGTTTGCGACTGCGGCTTGGCCGCCGCAGGCTGCGGCTTGGTCACGGCGTGGATCACAGGCTTCGCCGACGGCACGGAGGCAGTGCTGTAGACGGCCTTGGGCTTCGCCGGCGCGGCCGGGGCCGGTTCGGCCGCGGCGACGCTCGACGTGGTGTCGGCTTCCGGCGATGGGGCACGCGGCGGATTGACATTGGCCGGCAGCGGGATGCTCGACGGCATCACCGGCCGGAAGTGGCCTTCGCTGTCGAACAGGGCCTCCTGGGGCCGCAGCTTGGCGAGGAAGGTCGGGTGCATGCCGCCGTCGGTGCCGGTGCGCACCGCGACCGTGGCGATGCCCTTGCTCGCGAGCGCGTTGTAGTCGCGCTCGTCCTTGTCGCTCTTTTCCTTCACTGCGGAAGCGATCTCGACGGGGACGCTGAAGGTCGGGCACTTGTCCTTCGCCCGGAAGCTCATGCCCGGGGCCGGCTCCGCATTGAAGACGTAGCGCTTCTCGCAGACGTCGACCTTGGGCTCGGCTTTGGTGACCATGAAGTGGTCGTTGCCTTCCTTGATCATCCGCCAGAACGGCATGTTCGGGTTGTTGCGGTGCTTGGCCATGTTGAGGGCCGTCATCCGGAACGGATAGGCCTGCACCTGGAAGGATTTCTGGCCCCCCAGGAAGGAATCGCGGCCGAGCGCGTAGATTTCCTGGATCTGCTCGTCGGTCATGGCATAGCAGCCGGCCGAGGAGCAGTCGCCATGCACCATCAGGAATGCGCCGTTGCGGTCATTGGCGCGGTCGAAGGCATTGGGGAAACCAAGATTGAAGGCCAGGTAGTAGTTCGAATTCGGGTTCATCTGGCCGGGCGTGATGGGGTAGAAGCCCTCCGGCGCCTGGCGGTCGCCTTCCTTGACCTTGGGACCGAGCTCCCCGGACCAGCGGCAGATCGGATAGGTCTTGAGAAGGGCGAACTGGCCGTCGGCGTCCTGCTTCCAGACTTCGAGTTCCGACTCTTCCTTGAAGATACGCACAAGGATCGGCGATTCCTTGGGCATGTTCTTCTTTTCGATCTCGGCGACCATCTGGGCCGACAGCGGCCGCAAGGCGCGGGCACTGGCCACGTTGGCGACGTCGGTCTCGCAGCCGGCGAGCGCCGCCGCCGCCGCGATGACGCCGGTCATGGCCAATAAACGGGATGTCGTCAACAACCGCGCGCGCAGCGTGGAACGTTTCAACGCGCCACCCCCCAATTCCCCATTGACCCCAAGCTGGTTCCCCAGCGACCCTAACCTAAATCGCTAGCCATAAGATGTGGTGTAAGCAAGGCAGGCAAGCGACGCCGCAAACCAAAGGCCGCGGTAGTTAACGAAAGATAAATCAAAGAGTTGGCCCCGGCAATCCGCGCTCGGAGGTTTGCCACAGCCAAATCCGCCGCTCACGGCTAAACATTTGGTTTTGCGTATCTTTTTCTGTCGGCGGCCGCCCGGCGGCTCACCCCTGGGTGCGCCCGATGGCGAGGAATTTATTCTGGCGGTCGCGCCGTACCGCCTCGCGGTCCATGGCCCGCAGCGGGACGAACGCCGCGGCGACCGCCTCGCCGACCGCCTTGATCGAGGCCTTGGGATCGCGATGGGCGCCGCCCATGGGCTCGGGGATGATGGCGTCGATGACACCGAGCCGCGTCATGTCGTCGGCGGTGATCTTCATGTTGGTGGCGGCTTCCTGCGCCTTGGCGGTATCGCGCCACAGGATCGAGGCCGCGCCCTCCGGGGAGATCACGCTGTAGATCGCGTGCTCGAGCATCAACACGCGGTTGGCAGTGGCGATCGCGATCGCGCCGCCGGAGCCGCCTTCGCCGAGAATGACCGCCACATTGGGAACGCCGAGCGCGAGGCAAGCATCGGTGGAGCGCGCGATCGCCTCGGCCTGGCCACGCTCCTCGGCGCCGATGCCGGGATAGGCGCCGGCGGTGTCGACCAGCGCCAGCACCGGGATCTCGAAGTGATCGGCGAGTTCCATCAGCCGCACGGCCTTGCGGTAGCCCTCCGGCTTCGCCATGCCGAAATTGTGCTTGAGCCGAGCCTCGGTGGTGGAGCCTTTTTCGTGGCCGATCACGCACAGGCTGTCGCCGTTGAAGCGGCCGAACCCGCCGATGATGGCGTCGTCGTCGCCGAACTTGCGGTCGCCGGCGAGCGGGGTGAAGTCGGTCAAGAGCGCCGCTACGTAGTCGAGGCAATGCGGCCGCTGCGGATGGCGCGCCACCTGGGTCTTCTGCCACGGCGTGAGCGTCGCATAGAGCTCCTCCAGCGCTGCATTGGCCTTGCCTTCGAGCCGGGTGATCTCCTCGCCGATGGCCACCGCGTTGCCGGCCTCCTGGAGCGCGCGCAGCTCCTCGACCTTCGCCTCCAATTCGGCGACCGGCTTTTCGAAATCGAGATAGCTTCGCATCACCCCTCGCTCGACGCCTCGCCCAACGGGTGGAGATCGCGTACCAGGCTCTTGAGGCGATCGTCCAGCACATGGGTATAGATTTGGGTGGTGGAAATATCGGCATGGCCGAGCAGGGTCTGCACCACCCGCAGGTCGGCGCCATTGTGCAACAGGTGGCTCGCAAAGGCATGGCGCAGCACATGCGGGCTGACCTGGGCGGCGCGAAGTCCGGCGGCTCCGGCGAGGCTCTTCAACTCGCGGGCGGCATGCTGCCGGGTCAAGTGGCCGTCCTCGCCGAACGAGGGAAACAGCCATTTCGACGCCGGTCGTTCCTGTGCTCTGACCCGCACTTGCTCGAGCAGGGCTGCATAGCCGCGCATCGCCGCCTTGGCCGCTTCGTTGAGCGGCACCAGGCGCTCCTTGTCGCCCTTGCCGCGCACGATCAGCATGCGCTCGTCCCGCCGCGCCGCGGAGGCCGGCAGCGCCACCAATTCGGAAATGCGCAGGCCGGTGGCGTAGAGCAATTCCAACAGGCAATAGAGCCGCCGCGCCCGCAGCTGCTCCGGCTCCGGAACCCCCGTCGCTTCGGCGGCCTGCCGGGCCGCCGCGATCAGGCGGTCGACATCGCCGATGGTGAGGACCTTCGGCAGCGGCCGGCTGCGCTTGGGCCCCTCCAGGATGGCGGCGGGATCGTCGCTGCGGTGGCCTTCGGCATAAAGGAAGCGATAGAGCTGCCGGATTGCCGACAGCCGCCGCGCCACCGACGCCGGCTTGAAGCCGCGCGCCGCGAGGTCGCCGAGATAGGCCCGCAGATCGGCCGTGGCGGCGGTGGCGACCGTGCGTCCGCCTTGGCGCCCCCTGTGAGCGAGGAAGGCGGAGAGATCGTCGAGATCGCGGGTATAGGCTTCGAGCGTGTTCGCCGCTCCGCCCCGCTCCGCCGACAGCATGTCGAGAAACAGCTCGACCAGGCGCGGCGCCGGCGCCTTGCGCGCGCCCATCGCCGTCACTGGCGCTTGACGAAGTGGTCCGGCGGGACCGTGACGCTCATCTCGCGCGTTTTTGGATCGACGTAATTGGCCAGCATGTACATGGCCGCGTAGCCCAATGCGCCGACGATTCCGACCACCACGAGGACTCTGAGCAAGCTCGGCATGGCATGGTTTCCGCAAGCGTTTCCTTGATCCACCGAGACACGACTACGATCATTTTTGCCGCGCCGGGGCAAGCGTGAATTTTCGCCGGACGAGACCGCATTCGAAATCGCGTTCACCGGATCGGTATCGTGATGATGAAACAACTGGCGGCATCAGGCCGCGACGCAGCCACCGCTTCACCGCCATGCAGCCGCGCGATCTGGCGCACCAGGGAAAGCCCGAGCCCGGTTCCCTTGCGATCGCCGGCGAGCTGGAAGAACGGCAGAAAGACCTGCTCGCGCTGCGCCGGGGGGACGCCGTGGCCCGCATCGATGACACTGAGGACCGCGTTTGCGCCGTCGCGACGCAACGCGACACGCACCGGCGGCTTGCCGTGGCGCTGGGCGTTCTCGAGGAGATTGCGGACCAGCCGCCGCAGCAGTCTCGGATCGCCGGTGAGCGAGATCGGCGTGCCTTCGAGTGCGCAATCGTCGTAATGGGCGCATTCCTCGGCGACGAGTGCCAGCAGATCCACATGCTCCATCGCCGGCGGCGCGCCGGCGATGTCCAGCCGACTGGCCAGCAGGATTTCTTCGATCAGGTCGTC
>Ga0306921_10007378_pt1 | contig 11552 bp, 9 predicted proteins | sample sta12Cox44000080_FD_203760 | JGI IMG/M metagenome (GOLD analysis project Ga0306921, IMG submission 203760) | Lab enrichment of tropical soil microbial communities from Luquillo Experimental Forest, Puerto Rico - statoxic.12C.oxic.44.000.080 (v2)... | ecosystem: Environmental > Terrestrial > Soil... | reverse complement strand
GGGTTTCGTGTGAGAGTTGCGACAATTGTTTGCAGCCGCGCGAGACATTCGACGGAACAGTGCACGCGCAAAAATTTCTTTCCTGTGTGTATCGCATCCACGCCAGGCACGGTTTCGGATTTGGGTTGGGGCACATTGTCGACGTTCTCCGCGGCGCAGACACGGAAGCGATCCGGCAACGAGGTCACGATGAGTTGTCCACCTACGGGATCGGCGCTGAATCGAAACGGAGCGAATGGCAGGCCATCGGTCGCGAACTCCTGCGGCTGGGACTGGTCGAATGCGCGCCGGGCAAGTTTGCGACGCTATCGCTTACGCCGACTGGTCTGGAGACGTTGCGAAAGCGGACGTCGATCGTTTTGACCAAGCAAATCGAAATCGCGGAAAAAGGCACGCGAATCAAGCCAGGCGCGATTGAATGCGACGAAGCGTTGTTCGGGCGCTTGCGCGCATTGCGTCGGCAGCTGGCAGATGAACGCGGCGTGCCCGCTTACATCATCTTCTCCGATGTCTCGCTGCGCCAAATGGCGAGAAAATATCCGACGAATTCAACTGAGTTTCGCCGCATTCCCGGAGTCGGCGAACAGAAGTTGAAGGATTTCGGCGAACCATTTCTCGGTGAGATCCAGAGCCATTTGACCGCAAATCCGCGCCGAAGATTTTCTGAATAGGGCGCCGTTCCAGGCTTGAGACGGCCTTCTCGCTTGACCAAAAATGACCGGCAACGAATGGAGGTCCATAGATGTTGAAAACTAACGTCGAAAAAACTCTCGTTCTCGTTGCTGCCTTGCTGATCTGCGCAGGAGCCTCGTCAGCCGCCGATCTTCATCCAATCGTCGAGGTCCAAAGCGGACATCTTTTCGGTGCGATCTCTGATGGAAAATGGATCAAGGCGGATGAAACAGCGAATTTGGTCAGCGATGAGACTACCTATCGAGTGTATGGATTAGAGCAAGCGCTGGGCGAAGCCAAAGGCGGCCAACCGAAAAGACCGGAGAGTCTTCCATGTGAAGACACTTTGGCAGTCTCGCTGTCACCAAAACCAGAAAAGGGTGTGATCGCAATCGCGGCTCCCTGGAATGCGTTACCGCGAAAACTACAAGTGATCGATCCAACGCAAAAAATTTACGTGGACGCGGTGCGCGATTTTCTGAAAACAAAAGGACTGGACCAACCAAACGTGAAGATCGACAACATTCTGCGTGTTGATCTGGACGGCGACGGCGAAGAAGAAGTTCTAATCAGCGCGACGAATTATTTTAGCAAGGATGGGCATGTGCCGATGAGATCGCCGGCTGGGAGTTATTCAATGGTATTATTGCGTCGCGTCATTGCAGGGAAAGTCGAAACACAGCTGGTCGAAGGCGAATTTCATCCGAAGGCTTATCCAGGAAAGGGCTCAGACGACGACGCCAGCTTCGATGCCCCGAACGCTTATAAGGTGATCGCCGTACTGGATCTGGACGGCGATGGCAAGATGGAAATTGTCGTCGGTGCGAACTATTACGAAGGTGAAGAGCTCACAATTTACCGTTACGACCCGAAAAAGGTTGATGCTTTACTTTCTGTGGCTTGCGGCGCGTGACCCTGGTATTTCATTACCCACTAGATCAAAGCTCCCACGCTTCATCCGGCTGCGTTTCGATCCTTGCCGCGGTGACATCACACAGGAATTGAAGACGACGCTGCTCTTTTTCCGCCGCCGGAAAGAGCGAAACATAAAATTTCGCCCCTGCATCGCGATGCTTGATCCAGTTGCGTTGACCTTGACGCACGTTCGAAACACGCTCCTTGTCTGTTTTCGCGATGACTTCGGCGAAGCGCTTGTTCAACTTTTGATCTAATTCCTCGTACTTCATCTTCAAGTCTGCTTCGCTCGGCAATGGATCGACAGGCTCGGCGCAAGCCAGGAGCTCAACCGTTGTTTTGTTCAGCTTCCGTAAGTAATCCGTTAACTCAAACTCGCTGGTGCGTGTGTTGAAGTAAACATACCCCTGATTGCTCGAGTGTCGGTCTTCGCCGCCCCGCATCTTGGCCAGAATCCGTGAGGCGTCGAAGCTCCAACAGCCAAAGTCGATCATTGCGCACAAACCTTCAGCGGAATAATTGCTCTTAAAGGCGCCGAGTTTGACCGCATCTTTCCATGCCCGATCACTAAATGACGGCACCGCTTCAAAGCTGTCGTCATCCTTTCGAAGATAAACATCTCCGCGTTGCAAGCAAGAACCCTGATGTGATTCTACGAACAACCACCGCTCGCCAGGCGCACTGTAGAACCCGTCAGGGAAGGTTGTCTCGCTCGAATAAAGCTTCGTCCGCCGACTCTCATCCCGCGTCGATACGATCCAAAACTCTTGCCCGCTTTCGTCATTGTCAGTGGGTGTAACTTCTATTTGCACCACGCGAAATGCGCCACTCGGGCTGGTGTACAGAACTTCGGATTTTTCTTCGGCCGCCTGACCTGAGAGACAGATGTAAAACACCACCGCAACAACGAAAACGAACGACAGTTTCACTTGTTTATTGCTCCCACGGCGACTGGGATGAAAAGCCAAACAAGCACAGAGGCGCATTGCGCCGTCCTAACAATGTTCTGCAAAGAGTTTCGGTTCACTGTTCGTTTGGTAATCGCCGCATGTTCATGTCTTCAATGCTCAACCCCTGCGGAGTCTCGCGCAGGCGGAGCCGGACGTTCACTCGAAAATTGGTGTCGCCTTTGCGATCTCCGCTCGACTCGTATTCCGCTGCTTCCATGTCGACCGCGCCGTCGTTAGTTACTTTCTCGTTGTAGAATGACAACGCTCCGCCTTCTTCGCGATGGAAGGGTTTTTTGACGAAGGCATAAATCTTCGGGGAAAGGGGGTTGAGGAAATTAACTGCGCCGAGGAATCTAGGGCCGCTCACGATTTTTCCCGCGACGCAATCATCTGACGACCACTTGTTAGCCAACAACTGCACGAAAAAGCTCGAGTCGGGCGACCAGGTTACTACGCACTCTGGATGGTTGTAGCGACGACGCGTTCCGGCCCAGGCCGCGCCCGTCTTTCCGAGGATTTTCTTTTGTGCAAGATCGACAACGTAATTGCGAATGTTCTCATCGCCCTCCGCGTAGTAACTCTCGGTCTCTTTGTCGTACTCCGCATTCCAGTCGACCGGTTCGCGTGCAAATCCCAGTGCGATGGCAAATCGTCCGTCCGGCGATGCACTTCCATGAATTACGCGATACTTATCGCTATCGCCTTTAACGTTGGCGAACGGATCGAACTCTGGCGCACCTTTTCTGAGCTCTTCGGCCATATTCGTCGGCGCATTCAACATCTCCCGCAATTCGTCCTCGGTCGGTTGATTTGATTTTTTGCCAAGATCGACAGTTACATTCGGCGTGCGCACGGTGGCGGTCGGCTCGCCCGGTTTGAAGTGCGCGCTCTTGCGCAGCTCGCGAATGAGCACGCCGTTTCCACCGTTTTTTGCTTCGCCAAAATATTTGCGTGATTCTTCCACTTGCACGCCGCCATCGGGGGCCGGCTTTTCCTTACGCACGAGCATAAACATGCCGTCGTAGTCATTCTCGAAATCGAGCGCGAAATATTCCGTCAGCTCGCGCTGCGCGCCGTTGCGACTTTCCACTGCCAGTTTAATTAGATCATCGGCGCCGTTGAACCACGCCTGCCTGACCGTTGTCGCGCCGCTAGACTCATCTTTGCTGGTGTAGCGAATCGAGCGGCCAAGTTGCTCTTCGACTTGACCATAACGCGCCGCTAACATTTTCACCTGTTCTTCCACCGAGAGCGCGCCTAGCGCGCTGCGCGCAAGTGCGCAAATTCCAACAACAACTGAAAGAGCAATGAGAGTGTCTCTTTTCATCGCTATTGATGAGCTTCTTTTTCCAGTAGCTTGGTTGCTTCGTCGAGATTAGCTCTGGTCGCGACCTTTTCTAATCCGCGGTTCAATTCGTCCTTGGAAGTTGCGCCGAGACGAATGGAAGTCTGGAAGTCATCGATCGCGTGTTGCAGATCGGCAATTCGTGATTGTCGATCCTGGGAAGCCTTGGCCCTATGAAGGTATAACATGCCGCGATTGTGGTACACGAAGGGTGTAAACCGACCTTTCAGATCAATAGCTTGTGCGTACACCTTTAATGCCTCGTCGTATTTTCCCGCCGCTTCGAGCCTGCTAGCTTTCATCGCCAGTTTCATATCGTCAGTTTCAATTACTCTCGGTGCGCCCTGCTTCGCACTTCCACTGTGAGAGCTCTCCTGGGCGAAGCTTAGCGAACAAAGAAGCGAAAGAACGGGCCAAATGAACAGATGTGTTTTGCTCATGTTACCTACTTCTTCTTCAGCTTTCGTAGTGCTTCCTTCGCTTCCTGCGCGTATTCGCCGTTGGGATCCAGCTTCAATGCTGCCTCGAAGTACTTTCGTGCGCTCGTGAAGTCTTTCATCTTAACGCTGACGTTGCCGAGATTAATCAACGCCCCAACTGATTTCGGAGCGATCTGCTGCGCTTTTTCGAGAAACTCGCGCGCCTTCTGCCATTCGCCAAGGTCCACGTAATAGCCGGCAGCGTCATTGAAGCCTTCCGGATGATTTGGATATTGCTCGGTCGCCAGCGTCGCGATCTGGAACCACCGTTTATCGTCCTCCGGATTTTCTCTCTTCTCGTAATACTGTCCGTACTCGTGCAGCTTCTCCGGAACGAATTTGTCCGCGGGCGCTTCTAACGGCGCACCTTTTAACCACTTGAGCTGCGCCGGGTGCTCGCGGGCATAAGCAACCATTTTCTTTAGGGTCGACAACTCACTATCGAAATCTCCGCTCTCCTGATACACGAATGCGAGTCCGCACCAGATATCGAGGTGATCGGGAAATTTCGTCGTCGCTTCCTGAAGAAGCTCGGCCGCTCGCTTCCTACTCCCTTCAACTTGCTCGAACGAAATGCTTCCGGCTAGCTTCCCCGTTTTCTTATCAGTCAACTTAAAGTCGTCGGGGCCGGGTTTCTTCGCGGAGATGTTGGTCTGGGCTTGGTTAAAATAATAATTAGCGCTGGTGATCCATGCGTCGGGATCGTCAGGCGCCTTTTCCCGCCATTCGGTGAGCAGCGGCTCAATCTGCCCCTCGGCATGTTGATCCAGCAGCTGCTGCCTGTAACGACGAGCGTATTCCTGGCCACTCGCCACTTCGGATTTCGGCTCGACGTAGACCATGGTTTTCAAGACTTTCTCGAGTGCCCCGGAATCTTTCTGGAGACTGGCTTGATCGCGAGACGTGAGGACGATAAAAGCGACTCCCTCCGGAAGTTGGACGTATCCCACGCGTTCCCACTGGGAGTAAGTCTTCGTCGCAGGATATTCGTTGATGAAGTAATCGTGGCCGTCCTTCGTTTTGCCGGACGCAATTTTCTGCTTCGGGATACCACGCTTTGCCTTCATCTCTTCGATCGCCATTGTCACAAACGCGTCTACGCCTTCCCATTCAGGGCCGGCCAGGTTGGCGTACATCACCGTCTTCGCGTCCGACCACGACGAACCCTTCGGGTAAAGCACACACTGCATGCCCTGTTCTTTACCTGCCTCATTGTCGACGACCCAGCCTTCGGGCGCACTGATGTTAAACCCAGCTTTTGGGCCGTAAACAGTCCCTGCGGGTGGCGTTTCGTCACCCAGCACCCTGCTAATCAAACAAGTTGCGAGAGCAAGAAGCCCGCAAATGCACATTCTTGTTTTCATGTCAGTAATGATGATTACTCCTTGGTATTGTTCTTTACAGACTGTGTATTCAAAACTCGATTTTAATCGTTAGGCGAAGCTTTTGCATCTGCCTTCGGCATCAAATCAAACATGTTTTGTCTTACTCCGCGTCATTCATTGACGTTGTCGAGACCGACAAATCGCCAACCGCCCTTGGTCAATTCGAACACGAAACGAATTGGCGCGTTTTCCATGTCGTTCGGAGTTTCCTTCAAAGGGCAATAGATTTCGTACCGCCGGTCGGATTCCTTGTGCGGTTCAACGCTTCGAAAACATTGCGCAGCATTGGCCTCGCCTTTGAAAATTTCGTTATAACGATGCAGGAAATCCTCCTTGTTCTTTACCGCTTTGACCCCATAAGGCATCGATAGTGGGAATTTCGTAGTCTCGGCAGCCGCCGCCTTGTCGCCGGCGGCAACCGCGGCTTTAAATTTTTTCCAGAACGCCAAAAAATCTGATTCCGCCAAAGCATTTGAAAATGACAACAGAATCAAAACCCCGGCTAACCCAGTCTGCGCTCTTATCAACCGCCTCTGCTCGGCTATGGCGCGGCAGGCGAGCAATTTTTTCATTTCGCGTTCCAGTTGGTGGTGAAGTTGATCTGTTTTTGTGACTCTCTTACTCCGCAAGTCTGACTTTTAGCCGTTTGATTCGCCGTTAAGTGAGTTCGAGCATCGTGCGCGTGGTTTGTCGGCTTCAGTGATTTGTTAGTCCTAGGTTTAACGCTGCGCCTTGGCTTCGGTCGACAGCCGCTTCGCCTCTTCAGCATCTAGGTTTCGGGGCACAAGTTTAAACGAGCTGATCAATTCTTTCACCAATGGATCGACATCCTTTTTAGCTGGTGAAACTGAAAGGACAAAAACCCCATCGTTCGCAGCAAGCCCGATCAGATAAGATGACATTTGTGCGCCTTTGTCGTTGTACACTTTTATTTCAGTTACCTTAACGTCCTTTCGTGTTCCTGTTAAATCTTCTCGGGTATTGCTTTCGACCCTGCTGGCATGTTGATGCCAGTAATCTATTTTCCATTGAGCGTGAGCGCTCAACAAATCACTGTCGTTTTGAAGCTCCTTTTTATCGACAAAGGAAACCATCATTCCAACACCCTTTTGTAGCAGGATATGATAAGGGTCTTGAAGTTTTGCGCTGTTCCCTATTACGCGGAATTCAGCATACTCGTTACCGTGTGCATACGCGGCATTCCATCCGTTGGAAGTTTTTATGTAGATTGGATCTTTAGGAGTCTCTGCCTGGACACCTTTAGCTGGCAGCAGTATCAGCCCTCCCAGCAGTAATAGTTGAGCAAGACGTTTCATAAACTCTGCTCGCTTCTAACGAAAGATTTCCGGCACGGACGCTTCTTGTCTTTGATATACGTTTCAACGCTAATCATCATTCCGCAGCACCTTCCTTTTCCAGCTCTCTCAATGGGGCTCTGATGGGATCTCACGGGTTTTGATAATTTTCCAGTTGCCCTCAGCGTCGAATTTCAATGTTAGAAGAAAATCCGCACCCACTTTGTTCCTTTCGCGGCCTTCCTTTTTCGATTGCACTTTTTCGGCAGACGAACAGTAAAGTACGGCGGCGGCAGGACCGAGCCATTCACGCACTTCACGCACCGATGTAACATCGCTGAGGCTTTGACGATCAGGCTTTGTAGGAAGACCAAGCTCTCGAAGTTCCGCCGCCATCGCGCGCTCGAGTGGTTTGCTCGTGTCGTGCGCTTCGGGTGAACGCAACGGCACCCATTTGTTACTGCGCAGCTGAAAGAGCGCTGTCGTGTAATGGCGGCTACCAGCGCGGTAATTGAACGCAAACCGTTTTGAATCCGGCGCCCAGAGTACCATTCCCTCATTTGCAAAGGGACGATCCGCCTTCAAGTCTTTAGAGAGATCCAACACGGCTTGAGTTGTGCCTGCCTTTAGAATGTTCGGGCTCTTACCAAGAGGCCACCGATAATCCCACTGTTTGTCCGGTGAGCTTGCACCTTTAGGAAAGGTGCTCCTAGTCCCATCGGGAGCATATTCGAAGATCCTGTCGCTCTCGCCTTCTGGCGTAAGAAGGTTACCCAAAGGGTCACAGGCCAGGTCCGAAGGATTGATCTCGGTGACGAAGGTGCTCTTCTCTCCATCGGGTGTGAATTTAAGGATCAAGTGGTTGTCCATGTCCCCCACAAAGAGGTTGCCGGCCCCGTCAATGGCCATGGCATTAAGCCACCCCATCTTGGAGAAGAAGGTGGTCTTGGTTCCGTCCGGAGTGAATTTGAATATTGTGCCATCGGAAGCCGACACAAATAGATTGCCGCTGCGGTCAATAGCCAGATCAACCGGGCTAGTAAGATCCGAGGCGAAGGTGCTTTGCTTCCCGTCGGGCATGAACTTAAGGATCGAGTTGGTATTCTTGTCTAACACAAAGAGATTGCTCTTGTCGTCAAAGGTCAGGTCAACCGGATCCTTGATCCCGATGGCGAACGTACTCTTCTTCCCGTCCGGTGTGAGTTTAAGGATCGATTGGTTGTTCCTGTCTGATACAAAGAGATTGCCCGAGCGATCAAAGGCTAGGTGTTCAGGTTGAAGCCCGGAGGCGAAGGTGCTCCTTTTGCCATCGGGCGTTAATTTGAAGATCGAGTCAGTGCCTGTCCCAAAGAAGAGGTTGCCTGCCCCGTCAAAGGCCATGCCGCTGGCGTGGGCGCCGATGGGAACCAAAATTGCCCCAGGTTGGCGAAGACCAAACCTGCAATAATTGCCGGAAATTTTGGACTTCTCGATTTCAAATTCGTCGGCTGTAAACAGGTTGCAGCTGTCGCTTATTCTTCCAGATGCACTGAGTCCACGATGTGATCTATCTCCTGTTTTAACGCGGGATCGTTATTCAGGTTCGAGCTAAAGTTGATCTCTAACAGCTGACCTTTGTACGAAGTCGTTAGGTTGCGCGTGTAGACCGGATTATGAGAAAAGTCCTTTTTCCCTTTCATCACTGGCACAAAGCTCCAGTCCGCCCATTTACGGCCATCAATTGTCACGATGTCTTTCTTTAGCCATTGCAGATGAGAATCCTTCGGTAGCGACTTGAAACCTTTCGAGTACTCGGCCACGCGCATCTTCAGATAACCGTCAAGCTGGTCCGGTGTAAGTCCATGCGTGCCGCGTAACACTGTTCCCCAGGCCCCATCCGGGCCTGAGAATTCGGCTATGGTCTTTGGCTTTTTGGGATCGTCAGGGTCGCGCGAAAAATCCGGTGGGATGTCGACCTTTAGTTTTCCGTCCAACAGACTCACTGTCGTTCCCGCTGCAGCGGTGTTGGCTCGGCCACCACTATTGTTTTTAGAATCGGCCGCAGACTCGTCGTTTATCAGGTTAGGATCGAGCTTTTGCGCGCGCTTGAAATCTGCCTCGGCGCCTGCCATATCGCCCTTTTCTTTCTTGGCGACAGCTCGATTGTAATAAGCGCGTGCGTAGTCGGGTTTGAGTTCGATTGCGCGCGTATAGTCAGCAATGGCACCGTCTCGATCGTTAGTCTCCACCCTGGCGTTGCCGCGATTGTTGTAGGCGGCCGGATTTGTAGAGCCGAGTTCGATCGCTTTGGTGTAATCGGCGATCGCGCCAGCCGTGTCATTCTTCAGCCGTTTGGCTTGGGCACGGTTATAACATGGCGCATCATCTTTTGGATTGAGTTCGGCCGCGTGATTGAAATCAGCTATGGCTCCATCCAGGTCACCATTCTTAGCTTTCTCGATCCCGCGATTAACGAGATCGCCGTCGGCCTCGTCCGACGCCGCAGGAGCAGGTGGTGATTCCGCCGTCTGCTTCTCAGCGGATTCCCAGCTATAACCAACGCTGCCGTCGGGATCGCGGATCAGTCTCGAGCCAACGGCCACGGCTCTTGCGGCAGGCTTCTCGCCAATTGGAATCACCTCGACGTAAAACGAAACTGGTTTGCCGTCGGTGCGACCCAGGGCACCCATTTTTTCCAGTTCCTCAGTGGCATGTGCGCCGTTCACGATTTTCTTGAGAAATCCCAGCTTGACCAAAGCGTCATGCGGAAATTCGACCACGCCGTAATGACCGGATGTCGCGGTATCCTTGAAAAAGCCGCGGTAGGTGTCCTCGCCAATTTGTTTGGACTCTAGGATTTTAGGAGTCACCTCGAGCCTAACGACCTTACCTTTCCAATCAAACTTATGCTGCTCGATGTCATTGAAACCATAAGCCTTGTCATCGACTGGAGCTCCCAACGGAGGCGGCGTGATTCCTTGTTTAGCCGGCCCATAATCGAACGAGCAGTACATGACTTCTTTGCGCGCTTGCGAGAACATCGGCATCTCGGCGTGTCCGACGTATTGGGCTTGTCCCTGAGAATCGAGGGCGAGCCAATATTGAGGCAGCTCTTTCGGCTTGATGTTTTTCTCCGGAACTTTCATTCGAACGTGCAACCAAGTCTGACCATCACGTTGTTCTGTGCCGACCTTTTCAAACGGCATTTTGCTGATACCGCCGCCGGCCATGATTGGCACCTGCGCCCAATTGTAGACCAATCGATCATCCGGCCTGGTTGCGTGCCACGTCTCGCCATCGGAACAAATCCAGCCTTTGTCTTTGATCACGATTTCGCGCATGGGCGTGTTTGGGTTTACGCCCGGCTCCATGCTCAAATCGAAATCCTCGCCCCCAAGAAGTCCTTGCAGCTTGATCGTTTTCTTGGTCTGGACGGAGCCTTTCACCGACCACACACCGGTCTCCATGTTTTTCATCGCGGCCTTTACGAGCGGAGCCGCGTTCTCCTGACTGGATTCAGTTGATTTCTTTTGTGGCTTTGCAAAAGCAGGATGTGCAGTCGCAAAGACAACCAATGCCGCAATCAGCGAAATTGTTCTGGGAGGTATGATCTGTTTCACAAATGGACTGTTCGTTTGATGGGATGTTTTTCTTTCACGTAATTTGAAGCTTGCCGGTTTTCGACGGCAGCGAACCAAGTTCGGCTTGCCGTGATTAGATCGGGATTTATGTGGTCAGGATCTGCTGGTTCGGTGCTGCACGAAATACGCAGGGCAAATTTCCCATTAGGGGAAACGTCACGAATTTTTTCGAACGCTGGAGATTCTCGAGCAAAAATCGGCGCCGTCGAAATTGGCAACAAACCCAGGAGGCCCCATAGCCGGAGCGTTTTCAGGACTGGCAGATTAGGAAATTCGAGCGTGCACTGTCAATCGCCGGTTTGGTAATATTTCGCGCGTGAATTGCAGGCGACTGATCATAACAATCTTCGCGACCCTGTTTTCCGTTGCGGCCTACGCGGCGAATCCATTTCTGGACGCGGCGAACGACCAGCCGATCTCCGCCAAATTTCGCGGAACGGAATGGAGTGAGGACATTGGCGATAAAGAAATCCCTCTTACCGCACAGGTGAAGACCACGCGTATAGCGAAAATGCCGTGGGGCGCGATTTTCAAAATCGAATACACCGATCTAAAATCGCGCGCCGAAAAGCAACGGGAAATTCGACCTGACTATTTCATCGTGACTGACAATCGGATCGTTCTGTTAAACGAAGAAGACAACGACGCCGCCGCTAAGAAGATTTCGGCGATAGACAAATCGCCAGAATTCCAACCGAACGACATTTATGGCATCACCAGCGGCACCTTCGAACATCAGGAGGGAAATTGGAAAACGACAATCAAAGTGAAAGGCGATCTCTGCATTTATGAGGCGACTCATCCCTCCGGCCACTTCAGAACAATTGTTTGGAAAAAAGGAGTTGGATTAGTTGAGTACGCCAGCGGGTATGGTGCGCAAGCTGACGGCTA
>Ga0306921_10007376_pt1 | contig 11553 bp, 10 predicted proteins | sample sta12Cox44000080_FD_203760 | JGI IMG/M metagenome (GOLD analysis project Ga0306921, IMG submission 203760) | Lab enrichment of tropical soil microbial communities from Luquillo Experimental Forest, Puerto Rico - statoxic.12C.oxic.44.000.080 (v2)... | ecosystem: Environmental > Terrestrial >... | reverse complement strand
TTGCTGCGTGCATCGCGAACCGCACCGTCTCCTGGGATTCAATCGGGAACCCGCAGGGTTCCACAAACGCATCAACTCAATGGAAGCTTGCCGTTCATAACCGTATTCTCGACAACATAAGCCTTCCGTTTATAGCGACTTACGTTTTGGGGAAGTTGGAGCCAGGGCGCCTCTTGCTGCACTCGATTGGGGGAGAGAACATATTACCGCAAGCGGGACCGAAGTCAATCAAGAATCGCATAACTTTTCAGAATTAACGCAAAATATTTGTCATAATGTGAAAAGGAGTTCATCCAGGTGGGGAAATTCCGTTCTTCCCGAGTGCAAATCGTTGCATATTTTTGCAATTTGGCCCTGTTGATGGTCTTCCGGATTCCGACCAAACGCCTGAATCGGGATAGGTTGGGAAGTTTGGATGTTTGGCTGCCGAGTTGCAGCAGAACGGAGAGGAGAACAGAGTGCGTCATACCGTGTCAGTCGAGGAGCGCCGTGACTGGGATCGTCTGCCCATTTCCATCCCCTTCTTTGTGCGCGGGAGGAAAGCCGGTGGGGAAGAGTTCCTGGAATTTGCCACTGCTCTGAATCTCTCCGCAGGCGGACTGTTGTTGGCAACCCGACGATATCTCGAACCAGGGACACAACTTTCCCTGGAAGTACCTGTGGCGCTGGTTAATAAGGCCCAACTTCCGCGTTCCGTTTCCCTCCTTCATGCCACCGTGCTGCGCTGCACGCCCGATCGTCAGTATTTTCTTCTAGGGCTTCGATTTGAGGAACCGTTGATTGCAGAATCCGCGGTCGAAGCGAAGGCCTCGAAACCAACCATGGCGGGGTGAGAAAGTATCTTCCCTTATGTAAAAATGTTTGCACAACGCAACCGACGCCCGATGTCGACGTGTGCGCCAAAACGGACACCGGGCCTTGTCTATCAAAAGTTAAGTATTGACACTCGAGTCATTTACGGTAATACTGCGCAGAGTTTTGCATTCTTTCCGCGCTTGGCCGATGAAATGCACAGTTTCACCGGATGAGTCACACTTCAATCCTGAACCCCAAAAAAGGATTAGCCCATGCCAACCCTGGCCAGCGGAAACTATGATGGAGTACTCACGGCCCAGCCGATACCGCCGGAAGCGGTGATCTTTGGGCAGACGGCCGCCATGCGCGATGTGCGCCAGAAGCTGGAACGAGTTGCCGGCGCGAATCTCTCGGTCTTAATCACCGGTGAAAGCGGTACCGGAAAAGACATCATCGCAAGGCTTTTGCACCTGTATTCACCGTGGGCAAATGGGCCTTTTGTGAAAGTGAATTGCCCTGCGATTCCCGGAACGTTACTCGAAAGCGAGTTGTTCGGCTATGAAAAGGGTGCGTTCACCGGCGCGTTTGGAACCAAACCCGGACGGGTGGAACTCGCGCATCGCGGCACACTTTTCCTGGATGAGATCTCGGAACTCGATCCTGCAATGCAGGCCAAGCTTCTGCAGGTCATGCAGGATGGGCAGTTCAGCCGCATTGGATCACAAGAGGACAACAGGGTTGAGGTCCGTGTAGTGAGTGCGACCAATCGCGAGCTACATCAGGAAATCGACGTAGGACATTTCCGGCACGACTTGTTCTATCGAATCGCGGCCATGACCATTCACGTGCCCGCATTGCGTGAGCGGGCTGTTGATATTCCGTTAATATGCGAATACCTGTTGGAGTATTACAATGATAAACTTAATGGTCGTGCCCCGATGCTTCGCCCCGTGTTGCTGGCGAAGATGCAGCGTTACTCCTGGCCCGGAAACGTACGTCAACTCGAAAATCTGATCAAACGTTACGTGGTGATGGGCACCGATGACGTGATCTTGAGCGAGTTGCTACAGACAAACGAACGCGATGCTCTGTCCGATCTGACGTTCGATGGACCCGTGTCGCTGAAGAAGCTGACGCGGCAAACAGTGCGTAAAATCGAAGCGCGCATCATTCTGAGCACGCTACATGCCAACAACTGGAACCGAAAGAAGGCCGCCCGGGCGCTAGGGATCAGTTATCGGGCGCTGCTGTATAAGCTGAAGGAAGTTGGAATTCCCCAGCGACGCGCACCGGTTTCGTTGCGAAGCGAAGAAGGGAAAGCTGAGTAAGATTCTGATCGAACACAACAAAGGTGACCTGAATGCACTTGAATAGAAGCGGAGTGAGAAGCCTCGCAGTACGGTTGCTGAAGTGGACACTGCTGCTTGCAATTTTAACCGGTCTGGCCGCGGCACAAGACGCCGCCAGTTCTTCACAAGCCAGTAGCTCAAAGCCTGCGACGACGGCGTCGCCATCGCCAGACCTGCCGAAGTCGGCCCCGGGCGTCCGTCCCGAGTCGTACGTTATCGGTGCAGAAGACGTAATTGAGGTTTTTGTATGGAAAGAACCGGACATGTCGAAGGCGGTTCCGGTCCGTCCCGACGGTATGATTTCCCTGCCATTGATAGGAGAGGTTAAGGCTGCCGGTTATACACCCGTCCAGTTGCAGGATGTTCTCGCAGACTCGATGAAGAAGTACGTTTCAGAGCCCCAGGTGACGGTGGTGGTCGAAAAGGTCGCGAGTCTGAACTTCAACATTGTGGGCCAGGTGAACCACCCGGGGTACTTTCCCTTGACACGGCGAATGACCGTACTGGACGCGATTGCTCTGGCCGGGGGATTCAGGGATTTCGCTAAGACTAAGAAGATCTATGTATTGCGGACGGCCGCCAACGGCGCGCAAGAGCGGCTCCCGTTTAATTACAACCAGGTGATCAAGGGCCAAAACTCGCAGCAGAACATCGAATTGCAGCCAAAGGACACCATTGTGGTGCCCTGACAGGAGGCACATGACGATAAAGACAAGCTTTGGATCATTGCTACCGATGTTGCTGGTGCTGTGCTGCGGATGTGTCTGGGCGCAGACTGATACGGGCACCCCGGATACGACTGGCCCGAAGCCTGCCTACACCTACCAGGATGAGACGCCTCCGGCGCAGCCTGGCCCCAAGCCGGCGTACGTTTACCCAGACACCACACCGACGCTGGACTTCCTCTCGCAGTCGACCGAAAACAGCAGTATCACACTGGGTATCAAGACGGGCTTTTCCTTTTACAGCAACGGTTATGCCACGACTCGCTCGAACCCAGGCTGGTGGCTGTATAACGTCACTCCCAACATCAAAATTCAGCAATTCTTTCCCAAGTTCTCGTGGAATGCGGGATATTCCATCGGCTACCAGACGTATCTCAATCAAGGCGGAGCCGGGCACAACAATTTGCTCGCCCAAACTGCTAACGCAGGCTTCCTCTGGCAGATGTCCCGTCACTGGCAGCTGAAGGCCGATGACAGTTTCAGTTATTCCGCCAATCCCTCTGACAGCTATCGGACGACTCCCGGAACACCGACGATGAACAACCCCAACCCGATCGTCTATGTTCCGCTGACGCGATACACGCAGAACTATGGGATGATGACGCTGACCGATCAGCTCACCAAAGTTGACACCTTGTCGTTTAACGGAACCGCGAATCTGCGCCGCACGCCGACCTACAACCTGCTCACCAGCGTTCCGTTTTACAATCTGACCTCCTACGGCGGACGTGCCTCGTATGCCCATCGACTGTCGCCCCGCCTCACCCTTGGAGCCGGCTACGACTACAACAGCCTCGATTTTGGTAGGGGCATACAACGTTCCGGAATCCAGACGATTTCAGCGACAGTGGACTACTTGCTGCGGCCCAACATGACGATCTCGGCCTGGGCTGGTCCGCAATACACACAGACAAAATCCATCGTCAGCATTCTCGGTGAGAGCATCGTCACTCACAATTCTCTGTGGAGTGCCGCTCTGGGAGCGAATTTCGGGTGGCAAACGATGGGCAACTCAGTGAGTGCGGGCTTCATCCGCAGTGTATCTGACGGTGGCGGCCTCATCGCCACTTCACAGGTAAATATGCTGAACGCCGAGTATCGCCGCATGATCACCCCAAAATGGGATGCCACAGCCGGAGTCAGCTACTCCCACGATGTCTCAACCACCGTGGCGAACCGTAACTTCAACAACTTCACCGTTCATGCGACGGTGAATTACAAAATCGCCAAATCGCTGAACGCAACGGCGGGCTATGGCTTTGCGCACACGAACCAATCGAACTTGTTCGTGATCGGCCCGAGTCATTATCAAACAAACATCGTTTTCGCTTCGATCTCGTACTCCTGGAATCACCCCCTTGGACGGTAACTATGATGGACGAATTAGAAGATCAGAAATCAATGCGTAGTATGGATGAGTACTGGGCCATGGTAGTCCGCCGCCGGTGGTGGATCCTCGGACCATTGTTTTTGGGCTGGCTGATTGTGTTTGCATCGGCCTGGATCATCCCTCCGAAGTACACGTCGGAGGCTGTGATCCTGGTTGAACAGCAGAAGGTGCCGGAGCAGTTCGTGATGCCGAACGTGCAGGTGGACCTCGAAGAACGCCTGCAGTCCATTACCCAACAGGTGCTGAGCCGATCCCGCCTGCTGAATATCATCAACAACCTGCATCTGTACCAGGGACTGTTCTTCAGTTCGCCGGATGATCAGATCCAGCAGATGCGCAAGGATATCAAGATTGACCTCATCCAGACGCCACACACGGAGGGCAAACGGTCGGAGTTGACTGCGTTCAAGGTGTCGTACGCCGCCGACAAGCCGCAGATTGCGCAGCAAGTCAATACGCAGCTCGCGTCGTATTTCATCGACGAGAACGTGCGAGCCAGCCAGCAGCAGTCAGAGAGCACCACCAACTTTCTTGACTCGCAGCTGACTTCCGCGGCAGCCGCTTTGGCAGCGCAGGAGAAGAAGATTCGCGAATATGAAGCAGCTCACATGGGCGAGCTACCGGACCAGCTGCAAAGCAACCTGCAGATCCTGGCTGGCGCACAAAGCCAGTTAGCGGCAGCCATCGATGCCCGAGACAAGGCGCTGCAGCAACAGGCTTACCTGAACTCGCTGGCCACACAGTACGACGCCATGGGCGTTACCGAGTCGACTACACCTACGCCTCCTACGATCGGCCAGCAGTTGGACACAGCGCGTGCCGAACTTGCTTCCCTGGAGGCCAAGTACACGCCGGATCATCCTGATGTGAAGAAGATGAAGGAGACCATCGTCAAGCTCGAGCAGATGCAGAAAGATACCCAGGACAACAAGTCCGACAGTTCCAGCGACAGCGACAAGCCGGCGGCGACGTCTTCCCAACTCCAAACCATGACACCCGTAATGCAAATCCAGAGCCAGATAAAGGCCAACAAGCTCGAGATCCAGTCAAGGGAGGCTCACATCGCCAAATTGGAAGCCAGCGTCAACGCGTATCAGGCGCGTCTGAATGCTACGCCTGGGCGCCAGCAGGAACTGTCGGATATCATGCGCAACTACGACGAGTCGAAAAAGAATTATGACGTATTGTTGGGCAAAACGATGTCTTCTTCACTCGCGACCAGTTTGAACCGTCAGCAGCAGGGCGATCAGTTCCGCGTCATCGACCCACCTAGCCTGCCGGAGAAGTCTTCGTTCCCGGACCGCTTCAAGTTTTCGCTCGCTGGATTGGGCGTCGGGTTGGCGCTTGCTTTCCTCTTGGGTGTGGGGATGGAGTTCCTGGATGATCGCATTCGCAGCGAACAGGATCTGTTAGATACTGCCCAGCTTCCGGTGTTGGCGGAAATTCCTCCCCTACCAACCGAGCACGAGATTGCGGCGCAGAAATGGAAGCCCTGGATCGCAGTAGCCGCGGCCATCCTGATAGCGATCATTATTCCGACCGGAATCTGGTACGCGTACTTCTGGGGATGATGCATGTATAAACAATTTTTCGGGCTGACCAAGAACCCGTTCGAGATCAGCCCTGATCCATTTTTTTACCATGCGACGCCCCGGCATAACGAGGCATTAGCCAACTTACATTATGGGGTAGGGCGCCGGAAGGGCTTCATCGTGATCACCGGGGAGGTGGGCACGGGAAAAACCTTGCTGGTACGCTGCCTGCTGGCGGAACTACGCAAAAACAACATCGCGTTCGGATATGTTTTTAACCCGCTGTTGTCGACCACAGAGTTCTTCCAGTACATCACGGCTGACCTCGGCCTGCAGTACAGCGGCCGCAGCAAGACGGAAATGCTGCTTGATCTCAACCGCTTCCTGATTCAGCGTCACGCCCGGGGGCTGATCACTGCGTTGATTGTGGATGAAGCACAGGCGCTGCGGCCAGAGTTGCTGGAGGAAATCCGGCTGCTGACTAATCTGGAGACTTCGCAGCAAAAATTGTTGCAGATCGTGCTGATGGGCCAGCCGGAGCTGGAAAGCACCCTGGACTCGCCGCGCCTCCGGCAACTGAAACAGCGCGTCTCGCTGCGTTGCCAACTATTGCCCCTTGACGAAGCGCAGACCCATAGTTACGTGCTCTCCCGCCTGGAGCGGGCCGGAGCAAAACCGGAGCCGCCGATCTTTGAGCCCGAGGCTCTGACGAAAATCTTCGAATATTCAAGAGGCATTCCGCGCATTATCAACAACCTCTGCGAGAATTCGATGGTGAACGCCTTCGCGCGCCAGCAGCGCAATGTGACCGCCGATATGATCACGGAAGTTGCCGCCGATTTCCGGTTGCCTGGATCGGTCTCGATGCCGGAACAGCCGGTCGAGGCAGGATCAGTTGCGCAGGACAGCAACGAAAGTTTGCTGCGCTCGCTATTCCGTGTTCTGCGCACCATGGACAACGCACCGGCGTTGGAGGAGAAATCAGTACCGTCCGCTGACGGCAGGAGAGTCTAGACATGAGTCGATTGTACGAAGCATTACAGCGTTCTCAGGGTGAAACAACGAGTGCCTCGCCATTGGCCACGCCTGTCCCTCCGGAAGCCCCCGACGCCCAACTTCCGGGCCTGCCCGTCGACAACACGGCTACCCTCGATGCGCTGGCGACTGAGGCGCCTCCCGCCGCCGCCTGGCTGGCTGTGCCCCCGGACCGCATGCTCCATCCTATTCCAACGCCGGAGCAGCGATTGATTTCGATCACGAACCCGAACAGTCCTGGCGCGGAGATGTTCCGTGTGCTGGCTACCCGGCTGGCACACCTTCGCCGGAAACGTCCGCTCAAAAGACTGCTGATAACCAGCGCGGTGGGCGACGAAGGCAAGTCCGTGGTGTCGGTAAATTTGGCGTTTACGCTTGCGCGTCGCACAGGTGAACGCGTGCTATTGATCGAGGCTGATCTGCGCCGTCCTACGGCCAGCGCTTTGCTTGCTACCACGCAGTTGCGTGGCATCAGCGACTGGCACCAGCACAAGCTCGCCCTTCAGGATACGTTCTACCAGCTCGAAGGAATGCCGCTATGGCTGCTGTCGGCGGGCAAGGGCATCGAAGAGCCATTGCCGCTACTGGAATCCGACGCGTTCGCCCAGATGCTAAGCGCAGTTTCCGAAGGATTTGATTGGGTACTGCTGGATTGCACGCCAATGCTTCCTATGGCTGACGCCACCTCGTTGTCGCGACTGTGTGATGGTGTTCTGGTGGTCGCGCGCGAGGGACACACGCGCAAGCGTACGCTCAACCGCGCATTAAATTCCATCGAGAAGAAGAAGCAGCTTGGGTTCGTCTTCAACGAGGCCTCCACCGTGCAATTGGGATACGAGCAGTATTACGGAAGGTACTACGGACAAAAGAAATCAAAGGGAGATGAGGATTCGCAGAACGGTAACATGGGCTCTGCATGATTCGTCTGTTCAATACGTATTTTCCGACACGTACGCTTCTACTTACGTTGACGGAAGCGATACTGGTCACTTCGGGCTTCGTCTTAGCGGTACTTCTCTCGTCGGGCACGGCAGTCGACGCGAAAATCTACCTGCTTTACGAGAACGGCGCCGGGAGGATCGGACTGGTTGTCCTCGTCTTTCTTGTGCTCATGTACTACTTCGACCTATATAACTCCTCCATCTTGACTAATCGGCGCGAGGTGGTGACGCGGCTGGTTGGTGTTCTGGGAACGACATTCGTCGCACTCGCGGTGCTGTACTACACCTTCCCCGACGCAAGCCTGGGAGGGTCCGTGCTGTGGGCCGGCATCCTCATGGTCGCAATAGCCGTCCCGGTGTGGCGAAGTTTTTTTTTCGTTCTCAATCGATCGGCACGCTTTGCTGAGCGTACGTTGGTCTACGGAGATGGCCCGCTGGCCTCTTCCCTGATGGACGCAATCGCGCAACGGCCTGAACTGGGACTGCGCATTTCGGGATATGTCGGCAGCGAGCCACAAATCGCCGGTATTCCTGTAGTCAAGGGCGACGAATTGACCGAGTTCGTCAAGAGGGAAGACATTCGGCGCATCATCGTGACCATGGGCGATCGGCGGGGCAAGATGGACGTCAGCGAGTTGCTGAAACTCAAGGCCAGTGGCGTACAAATTCAGGATGGCCCCGAGTATTACGAATCCGTGACCGGGAAGATTCCACTCGAGTCGCTACGTCTGAGTTGGCTGCTGTTTTCTCCCGGGTTTCACGTGCGTTCGGCTCTTCGTCTGTACAAGTGCATATTCTCGTTTACTTTTGGATTGATCGGCGTTGTACTGTCTGCGCCCTTCATGGCGCTTGCCGCGATTGCAATCCGGCTGGATTCCGAAGGGCCCGCTATTTTCCGCCAGAAGCGCGTCGGCGAGTATGGTGTGCCGTTCACGGTGTACAAGTTTCGCACCATGTACGACGGCGACAAAGTGCCGACTCCACGGTTCAACAAGCACACCAATTCCGACCAGAGCCACATCGGGACGCCGGCGCATGATGGGGATCCACGCATCACTCGCGTGGGCAAGTGGCTGCGGCGTTCTCGCCTGGACGAGCTCCCGCAACTCTTTAACATCGTGAAGGGCGATATCTCGTTCGTTGGTCCGCGTCCAGTTCCGCCGCATGAGGAGGAAGAGTGTGCGGCGGTCATTCCTTTCTACAAGGAGCGCTGGCTGATCAAGCCAGGAGCTACCGGTTGGGCACAGATTAATCGCGGTTATAACGCCACGATCGAAGACCACAAAGAAAAACTGGCCTACGACCTGTTCTATATCAAAAACGTCTCCATCGGGCTGGACATCTACATTCTCTTCGCGACGCTGAAGATCCTGCTTCTTGGACGCGGCGGACGCTAGACTCTACACCCGGCGTGGCTCAGAACCGCCGTGCCCTTGCCAATCGTCAGGTTCGCCACCATTTGCAATAAATACTTCTAACTAAGGGTTTTCCTCAGCCGCCCGTCCTCCGGCTTTAGCAAGGGCGTCGACGGACATCAGGTAAACTTCATTCCATCGCGAAATGAGAGATCCACTGTCCGCGTTTACATCTGCCGAACTGCGCAAGCTGCGCAGCTTCAAAGATCCCTACGGCATTCAGCGCTTCCTTGATGACACCTCCTATCACCTCGCCGACACGGCCTGGTCGCCTCGCCGTGTGCTGCGCGAACAAAGGTCTCATTGCCTGGAGGGTGCAATTTTCGCCGCCGCTGCTTTGCGCGCACTGGGCTTGCCCCCGCTGATCATCGACTTCGAGGCCGAGAACGATACGGACCACGTCTTGGCGGTGTTCCGGATCAAGGGACACTGGGGAGCCGTCGCCAAATCGAATTACACAGGCTGCCGCTACCGCGAGCCGGTCTATCGTTCGTTGCGCGAACTGGCGATGAGTTACTTTCACATCTACTTCAATATGAGAGGCGAGCGCACGCTGCGTAATTTTTCCCGGCCAGTCAATCTGAAACGCTTTGACCACTTGCAGTGGATGACAACGGAGAGGCCCGTATGGTTTATCCCGATTTATCTGTGCGATATACATCATTACAAGCTGCTGCGCCGGGGGATGACCGAGTACTTGCATCGCGCGGACGAGAGATTATTCCGCGCTGAGACGCTTGGCAAGGCATTCAGGAAGAAAAATGGGCCGCGAATTTCCGTCAGTGACGAGCTTTGATTTTGCTCGCGGAAATAATTGCATTCGAGAGACCAATTTTTACTCGCCAGATGCTCCTGCCGCGGCGCTAAGTCCTTTGCTTTCGATCGACGTACTTTGGCCTCGCGGTTGCTATTAGTGAAGGCAGACGAAGTGGCGCAATCGGGCCATGCGGCAAGGATATCGGCCAGAGTCCAAAACCGTGTGGCCCGTTTTTTGTCTTGTTGGACTGGACTCTCAAACCACCAATCTGAAGCCGCCACCGAAATCCAGAGAGCAGCGAAGGTCAGCGGCAGAAGTCAGTGTTGCTAACAGGTGGGGCGGTCAGCTCGGGCCCGTAGCCGCGAAATGGCAATCAAAATCAGCTAGTTGGAGTGGGTCTGTCCCTACGGGGCTAGCTCGCCAAGATTTGTCCGCACCCGATCTCCGACTTGCACGCTCTTTAGCGTCGCTAGGAATTTCTTAGTGAAGTCCTGCTGCAGATGGAAATCCTGTGCTGTCTGCGACTTGTAAACCTCATAGAAAACAACCGAAGTCGGATGTGTTAGGGGGGTAGGCTTCGCTGAAAGTCACGTCGAAGCCGAGCTGCTGGGCATAGGCCCTGGCAGAATTCACCACCGAGACTGGGAAAGACGAATCCTCGTAGACAAATGCAAGCGCCGCCTTCGGATCCTTGGTCTTCAGCGCGTCCAGCGCGCCCTTCAAGTATTCCGTTGCCGGGGAAAACGAAAACATCTGGAACAGGTAATAATTGCCCCGCTTGTAAGTCTCGCCGTCCGCCGCACCCGTAGTTAGCATGATCTTGCCATACTGCTCGGTGACGCCGGCGGCAGTGGCGGTAAGATTTGTCGAGTATGGGCTGAACAGGAAATTCGCATTGTCCTCCAGGATCATGTGCGAGTAAAGCTGCTCCACGCGCTTGATATTGGATTCGTCATCGTAGCTGATGAAGTGGATCAGGTAGGTCTTGCCGCCCGCCTTAATACCTCCGACCGCGTTTACCTGATCGCGCCAGAGTTCGAAGCCACGGTACTGCTCCAGGGAGTCTACAGCCAGAGTCCCGGTCTCGGAGACGGTGAAACCAATGGTGAGGTTTTGGGCAAAACCTGCACTGACGCACAGCGTACGTAGGACAAAGACAGCGAGAACGAGCCGTTTCAAGGTTTCGCCTCTACTAAATAACCCTGGCCAGGATTTCCGTTTTGTCGGTTTGACTGCTATCCGCATAAACCCGATCTCCTGCGCAGGTGCACTTTTTTGGCGTTCTCAGCACCGAGGTTCGCGAAATGGAACTACGCTGTGCTTTCTGTTGTTCTCTTTTCGCCGCGCCACATGTTCCTGACGCGACCTTGGGGCCTCTGGGTGCGATGCCCTGGACGCTGGCCCGATCCTGCCCGCTATGTTCACCTTATTTGGATAGAGTGCGGGCGGTGGTGGACCGTCTGGGTGGGCACAGTGTCACAACACCAAGCACGGCATCGCTGAAGCAACGCTGCTGGCTGTGACGACGGCAGAAAGTTAATTGGTCGGGGCGAGAGGATTTGAACCTCCGACCCCCTGCGCCCAAGGCAGGTGCGCTACCAGGCTGCGCTACGC
>Ga0306921_10007373_pt1 | contig 11553 bp, 9 predicted proteins | sample sta12Cox44000080_FD_203760 | JGI IMG/M metagenome (GOLD analysis project Ga0306921, IMG submission 203760) | Lab enrichment of tropical soil microbial communities from Luquillo Experimental Forest, Puerto Rico - statoxic.12C.oxic.44.000.080 (v2)... | ecosystem: Environmental > Terrestrial > Soil... | reverse complement strand
CGGGTACCAGGGTTCCGCGGCTCGAAGGGCTGTCGCGCGAACAGAATGCGGCGCTCGTGAACGCGCTGGCCTTTGATCGTGAGGCGCGCACCGCCTCGGTGGAGCAGCTCCTTGCCGGCCTTGCGACTGACAAGGCAGCCCGCGGCCGCCGGAGTGCCGTTCTTGGACCCACTCTCATCGCGGCAGTCGCTGTTCTGAGCCTGGCCTACCTGGCGCTCGACAAGCTGTGGATCTCCAGGCGCTTCGTCGTGGTTCAGACCGCGGCCCCGGAAGCTCAACCCGCGGCGTCACGCGCGTCCGGCACCGCAGCCACCTTCAACCCGCCGCCGCACTCGATCGCGGTGCTGCCGTTCGAGAATATCAGCGGAGACAAGGAGCAGGAGTACTTCTCGGACGGCCTCTCAGAGGAGCTGCTCAACGATCTCGCGCGCATCAACGAGCTTCAGGTTGCAGCCCGTACGTCCTCGTTCTCCTTCAAGGGAAAGGATGCCGACATCGGCGCCATCGCCCGCAAGCTGAACGTGGCCTCGGTTCTCGAGGGGAGTGTGCAGCGCTCCGGTAACACTGTCCGCATCACGGCGCGGCTCAACGATGCGCGCACGGGATTCTACCTTTGGTCACGGAGTTACGACCGGGACCTCGGTGATGTGTTGGTGCTGCAGACTGAGATCGCGGACGCGGTCACAGACGCGCTCAAGGTGACACTGCTCGGGGACACGGCAGCGAGAATCGAATTGGGTGGCACGCACAACGCGGCCGCGTTGGATGCGTACTTGCGCGGCTTGAAAGCTTCCACGATGGCACACAATGCCAGGGAGAGCGCAGCCGCGATCGCCGCGTACGCTGAAGCGATTCGTCTCGATCCGGGCTATGCGCTGGCGCTTGCGGCTCGCTCGCTCGAGCTGACTGACTATGGAGACAACTACGCGAGGGGAGCGGAGATACGTGCAAGCTATGAGGGGGCGCAGAGCGACGCTCGCCAGGCGATTGCCCGCGCACCGGCTCTCGCCGATGGCTACGTGGCCCGCGCCAACGTCCTGGCAAGTGAATCTCTCGACTTCGAGCAGGCGGCTAGAGAATTCCAGCGTGCGGTGTTACTTGCGCCTGGCAATGCGCAGGTGGCGTTCAGATATGGCCAGTTTGCAGTGCTGATGAGGCACACCGATGACGGACTGGCCACGATCCGCCGAGCCGTGCGGCTCGATCCGCTGAATCCCGCCGTGCATCGCCTGTTGAGCTTTGCGTTGCGGGTATCGCGACGTTATGACGAAGCTCTCGGCGCCGCGACGGCGGCGTTGGCCCTGGATGCCGAGAATCCTGGAGTGCTGACTACCGTCGGGCTCAATTACTACGCCGTTGGAGACTATCAAGCCGCGCGCACATCCTGCGAGCGGACGCGACCTGTCCCCGACCCTTCTGAGACTTTTTCCGGCATTCACGTCTGTCTGGCCATCACCTACGAGAAACTCGGGCGACATGCCGATGCCGCCGCGATGCTCCAGACCTTGCAGTCCTGGTACGGCGACCGGGGCGCATACGAGTACGCCGAGGTCTACGCGCAGTGGGGGAACCGGACCAAGGCGCTCGAGTGGCTCGAGAAAGGACTGCGCCTGCACGATTCGAGCCTGGTCGCACTGCAGGTCGACTATCTCCTGGATCCGCTGCGCGACGAGCCGCGATTCCAGGCCGTCCGGCGCGCGCTCAAGTTTCCGCCTTGAGCGGCTCTGTCACGATCAGAGGAGATCCTCTGGGACTTGTCAGCAAGTCCCGCTTTTTGTATTAGGCGAGCGCTGTCAGCTGTTGGTGAACGGGGATCGCTGCGAGCCTGGGTGCCCGGGAAAATGCCTGGGCAGCCAGAATTGCGTTCCGCGCATATCCGGTGAAGGCGGCCGGGTGCTCCAATAACTCGGAAGTGCACCGCTGCAGGGATGAGCACAGCCGATCCAATTCGGCATGCATTCCAACAAGCATTCGAAAATAAACAATACTCACCGCGACACAGGCCGAGTGGAAAGCAAGAGAGTGAGGCCGCCGACGGCCGAGCACGGCCGAGTGCGATTCGAACTGACTGCCGGGAGCGCGGGTGAACAAGCCGAAGGTCATGTCAGCCAGGTCGAGGTTCAGGTGAACCATCTCGTGAATGAGATACTCAGCGATGTCGAGCGATGTGAGGTCGTCAGACGGGTCGAGCCAAACGATTCCGTACAGATTACCGACAGTCCCGCTGCGGGATTTGATGCTGGGCCAACAAAGAATGTCGGTGATCAACAGATCGCACAGCGCGCGCAGGGGCGGATGTTGAAGCCCCAGGAAGATCAAACCGTGCTGTACGTGTCGTCTCGCAACAGCCCGCGAATCAGCGCGGTAACTCGATGACAGTACCGAGTCATCGATCAGCCCTCTTGCTCTTGCGAGCCGTAGAACAGGGCCGCCGGTGTCGATCCGTGGCTGGCGCGCGGTGTTGAGCGGCGCTCTGCACAATTGCGAGAGCGCCTGAGCGTACTCGCGCTTGAGCGACGCAGCCGTCGGTACCTTGTCCCTCACGACCGCTGTCAACAGCGCGGCCCGCCGGGCCGTATCGTTCAGATCCAGATAGAAGAACGCGGGCTGGTCTGTGCGCTCGAGTGCCGCAGACTGACGGCGTGACATCGATCCAGCACAGCCTCAGGTTGCCGCCAGCTTGCGGCGTAGAAGCTCAGCGCCGCCGAGTCCTGGGTCGCAATCTTGGGGGTGGAGCAAAACGTGGAAAGTGCCCCGAAAACCTCTCGACCTCGTCCAGATATCTCCGCAAGTTTTTTCGCACCGTGGCGAGTTCCTCGCTGATGTCTCCTAATGCGCGGAGGCCACTTTCCAGTCCCTTGAGGCCACGCTTGAAGTTCGCCTCGTTCAGGATCGCCCTTCTCGATGCCATTGCCGCGCCCTCGGTGTGTTGGCGCGAGGCTACATCAGCAGCTCTATCTGCCGCAACTCTGACATCAATGTTGCAGGGCAACGCGATGATGCAGGGCAACGTGGACAAGCATCGCATCGGGAACGCGTCGCCGGACACTTCCGGGATGCTGACGTCGTGATGGGCACGGAAAGCAACACGGTGACAGGTGCGATCTGGAAGCGGCTACGGCGACTGCTCTTCGGCGATGATCCCTGGGCCGGGGCAAGAGCGCCGCTTGACCCGATAGACCCGTTCGGGACTCTTTCGTCCCGAACGGGTGGCACTCCGGGGGCGGTGCTCAGGACTTCGGCTTTTGCGCCGCGATCTCCGACTTGCAGCTCGCCGAGAACTTGTTCATGTCCATACCGGCCTTGACGCAGTCCTTCATCTCCTGACCGTGAGCATGTCCGCAAAGATCTTTGATCTCCTTCTTGCAGGCTTTGTCGAGCTTGCCGGACTCCGAGTGCTCAGCCGGCGGAGCCGCCGAAGGGGTCTGGGCAATCGCGGAACCGGCCAGTGCGAAAGCAGCGAGTAACACAAGCGGTGGGAGTTTCATCGGATCCTCCTAGCCATTTGGGGGAGAGACTTGGGGCACACGTGACCGGGGCGGATAATAGCGCCTCCGGATCGCCCCGGGCGCGCCCCGAAGCGAGAAGAAACAGCGGGACCCCGGGGGGCGTACCATACCCCGCCCCAGCGTCAGCTTCGCACCCCCGTCCGCCACCCGTACCACCAGCCACCCGCATGTCCGCACTCGTTGCCCCACCGCTCGCGCTCTACGTGCACTTTCCCTGGTGTGTCCGCAAGTGCCCGTACTGCGACTTCAACTCCTACACGCTGCACGGCGCGCTCGCGCAGGAGCCGTACGTTGCGCGGCTCGGGCGCGATATCGCAGCGCAGGCGCCGCTCGTGACGGGGCGCGCGGTGACGAGTGTGTTCTTCGGCGGTGGCACGCCGAGCCTGTTCTCGCCCGAGGCCATGGGTCAGGTGCTGGAAGCCGCGCGCCGCCACCTGTCTGTGGCGCGCGATGCGGAGGTGACGCTGGAGGCGAACCCTGGTGCCATCGAGCGCGGCGCGTTCCGCGAATACCGGGCCGTCGGCGTTACCCGCGTCTCGCTCGGTGCGCAAAGCTTCGATGAGCGCGCGCTGCGCGCCCTCGGGCGCATTCACTCCCCGGCCGACACCCGCCGGGCGGCCGCGGAGCTGCACGCTGCCGGCCTTGGCAACTTCAATCTCGATCTCATGTACGGGCTCCCCGGCCAGGAAGTGGCCGGGGCGGCGCGCGATGTGGAGGAGGCACTCGCGCTCTCGCCGGCGCACCTCTCGCACTATCAGCTCACGCTCGAGCGGGGGACGCCGTTCGCCGCGCGGCCACCAGCGCTTCCCGACGACGATGCGTGCGCGGCGATGCTCGATGAGTGTCGCGCACGGCTTGGCGCGGCGGGGTTCGGGCACTATGAGGTGTCGGCGTACGCGCGCCCTGGCGCGCAGTGTCGCCACAACCTCAACTACTGGACCTTTGGCGATTATCTCGGCGTCGGCGCGGGGGCCCACGGCAAGCTGACTTTGCCCGCGCCCGGACGGATCGTGCGCACGACGCAGCCGCACGAGCCGCGCCGCTACCTCGCGGCGGCCGATGGGGCGCTCGCGCAGCGAGAGATCCTCGCGGCGGAGCTGCCGTTCGAATTCATGTTGAATGCGCTGCGACTGACCGCAGGTTTCGAGGAAGCGACCTTCGTCGCGCGTACCGGGCTCGCCTGGCAGGTCGTGGACGCTGCCGTACGTGCGGCGCTCGATGCCGGGCTGCTGTCACGCACGGCGGGCGGCTATCGGCCGAGCCCCCACGGGCTGCGATTCCTCAACGATCTGCTGCTCAGATTTCTGCCGGAAACACCGAAAAATTCCGGTGCTTCCGCGTTGTCAATGGCCACGCCCGAGGTTCCCGCGACCGCCTGAGGGACCTTTATTCACAGGCGCCGAGGGTCGCATCGGAGAATGAGCGAATTACGCGTCATATCGGCTAAGCCGCTCGATGAGCTTGCTATAAGCTACTGAGCTTACAGGTGAAAATTACCTGGTCATTTTTTGATCAAGGTAACAATTATGCAATCTGGCTGCGAAATCGCCTGCCCGCGGGATCAATCATCCACAGAGTTGTCCACAGCTTCTGTGGATAAGGAAACCGCCCGCCGGCCCCGGGGAACGCGGGGAGCTTGAGCGGACGCGACACTGCCGCTAAACTCGCGCGCCCTTTAACTTGCGTGCGCGCCGCCCCACTTAGGGATGAGCCCACTCCGAACCCCGAGTCTGCCATGAAAGCGTCGATTCACCCCGAGTACAAAGAGATCACCGTCACCTGCACGTGCGGCAACTCGTTCAAGACGAGCTCGACCCTCGGGCACGACCTGCAGATCGAGGTGTGCTCGAACTGCCATCCTTTCTATACGGGCAAGCAGAAGATCGTCGACACCGCCGGCCGCGTGGACAAGTTCCGCCGCAAGTACGCGAGTGCCACGGGCGCCAAGTAACGCGCCCCGCTTCCGAGCAAACCTGCACCGCGAAGACGAAGACTGAGGATCGCGCACCGTCGGCACTGCCCGTGATGTGCGCCGGCGTGCGCGGTTGACCGGGCGCCGCGGGCCGCTCTTTACCCGCGAGTAGGCTGGCGCCGCGCCTTGATTCGGCGCGCGGACCATGTAACGCTCCTTTGATCCATCTGCGCGCGCCTTCAAAGCGCCGCGGCCACACGGATCAGCGCCGGCAGAGATGAACGATAAGACCGCGAAGACCTTCGAGCTCACCGACTCGGCCAGCGGTCGCAGCGCCCACCTGCCGGTGCGCCACGGCACGATCGGCCCGGCGGGCCTCGATATCACCCACCTGCAGCCCGAACTCGATGTGTTCACCTACGACCCGGGCTTCGGGATGACGGCTGCGACCGAGAGCCGCATCACCTACATCGACGGGGATGCCGGCGTGCTGCTCTACCGCGGTTACCCGATCGAGCAGCTCGCGGAGAAGAGCTCCTTCGTGGAGGTGGCGTACCTGCTGCTGATGGGTGAGCTGCCGACGACGAAACAGCTGGCCGAGTTCACCAGCAACCTCCGTTATCACACCATGATCAACGAGTCGTTGCTGGAGTTCTTCGACGGCTTCCACTACAACGCCCATCCGATGGCCATGGTCTCGGGTGTCGTCGCCTCGATGGCGGCCTTCTATCACGACACCATGGACATCCATAACCCGCGGCATCGGGAGATCTTCGCGCACCGCATCATCGCCAAGATTCCCACCATCGCTGCTGCGGCCCACAAGCATTCCCTCGGCCAGCCGTTCATCTACCCGCGCAACGACCTGGATTACGCGGCGAACCTGCTCAACATGCTGTTCGCGGTGCCGTGTGAGCCGTACAAGGTCGACCCCATCGCGGCCAAGGCACTCGATCTGCTGTTCGTGCTGCACGCCGACCACGAGCAGAACGCCAGCACGTCCACCGTGCGCCTCGCCGGCAGCACCGGAGCGAACCCCTACGCCGCAATCTCCGCCGGGGTGTCGGCGCTCTGGGGACCGGCGCACGGCGGCGCCAACGAGGCGGTGCTGGCACAGCTCGAGCAGATCGGCACCGTCGACAACATCCCGAAGTACCTGGCGATGGCCAAGGACAAGTCCAGCCACTTCCGCCTCATGGGCTTCGGCCATCGCGTCTACAAGAACTTCGATCCGCGCGCCAAGATCATCCGCGAGATGACCCACAAGGTCCTCGCGGCGCTCGGCCGCGGCGACAACCCGCTGCTCGAGCTCGCGCTGCGTCTCGAGGAGATCGCCCTCAAGGACGAGTACTTCATCAGCCGCAAGCTCTACCCGAACGTCGATTTCTATTCGGGCGTCATCTACAGCGCCATCGGCATTCCGCGCTCGATGTTCACGGTGATGTTCGCGGTCGCGCGCACCGTGGGCTGGGTCGCCCACTGGCAGGAGATGATTTCCGATCCGCACATGCGTATCGGTCGGCCGCGACAGCTGTACACCGGCGCGCAACGGCGCGACTACCTCCCGATCGCCAAGCGCACCTGAGGCCCGCGGCGGCCTGCTAGTCGCGCGTCTCCGTGACCGTGCGGTCGTTCAAGGCCTGCACCGGGCGGGCATCGTGCGGATAGCGCGCCGCGAACTGCTGCACCTGTGCCGCCGAGGCCTGCACCGGGGACTTCAGTACAAACCAGCGCACGTGCTCGGTGCACGGCGGCGTCGTGAGCGACCCGTCGAAGGTGTAGTAGCCGCGGTGCTGCGGCAGGAACTCACCGAGATCGAGCGTCGTGCCGGGTACCTTCGTCTCGGTCGTCCCGTGGGGCGGGAAATGGTCGAAGACCTCCTTGAGGAACGCGTTCGGCTCGCCGGCGTGAATCAGCACGGCCACCACGGCGAGATCGCCGCCCGCGTTCTTGTGCACCAGGTGAGCCACCATCGCGTACCGGTGCCCGTGGATCTCCTCCTCGCTCGGCCGGTGAAAGTGAAACTGCACCAGGTCGTAATGATCGGCGCCGACGGTGATGCCACCGCTCCCGGGCGGGACGTTCACCTGGAAGGAATGCCCGGTGTCGGTGACCGCCAGCGGAACGGGTTTATAGGCGAACTCGATCGGCGGCAGCGGCTCAACGCTGGCCTTCTCGATGTCGATCGGGGACTGATGCTTGCCGCTGCCGCAGGTCGCGAACGCCGGATCCTCGCTCGCCCAGTGCTCAGGGCCGGTCGCTCCCGAGTAGCTCCAGTGTGCGTGCTCCTCCGCGTGCACCGCCAACGCGCCGGCCGCGAACGTCGCGGCGATGAACCACGGCGCTGCGCCGAAGTACCTGCCGCTTGCCCCTCTGCCCATGATTCCCTCCCAGTGTGTGCGTTACGCGTGCCCCGACAGACTACAGTGAGCCCGCCTCCCCAGTCATTGCTGCTGCAACAGCGCCTCCACCTCGAAGGCGCTGGCGCGGCGCATCGGCCGGCCGTCGACCGGACTTACGGGCGCCTGGCGGATGCCGTCGGGCGGAAACACCGTGGCCTCGATCGGCTGGGCGTCGATCTCGAAGCGCACCCCGGGAAAGGCGCGCACCTGCTCGGCGTTGAAACGCACGCGCTTCTCGGTCACCTCGTGCGGGATACCCTGGTCGAGGAGCTTCAGCGCCACGGACTCCGCGCGGTCGGCGAACAGGTGCAGCTGCACCTCCGAGTGCAGCGTGGTGGTGCCCGAGAGCACCGCGCCGACCAGGCGCGGCGAGAACTCGTTGAGGTAGCGCATCGCGGAGAGCGCGGCGCGCCGCTGCGCCTGCAGCGCCGTGAGGTGCGATTCGCCGCCGAAGAGCCGCTGGTACTCGGCGAGCGCGCTCTCGATCTCGCTGTTCTTCGGCAGCAGCGCCGCGCCGTCGGCCACGCCGAAGCGCTCGGCGGCCTTGCGCTTGGCCACGAGGAAGTCGCGGATGCCGTGCTCGGCCATGATGCGCGCGGCTTCCTGCGCCAGCGCGCGCCGCAGGTTGTCGCCGCGCGTCGGGTGTCGCTTCACGTGGCTCTCGCCCTCAGAAGATCGGCTCGCTGCTCGCCGGGCTCTCCGGTCCCTGCGCCAGGTTGCCGGTCTGTTCCGCCGAGGGCAGGTGGTTCACCAGGAAGAGCTCGGGGACGCCCTCGGGATTCTCCGCGCTCACGAGCGTGCCGGTCGCGGCCGAGATGCGCAAGGTCACGAGGCCATCGGGCATCTCGCGGCGCTGCTCGGGGACCCCCTGCAACGCTTCGCGCATGAACTGGATCCAGATGGGGAGCGCCGTGCGCGCGCCTTCCTCGGCTTCCCCGAGCGTGCGCTCCTGGTCGAATCCGACCCACACGGTGGCGACGAGATTCTGGGTGAAGCCGTTGAACCAGGTGTCCTTGGCCTCATTGGTCGTGCCGGTCTTGCCGGCGATGTCGCTGCGCCCGAGCGCCAGGGCGCGCCGCCCGGTACCGCGCTTGATGACGTCCGACATCATGTCGGTCATGAGGTAGGCGTTCTGCGCGCTGATCACGCGCGGGGCGGTCTGTGACTCGGGCAGCGGCGCCGGCTCCCCGCGTGAGACCGCGGGCGAGGCCTCCGCGCCCGCCGCGGAGCCGTGGGTGTCCGAGACCCGCAGCGGCTGCGCCCGGGTGCCCGGAGTGGCATCGCCCTCATCGCACTGCGGGCAGGCCATGCGCGGGCTCGCGCGGTACACCACCTTGCCGCTCGCGTCCTCGATGCGGTCGATGAAATAGGGTGCGACCTTGTAACCACCGTTGGCGAACACCGCGTAACCGGCTGCGACATCGAGCGGGGTGGCCTCGAGTGTGCCGAGGGCGAGGGTGAGATCGTGCGGCATGGTCTTCGGGTCGAAGCCGAAGCGGCTGATGTAGTCGATCGCGGTCTGTACGCCGATGTCCTTCAGCACGCGGATCGATACCAGGTTGCGCGAGCGCACCAGCGCCTCGCGCAGGCGCGTCGGGCCGCCGAACTCACGCGTCGAGTTCTCCGGGCGCCATTCGTCCTCGCGCGAGACACCCTCGAGCACAATGGGCGCATCGAGCAGCACGGTGGCGGGGGTGAGGCCGTGCTCGAGCGCCGCCGAATAGAGGAACGGCTTGAACCCGGAGCCGGGCAGCCGCCGCGCCTGCGTGACGCGGTTGTACTTGTTGGTGAAGTAGTCGAAGCCGCCGACCAGCGCGACGATGCTGCCATCGTTCGGATCGAGCGCCACCAGCGCGCTCTGCGCCTCCGGGATCTGCGCCAGCTGGGCGTGACCGGCGTTGTCGGCCACCACGTAGATCACATCCCCGCGGGCGAGGACCTGCTTAGCGTCCTTCGGGGCGGTGCCGACGGTTTCGTTCTTCAGCTCGCGCCGCGCCCACGACAGTCCATCCCAGTCGATCTCCACCATGCCGAGGGACTTCACCCAGGCGCGCACGGTCTTCTCGGCCACATCGGTCACGACCGCCGGCGCGAGATTGCCGATGGCGGAGTACTCGTCGACGAGGTCGTCGTAATCCGGCTCGCCGTGTGCGGGCAGCTCGACGTGACCGGCGGGCCCCCGCCAGCCGTGGCGGCGGTCGTACTCGATGAGCCCGACCCGCACCGCGCGGTTGGCGCCGGTCTGCAACCGGCCATCGATGGTCGTGTAGACCTTGTAGCCCGTGCTCTCGGCGGCGGGTCCGAAGCGCTGCCGCAGCTCGAGCCGCGCCATCTCCGCCACGTAGGGTGCTTCCACTTCGTAGAGCGGCGCGTGGGCGCGGGCTGCCATCGGCTCCTTGTTGGCCGCTTCGGCGGTCGCGGCATCGATGTAACCGAGCTCGCGCATGCGTCGCAGCACGTAGGCGCGGCGCTGTGTCGCGAGCTCCGGGTCGACGATCGGGTTGTAGCGCGAGGGCGCTTTCGGGACCCCGGCGATGGTGGCGGCCTCGGCGACGTCGAGCTTGTCGAGGGTCTTGCCGAAGAACGCTTCGGCGGCGGCGGCGACGCCGTAGGCGCGCTGGCCGAAGAAGATGACGTTCAGGTACAGCCCGAAGATCTCCGGCTTCGTGAACTCGTGCTCCATGCGGTAGGTGACGAAGGTCTCCTGGAGCTTGCGCCGGTAGGTCTTGTCGAGATTGAGGAACATGTTGCGGGCGGCCTGCATGGTGATGGTGCTGGCGCCCTGGGTCTTGTCGCCGGAGATGAAATCGACCAGCACCGCGCGCACCACGCCGACGTAGTCGATGCCGTGGTGCTCGAAGAAGCGCTCGTCCTCGGCGGCGATGAAGGCGTGCTTGACCAGCTCCGGAATCTGGTCATAGGTGACCGGGATGCGCCGCTGCTCACCGATCTGCGCGATGAGCGCGCCGCTGCGCGTGTAGACGCGCAAGGGCACCTGCAATTCCACGTTGCGCATCACTTCCAGCGACGGCAGCGACGGCACCAGGTAGACGTAGCTGCAGGCCAGAGTGTAGGCGCCGAGAAGTGTGACGAGCGTCACACTGCCGATGAAGATGACCGCCAGACGAAACCAATTCCACTTCACAGAAACTATCTACCTCTGCTTGCGCTCCCTGCGGGGGGCCTGCATAGTAACCGCCGATTTTTGGGCAAACTCACCGAAAGGTGGGGACGCAAAGCCTCCGGTCTACGGGGACGTAAGTGCCTACGACAGCGGGGTTGCCGGTCCGAACGTTAGCGCACTCCGATCGCGCGGGTCACGCGCCACTTGCAGGAGTGATGTCTGGACCGAACCCGATCCCGCAGTACCTGGCCTCACTCCCGCTGTGGAGGCACTGCATCCCCGTGCAGGGCACTTGGACAAAGCAGAATCGATTTCGTTTTTCTGCAACGAGCCGGTCGGCACGCGTGATGCTTTCGGCACTCTCGCCAGCGGGCGTCGGGTGTCCCCGACAAGCGTGCGGTTCCGTGAGACTCCTCACGTCCGCTATGACAGGGCGCTGATATATAGTGCGCCGGGCTTCAAAACAGGGCGGTCGTTTTCGGGCGTAATGGCCTGAAAAGGAAACAAAAATGTTCCTTCTGCAGCGCAAGTACCGCCCCATCCTCGGACTCGATATCACCACCTCCTCGGTGAAGCTCATCGAGCTTGCCGTGGCGGGCGGGCAGT
>Ga0306921_10007365_pt1 | contig 11555 bp, 11 predicted proteins | sample sta12Cox44000080_FD_203760 | JGI IMG/M metagenome (GOLD analysis project Ga0306921, IMG submission 203760) | Lab enrichment of tropical soil microbial communities from Luquillo Experimental Forest, Puerto Rico - statoxic.12C.oxic.44.000.080 (v2)... | ecosystem: Environmental > Terrestrial >... | reverse complement strand
CAGCATCGAAGGCAATACCGGCCTCAATGTCGCGGCTGGGGTTGCCGCAATGACCCTCACCTATCAGCCAGGGTAGAAAGCCGCATACGCGATTGTCGTCTCGCGGGAGAATCGTGATGCCGACCCTGCAGGCTTCGCCCGACGCGCAATTGCATTATCTCGTCGACGACTTTACCGACCCGTGGCGGGATGCAGAGACGATCCTGCTGCTGCACGGTAATGCCGAAAGCAGCACGGCGTGGTATGGCTGGGTACCTTCTCTCGCTCGGCGCTTTCACGTCGTACGCCCGGATATGCGCGGCTTCGGCGCTTCAACGCCGATGCCGCGCGATTTTCCATGGACGCTCGACATCATCATCGACGATTTCGTGCGCCTGATGGATTCGCTCGGCATCAAGCGCTTTCATCTGGTCGGCGCCAAAATCGGCGGAACGATCGCCCGCGCCTTCGCGGCGCGTCGTCCGGAGCGGGTAACTACCTTGACAGTAGTCGGCACACCTCCGCCGATGCGGGAGGGAGCAGCCGAACGCGCACCCGAATTAGCGGAGGAATTCGAGCGGTACGGAGTGGAGCACTGGGCGCGACGGACCATGGCGGGTCGGCTCGGCAGCACTTTCCCCGCCGAGGGGGTCGAGTGGTGGATAAAGTTCATGGGACGCACCGCGGTCTCGACGCAAATCGGTTTTATGAAGACGATCGCCTGCGCCGACATCAGGGCCGACCTTCCAAAGATCCGGTGCCCGACCTTCGTGATCACAACCGACGGCAGCGGTCTCGCCTCGGTCGACGAGACCCGGGCTTGGCAGCAGCAGATCCCGAATTCCAGCCTGCAGGTCCTGCCCGGCAACTCCTACCACGTCGCGGCGAGCCACGCCGAGCGCTGTGCCGCCGCGACGCTCGACTTCATCGACCGAAACAGCGGCGCCTGAACCCTGAAAAAGATCAGCGGATCTTATGTTCGTTGACCCGCGTCGCCGTCGACGGATCGTTCCGATCATCGCGCCAGGTCGGATGATTGAAGTGGATGACAAAGTCACCGTTATAGGATGCGACTGCGTTATCAAAAGTCAGTCGCCCAATGCGCTGCCAATTTGCGAAAGTTCGCCGCTGTAAAAAATTTGGGCCTCGAGTTGATCCTTCGTTGGTCACCTCGATGTGAAACGTCAGTGTCCGTTTGGCGATCGAGTCCCCTCGGTCGAATATCTGCGCCATAATTTCGTCGCGAAAGTCCAATGCCTCGCCGTCGATCCTCGGCTGGGCGGGATCGACGAGCAGACGCATAAAGGCCGGCGCTCGAGTTGGTTCGCCGGCGGGCTTGCCGAGTTCGGCAATTTGATAGAGCTGTCGCTGCGTCGGCTGCTTGTCGGTCTTCTCAAATAGAATTGCTTCAATCAGCAGAACCGGCACGCCAAAGCCGCGACGCCAACTCGTCGTATTGGGAGCATTGCGAAGCTCAGCATCGTTGACGTAGTCCGTGCGGTCGCCACCGATGTCTTGCTGCGTGAAAAAATTAGCTGTGCTCAGCAACTCGCTATGGTTCGGGTCCGTCGTGGGAAAGAGTTTGCCGACACCAGCGACAGTGATCGTTCTCCGCCGCGGCGCGTCTCTGTGCAGCAGGTGGAATAGCGGCCGATTACCAGCGCCCGGCTGACCTTTCGGAAATACCCGGAATAAGGAGTTTGCTGCGAAATCTCCCACAAGCCCGTCAGACATACGCCGTTTGGATGGATTATTCGGCGAAAACCCTTGCGATCGGTGCCCCAGCGTAAATCCGCTCGCGAATCGACGGCTCTTGCGACGGCTTCCCGAAAAAAATATCGCGAACCGAACGGCAGGATACCTCGCAGCGCGCTAGGCAAGCTGACGCCATAAATGGGCAATGGTGGCTCGCCGGCATTTCCCCAAACCTTTTGGTAGGGGTTGGCGAAGATGGCGTTGCGCACTTCAGAGAAGCGCGATCCGCTATAAGCACGGTCTTCTTCGGTGACCTGCTCCGTTCCGAAAAAACCCGGCTCCATGGCGCCCCCCGACGGTCGGAGCGAGGAAAGTAGGATAGCGCAGGATATAATCAGTCGTCACCATGCGCGTCTGCACGAATGACGATGATCTGCGGATCCGCAGCTCAATGGAGTCGCGGCTGCACCTCCTCGCACAGCAATTGCAGCGAGCGCATGACCCGCTCGTGCGGAACGAGGCCGCCGCAGTTCAGTTCGGCGAGGATACCGCTGAGGCCGAGCTGCTCTCTAAGCTCCGCGAGACGATCGGCGACCATCTCCGGCGTGCCAAGGATGGCCCGGCCTTGCCGCGCTTCGTCATAAGTCATCGTCTGCAACCGGTGGGCCCCCTCGATCCGCCGCGCGGTGTCGAAAATGCCGGCGCGATTTGCCGATTCTTCGAGCCTCGCCCCCAGATAGCGGTAGAACTGCATCAGGCTCTCTTCGGGGTCGGAGAGCGCCTGCTCGACGGTGTCGCCGACGTAGACCGGGGCGCGCAGATACACTTCGCCCTGGCCGGGATGACCGGCGGCCTTCCAAGCACCGCGATAGATCTGCAAATTGGGTAGCACCTCTTCGATGGTGCCGCGCCGGGCGCCGACAAAAATCGCATAGCCTTGCCGTCCGGCGGAAATGAAGGTGTCTTCGCGGTTTGCCGCGATCCGGACCGGTGGATGCGGCGTGTGGTACGGTTTCGGCACAATGCAAACATTTTCGTATTTGTAGTATTTGCCGGTGAACGAGAAACGTTCCTCGGTCCACGCGCGCTTGACAACTTCGAGCACCTCGGCAAACCGCTCGGGGCTTTCGCCGTAAGGGATGCCGTACGCCTCGTAGGCGCGCGGGAAGCCGCTGCGACCGACCCCGAAGATCAGCCGGCCATGACTGATATGATCGACAGTGGCGGTGTCTTCCGCCAAGCGCAACGGCTGGCACAACGGGAGAACCTGGACACCGAGACCGATCTTGATGTTGTTGGTGCGGGCGGCAATCGCACTCGCAATCGTCAGCGGCACCGCGCAGACCGACCGCTCAGGCGCCATATGGATTTCGGCCAGCCAGATCGCGTCGAGACCCCAACGCTCGGCGGCATCGACCTGATCGAAAGCGGTGGTGAACGCCTCGGCCTCGCTCTGGCCTGGGCGCCGCTGAAACTCGTGGAACACACCGAATTCGAAACCCATCGAAGGTCCTCCTGCTACTTTGCCGCCAAGACTTGAATCTGCGGCTCGCCGGCGAAGGCCGGCATGATGTCGCGGGCAAATCGTCGGATCTGCTCGCGCGACCCGCCGAAATTGATGATGATGTATTCTACGCCGCCCTTCTGCAATTTTTCCAGCTTGCGCATGATCTCGTTGGGGGAGCCAAATAGTGCACTTTCGGCGCTCTCATGGCGCGCTTCCTTTTCGTCGTCCAGGATGTAGCGTGTTCTCGTCTCGCCGTCCGGCCGGCGCGCGAGAGCGTTGATCCGCATGTGGCCCTGGTAGCGCCGCTCGAACGCCGCTGCTTTGTCCGCATCGTCCTTGGCGATGTAAACAGCGCGCGCGAGGCCCACCTGCGTCGGGTTGAAGGGGCGGCCAAGCGCCTCGACCTCACGGCGAAATTGCGCGACTTGCTCGAGGCTCTCCTCGGCGAGCGCGTGCTGCCCCAGCAGCATATTGTAGCCGCGCCGGACAACCTCGTGCACCGAATTCGCACTGCCGGCCCCCATCCAGAACGGCGGATGCGGCTTCTGCGCGGTCGGTGGCTCGACGACGATGTTGTTGAACTGCCAATACCTGCCGCGATGAGAGAACGGCTCCTCCGAGACGAAGGCTTTGGTGATGACCTCGATCGCCTCCTCAAAGCGCGCGTCGGCTTCTTCCAAGGGTATGCAGAACCCGGCGAATTCATTGTGGCGATAACCCTTGCCAATGCCGAAATCGAGCCTGCCGCCGGACAAGAGATCGAGCGTCGCCGCCTGCTCGGCCAACAGCACCGGATTGTGCCACGGCAATACCAGCACCGCCGTACCAAGGCGCAGATGCTGCGTGCGGGCGCCGAGCCAGGTCAGCAGGTTGAGGCTCGCTGAAACCTGCCCAAAGCCAGTGAAATGATGCTCGACCAGAAAGGTGCTGTAATAGCCCAGCGACTCGGCTTCGACGTTGTTCTCGATGAACTCGCGGAAGCCCTGGCTGCTGTCGGTGTCGGGACCGCTGCGCCTAGCTTGCGCGCTGCCGAAAAGTCCAAATCGCATTGGTTCGATCTCCTGGGTCCGAATTCGGGTGCGGGGTTACGTCCAGAACTGGCGCGAGGCGAGGCGCGCTCCTTCCGCCAGGCTGGCGAGCTTCGCCCATACAATGCGCGGATCGACCGCAGCTTGGCCGACCCAGGTACCGTAGCCGCAGTCGCTCCCGGCGATGACGTTCTCGCGGCCGACGAGCCTGGCGTACCGGCCGACTCGCTGCGCGATCAGCTCAGGGTGCTCGATAAAGTTAGTCTTCGACTCGATCACACCGGGGATCAGGACCTTAGCATCCGGCAATTTTATATCCTCGAAAACCGTCCACTCATGCGCGTGGCGAGGGTTGGCGGCCTCGAAGGAGAGGCCGCACGGCTTAGCCAGAAACACGGTCTCGATGATGTCTCTGAGAGCCACGTCGCAATGGTGGGGGCCTTCGTAATTGCCCCAGCAGAGGTGCAAGCGCAGCCGGTCTGCCGGAATATTCTGCAGCGCGTGATTGAGTGCTTCGATGTGAAGGCGCGCCCTCTTGCGGAATTCCGCTAGGCTCAGCTGGGCGTATTGGATGTGCCGGCCCATCGCGAGGTCTGGGCAGTCGATCTGTAGTATTAAACCCGCCTCGGCGACGGTCTCGTACTCCTGCCGCATGGCCTCAGCGATCGCGTAGAGATAGGCGTCCTCGCTCGGATAATACCCGTTGTGGAAGAACAGCGAGACGACACCCGGCGAGGCGGCCGTGAGGAAGGCCTCTTCTGCGTTCACTCGGCCAATTGCGGCACTCAGATTGGCGACATCAATTTCGGCCGCAGCGGGGTCGCGCACGCTGATCGGACCATTGCACCCGGGTGTCCGGCGCCGCGAGCGGCCGGGATCGCCAAAGACCCGCCTGGCGAATTCTGGAAACCCGACAAGATCCTGGTAGACGAGCGGATGGCTCTCGCCGCCAAAGCCGTCCAGGCGGTCCTTGATGTAGGTGGCGTAGCTCGGTTTGCTCATTTCGCCGTCATTGACGATGTCGATGCCCGCCTCGACCTGTCTTTCGACAACCGCTGCCACCGCCGAGCGGATGCGCGTCTTGAGCGCCGACGCATCGACCGGCACACCCTCTTCCTTCGCAAACATCGCGCGCACGAGATCTTCCGGACGCGGCAGACTGCCGGTATGCGTCGTCAAAAAGCGCTCGGTGCTGCGTTTCATAACCGGGCTCCGCCTCAATGCAGGCGGGGCATGACCTTCTCGCACAACAGCTGCAGCGAGCGCGTCATCGGTTCGGGCGGGATCAGAGCCCCGAAATTCAGCTCGGCGAGGATCCCGTTCAAACCGAGCTCTTCGTGCAGCTGCTGCAGGCGGTCGGCGACACTTTCCGGCCCGCCGATAATCACCTTGTCGCGCCTCACCTCCTCGTAGGAGATGGTTTTTACCGCTTGCGCCTCCGCCGCGCGACGCCGATTGGGCGAATTTTCGAGGCGGGTGCTCAAGGTCCGATAGCCGGACATGATGCTCGTCTCGGCTTCATCGAGGGCCTGCCGATCGGTAGCCGCGATGTGCAGGGTCAGCCGCAGATAGACTTCGCCCTCGCCCGGGTGGCCGGCTGCCTTATAGGCGTCGCGATACGCTTTGAGGTCCGGCGCAAGGCCTGACAGCGAACCGCTACGCACCGCGACGAAGATCGGATAACCGGCCTCTCCGAGCGATGGAAAAGTCTCTTCGCTGGCGGCGGCGACGCGGATCGGCGGGCACGGCTTCTGATATGGCTGCGGAACGGCTGAGGCGTTGTTGAAACTGTAATATTTGCCTTCGTAAGAGAAAGTCGGCTGCGTCCAGGCGCGCTTGACGATCTCGAGCGTCTCGAGAAAGCGCTCTCGGCTCTCCGAATAGGGCACGCCATAGGCAACATAGGATCGCGGATTGCCGCTACGCCCGACCCCGAAGAGCAGCCTTCCCTCGCTGATCTGATCGATGGTGGCAGTCTCCTCGGCGAGCCGCAGTGGATGGCACAGCGGCAGGACCTGAACGCCGGTGCCGATCTTGATGCGACGGGTGCGGGCGGCAATCGCGCTGGCGACGGTCAGCGGCGCAGTCAGCACGGAACGGCGCGCCTGCTGGTGGATTTCTGCGAGCCAGATCGCATCGAGCCCCCAGCGGTCCGCCGCTTCGACCTGAGCCAGCGCCTCCGCGAACGCCGCCGCCGGCGTCTGATCCGGCCGGCAATGGAATTCATGGTAGACGCCGACCTCCATCGCCCGCTCCTCTTTCGCAGCTGTGCCCTAAGCGACGGTAATTTCGATCTCTTCATCAAGCAAATGCCGATTTCCGATCACCGCAATGCCGTGCCGGCATGGCCGTTATCGGCGCCGAGCCCTAGTCCGGGAACTGAAAGGTCAATGTAGCCTGCAGCAGCCATGTGTCGTTGGCGGCCTTGAGTCGGAAGACGTTGTAGTATGCGTCTAGATCCAGCTTTATCGGTTGTTCGCCAAGCTGAAATGCCTTGCCGAAGCCTCCGCCGACTGGGACGATCCATTTTCCGCCTTTTGTGATCCAGTTCCCGGTGATGTTTGGCGACGAGCCAACCGACCATCCCTCTGCAAAATGGTAAGTGACGATCGGGTTCAGCAGAAACTGGTTGGTCCGATCGCTGCTGCCGGGTGGGCCGCCAAACGACCAGATGTTGTTAACCACTGCCCCGAACACCAACGGGCTTTCATTCTCCTTCAAGAATGCAACCGACGGACCGGAGCCCCATTTGTTGACGCCGAGCGCCGAGTTCGTCGCCGTCGGATAGTAGAGCACCGGCCCGGCACCCCAGTAAAAACCTTCGCCATATCGCGGCGACAGAAAGAATGTGGTGTATCCGTTGGAGAGCCCGCCGGCCCAAGAATTGCCCAGCCTTTTCGGCGGCTGCACTACCGCCGGCAATTTGGTCCGGGTGACCAATATCCACTCTTCATCCAATACGAACGGTACCACCGCCTGATTGATCGAAAATATGTCCTTGGTCGCCTTGTAGGGCCCATCGAGAAAATCGGCCTCGTAGCGCAATGGCAATGTGATCCGGCGGGTCACCGGGTTTTCGATCTGTTTGGAGATTTCGGTGTCGCTCTCGGGCGTCTCCGACTGCGATAGCGCTGGGCTGCTCCAGAGTATCGTCAGTGCAACAATAGCCCCTACACGCTTCTTCATTCGAGCGACGGGGGCGCTCGCGGTTCCCGCGCGAGCCGCCGCACAATCTCGACCAGCTGGCGGTGAGCGGTACTGGAGGGGTCGCGCAGCTCATCTAAAGAGTGTGCATCGGCCAGATGGCTCAGGCGGAGGAGCTTGCGGATGCGCTGCCGCCGGTTCAGCTGCGGCTCTGATGGTCGATGCGTCAGAAAAATGCGTCGCAGCTCGCCCTGGCCGAAGAGTCGATTGAGCTCGGATGCCGTCACGTAAATCAAAAACAGAACGAATATCCAAATCTGGATCGCGGCAAAGCGATGCCAACTGAAGATCGAAGCCAAGTGCGGCAGGAATTCGCCCAAGGAATGGCCGTGCATGAGAAACTCGACGAGGGCCTCGAGCAGGCGAGCGATGAACACAAAGACCCAGTACACGAGCGTTTTGTACAGGATCGGCTCGAGCAACGGCGCGCGATCGTAGCGGCCAAGGAAAGGCATCGCGTCGGCGACCAGCACCGCCTTGCCGACAACGAGCCCCGCAGCGGTGGCGAGCATGAAGTTGCCGACGGCAATAGCGTAATCGGCGAGGATCAAATTGGTCGTCAGTACGATCAGGTTGAAGCCGACCAGGAAGAAGATCACCGGCGGCAAGATTTCGCGCAACTCATGCAGAAACCATGCACCCAGCCGGCGAACACGCGAGGCCGGGGCCGGCTCAGCGGCGGTTACTGATCTCCGCTCATCGCCGGAGGATACGCCAGCACGACCGGAAGCCATGTCATCGCTCATGGGCTTCTTCTACCTTGCAGCGCGAGCTTGTCGCGTCGAATACGATTTGATCGTACTCCCAAAGCTGCTCGATAAACCGGCGGGCCTGCTCATCTCCAATTGCTGCCGCGGCGGCCTGCAGGATCTCATCTATGGAGCGCTTCCCGTCGATTGCAGAGAAGATTCGCTCCTGTGCGGCATCGATCGGGAAGGCGAGATCGGGGTAGGTGTGAGCCCGATTGATCAGGACAGCGACTGACCCGGGGGGTACCCGGTCCCGGATGCACAGAGTCCACGGCAAACGAAGTGGAACGTAGCCGTGCCAGTCATCACCCCTGAATGTGATCGGCTGGCTCTCGCCCCGGCGATCGTCGTGATAGGCGATAAAGCTGTGCTTGGTCACAGTCCCGCGCAGCAATTCGGCCGCGGCATGCTGCAATGGCGGCGCTAGCGAGAGCAGACGCGCGGCGTGCGGCATCTTTGCGATCGCCCCGCATTGCGGCAAATAAGGAGCCTGCTCGAACCAGCGCCCGAATGACAGACCACACCGTTCCAGCCAGACATAGAGCTGCGGCACGGTGAAGGCGCGGTCTTGAGGGTGGAGCAGCGCGTCCGCGAGCGCGTCCGGACGTCTGAAATCTGGCGCCCGCCTGACCACGCCGGCGATCGGATGGTCCGCAGACAGTGCGCCAATCGTCGCGCCGAGGTCTCGCAACTCCGCCTGCGAAGCTCCGACCCCGAGCAGGCGGCAATATTCCTGCATCATGTAGATACCGGCACGGCCATATGCTGCGTAGACCATCAGCTGCATCGCGCCGTTGGGACCAAGGACATTGCGGAGCGACTGAAGACCGGTATCCGGGTCGGGCAGATGGTGCAGCACCCCGGTACAGACGATCTGGTCAAATGTCTTGCCGAGCTCTCCGACCTCTTCGATCGCCAGCCGATGGAGATCGAGGTTTTGCAAGCCATATCTTTGCTGAAGCGCGCGCGTATGGCGCAGGCTGGTTTCGCTGATGTCGATTGCCGTGACCCGAGCGTCAGGCTCGCGCAGCGCATAGGTGGCGGCCTGCGAGGTTCCGCAGCCGGCGATCAGGATCTCGCGATCTGGTCGGAGCTTCTCCGTCGGCCACAGCAGCAGGGACAATGCCCGCCGCCGGTCTGGGTTCCGATAGAGCTCGCGGTGTCGATCGAGGTCGCGCAGTGGCGCCGGATATGGGTGGCTCTCGTAAAAGTCTCGTACCGCGGAGTCTCCCGCTAGCATCTGAGCTCCCCTTGACTTTGAGGATCAGCCCTTGAGCGGCGCGGTGTCTCTGTTCCGAGCTCGGCCAGGTCTCGCTCGAGGAAAAAGTTCAGGAAGGTTCGTATCACCGCGATGGCGCCGAGTTGCCCGACTTCCTGCCAGCTCGGCGCAATCGACGTTCCGATGATGTCGGCCGCCAGCTGGAACGTCAGGCCGGCCACGAGCCAGCGTCCATAGCGCACCAAGATCTCGCGGAACCGCCGATGTGCCGGGGCGGGAAAGGCCGCCCACAGCCCAATAAAAAAGGCCTCGGCGGTGCCGATGGCGACAATGATCAACGCCATCGCATCGATGATGACGACAATGTCTTGGGTAACGAGATGCAGCCATTCTTCCATCGGCCGCTCCTCTGAGCGCGCTGCGGGCGGCCGCCGGAGAACCCGGCCGGCGCCCGCCTATAAGGTTCGGTTGGGTTAGCTGTGGGCGCCCTCCTGCAGCTTGCGCAGCACCTCGTCGAGGTTGAAGCTCGCGGCCTTCTGGCGCTGCGGATATTCAGCAAATGTCTGCAGGAATTCGCCGACATAGGCCTGCGCGGGCACCAACAGATAGACGTGATCGATTAGCCAGTCGTAGTAGGTGTTCGAGGTGATATCGGCGCGTTCGAAAGGGTCGGTGCGGAGATTGAAAATCTTCGGCACGCGCAGACTGGTGAACGGCTCGGCCCAGATCCGCAATGTCCCTGGTATCCGCTGCTCCTCGAACACAATCTTCCAATTGTCGTAGCGCAGTGCCACGAGCTGCTGATCGTCGTTGCAGTATATGAACGAGGTCCGCGGGCTCTTCTGCGCTTCACCGGTCAGGTACGGCACCAAGTTAAATCCGTCGAGGTGGACCTTATAGGTCGTGCCGCCGATCTTGTAGCCCTTCAACAGCTTGTCCTTGACGTCCGCGTCGCCGGCTATTGCTGCGAATGTCGGCAGCCAGTCGTGATGGGCCACCATCTCGTTCGACACCGTTCCCGACTTGATCTTGCCGGGCCAGCGGACCGCACACGGCACCCGATAGGCGCCCTCCCAGTTCGTGTTCTTCTCGTTGCGGAATGGCGTCATCGCCCCGTCGGGCCAGGTATTCATGTGCGGACCGTTATCGGTGCCGTACATGACAAAGGTGTTGTCCGTGATGCCGGCGTCATCCAGTGCCTTTAGAACCGTGCCGACGTTCTTGTCGTGATCAATCATCACGTCGTGGTATTCGCTCTGCCAGCGGCCCGCCTGGCCCCGGCTCTCCGGCTTCACATGGGTGCGCAGATGCATATGCGTGAAGTTCACCCAGAGGAAGAAGGGTGTGCCAGCCTGGGCTTGCCGCTTGATGTAGTCGACGGCGCGGTCGGCAACATCGTCGTCGATCGTTTCCATGCGTTTCTTGGTCAGCGGGCCGGTGTCGCGGATGGTTTGTCTGCCAACCCTGCCAAAGCGCGGGTCGACCGTCGGGTCGTCCCTGTCGGCGGCCTTGCAGTCCATCACGCCGCGCGGACCAAACCTCTCGTGAAAATGCGGAAAATCCCGCGGGTTCGGGTAATCCGGCAATTCGGGCTCTTCCTCCGCGTTCAGGTGGTAGAGATTGCCGTAGAACTCGTCGAAACCGTGCACCGTGGGCAGATATTCGTTGCGGTCGCCGAGGTGGTTTTTGCCGAACTGCGCGGTGGCATAGCCCAGCGGCTTGAGCAGTTCGGCGATGGTTGGGTCGAGCTTACTCAGACCGACGGTGGCGGCAGGCAGCCCGACTTTGGTAAGGCCGGTGCGCAATCCATGTTGACCCGTGATGAACGACGCGCGGCCCGCCGTGCAGCTCTGCTCGGCGTAGTAATCGGTGAAGCGCATGCCTTCATTGGCGATACGGTCGATGTTGGGTGTTTGGTAGCCCATCATACCGTGGGTATAGCAACTCAAATTGGCCACGCCGATATCATCGCCCCAGATCACGACGATGTTCGGCTTGGCGGTTGCTCTTGATCTAGCCATCTCGATCTCCTTTCGTTGGTCGGGTGGTTTCGAAAGTGCTTATGGACCGCGTCATTGCGAGGACCCCGGACGGCCGCCTGCAAGGCGAGCGTTCCGGGGGGCGTGGCAATCTCATCGCCGCGACTGCAGGTTGCCAACGAGATTGCTTCGCTA
>Ga0306921_10007364_pt1 | contig 11556 bp, 9 predicted proteins | sample sta12Cox44000080_FD_203760 | JGI IMG/M metagenome (GOLD analysis project Ga0306921, IMG submission 203760) | Lab enrichment of tropical soil microbial communities from Luquillo Experimental Forest, Puerto Rico - statoxic.12C.oxic.44.000.080 (v2)... | ecosystem: Environmental > Terrestrial > Soil... | reverse complement strand
CGTGAAGGTCAGGCCCTGCACCGTGATCGAGAACGCGACCACAGCATAGGTCACCGCGAGAATCAGCGCGCGCTCCGGCCCCTGGGGGATCGAGAGCGCAAGCGCCAGCGAGAGGGCACCATGCAACCCGCCCCAGCAGAGGATCTCGGTAGCGCCGCGCTCGGATTCCCTGATGCGGAAATAGAGACCCCAAGGCACCACGACCGCGAGCCGCGCCAGGAGCACCAGCGGAATGGCGGCGAGCAGCAAGGGGACCTGGTCGGTCACGAAGGGGACCGCGATCATCTCGACGCCCAAAAGCAGAAACAAGAGCGCGTTGAGGATCTGGTCGACGAGCGTCCAGAAGCTGCGCAGATAGTTTTCCGTGACGCCGCTCATCGCTTCCTTGGCGCGCTCGCCGCCGAACAGCATGCCGGCGCCTACGGACGCGATGGCGCCGCTTAAGCCCAGAGCCTGCGCGCCGGCATAGACTCCCATGGCAAGCGCGATGGAGAGGCTTACCTCGGTGGCAAAGTCGTCGATCGTCCCCATTATTCGGATGACAACCGCGCTCGCAGCGAGACCAAGCGCAAGCCCGCCAAGCGCCTGCACCAGCACCCCGGAGACCGCAGCCGTGGGCCTGAGCGCATCCGACCCCGTCGCGACCGCGAGGAGCGCCGTGAAAGCGACAATGCCGGCGCCGTCGTTGAACAACGCCTCGCCTTCGAGCACGACCTGCAGGGTCTTGGACAACCGCACATGATGAACGGTCGCGAGCACAGCGACGGGATCGGTCGGGCTGATCAGCGCGCCGAAGACGAGAGCCCACGACAGGGGCAACGGCAAGCCGACGCGCGCGGCGACCGCCCACAGCCCGAAGCCGACGATCAGGATCGAGCCCGCGACGCCCAAAGTCGCGAGCGCTCCAACCGAAAACCATCGGCGCCGCATCTCCTTCAAGTCCACTTGCATGGCACCCGCGAAGAGCAGGAAGGCAAGCATGTAACCGGTGACCGTCGAGGTGAAATCGATGCCGTTGATGATCCCGGTGATCTGGCTGAGCGGCGCGAAGGATGGGAACGCGACTTCGGCGGCGAAGAGCAGCATCGCACCGGCAAGACCGGCGATCAGCATTGCAACCCCGGGTAGAATCTTCAGGACTTTGACATTCAGCCAGCCGGCGAGCGCCACGAGGGCCATCAGGACGGCGACAAGCTCGAAGGAAGTCATGGACGGCCGGATGTGGGATGCATCCACCGCATCATTAAGGGAGTGCGAGGACACGGCAAGAGTTTCGGGCACTCCCGGAACTCCAACGCAATGCTATAGTGAAATGGGCTGCGCCGGGACGCGGCTGAGCGGGAGAGAACCATCCGATGCGATTCATTTCGCTCTGCGCGACTGCCCTTCTTTCCTTGGCCGCGGCGCTTTGGCCCGCGGCCGCGGAGGAGAACAGCGAAGAATTCACGGTCCGCCATTTCCCGACCTATTGGCTTCAGGACCGCACCAAGCAAGACGATTTCCTCCCGCCGCCCTCAGGACCCGGGCCCGTCATGTCGCCCCCCGATCATCCCTATGTCCCCAACGGCGAGGGCAAACAGCAGACCAACCGGCTGGCCGATCTCACCAATCCCATCCTGAAGCCGTGGGTGGTCGAGCAGATGCAGAAAACCAACGACGCGGTGAACGAAGGCAGGGTTCCCTTCATCGCGAGGGAGCGCTGCTGGTCGACCGGCGTTCCCGGCTGGCTTGTCTTCGCCCACGCCGCGGGCATGTGGGTGGTGCAGACGGAGAAGGAGATTCTCCTCATCCAGGAACTCGACCAACAGGCGCGGCACATCTACATGAACGTGCCGCATTCGAAGAATCCGAAGCCCTCCTGGTACGGAGAATCGGTCGGCCATTTCGAAGGCGACGAGCTCGTGGTCGATACCATCGGGATGAACGCCAAGAGCTTCGTCGACAATTACCGCACGCCGCACACGGATCAAATCCATGTCGTGGAGCGGTTCAAGATCGTCGAGGACGGCAAGGCGCTTCAGGTCACGGCGAGGGTCGAGGATCCCGGCGCGTACAATATGGCGTGGTCGGCGGTGCAGCGCTGGAAACGAGGACCCGAGCGAAACATTCTCGAGCAGATCTGCGCGGAAAACAGCGACGCGTTCTTCGATTATGACGTGGTGCCGATCCCGCGCGCGGAGAAGCCGGATTTCTGACCCGGTCGAAGCCCGAAATCCGAAATCCATTGAATCAAGCCGCCTTAGCGCCCGCCGGCATTCGCGTCCGGAGAGAATGTCGAGCCCCAAAGTCGGCTGTTGTTAACTTTTGTATGCGAACTCTCATCTCCCGAAAAATCCGTTGTCGCACCAGGCCATGGCTGCACCGCAGTCCAAACTCAATGTCCTTGTGGCTCTTGCCAACGAGCCCTCCGGCGAGAAACGGCGGGATCTCTTGCGCCAGATCACCGATTCGTTCATCGCCGATCCCAGTCTGCGTAGCCGTGAGAATTGCGCCGAGTTCGACCGCATCCTTTCCGCCATCACCGTCGATCTCGAGTTGAACGTTCGCGCGGAGCTCGCGCGCAGGCTCGCCGCCGGCGCGTCCGAGTTCGGGCGCACCGCGCGCATTCTCGCCTTCGACGAAATCGAGGTGGCGCGGCCGGTGCTGGAGAGTTCGCGCGCGCTCAGCGAGCACGACCTTCTCGAAGTCATCGAAGGGAAATCGCAGGATCACATGCTCGCGGTGACCAAACGCGACGACATCACCGCAAGGATCTCGGATGCGTTGGTCGATCGCGGCGAAGACCGCGTGGTTGTCTCGCTCTTGAGTAACGAGACCGCCGAGATCGGCGTCAAAACCTACGAGAAGGTCGCGGACCGCGCCGAAAGCAGCCAGCTCCTGCAAGCGCCCCTGGTCCGGCGCAAGGGCGTGCCGCTCGATCTCTTGAGCGAACTTTATCTCAAGGCCAAAGGCGATCTCAGGCAAGAGATCATTGCGCGCTGCCAGGGCGTCTCCGACGCGGATCTCGAAACCGCCTTCGAGCGCGGCCGCAGGCGTATCCTCAAGGATTACGGCGCGCTACCGCAGGATTATGAAACTTGCCGCGCGCGCATCGAGATGATGAACCGGCGGGGCGAGCTGAAATCGCCGCTCCTCGCGCGTTACCTCCGCGAGGGCAAGCGCACGGAATTCATCTTCAGTTTTGCAACGCTCACGGGCACCGACTACCTGCTCGTCAACCGCCTGATCGAGCGAAAGGACGTCGACGCGCTCGCGATCCTCTCTCGGGCCGCGCTGTTCGATCGCGCGCTTTTCGTCACCATCGCTCTGATGATCGCAGGCCAGGACCACCGCATGTCGCATGCGGAGGAATTCGGCCAGCTCTATCAGAACGTGACGCCCGAAGCGGCTCAGAAGGTCGTTCGCTTTTGGCAGGTTCGGAACAAGATCGCCGACGGCGGCGGCACGCTCCGGGCCTAAGCGAAATTCTACTCGAGCGTCCGGAAACCGGCCGGCCCTTTCCGCGCATCGTTGGGACGGACCGAATCGCCCCGGCTTTGCTCGATCGCACACGCGTGCTGCTCGAGCTCGCCGGCGCAGTCCTCGACAATGGCCGCCACGCGGGCATCGAACATCATGTCAGCGAGGCGCCGGTAATGCCGTGCGCGCGCCTTCAAGTCGATGGCGATCGAAGCCCGCAAGGGTGGGATTGCATCGGAGGGCGAGACGGCGACGGTCGCGTCCGTATAAGCCGTTAAGCTGTTGAACTCTCTACCCATTGGCACTCCCTGCGGAAGCGCCCCTCTCGACGGAAAGCTTTGTCTTTGGCGGGTTAACGACCGGTTAAGATGCGAAATCCTCCGCGCGTTGTCCCAAAGATGTTTCAGCGCCGCGCGTGAAACTTCGATCGGCTGCTCGCATCCTACAGCTAGAGCTCTGCGGCAGGGCGCCGGCTCACGCTTCAAATCCAATCGGCTCGGCCAAAGACGAGGAACGTTTCATGCAGGCATGAGTTCTCCGCTTGGGCGCTGCCGTGGAGCGAGATGTTTCGTTCGCGGACAGCCCGGGGCGAGGGGAATTTGTAGGGCGATTCGAGCAAGGGAGCGTGCGCGGGTCTGCAGGCACATCCTGCTGCGCCACGGGAAAACATTCATGACCACCACGAATCTCACCGACGGCGGCTACGTCGTCACGACCCAGCCTGCGGGCACAAACGATCTCCATGTGCAGAAATATTCTTCCGCGGGCGCGCCTGTCGGTTCCGAATTCGTCTATCACGCGCAGCTCGGGTTTGGCGCCGGGCCAAATGTCGTTGCACTTTCCAATGGCGGTTATGTCGTCGACATCGCCGAAGCAACCGGTGCCCATTTCGGCGGACCGGAAAACGATATTTTCGTTTTCAACGGCGCCGGCGAGGAAATCGCGACCACGAACATTCCCGGGATGGACTCGACCAGCCTTATCGCTTCTCCAAAGGGCGGATTTCTCTTTGCGGGAGGAGCCAGCAACAATCTCTTCCCGCTAAACCCTGGCCAGTACGATGGCGGCCTCTTCCTCTACGACAATTCCGGGAAGCTTGTCGGCGGCGGAATGATCGCGTCGGACGCAGGCCCGACGGTCACGCTTCTCGCAAACGGAAACTTCCAAGTCTCGTGGCAGGATTTGGGCCAAGGTGGCGCCGCGCGCAGCTTCATCATCGATCCCGCCAATCCGCCGGACTTGACGCAGTTGCCTGCACCGACGCTGACGGCCTTCGACGATGTTCCGCCGGTGACCGGCGTCATCAGCGGGACAACCGACGACAACACACCCACGGTGTGCGTGCCGGTCAGCGGCATGGGCGCGATCGAAGTCAGCAACTATCCGTTCGCCAACTTCTCCTCCGGCACCACTTGGTATGCCGTCACGGCACAGGACGTTGTCCAAGGCTATAAGGACGTAACGCTCTCTTTGCCCGCCGGCCAATACACCTATAGCGCCGACATCCGTGTCGAAGGCGTGAATGGTGTTATCGGCAATCCGACCAGATTGTCGCTCAGCATCGACACGACGACGCAGCCTCAGCCGGGCGGAACGTTCACCGCGAACGACACGCCCGGCCAAGTCCTCACCGGCGGCTCGGGAAACGACACCTTCTATGCCGGACACAGCGCGGTCGTCATGACGGGCGCCGGCGGCGCGGACACATTCGTCTTCCAGTATCTGCCCTGGAGCCCGGGCCACATCACCGATTTCACGGTCGGCTCGGACAAGCTCGACTTGAGCGCGCTGCTCGCGGCCAGCAACTACACCGGTCCCAACCCCGTAGCCGACGGCTATCTGAGTTTTCAGCCCGACGGCCAGGGCGGCACCCAGGTCTATTATGATCCCGACGGCCCGGGTTCCGCGTATCCGTGGGCTTTTTTCCTCACCACGCTCGATCATGTCGCTCCAACCGGCCTTACCGCCGCGAACGTGCTGTGCAGTGCCGGCGGTGGCGGTGGTACTGGCGGCGGAGGCACTGGTGGAGGCGGAGGCACCACGGCCGGTCAGACGCTGACTGCAAACGACACGCCGGGGCAAGTGCTCACCGGCGGGCCCGGCGATGACATCTTCGATGCCGGACACAGCTCGGTCGTGATGACGGGCGGCGGCGGCGCGGACACCTTCGTTTTCAAATACCTGCCTTGGAGCCCAGGCCACATCACGGATTTCACGGTCGGAACCGATAAGCTGGATCTTTCCGCGCTGATTGCCGGGAGCGGCTATACCGGTTCTGATCTGGTTGCGGACGGATATCTCTCGTTTCAGCCCGACGGACACGGCGGGACCAATGTCTATTACGATCCCGATGGTCCGGGGACCGCGAATCCGTGGCCGTTTTTCCTCACCACCCTGGACAGCGTCTCGCCAGCGGGCCTCACCGCGGCGAACGTGCTTGGCACGGCTCCCGCCGGCAACGGTGGCGGCGGGGGCGGTACTGGTGGAGGCGGAGGCACCACGACCGGTCAGACGCTGACTGCGAACGACACGCCGGGGCAAGTTCTCACGGGAGGGCCCGGCAACGACACGTTCATCGCCGGGCACAGCTCGGTGGTCATGACGGGTGGCGGCGGCGCGGACACCTTCATCTTTCCATATCTCCCGTGGACACCGGGCCACATCACGGACTTCACTCCGGGTACGGATGTTCTTGACCTGCGGCCCTTGTTCGCAGCAAGCGGGTATACGGGGAACGACCCGGTCGCCGACGGCTATCTGCAATTCGTCTCCGATGGGCAGGGCGGGACAAAGGTTTATTTTGACCCCGACGGACCTGGGACGGCGAACCCATGGCCGTACTTCATCACCACGCTCGACCACGTCGCACCGGTGGGGATCCACGCAGGCGATGTGCTGATCCACTGAACAGGCCTACGGAGAGCTTGAGGCAACGGCTCATCCTTTGCCAATCGCCGCCTCGTCCCTCATGATGCGTGAACGCCGGCCTGAATCCGGCGTGCGGCGGGATCCCAATGTCCTCAGGAAGTTCCGAATACGAAGACGCGAAGCGCGCCTGGTCTGCGGCAAATGTTTCGCCGCTTTGGGAGAGCGCTGTCGCGTTCAAAGAGCGCGCCGCGGCACCGAAGGCGCTCTTCTGGCGCTGGAGCGAGATGCGGCCCTTGATCGACCGCGCGATCGCGCTGGTATCGCCCAAGGACGTCGAGCGCCGCGTGCTCCTCTTGAGCGATCCGGAACTGAGCGCCGGGAGACGCGCAACGACGACGCGGGGCCTGAACGCCGGCCTGCAGATTCTGTTGCCGGGTGAATCCGCGCGTCCGCATCGCCATTCCATGGACGCAATCCGCTTCGTGCTCGATGGCGAGGGCGCGGCGACGGCCGTCGACGGCAAGATCTGCCCGATGAGAGAGAACGATCTCATCCTCACGCCGGGCTGGAGCTGGCACGAGCATGTGCATCGCGGCGACAAACCGGTGATCTGGCTCGACGGACTCAACAGCCCGCTGCATCGCTATCTCGGCACAGCGGAGTTCGAGCCGGGTCCGCCGAAAGAGCTTGCGCCGCCCCTGCCCGACGCTGCATTCGGCACGCCGGCCATCCTGCCCGATGTCGGCGAGCGCGCGGGCTACTCGCCGGTGTTCCGCTATCCGTATGAGGCGGCTGCGGCAGTGGCAGCTGCTGCGCCCAAGGGAACAGACGGCGCGCGGCGTGCGCGCTACGTCAACCCGGCGACGGGCGGGCCGGCGATGGCGCTCATGGATCACCAACTGATGCAGCTCGATGCAGGCGTGACGACGATTCCCTTCCGCAGCACCGCGAATGCAATCTGCGCCGTTGCCGAGGGCGAAGGCGAATCCTCGGTCGGCGACGAGACGTTCGCCTGGGGCCCGAAAGATATCTTCACGGTGCCAACCGGGAACTGGGTCGTGCATCGGGCAGACGCGAAAAGCGCGCGGCTGTTCTTGTTCTCGGACCGCGAAGCGTTCGCGCGACTCGGCCTGTTGAAGGAAGAGTACGGGAACGCGGCGTAGGCGCTAAACTGCGGTGATTCGCGGTGCGGGGGCAAAGCAGCGATGAGTTCCGCTTCCAACGGTGAAGTCGGCAGCGATCATCAGATCACGGATACCGGCGACAGCATCGAGAGCGACGCCCAGGAGCTCGTTAAGCTGCACGGCGAGGAGGCGGACATCGTAGCCGCGCACCTGGCCGATCGTCTGTTCACCCAGGGCGATGACGCCGGAGGCGCACGCTGGCTGGAAGTGTTCCGGCGCATCGCCGCGGCACATCGAGGCCGCATTCGGAAGACCGGAGGCGGTTAGTGCCCTTCAATTCGCCTGCGCGGTCGCTGGCCCGTTCATCATGCGCAAGCCCTGGTCGAGCTTGTCGGCATAGGCGCTCAGCGCCTGCGCGGTGATCAGAGAATAGCGGTCCACGTCCGCCCAGCGTTCCTCTTCCACCGCTTCGCGCACGCCGGGAAGCGTCTTGGCGTCATAGCCGGTGTAGCGCCCGGGCGCGTAGATGAGGTTCTTGTACCAGGGGCGATCAGGAAGCCCGACATCGGATGCAAGCGTCTCTTCGGTTTCGCGGGCAAGATCGAAGAGCTGACCGCGCGTTTTCTCGGATGCCGCCTTGCCCTTGGAGCTGAGCGCCGCGTCGTATGCCCTGGCGCTCGTCTTCAGGCGATCGACTGCGTTTTCGAGCGGCGCGAAATTGAAATGCGGCACGGTCTTCAAGGCCGTGGGCGTCCCGCTCGTCTTCGTCGGATCGTCCGCGAGGCGGAACGCCCCCGAGGCCAGCATCTTCGCTTGCGAGACGGCTTGCTCGCGCTTGGTGTCGGCGAGCTTCTTCACCTCATCGACATAATTGCCGACCGTCTCGGCGAAATCGGCATAGCGCATCGGCGGGACGTCCGCGTCCGCAGTGCGGAGCACGATACGGCCGACGGTCTTCGCGAGCACCGCGGCATAAGCGAAGCCCGGATCGCCGAAGCGGCTGTAGTACTCGTAGGTGTCGTAGGCGGAGTGATAGACGCCGCCTACCTGCCCTTCGCCGCCAAAACCCACATTGAGGGCGGCCAGACCGAGATGCTGGAGGAAGGGGGAATAGTCCGAGCCGGAACCGAGCGCCTCGATTGGAAGGTCACGATTGGGATCGAGCGCGATCTTCGCGCGGTCGCGCTGCTCCTCGTTGGCGCCGGGCGCCGAGCCGACGACCTGCAGCTGCGCGCGCTTGCGCGCCCCGACGGTCACGCCCGTCTCGGGGTCCATCACGTCGGCGGCAACCAGATTCACCAGATGCTGCAGCGAGTGGCTGCCCTCGACATTCATGAATCCGCGGCCATTGCCGTCGGAATTGACGTAGAGGATTCCCTTCGCCTTCAGCTCGGTCTCATGGGTCTCGGCCCACTCGGTCGAGCCCAAGAGCATCGGCTCCTCGGCGTCCCAGCTCAGATAAACGAGTGTGCGCTTCGGCCGCCAGCCCGCCTTGGCGAGCGCGCCGATGGCTTTGGCCTCCGCCATCATCGCGATGTGTCCGCTCATCGGGTCGGCGGCGCCGAACACCCAGCCGTCGTGATGATTGCCGCGCATGACCCACTCATCGGGATAGTCGCTTCCCTTGAGCGTCGCGACGACATCATAGATCGGCTTGAGGCCCCAATCGGATTTGACGACGAGATGCGCCTTCACCATTCCGCCGCCACCGACGTGATAGGTGATGGGAAGCGAGCCGCGCCAAGCCGCGGGCACGACACGACCGTCCAGCGCGGCGAGAAAGTGCTCCGCGTCGCCATACGAGATGGGGAGCGTGGGGATTTTCAGAAGCGCCGGAGCTTCGGCACGTGGAAGCCTCTTCGCATTCGCGGTCGCGCCGACACCCGGGGTCAAGGGATCGCCCGGATAGAGCGTCATGTCGGCGACCGAGCCACGTTGGAAGCCGTTCGCGGGACGCGCCGGACCTTTCGGATATGCGTCTTCGGCCGAATAGCCGTCGTCACGGGGATCGGAATAAATGATGCAGCCGACCGCGCCGTGCTCCTGTGCGAGCCGCGGTTTCAATCCACGCCAGCCCTGGCCATAGCGCGCGATGACGATCTTGCCCTGCACGGAGACGCCCAGGCGCTCAAGCGCCTTGTAGTCGTCCTGCATGCCGTAATTCACGTAGACGAGCGGCGCGGTCACGTCGCCGTCGCCCTGATAGGCGACATAGGCGGGGAGTTCGTCTTTGATTTTCTGGGAGCTCGCGTCGCCCGGAATGGGCGCTTCGGTCAGCGTCGCCTTGAACGGGGCCGCACCGCCGACAAGCTCGAGGGATACCGAGAGTGGCGTGGGATAGAGCACCTGGAAGGTTTCGATATGCGCGTCCCAGCCCCAGGACTTGAATTGCGCGAGCACCGTGTCGGCGTTCGCCTTGTCGTGCTTGGAGCCGACATGATTCGGCTCGGACGCCATGGTCTTCATCCAGCCATCCATCTCGGAGGAACTGATGGACTGATCGAAGCGACGCTCGAGATCGACGCTCGGCGGCGTCTGGGCAGAGATGGGATTGATGCCGAGGACGGCGAAGAGAACAGAACCGGTCGTGGCCAAGCGGCGCATGGTGCACCCTCAAAGCGGAATCCGAACGGTATCTTAGTCCTGCGAGCGATATCTTGTCCAAAACGCCGAGGCGGCGTTAGGCTGCTTTTTTCACTTCCGTGAACGACCAGACGAGCGCCACCACCCAGCCGATGAATGTCCATCCGAGGAAGATGTTCAGAGCGAGAATGGCGGCGCGGTTCTGATGCCCGCGAGAGAACGCGACGAATGACGGCACGAAATAGAGCAGGGCCGCAATGATGAAGATGGCTGCCATCGATGCCCCTCTGAGGCGCGATTCGAACCGCTCCAGTCGCTACAGCCTAGCAGAAAACGCGATGCTCGCGCCGTGGGCATGGGGGATGACGGGTTTTCATTTGTGTTATGGTTTTTGCGTCGAATTCGCCGCATTCAGGGAGAAGGAATGTCGAGCTTCAACACCATTACGGTCGCGTTTGCCGCACTATGGATTCCGGCGATCTCCGCGGCGGCGGGCGCGGCGGACAAGGCGATCCCCGATTTCTCCGGCGAATGGGCGCGGACATCGTTGGCCTTCGAGAAGCCCGCGTCCGGCCATGGGCCGATCGAGAACCTGAACAAGCGCCCGACCGGCGCCAGCAATTTGAGCCTTCTGAAGGCCGACATCAACGACCCGATCCTCAAACCTCAGGCCGTCGAGATTTTAAAGCGGCTCAACGAATATGCGGTTCGCAACGAGGCATTTCCGCAGCCCTCGAACCAGTGTCTCCCCTACCCGCCGCCCTACAGCTCGTCGAACAATCAGGAGATCGAGCTCCTCCAGCAGAAGGATCGCGTCATCATCCTCACCATGTTCGACCATCAGTTCCGCTACGTGCGGCTGAACGATGCCCATCCGAAGAACTTGAAACCCTCCTGGTACGGCGACTCCGTGGGGCACTACGAAGGCGATACGCTCGTCGTCGATACCGTCGGCATCAAGCCTGGGCCCTTTCCCATGACCGATATCATGGGCACGCCGTTCAGCCCGGCGCTGCATGTCGTCGAACGCTTCCGGATCGTCGATGCCGCCACCGCGCGCGCCTTTGCCGAACGCGGCGAGCGCGAGAACGGGCCGGTGAGAGGGGAAAACGGCGACGGCGTCGAGATCAATCCCGACGTCCAGGACAAGGGGCTTCAACTCGAGGTGCGCGTCGAGGATCCCAGGATGCTGAACGGCATGTGGTCAGGGACGGTCACCTATCGGCGGCCGATCGACCGTTGGGCGGAATCGGTCTGCGCCGAGAACACGCACGAATATTATGCCGGGAAAGAGACCTCGATCCCGGTGGCGGCGAAGCCGGATTTCTGACGTTAGGCGGCGCGGCCGGACGGGCCTTATTTTTCCTTCGGCTGTTCGAACTTCAGCGCGGCGCCGTTCATGCAGTAGCGCAGGCCGGTGGGTTGGGGCCCGTCGGGGAAGACATGGCCCAGATGCCCGCCGCAGTCCGCGCAATGGACCTCGGTGCGTGTCATCAGGAAGCTCTTGTCGGTCGAGGTTCCG
>Ga0306921_10007358_pt1 | contig 11561 bp, 6 predicted proteins | sample sta12Cox44000080_FD_203760 | JGI IMG/M metagenome (GOLD analysis project Ga0306921, IMG submission 203760) | Lab enrichment of tropical soil microbial communities from Luquillo Experimental Forest, Puerto Rico - statoxic.12C.oxic.44.000.080 (v2)... | ecosystem: Environmental > Terrestrial > Soil... | reverse complement strand
GAAAACCCGTTTTGATCAGCAAAGGTTTGGTCGCGTAGATCAAGAAGAAGCGTCATTTCCGCTCAGCAAGGCAAACATCGATGCAACTGGCTTGCTCCGGCTAAGCGGCGCGTCGTTGATATCGGTGGTGTAATCCCCCGACCTGTGGAATCGCTACCACGCGACCCTGTTCCGGCGGTGCCACTGCCCTGGGCTCCGGGGCGTCTTTGCCCAAGGCTAAATGCGTTCGGGACCGCTGATAGTAGGCAAAATAGTTGTGCAGAGTTCGTCGCAACGATCTCTCGTTCCACACGATCACGTGGTCCAGACACTCGCGACGGATAGAGCCCACCAGTCGTTCCACAAATGGATTTTGCCAAGGGGATCGCGGTGCCGTAAGCACTTGCTCCATTCCCATAGCTCGGGTCATGCCGGCGAAGTCTTTTCCGTAGATGGCATCGCGATCGCGCAGCACAAATCGTGGCGCCTGGTCCCAGGGAAACGCTTCCCGCATCTGCTGTATGGTCCACTCCTGCGTGGGGTGTTCCGTCACCCCGAAGTGCAGCACCCGGCGTCGCTCCTGCGATAGCACGACGAAGACGAACAGGACCCGAAAGGTCGCCGTCGGCACGGTGAAAAAATCGATGGCCGCGGTCTGCGCCAGATGATTCGTCAGGAAGGTTCGCCACGTCTGGCAAGGCGGTTTGCGGGACCGAGGCAAATATCTGGCCACTGTGGATTGCGCCACCGCAATTCCCAACTTGAGCAGTTCTCCGTGAATGCGGGGTGCACCCCACAAGGGGTTGGCTTGGCTCATGCGCCGAATTAGATCACGAATGTTGGCCGCAACTTCCGGCCTTCCCGGAAGGCGGCGGGATTTCCTGGTCCAATGCCAGGCGAAAGCTCGGCGGTGCCAACGGAGGACGGTGTCGGGCCGCACTATCTCGAGACATCGCCGCCAGCCGGACCAGCATCGGTACAACACAACCCACAAGAGCCGGTCGCAGCGGTGGAGGCGCAAGCGACGCGGCGCGTTCTTTTGGCAAACCGCAAGTTGGTGGCGAAGCGCGAGGATCTCCGCCTGCAGGGCAGCACGGGTTCGAAAACTGGAGGCTACTAAAGTGAAAAGGGCGACGAAAAGAGAGCTCATCGTGGTAGCCACACATGATCTCACGAATGGGTCGGAACCCCTGCGTTTTCAGATCGGGCGGAGTTTTCGGTATGCACAGGCTAAAACCACACGCGGTGCCTGTGCCTGTAACGACGACGCGATATCCGTAAACACTGATTCACACAATCCTTTAGATGGCTGCCGTGACAGCGCAGCGTGGTTAGGTTTTACAACAACCTGGAAGACATGCGGGGACTGCCAAACACCGCGCAAGTCATATAAGACATCGCATTTTGTGGGTTGAGTTGTGGGTTGAATATTTGCGGAAAACTGACCGCACGCTGCCTTGTCTCATCCTCCCGCAATTCCGGGTGTGGCATTTCGCCCGGCCGCAGGCCGTCCTTGCTTCTATAGCGATCGACGATGAATGCCTTCATGCCCTATCCCAACCCGACCGGAACTAGCTTCTTCGACGCTTTCCAGAGCTGCCGGTTGATGAAATCGGGTGCCAGGCGGCGCATCAACGCTAGTTGTTTGGCCTGACCCGGGCGGATCTCGAGTGCTCCCGCCTTGAGTGACGCAAAGGATTGCTTCACTAATTCGTCTGTCGTCATTAAAGCGATGCCGTCGCCCTCGGCAATGTCTGCCGAGAGGTCGGTCTTCACCGCTGGCGGCATGAGATCGATCACTTCGACGCCGGTTCCCTCCAACTGGAACCGGAGGGATTGGGTGTAGGAGTGAACCGCCGCCTTAGTGGCACAGTAGATCGGCGCGGACGGCAGCGGCACGAAGGCGAGGCCAGAGGATACGTTCATGACGGTTCCCTTGTTGGTTGCGAGAATGTCGATGAATGCGGACGTCATGCGAATCACGCCCCCCACGTTGATGTTCATCTCGGCCATCAATCCGTCGAGGTCGGCCGCCGGGACCTTGAGGTTCTTGTGGAGCATGATACCCGCGTTGTTCATCAGCACGTCAAGCCTGGGGAACTTAGCCTTTACGCTCGTTGCGAGGGCGGCGATTTGCGCCGGGTCTGCGACATCGCCCTGAATCGTGTGGAGCTTCGGATACTTTGCGTTTACTTGATCGAGCACCGACTGGCGGCGGCCAGTCACGATGACCTCGTTGCCGAGTTCGGCGAACTTGAGGGCGAAAGCCAGTCCGATGCCCGCAGAGCCTCCGGTGATCAGGATGGTGCGACCGGTGAGTTTCATAGGATTCCTTTCGTGAATACTGCCTGCTGCATGCCGGACATTTGAGCGGCCTGGAGAATCTCATGCTGGTCTCTTCCGAAGCAACTCGTGTTACAACGCCACCTTTTCTTTCTCCATATTCGTCCTTCCTACATTTCGGCTCCCTTGCCTCGGCTCGGTCACGAGGGGAAGCACCGGGCAAAGGCCAGCAAAAGCCGAGGCGAGCCGTGAATCCGAATCTTTCGCGTTACCAAAGCCCAAACGAGATTGGCCTCCTTGCGCAGAAAACGTAGCCACGTATTACTGTCCGCAGTGACTTGGAAGTCCGGCGTGCCGTTATGCCCATCGGACACTTCAAGCTTTTTGTCGCGAATCACTACCGTCGACTTGACTTCTTCTTGGCCGGTGAACGTGAAGTGATAGATCGCGTTCAACCCTTCCGATTTGCCGCGCTGAAACACAAAATTCAGTCCGCGCAGGAAAGCGCGAATCGTCCCCTGTCCAGCAAGGCCGTTTGACACCTGCTTCGTTTTCTTACTAGGGAAGTGGCGCGCCACAAAGCCCTCGGCGTCGGAACCGGGAACGACATAGACGGTCTCGGACTTGTCTTGGAGCGGTTTCACTACATCTTTGAGAAATTCCTTGCGGTCGGTCAGAAACGGACCGATCACATCCTCGCCAGCGGGGCAAACTGACAGGCAGTACGCCGCCTTGTAGTTCGCACCAAACGACAGACTCTGCCACATCGACACTGTTTCAGCGCCGGAGACCTTCTTGCGGTAGTCCAGCGCGCTTGTGCTATCGGCGATCTTCTCTACCCAGTCATTGAATCCGCCCATGAACTCGCGGTAGTTGTGCGTGTAGCAGGCGGAGAAGTTGAAGCTTCCATCGCTGCCTATAGCTCCCGTTGGGCAAGCCGCCACGCACAGCTTGCATTCCAAGCACGGGTTGTAATCGATGGGCTGGGAGTATTCGGAGGCTTCCGCGTCCGTGACGACCGTTCCGAGCAAGATAAAGTTCCCAAATTTGGGATGTATCACGTTACGGTGAATCCCCATGCGCCCGAGGCCGGCTGCCACGGCTACAGGCTTGTGAGAAATGACCCACATCTTCGATCCCCAGCGATCGGCTTCCATCGGGAACCCTGCCGCTCCGCCATTCAGGGCGCGCACGCCGATGCGTTCCAGCGCCGCGACGATGTTGCGCGCGACTTCGTTGGCCTCATCGGTCGTGTGATGGAATTCGAGATTCGCGATGGAGCGGGCGGGGGTACGAATATTTTCCCGATTCATGCGAACCACGAAGCTAATGAGCGTTTTCGCCTTTGGCAGAAGCCAGAAAATGTCAGTCTTTTGATCCGCGATTTCTGGACGATCAATCTCGACCCAACCCACATCGTCCGCCCCTGCTTCCAGGCATACCTGACGGAGCCACTCACGATCAAGAGTTTGGGGCCGGGCGCTCCGGTTGCCTGTGGCTTCTCTGGCCTGAAATTGCTTTACCGTAGGATGTTCTGCCAGTTGCGCCATGGTTGCGATCCTTCGCTTGTATATACATCTATATGATTCGAAAAGAATTCATTTCTAGACCGAAACCCGGGTGACCTCCGCCAGCGCTGCGCCCAGTTCACCCATTGTCTTTTCGCCCAGCGCGGCTCGCAATTGTCCCTGGGCGTGCTTCCAGCGCGGAACGCACTGTTGAAACTTTTCACGACCAGCTTTGGTGAGGCGAAAGAGCCGGAATCGGCGGTCGTCGCCTTCCTTGGCCTGTACCCATCCATGGCCTTTGAGGAGCTTCAGCATTCGGGTCAAGCTGGTGGAATCGAGAGCTAGAATCTCGCCGAGTTCTCCTTGGGAGATTTCGCCAACCTGCTTCAGCGCCATCATCAAGGTGAACTGCGTGATCTCAATGCCGTCCGATAGCAATTCCCGGTTATAGAGTCTGGTCACGGCCCGAGCCGCACGCCGCAGATTAGCGCACGCACACGGTAGGGCCGACAGCGTTAATCGGTCCTGTTTTAGTGCCTCTGCCATATAGTATGTATATACATCTATTGTGATAGTCTGTCAAGGAAAAAATCAGTCAACGCACTGGAGCAATTCACCGTGCTGAAGGGGGCCTTAAGCATTGAGATTTGGTGGACGAGAGGGGATTCGAACCCCCGGCCTCCTCATTGCGAACAGTGGGGGAAATAAGCTAAGGCAAGGCGCCACAATCACTTAGCTATTTCAACGGGGCCCTGAATTGGCAAACCTGGCAAACCAGCCTATTTGGCTCCTTTGTCATCTTTGTCTGCGTTGTGCGTTGCCGAATCTTTGCTCTACCGTTTCGAACGTGCCTAGGGCCAGGGAACGGGAGCGACGGGATTCGAACCCACCAGTCTTTCAACTACACGTAAGGGCTAGCGAGCCAACCTGGCCCCGAGTCAAGCGTCCTCAGTCGCAAGGATCAGTAGGCGGAAGTTGGAACGCAACATCACTTGGGATGGAGAGTTGGATCTCTGTACCCGCGGTTGCACTACTGGAAATTTTGAGCAGCCCGCCGATTCTCATGGCCCGCTCTCGCATTCCGGTGAGGCCCCAGTGTCCCTCCCGCCCCGCGTCGAGGACTTGAGGATCGATTCCGCATCCGTTGTCGCGAATCCGCATGGCCAGGTTTCTGTCGGTATATTCAAGTTCGCACTCGACGCGCTTGGCTTTGGAATGACAAAATGCGTTGGCTAGGGCCTCTCTGCCAATGCGGTAAAGCTCCTGCTGGATCGTTGACCGGAGTGGGTGCTGTTGGCCGACGACACTGACGCAAAAATCCACATCGGGCTGGACCGCGATTTCTTGCTGAACTCCTGACAAAGCCAGAACCAGATCCGATGTGCCTGAGTCGGACGAACGGAGACCCTGAATCGCGTTTCGGCCCTCCTCTATACCTTGTTCCATGAGCTGAAGAATTGGATCTAATTTCGGCTTTACCGGCGAATCGGGCGGTAGGCTATCCATGGTCGCGCCGAGCTGCATCGATGCGCCCATAATGCTTTGCAGAAGAGTGTCATGGAGTTCCTGGGCAATTCGCGTACGCTCTTCCAGGCGCACATTCTCTTTTCTGACCCGCTCTTCTTCCTGTTTCCGCGATTCAATCTCTGTTCCAGTCGCGTACCATCTTTTGACGCGGCCTTGTTCCACCAAAGGGTTATAACGAAACAGGAACCACCGGTACACGCCATCTTTTCGAAGCATTCTTGCTTCGATTTCAAACGGGTCATTCCGAGAGAGTCCACGCTCCCGCGCGGCCCGCATCTCCTCTATGTCGTCTGGATGAATCAACCCGCCGATTACGTCTGCCGACCGATACTCACCCGGAGCCAGACCTGTGTATTCCCGACCCACACGATTAAAGTGAACCGACGTGCCGTCAGATGACAACACCGCAATAATCTGCGGAACGAAATCGACAAGGTGTTGAAGTTCCTGTTCCGCACGTTTACGCTCCGTTATATCGATCACCGTCCCCACGAATTCGCCGAGTTCACCGGAGCGGTCGAACACGGCGTGGCCTACGGCGTGGATGTCCCTTATTCCTCTATCAGCGTGAATGTAACGATAGTCCAGTTCGAAGCCCGCCTTGTCGCGGATTGCGCTCTCGAAAATTTCCCTTGTTGCGGCTTGATCGTCCGGATGAATCCGCTGAAAGAACGTCTCGAATCGTGGTAGCGGCTCAAGCGGGTCGAAACCTAAGACACGGTAGCACTCCTCGGACCAGTAACTGATCTCACCGGTCCCAGGGTGCCACGCCCAACTCCCGGTTTGGCTCAACCTCTGCGCTTCCGCCAGGTAGGCCTGCGACTCCCGGAGATCGCCGTAGAGACGCGCGTTCTCGAGCGAAATGGCTGCTTGAGAGGCTAGCAGCCTCAGGAGCTCGATGCGGGAGGGCGTGAACACGTGGGAAGCGACGTTGTTCTCGAGGTAGAGCACACCGATGAGCACCGCCTGCTTCACGAGGGGCAGGCACAGCAATGAGCGGACACGGTGCTCGACCACGTAGCTATCTGCGGAGAACGGATTTTGCATCGCTGCGTCATCGAGGATTACGGCCTCTTGCGTCCGGAGAACGTAGTTCAGAACAGCGATGGGCAAATCCGACGGTTCGGCGACCGTTCCGAGAAGGCGCACGGTAATGGCATCCAACTGTGTCGTTGCTTCGGCCTCGACTCGTGCCCCGTCACTTCGCTCGAAGATGAGGAGCCCCCTCTCAGCGCCCGCGTGCTCGACGGCGGTCACCATCAACGTCTCGACAAGTTTGTCGGTCAGGATCTCACCGGAGATGGTTTGCGATGACTTGATGACCGTCGCCAGGTCAAGACCTTCAGATGAGGCGGTCGTGGTGGTAGTTGGACGGAAGTCAGGCGGCACCGAGCCGAAGTCGAGGTAGGCTTCGAGACGGTGCACGACCGCTTCCGCGCCCCAGCGCAGGTAGCAGGAGCGGGCGCTGGCGAAGTAGGCTTGAGCAATTATTTCGAAGCCACGGGCCCGATAGAACTGGCTAGCCAGTTCGCTGGCAATCGCCTCGACATTCGCCGTCCCGGCAGCGTTTCCAGAACGTATGGCCTGCTCGTAAAGCCGTTCGGCGTCTAAGACGCGATCTTCCAAGCGCGCCAGTTCTGCGGATGCGAGCGCTGCGCGGCTGCCGAATGTCTCCGTGCACGTGGCCGCCCAGGTCGCGAGCTGAGCCTGATGTCGTGCGATGGCTTGGTGGTGTCCCGGCCGTTCTGCCGCTGACGCGGAGTCCCAGGCCCTTGCGTGCGAAAGTCCGCTGTAGAAGTGATAGTCGGCAAAATCGAAGAACGTCGAACCCATCCACTGAAGGGACTCGGCCCTCGCCCCCATCTGGAGCGCTGACACGTAGTCTCCGGCGTGGAATTGTGCCTGGAGCTGCCGGATCCAATAAAAGGTCGCGGCGATGCCCAGTCTGGGATCGTCGCGGAGCCGCTGCTCCAGGCTTGCTGCATCGAGCTCCGGACCGCCGCGGAGAGCGCGGATGACGCTGAGCTGGCCGAGGATACAATGTTCCAGGAGGCCGAACCCCGCGCGGCGAGTGGACTGGAGATAGCGTTCGGCCTCCAGCTCCACATCGTCCAGCTTGGCTCCCGATGCGAGGCGTAACGAAATTAAGTGGGTCTGGCTAAAGGCCGCAAACAGCAGGTCGCCCGTTTCCTGAGCCAGATCGAGCGCGCGCTGCAGCATCGAGGACGCGGCCTGGACGGGATGGGTCCAGGGCAAAACATGGTAGCCAACAACGGTGTAGACCTTCCCTCGATAGCGGGCGAGGTCCCTGCGCTCCACCAGCGCGACGCCCAGATGTCCGAATCGGTAGCCATCGCGATGGTCGCCGAAGCGGGGACCGATCGCCATGCTCAACTCGGCGAACGCCAGGGCCGAGCCGTCGCAGTAGCCATGCTCCAGGCTGAGGTTGGCCATGCGGAGGACAGCGAGGTCGTGGAGCTTCCTATCCGTGAATTGCGCCGCCGGTAGGATGCCAAGCAAAACCTCCATGAGCGCGAGCAAATCCGCGTCCCTCATCAACGGTAGATCGACGAGCGTTTCGATCGCCCGCTCCCCGACGCGCTGGCGGAGGACATAGTATTCCGAGCGAACCTCCTCGTCGCTCGGATGAGCGCGCCACTCGATGCCGAAGACTCTGAGCTGCTCCAACCCGACTTCGACGGCGCTATCCGTGCGATCGAGCGTTGTGTAAAGTGCCATCCGCAGAGAGGCGACGGCGGCGAGATCTGTCGAGCCGATGGCACGCTCCCGCAATCTCGACAGTCGCTCATCCGCGGCGACAAGCTCACTAGTCAGGAACTCGCACTCAGCCCGGTCAAGGGCCATGGAGAACCTGAGGTCATAGTGCTGCTCCCAGTCTTCCTCGGAGAGCATGGCCTCGCCCGCAGCGAGGTACGTCAGAGCGGACTCGTACGCGGAGGTCGATCGGGCCCGCCGGCCCGCGATCAGGTTGAGCTCCGCAACTCGCAGCTGCTCTTCCGGCAAAGTGACGAGCGCCACGCCGTGATTGAGCTGATTGACAATGTCGAAGATCTTCTCCGAAGTATCCGACGCAGGCAGCTTCGCGAGCAGCAGTCTACCGATCCGAACGTGAAGCCCCGGGCGGTCGTCCTCTGGGACCAGCGCATACGCCGCCTCTCGGATGCGGTCATGACAGAACGCATATCCCTCTTCGTCACGAGATACGAGTCCCGCCTCGGTTGCCTCCGAGAGCAATGTGTGCAGCTCGCCCTCCGAGCATTCTTGGACAATGCTCAGCGCGTCCGTGCGGCCACGTTCAAAACAGGCGAGACCCCGAAGCGCTTCCTGTGTGGTCACCGACAGACGATCTAACTTCGCTGCCAATAGATCGAATACGTTTTCGGTGTACCCCTTGGACCGTATGTGCGCCAAGTCCCATGTCCAGGCGCCAGTCAAGGAATCGAATGCGAGGCAGCCCTCGCCTGCAAGCTCATGCAGGAACTGGATCACGAAGAACGGGTTCCCCGCCGTTTTCTCGTACACAACTTCGGCCAGCGGCTCGATGTGGTCTGGGTCTTGACGCAGGGCGTCGGAGATTAGTGCTCCGATGTCCTCTCGATCCAGCGGCCCTACCGCGACCTCTTGCACGACAGACGTGCCTCGAATCGCCGACAGCGTGGCGCTGAGTGGATGTGCCGGTCCGACTTCGTTGTGCCGGTAAGCGCCGACAAGCAGCAGGTGCATTCGCTCATCGTGCGTGATGAGATTGTGGAGGAGGTCAAGAGAGGCACGATCCAGCCATTGCAAATCGTCCACGAAGAGCACGAGCGGATGCTCGGATCGGGCAAATGCGCCGACGAAGCGCCGTAGGACTCTTTGGAATCGTGCTCGGGCCTGTTGCGGCGGGAGATCCGGGACGGCCTTTTGTGGGCCGATGATCAGCTCTAGATCGGGAACGAGGTCGATGACGAGTTGAGCGTTCGCGCCTAGCGCCAACTGGATATCTTCGCGCCACTTCTGGAGGCCGGCATCACTAGAAAGGAGTACCAACCGCACGAGGTCGCGGAAGGCGCGGATGATCGGGGCCAACGGAGTGTCACGCTCGTATGGCTCGAACTTGCCCGAGGCAAAGAGTCCGTGTCCACGGACCACCATCTCCTGAAGCTCGTTGACGACGGACGACTTGCCGACGCCCGAGTATCCCGAAACGAGGACGAGGGACTGTCCTCCGTCGCGGGCCACCCGTTCGAAAGCGTCAATGAGCATAGCGACCTCACGCCCGCGACCGTACAAACCCTCAGAGATCAGCAGCCGGTCCGGCACGTCGTGTTCAGCAAGCGGGAACTGCTCAGTGCGGCCGACCGCATCCCAATTAGAGAGACAGCGCCGAAGGTCGGCCTCCAGTCCTCGGGCTGTCTGATAACGGTCTTCCGCGTTCTTGGACAAAAGCTTTAGGACAATCGCGGAGAGCATCGCGGGAATCCCGTGGACGCGCTCGTCGGGCGCTGCTGGCTGTCTGGCAATGTGGCAGTGGATCCACTCCATCGGCTCGGATGCTTTAAACGGCAGCGTCCCGGTCAGCATTTCGTACAGAGTCACGCCGACGGAATAGAGATCGCTCCGCGTATCCACTAAGCGATTCATGCGGCCGGTCTGCTCGGGGGCCATGTAGGCTAGCGTCCCAGCGACCGCCTGCGGCGCGCCTAGCGCATGGCCCTCGCGCGTGAGTCGTGCGGTGAGACCGAAGCCAGCGAGCCAAGCCCGACCTGTAGCGACGTCCACGAGGACGTTCGAAGGCTTCATGTCCTTATGAACGAGGCTTCGTAGGTGCAAACCGCTCAGCGTGCTTGCTAGGCCCGCGGCCACTCGGAGGAAAGGACCGACGTCCCACGGCTTCCCGAGTAACGACGCGAGCACCTGGCCGCCCGGATCCTCTGTGCGAAGTGCCAACTTCCCACGACCGTCGATCAGTTCCATAGGTCGCGCGGCCCACGAGGCATCGAGCTCCTCTCGGAGAGAGTATGCGTGCTCCAACCGGACGAGGCTTGCCGCCGTCGGGTGGGCGGCGGCGGCTTGCACCAACAGCGTCGAGTTCCGGTCAGGGTGATGCCTGACGCGCGAGCAGATAAACTCGCCGTCGTCCCAGAGGACTTCGAACTCCTCGTTCGGCGGCCCTGTCGTCATCTCCGCATCTCCCACCGGGACCTTACGCTGGCGCCGCTAACGCTTCAATCGCGATATCTCATGACGCTTAGTAACACAGATGATACACCTCTGATTGCCGTAGTGAGTGTCACCGTCGTAGGCGTCCAGGACAACGAGGAGCTCCGCGACAATTTCACTCTCTCGTCGCGACGGCGTTTTTCATCTGGATCAATTTCAACTTGATCGCTTCTTGTAACCCCCGGCCTCCTCATTGCGAACGAGGAAAAATCTAAGCTAAGGTGCGACACTACAATCACTTAGATTTTCGAGAGCCCCTCTGAATTGGACAACCCGGACAACCGGGTTTTGCTTGCCTTCTTCTTCATCTCCCAGAGATGTGGGTCGCCGAGCTTTTTTGCTCGAACGTTCGACGGGGCCAGGACCAGGGAAGGGAATTTACGGAACTGCAGTAAGCCTCATGCGATCACACGTTTCGAGATTTTCGGGATGCACAATCACGAAGATCGTACCCATCTTGGGCTCGAGAAGGAAACGCCAGGCGGCAGAACGCACTCTCTACCGTCCGTTCGTATATCATCCCAACCGCGACTGGGCGGGTTGCACCATCGTTATGATCGGGCTGCCTGACCTGATTTCAACGTCGTGCTAAGAACGCTAGTAGGGCACATCATTCCATCCTTAGGGCTGATGCCGACAGAGGGTCGGAGCGCCCCCTCAATTCGCGTGTGGCATTCAGATGCTCGCGAGGGAAATAACGAAATCAAACTATTTTGGAACGGATGAGATTTTGGCGAGGAACAAGGAGCGTTTCTAACCAGTGGGCACGACAGTGCACAGTGCAAGGGTTCGAACTTCCTCGCAGGATGATATTTTGACGAGCGACAGCCGTATCGCCTCATTGTCTGGACATTTGGCCGGGAGGGGCTCCGAGGGTTCTGACCCAGGCAGTCATTTGCCGCTCACTACAAAGGAGGTGCTCGAGGGTAGTCCGTTTCAAGACATCGTCAACGGCCCGCTGGAGCGTGCGCCAGAGCACCCGCAAGGAACAATCGACATTGCGGACACAGGTCTCCCTCTCACCGACATGCGTCTCGCAGA
>Ga0306921_10007356_pt1 | contig 11565 bp, 13 predicted proteins | sample sta12Cox44000080_FD_203760 | JGI IMG/M metagenome (GOLD analysis project Ga0306921, IMG submission 203760) | Lab enrichment of tropical soil microbial communities from Luquillo Experimental Forest, Puerto Rico - statoxic.12C.oxic.44.000.080 (v2)... | ecosystem: Environmental > Terrestrial >... | reverse complement strand
CGGTGTTGCCAAGCGTGACTACAACCGGTTTTTGGGCGAGCTCGGCGCCTTTGTGCTCGGACACGAGACACCGGCGCCACCACCGCCGCGCCGCCAAGTGACGGACTGAAGGATGCCGGCATGGCCGCTCTGAAGATCGATCACGAACGCTGCACCCAATGCCGGATGTGCTACATCGTCTGCCGCGAGATCGACATCAACGCTGTCTATGTGGCATTGGAGCCGTTGCACCGCATCGAAATCGACATCGACAAATGCACCTACCCCGGTTGCACCGCTTGTCTGATGTATTGTCCGGCGGAAGGCTCGATCGTCGAAGCGGAGAGCGGGCGTTCGCTGGTCCCACCCCCGCCCGAGGCATGGCAGGAGGTCTGAGAAATGCATCCGATCCTCGAACAGTTTCTCGACAAATGGGTGTGGCCGACGATGCCCGGCGCGCCGGGTGCCGAGTTCCGGCTGCGCCTCACAAAAGAACAATGCGTCAAGGGCTGGGAGATCTCGCTGGACCGCACCCTGGCCGAGATCGAGGAGGAGCTCGCCAGCAACGACGAGGCCTGGAAAAAGGAAAAGGCACTGCGCGGGTATGCCGCCGAGGGCGTGCACATGTCGATCAAGCAGATGTCGGGCCAGCTGCTGTCGGTCGATATCGCCGATCAGGAGCGCTACATCGATCTGCAGCGCATGCGCGCCCGGCAGATCTGGGACGAGTGCAAGCACAGCAAACTGCACGCCGACGTATTGCTCGGCAAGGGCTGGATCAAGGACGAGCGCGAGCTGATGGACATCGCGCCGGCCAATACCCAGCCGCTGCCCGCCTATTTCGGCATGTCGATGATGTTCCCGCACATTCACCCATTGGCCCGCGCCGCGCAGAATTATTACCAGGAAGCCAATGCCTGCATCGGCATTATGGCCTATCTCGACCGGGTCGACGATCCGCTCGTCCGGCACGAGCATCTGAGCCAGCGCGACGAAGAGCTGATGCACTTCATGGAAGGCAAGTTCCAGATCGACTTTCTGTGCGCCACCCCGGAGACGCAGCAGGCGGTCGAGGAGGCGCTGGCTTATCTGTTGCATCAGGTCGGCGGCATCAGATGAAGGTGCGGATCGACTACCCGATCTGCAATTCCTGTGGTCTCTGCCGCGAGGTGTGCCCGGAATCGGCAATCCGGCCGACGCTGCTGGAACCACGACATCTCTATGAAGTGCAGGAGACGAAATGCACCGGCTGCGGCGAGTGCCTGGACTACTGCCCGGCGCCCGGCGCATTGGTGCAGTACGAGTTAGCGATCTAGCGGCGTCAACTCCCTCTCCCTCCCCGGGCTTGACCGGGGATTGCGGGGAGAGGGGCCGGGGTAAGGGGCGGCATGAAGAGGTTGTCATTGCGAGGAGCGCAGCGACGAAGCAATCCCGGCGGCATGCGATTGCTTCGCTGCGCTCGCAATGACAGGAAAGGGAGAATGTGATGGCGCGGCAATACAATCTGATGTCGAGCGACGGGCATCTCGAGGTCCCGCCCGAGCGGTGGGTGCACCGCGTGCCGGAGAAATACCGCGATCGCGCCCCGCACACGATCCGTCTGCCCGACGGTGGGGACGCGCTGATGATCGAAGGCCAGCCGTTATTGGAGGCGAATTTTCTCGATTTGCGCGCCGGCCGCGCCGAGGGCACCTGGCAACCCTTCGGGCTCAAGGTCGCCGACGCCGCCGGCACCGGCGGCCCCGAGCAACGCGTTAGGGAACAAGACCAGGACGGCATGGATGCCGAGGTGCTGTTCGCGGCGATGGTCGCCGGACCGGTGTTCTGGCGCAACATCGCCCATGACGAAGTCTACAAGGCGGTGATCCGCGGCTACAACGACTGGCTCGGCGAGGAATATTGCGCCGTCGCGCCCGACCGGCTGATCGGCATGGGGGTCATCCCGATCACCGATGTCGACGACGCGATCGCAGAGATGAAGCACTGCAAAAAGCTCGGGCTGAAGGGTGTGTTGCTCGGCGCATTGCCCAGCGCCAAGGGTTACCCGACACCGGAGGACGATAAATTCTGGGCCGCAGCACTCGACCTCGACATGCCGGTGACCGTGCACGTTCAGCTTTACCGCACCGGTGCCCGCGCCAACCAGCCGACCTTCAAATACCCGAAGGAAGACCAGGTCGTAATGCAGCGGCTGCGCCGTCCGTTTCTCGAATGGCTGTGCAATTTCGGTCTGGCGCCGGCGACCAGCATCACCCAATTGGTTTTGGCCGGCGTCTTCGAGCGCTTTCCGAAACTGAAGATCTTCTTTGCCGAGACGCGGCTCGGCTGGGTCCCATTCTGGCTCGAGCACATGGATCTCTGGTACCAGCGCCATCTCGGCTGGGCCGAGGAATATCTCGGCTTCAAACCTCTGAAGGAGCTGCCCGGCCACTATGTCCGGCAGAACATCTATTTCAGTGTCCAGTACGAGCGGGTGGCGATCGAGCAGCGCCATAATGTCGGCGTCGACCACATCATGTTCGCCACCGACTTTCCGCACATCGAAAACGAGTGGCCGAATTCGCGGCGCGTGATCGACAAGATCTACGCCGACGTCCCGGAAGTGGATAAGCGCAAGATCTGGGCCGCCAACGCCGTCGAATTCTTCAAGCTGGACGCCTAAACTAACGGGCTGCGGAAAAACGCGAGTCGGTGCGGTTTCGCATCCCCCGCCTTCGCGACGCGAAAAAGCGGGGGCCCAGAGCAAGCGATTGAAACCCCTGGATTCCCGCTTGCGCGACGCTTGCGCGGGAATGACGCGGTGGACGGTGTAGTGTTGATTTCGGGGAATTCTTTCACAGGCTCTCAGGATGAGTTACGATATTTCAAAGGCTTACCTCACCTTGAGGAGGCCCGAAGGACCGTCTCGAAGGATATTGAGACGAGAAATCCACAATTTTCCGCACCCTGCAAAAGCCTAGCAACCTCGCCGGCTTCGTTTGTCACACGGGAGGGACCAGTTTTCTGCGGCTTCCGCGGATCGCGCGATTGGCAGAGGGTGCCATTCCCACTAGACTCGGTGGTTGAGAATTTGGCGCGACCCAAGCGGCGTTTGGTGTCACCCTCTGTGCCGGAGGCCTCCATGCACGACTGGCGTTACGCAAAGGGACGGTCCTCGGGCGTGCTTCGCGCGCTGGTCGTGTGCGCGGCCCCGCTCGTTTGTTCTTGCAGCCAGCAAGGCATCCTCGACCCGCAGGGTCCGATCGCGTCGGCGCAGCTGCTTCTCCTGCTTAACTCCACGGCGATCATGCTCGTCGTCGTGATCCCGGTGATCCTGGCTACTTTGGGGTTCGCCTGGTGGTACAGATCGTCAAACGCGCGAGCGAACCGCAGCACGGACGAGGGCTACGAGGGGCGTACCGAGTTCGTTCTCTGGTCGATCCCGACACTGATCGTAATCCTCTTGGGCGGGGTAATCTGGATAAGTTCCCATCAGCTCGATCCGCGCTCAGCGATCCCGGCGGACGCTAAGCCGCTACGCGTCGAGGTCGTGGCGCTCGATTGGAAGTGGTTGTTCATCTACCCCGATCAGGGTATCGCCGCGGTCAATCAGCTGGTCATCCCGGCGGCAACGCCGGTCACTTTTCGGCTGACCTCGGCGACGGTGATGAATTCTTTTTTCGTGCCGCAACTCGGCAGCCAGATCTACACGATGGGAGGGATGACCACGCACCTCTATCTGCTTGCGGATAACCCCGGCGAATATCCCGGGCTTTCGGCAATGTTCAGCGGCGACGGCTTTGCCGATATGCGGTTCATCGCCAAGGCGGTGCCCGCCGGCGATTTCGACAGCTGGGTCGCTCAGGTCCGTGGCTCGGGATCTGCGCTCGATCTTCCGGCCTATGCCGAGTTGGCGAAGCCGAGTGTAGCGGTGCCTCCGAAAACCTATCGTTCGGTGGAGCCCAAGCTGTTCGATCGTATTATCGAGCAGACGGTGTCGGGTCCGAAAAGATCGACCAGCGCAGCCGGGTCTTCACCGGCACGGCAAGGGGGAGGCTGACATGCTAGGTAGATTGAGCTGGGCCGCAATCCCATTGGACCAGCCTCTCCCGCTATACGCGATGGGAGTGGTCGGGATCGTCATTCTCGTCGTGCTCGGGATCGTCACCGTGAAGGGGTGGTGGCCCTATCTGTGGCGCGAGTGGATCACCAGCGTCGATCACAAGCGTATTGGTGTCATGTATGTGATCCTCGGGCTGGTCATGCTGCTGCGCGGCTATTCCGATGCGATCATGATGCGCTCGCAGCAGGCGATCGCCGTCGGCGACGCGCAGGGGTACCTGCCGCCCGATCACTACGACCAGATATTCTCGGCGCACGGCACGATCATGATCTTTTTTGTCGCGATGCCGCTCGTCATCGGGCTGATGAACTTTGTCGTCCCGCTGCAGCTCGGTGTGCGCGACGTCGCTTTTCCCACGCTCAACTCGGTCAGTTTTTGGCTCACCGCGTCGGGCGCGCTGTTGGTTAACGTGTCGCTCGTCATCGGAAGCTTTTCGCGCGCAAGCTGGTGGGGCTACCCGCCGCTCTCCGAACTCACCTTTTCCCCCGATGAGGGTGTCGACTACTACCTCTGGCCATTGCAGATTTCCGGCATCGGCACGTTGCTCACCGGCGTCAACTTTGTCACCACCATCCTCAAACTGCGTGCCCCGGGAATGCTCTATTTCCGCATGCCTGTGTTTTGCTGGACCGCGCTTTCCGCAAACATGCTGATCGTCGCGGCGTTTCCGGTTCTGACCGCGACGTTCGCGATGCTGCTGCTCGACCGTTACCTCGGCATGCACTTCTTCACCAACGAGGCCGGCGGCAACCAAATGATGTACGCCAATTTGTTCTGGGCGTGGGGCCATCCCGAAGTCTACATCCTGGTTCTGCCGGCGTTCGGGGTCTTCTCCGAGGTAGCCGCGACCTTCTCCGGGAAGGGATTGTTCAGTTACCGCTCGATGGTTCTCGCGACACTCGGGATCTGTGTCCTCTCCTTCATGGTGTGGCTGCATCACTTCTTCACGATGGGCGCCGGCGCCGACGTCAACGCCGTCTTTGGCATCATGTCGTCGATCATCGCGGTTCCGACCGGCGCCAAAGTCTTCAATTGGCTGTTCACGTTATTCCGCGGCCGGATCGTGTTCACAACACCGATTCTGTTTTTGATCGGTTTCATGATCACATTTGTCCTCGGCGGCTTGACTGGCGTTCTGTTGGCGGTTCCACCGGTCGACTTCGTGCTGCACAATAGCGCATTCCTGGTTGCTCACTTTCATCATGTCATCATTGGCGGCGTCGTGTTCGGCGCGCTGGCGGGAATCAACTACTGGTTCCCGAAGGCGTTCGGCTTTACCCTCGACGACCGGTGGGGCAAGGCCAGTTTCTGGTGCTGGCTGATCGGCTTTTATCTCGCTTTCATGCCGCTCTATGTGCTTGGCCTGATGGGCATGACCCGCCGCCTCCAGCACATTCCCGACCCAAGCTGGCAGCCCCTGCTGCTGGTCGCGGAACTGGGTGCGATCGTTGTCTTCTTGGGCATCCTCTGCCAGATCGCCCAGCTCTATGTCAGCATCCGCACCCGCGAGAGCCGCCGCGACCTGACCGGCGATCCGTGGAACGGCCGAACCCTCGAATGGTCGACTTCCTCGCCACCGCCGGCCTACAACTACGCGATGCTGCCCAGGGTCGAGACGATCGACGCGTTCTGGCAGATGAAGCGGAACGGCGTGACTGCCGCCGAACCCGCCTATGAAACCATCGAGATGCCGCGCAACAGCCCGATCGGCTTTGTCATCGCTTTTTTTGCGACGACCACCGGCTTCTCGCTGATCTGGCACATCTGGTGGATCGTCATCGTCGGTCTTCTCGCCATTTTGTTCATCGTCCTGGTGTTCGGCTGGAGCGAAAACCGCGAGCACGAAATCACGGCCACCGAGATGGCACGACTAGAGCGGGCCCGCCTCGGCCTCGGACGGCCGGCATGACAATAGCAACGATCGGCGCGGCTCGCCCCGAGCTCGTACGCGGGCGAGGTGGCGGCGGACCCGCCTCGACACGAACGGTCGTCGCGTACGGCTTTTGGATCTTCCTGCTCAGCGACTTTATCCTGTTTTCGGGGCTGTTCGCGGCCTATGCGGTGCTCTCGGGCAACACCGCCGGCGGACCTACTGGGGCCGACCTCTTCAATGTCCGCAACGTCTTTATCGAGACTATGTGCTTGTTGATCTCGAGCTACACATGCGGGCTCGGGGCATTGTCCGCCGAACGGCGCCAGCCAGGGCGTTTCTTGATTTTCGCCGTCCTCACTCTGGTGCTCGGCGCGGCCTTTCTCGTCATCGAGAGCACGGAATTCGCCGGCATGGTGAGCAAGGGCGCCGGGCCCTCGCGCAGCGCCTTTCTTTCCGGCTTCTTTACCCTGGTGGGTACGCACGGCGTTCATGTCACCGGCGGCCTCCTCTGGCTCATCTATATGGCGGCGCAGGTCGTTGCCAAGGGATTACGGCCGCACGTGCTGCGGCGGCTATTGTGCTGGAGCCTGTTCTGGCACGCGCTGGACATCGTCTGGGTCGGGGTATTCACGTTGGTGTATCTGATTGGAATCCAATGATGGACGGTGACGCTCGCCCATACGACCGGACCCCGGGTGTCGAGCACCAGGAGGCCACGGCCAACTATCTGTCCTATACGGTGGGGCTCGGGCTCGCCGTGCTGCTGACGATCGTTTCGTTCGTCGTCGCGCAGACCAATTTGCTGTGGCAGCCGGGAATACCGGTTGGGCTTATTGTGCTCGCCTTTGCGCAGATCGGCGTCCACCTCGTCTTTTTTCTGCATATCGGAACCGGGCCCGATCACACGAACAATGTTGTCGCCCTCGCTTTCGGCGTGTTTATCGTTTTTCTCGTCATCACCGGCTCGGTCTGGATCATCGCCAACCTCAACTGGAACATGATGGACATGCACCCGTGAGCACGCCGGAATGTCCGGCCGACGCAAAAGGAGACGGCGATGAGATGCCGACCAGCCGTCGCAATTCTGCTTTTCACCGCCGTCCCGGCGTTCGCGCAGCCATTCACTCTTGAGCTTACCGGGGGCACGGTCGATTTTGGCGCGGCTCCGCTGCATATCGCGGTGCTTTCCTCGAACGGGGGAGGCACGAGCGGCAATGTGGCCCCAGCGGTGCCGCCGGCATCGCTTTCCTGCACCCCTACCGAAGCAGTCACATTGGCCGGCTCCCACCCTTTTGCGATCCTCGGCACGACCACGCAATTCGGCCATCTATGGGGCGTCGAGCTTGTGTTTCCCGGCCCACCCTTCGCGAACCAGGGAAACCTCAGCGCCTCGTCGATAAACTGGGAGTTGACCGGCAGGTTCGCGATGACTGTCCGGGACACGGTCACCGGCAGGCGTTGCTCGAGGGCCGTCGGCACATCGGGGGAGTACCAGTTTGCCGGGCCTCCACTGAGCGGGTGGCCCCATGATTGTGCTAACCCGACCAATGCCGCCGGACAATCGCCCGGACTCACCGGATCGATGATCCTTCGGGGACACGCCGGCGCCTTTCCGAAGTTTGTGGCCGGTGGCGCGTGTTCCGCGACTCTTGCCGCGCAGGCGAACAGCAAGATCATCAACAAAGGTTTCGATGCAGCGAAGCTCGACTATAAACTAGGTTACTAAGCAACCTTTCCACTCCCGCTTCTCATCACTAGCAGGCTACGAAAAAACCGCCGACAGCCGGGGAAAACGGCATGCAGACACTTTTACCGTCATTCCTGCGGAAGCAGGAATCCAGGTATTTCAAAGGTTTCTGGACCCCGGCTCACACCCCGCATTCGCGGGGATGCGGCCGGGATAACGGTTCTGCTCGCTAAGGGCATTTTTCCCATAGCCTGCTAGACATGCCATAGGCGCGGCAGGCGCGGCGCGAACCCCATCGCCTCGCGGCGCGGATGCGAGGCGAGGTTTGCATAGGCCTTCCGCAGCGCGGCAGCGTCCAATGCGCCCGTGAACCTGGTGCGCTGGCTCCGGCCCATAGCGGATCTGCGACCGCCGTCTTGCTGACCTCGCGCGTCGAGCCAGACGTGCGGCGGCCGTTTGTCTCGATGGCGAGCGACATCACCCTCTCCGGATAGGAACGCATGGGTCGATCTACCGACGGGTTCGATCGGGAAGGTTGATGACCAATGCGAGTCGCCAATAAGATCGCCGCCGATCGAGACGCTAGGATGGAGGCGCGCGGGTGGACAGCACCGATGACATCGGATCGCGGCGGGCTGATCTCGATCCGCAGCAGCTGCTGGCGCTCCGCGAGGTGCCCTCGGGTGCGGTCGCGCTGGGCGGAATCGCGGTTTTGCTGCTGCTGATCGCCTGGATACTGATCTACCTGCTGATCTACCTGCCACGCGGCATGATCGGGTGAGCCGATGGCGGCGACCGAGCACGAAGTCGTCCGCTCCGAATTGCGCTGGGCGGCCGCTGTCAGCGTATTTGTCATCATTATCTTCGGGCTCACGCTGTTCGCGGCGTTGGCATTGCACCGGAACCCGCCGTCGAACCTCGAGCGGATCGATCCCAAAACCCTTCATCTGACCGGAGAGTTCACCGAAGCCAATCTCGGCACTCGGGTCGAGCAGAACGGCCAGGTGACGACGCGCATCGTAGCGACACAGTTCGCGTTTGTGCCGTCATGCGTCGTCGTTCCCGCAGACCGGGAGGTGACCTTGCGCCTGGCCAGCCCCGATGTGATTCACGGCATTTTGGTCTCGGGGACGAACGTCAACACAATGGTGGTGCCCGGCTACGTCAGCCAAGTGCACACGGTATTTCGCTCGACCGGCGACTTGCTGATGCCGTGCCATGAATTCTGCGGTCTCGGACATAGCCAGATGCTGGCGCGGGTACGGGTCGTGCCGGCCGAGCAGTTCCGGCCCGATGCCGAAGGGAGGGTCAGCTGTGCCGCGCCATAGAAATCTGGTTCTTGCCCATCTCTGGCTCGCCTTTGCAGTTTTTGCCGTCGCGACTGTATTCGGCGTCTGGCAGATGTGGGTGCGCAGCCCATTGCACGCGCCTTACGAGAACCCGCAGAACTATTTTCTCGCGGTGACCGCGCACGGCGTATCGATGGGCTACGTGTTGACGACGTTCTTTGTCATGGGTTTTGGCTACTTCGTTGCCGAAACTGCTCTGAGGCAAGCAATCCCCTGGATAGAGGGCGCTTGGATCGGTTTTTGGGTCGCGGCGGTAGGCGCCGGTATGGCCGCGCTGACGATTCTCTCCGGCCGCGCCTCGGTGCTCTACACCTTCTACCCACCCCTGACCGCCAGCCCGTTCTTCTATATCGGCCTGGTGTTGGTCGTGGTCGGCTCGTGGATCTGGTGCGCGATCATGATCGCGGCGATGGCGCGATGGAAACGGGCCAACCCGGGACAACCGGTTCCGCTCGCGATGTTTGCGACGGTCGCCAACGCGATCATGTGGCTGTGGACCACTGTGGGGGTTGCTGTCGAGCTTTTGTTTCAGGTCATCCCCGCTGCCATCGGTTGGACCGATACGGTCGATGTCGGAATGTCGCGAACGCTGTTCTCCTGGACCCTGCACGCGATCGTCTATTTCTGGCTGTTGCCGGCGTACATCGCCTTCTACGCGATGGCGCCCGAGGCAGCCGGCGGGCGCCTCTACAGCGACACGATGGGCCGACTGACCTTTGTCCTGTTTCTGCTCTACAGCCTGCCGGTCGGTTTGCACCATCTCTTCATGGACCCGGAGCACTCCACCGGGTTCAAATTTGTTCAGACGACATTGACCGCGCTTGTCACGGTGCCGACCCTGCTGACGGTGTTCACGATCACGGCGTCATTCGAGGTAGCGGGCCGGCTCAACGGCGGCACCGGGCTCCTGGGCTGGCTGCGAGCACTGCCCTGGAGGCAGCCGATGGTGCTGGCGACCGGCTTGGCTTTTGTCATGCTGTGGTTCGGTGGCGGAGGTGGGTTGATCAATATGAGCTATGGCATGAACGCGATGATCCACAATACCTCGTGGGTCACCGCGCATTTTCATCTGATCTTTGGCGGCACGGTCGTGATCATGTATTTCGCAATCGCCTATCAGATCTGGCCACAGCTGACCGGCCGCGTCGCTGATGCTGACGATCTCGCCCAGCAGCGTTGGCAGTTGTGGCTGTGGGCCGTCGGGATGATGGTGATGACCTTGCCATGGCATTGGCTCGGTCTCAACGGACAGTGGCGGCGGGTTGCACACTTCAACTATGACGACCCGCTTATTGCCTGGTGGGGGAGCTGGGTCGATCTCAGCTTGCTTGGCGGCGTCATTCTGCTGATCAGCGCGTGGCTCTTCATAGTGAACCTCGCGCGCTTGCATGCCGGGCAGTCGGCGGGTCAGGCGGGGCCGCAGCCGCTGCGTTATGCCATCCCTTTGCACCCGGTCACCCGCCTGCCTGCGGCACTAAACGGGTTTGCGCTGTGGAACGCGCTGGTCCTGGTGCTGATGGCTGCCGCCTATGGCTGGCCAGTCGGGCAATTTATTGCGCAACCATCGCCGGCCGCGATTGTTCATCACGTCGACCGCCCGGGCTAGAACGATGGACCGAAAATGGCGCATCTGGGGAACGCTCGGCGTGCTGGCCGCATTGGCGGTCGGCGCTTTGCTCGGCTTTATCGTGCTGCCGGTTGTGCAGGGCCGCGCTGCCGGGATTGACGCCTTCACCGCGATCTGCCGGGCGGTCGGCATCCTACCCGGATCGCCGGCCCGCCCGACGCCGCCGTCGCAGGCGGCGCCACAACCGGTGACGCGGGTCGCGTGGACCACAGCGACCTTCGAGGAGCTGTATCGCGCCGATCGCGCAAATGGCGCGAGACTCGCCGGAGAACGCTGTATCAGCTGTCATACGCTGGAAGGCAATACCCCCGATCCGACAATCCCGCGCAATATCGGCCAGTCGGTCTTCGCTCTCTACAAGCAATTGCACGATTTCCGCAGCGGCTCGCGTGTCAGTGAGATCATGTCGCCACTGGTCAAGGATCTCGACGACAAGCAGATCGCCGATCTGGCTGCCTATTACGGCCGGCTGTTCCGCGGAGCGATCGATCCCGACGTGAGCGGTCGCTATGCCGGGATCGACATCCAGAACATTGTCAGCAACGGTGACGTCGCGCGCGGTCTGCCACCCTGCTCGGCTTGTCACTCGGCACGCGCTGGCGGCCCGATCGAGACTCCGACCTTAACCGGCCAATATGCCCAATATCTCGAGGCCCAGCTAACGGCGTTCGCCAGCGGCGCACGCCACAATGACATCTATCACCGCATGCGCAGTGTCGCCGCAAAACTGACGTCGAATGAAATCAGGTTGCTGGCGATCCAGTATTCGGGGGAATGACTGCGCCGGTCCGCGATCGGATGGCTCTGGGGCGGGAATACGATGCTGACGGCCGGCACTTCTTTGCCGGTACGATTTTCGCGGCTAGGCTACTAGACATGCCATAGGCGCGGCAGGCTCGGCGGCAACCCCAGCGCCTCGCGGCGCAGATGCGAGGCGAGGTTTGCGTA
>Ga0306921_10007355_pt1 | contig 11566 bp, 8 predicted proteins | sample sta12Cox44000080_FD_203760 | JGI IMG/M metagenome (GOLD analysis project Ga0306921, IMG submission 203760) | Lab enrichment of tropical soil microbial communities from Luquillo Experimental Forest, Puerto Rico - statoxic.12C.oxic.44.000.080 (v2)... | ecosystem: Environmental > Terrestrial > Soil... | reverse complement strand
TCGCGCGGGGTGTCGGGCGAGCGCCGCGAGGTCGATCTCAATGCCCTCGTCGACGAGGCGCTCAACCTCGCCTATCACGGCGCGCGCGCCCAGGATGCGGGCTTCAACATCACCTTGGAACGCGATCTCGACCCCGCGGTCGCACCGATCGAGCTGGCGCCGCAGGAGATGACCCGCGTGTTCCTGAACCTGTTCGGCAACGGCTTCTATGCCGCCAGCAAGCGGGCGCGCGGCAACGGCGAGGCCGCCTATCGCCCGACCCTCCGGGTGTCGACCCGCGATCTGGGCGAGGTAGTCGAGGTCCGGGTACGCGACAACGGCACCGGGATCGCGCCCGAAATCAGGGACCAGCTATTTCAGCCGTTCTTCACGACCAAGCCGACCGGAGAAGGGACGGGTCTCGGGCTCTCGATCAGCTATGACATCGTCACGCAACAGCACGGTGGAACGATCGAGGTAGACAGCGAACCCGGCGAATTCACCGAATTCACGATCAGATTGCCGCGTAACGGGGCATCGAGCCGCAGCTGATCGTCATCCTGTCGGTCATGGACGGCTGGAGCTGCCGCGCAAGATCAGGACACGGCGGCAGTGGCCCGGCTTGGACCGTCAGGCAAAGTGCGGCATCACATCCGAGGCCAGCAGCTCATTGGTTTCGGCGTCGTTCCGGTAGTCGCTGTTGATCAGCAATTGCACGCCGGCGTCCTGATACCGGCCGATCAGATCGATCGCCGCCGACACGGTGCCGACAAACCCCCGCAATGGTCCGCGAGGCGCCAGCCGCTCGCGCTTTGCCGCCACCGCCGCCTCGTCGCGGGCCAGCAACCAGCTATTGTTGTGGGTCTTTTCGATCGCGCCATAATCGCGCTGGGCGGCGTCGCAATGGCCGCGCAGCACCGCGAGCTTATGCCTCACCGTCTCGGGATCGCCGCCGATATTGCAGGCATCGGCGAGACGCGCGACCGCCCGCAATGTCAGCTGCTCGCCGCCGCCGGCGATCAGCACCGGCGGGTGCGGTTTCTGGACCGGCTTCGGCTCGAGGATCGCGTCCTCGACATGAAAATACCTGCCGTGGAACGTCGTTCGTGGCTCGGTCCACATCGCGAGGATCAGCCGAACGGCTTCTGCCATCTGCCGGATGCGTACCGCCGGACGGGCCGGAAACTCCCAGCCATATTGCCGGTATTCGGTCTCGAGATAACCCGCACCGATGCCGAGGGTCAGCCGTCCCCGGCTGATCAGATCGACACCGGCCGCGATCTTGGCGAGGTGCGCCGGATTGCGGTAGCCGACCGAGGTGGCCAGCGTGGCGAGGCGAATGCGGCTGGTCACCGCCGCCAGCGCCGACAAGACGGTCCAGCCCTCCATAAAGGGCTCGTCGGGTGTCCCGACACCACCGATCTGGATCAAGTGGTCCATCACCGAGAACCACACAAAGCCGTGGTTCTCGGCCCATTGCGCCTTCGCCTTCACCGCTTCGAAGGCTTCGGCGGGGTCGGGCTCGAATATCCAGGAGGGGTTGTGAATGCCGAACTTCATCAGGATCTCCCCCGTTGCAACGACCGGGACCGGCAACTTCCTCGAGGCCGACAGGCCAGTTTAACGTGAAACCGTCAGCCGGCGAGATTACCTCTCTGAAAGAGCGGTGCGAGCCACATGTGGTTTCGCTTGGTTATACGGAGAGCGCACCGATGGCCGTAGCTGAACAGACCCTTGCTTCCGCCGCCGCCAATCACGAAACGGCGACCGAGAAGCGCCACGCGCGGATGCTGATCGACGGCGCCTGGGTGGACAGTGTTTCCGGCGCGGTTCTGAGCGTGGAAAACCCGGCCAAACGCTCCCCGATCGGTGATGTTCCGCGCGGCAAGGCGGCTGATGTGGATGCCGCCGTGGCGGCTGCCGCAAAGGCCTTCCCAACCTGGAGCAAGACTGGCCCGCGCGACCGCGGCCGCCTGCTGCTGCGCATCGCCGACTCCTTGGAGACCCGCAGCGAGGAGCTGGCCCGCACCATCGCGCTCGAGACCGGCAATGCCCTGCGCACCCAGGCGCGGCCGGAGGCGCGGCTCGCAGCTGATATCTTCCGCTATTTCGGCGGTTTGGCCGGAGAGCTGAAGGGCGAGACGATCCCGCTCGGCGAGCAGGTGCTGAGCTACACGCGACGCGAGCCGATCGGGGTGGTCGGGGCAATCATCCCGTGGAATGCGCCGGTGCTCTTGGGAGCGCTGAAAATCGCCCCGGCATTGTGCGCGGGCAACACCATCGTGCTCAAGGCCGCGGAGGACGCCCCGCTTGGTGTGCTCTTAATGGCCGAGATCTGTCAGGAGTTTCTGCCGCCCGGCGTGCTCAATGTGCTGACCGGTCTGGGGGAGGAATGCGGCGCGCCGCTCGCTGAGCATCCATCGGTCCGCAAGCTTTCCTTCACCGGGTCGACCGAGGTGGGCAAGCTCATCATGCGCGCGGCAGCCGAGCGAATCGTGCCGGTTTCGCTCGAGCTCGGCGGCAAGAGCCCATCGATTGTCTACCCCGATGCCGACGAGGATTGGGTTGCCGACGGCGTCATCGCAGCGATGCGTTTTACGCGGCAAAGCCAATCCTGCACCGCCGGTTCGCGCCTCTTCCTGCATGCCGACATCTTTGAGGGCTTTCTCGACAAATTGCGGAGCCGCACGGCAGCTCTGAGGATCGGCGACCCGTTGGACGAGGCGACCGATATCGGCTGCATCATCAATGAAAAGCAGTTCCGCAAGATCTGCGCCTATATCGACGAGGGCATGCAGCGCAAGGAGGGCCGTCTGGTATTTGGTGGGCTGCCGCCAAAGGACGGACCGCTGAGCGAGGGGTATTTTACGATTCCGACCGTGTTCGCCGACGCCTCCAACGACTGGCGGCTGGCGCGCGAGGAGATCTTTGGGCCGGTTCTCGTCGCCATCCCGTGGCGCGACGAGGCGGATGCGATCCGCATGGCGAACGACAGCCATTATGGCCTCGCGGCCTATGTCTGGACGTACGACATCGCCGCCGCGTTGCGCACGGCGCACGCCATCGAATCCGGTTGGGTCCAGGTGAACCAGGGTCTCGGCCAGCAGCCCGGCCACTCCTATGGCGGCTACAAGCAGAGCGGGATCGGTCGAGAGTTCTCGTTGGAAGGCATGCTGGAGAGCTTCACGCAGCGCAAGAACGTCACCGTGAACCTGAACACCCCGCGCCCCGGTTAGCGAGTTTTCGATCTGATGGCATCGGTGCCAGTGGTCCCCTCCCCCCCTTTCTCTCCTCCAAGGGGGCCTTGGCGAGAGGGTTGAGAAGGGTTGGCGAGCGTACCCCGGACGGCCACCCGCCAAGGCCTGCCCGCGGCTGAAACAGGCGACGGGCGTTCCGAGGCCTACCCGAAGCTTGGTGAGGGCGTGCAACCCGATCGGAAATTGCTGTAAGGCACGTCATCTTTTCGCCGGGATCGGCGAGTATCATGGCCCTTCAGAAATCGGCAGACGCAGCCGACAACAGGCGGAAAATCAAATACCCGCTTATTTCCCGGTTACGTGTTTTGGTTCCCGCTTTCGAAGCAGCAAATTTCCCGGTTCGATCGACGGGAAGATCTCCTAAGTATTTGGAAAGATGCATTTATTGACGATCACGTGAGATCGAACTCATTTTTTTGCCGGGTATTTCCCGGTAAAACCGGGAAAGCGCCGGGTCGTCCGACCTGCTGTTCATCAGTGCCTCAAAGCGGGCACCGACCGTATCCCAGCTGAACCCGCGCTGCCGTTCGAGCGCGGCTAGGTGCCAGCGTCGCCACAACTCATCGTCGCGCAGGACTGCAACCGCTGCCGCTACAAAGCCGTCGTCAGCCTGTGCTACGCACCCGGTCACCCCGTCGATGACGCGCTCGGATGTCGAGCCGAGCGGCTCGACCACGGCCGGAATCCCCATCGCCTGCGCCTCGGCGAGCGCCAGGCAGAAGGTTTCGCCGGGATCCCCGCGATAGAGCATGACCCGAGCGCCGGAGAGTGCGTCGGCCAGCGCCTTGCGCCCGACCGGTTCAAAGCGACGGACCCCCGATGCCACGAGCCCGTCGGCGCGAGCCAGGACCTTGTCCATCTCCCGCGCGCGCGGCGTCCCGCCGAGGCCGTAGACGGCACCGCCTCCATAGATGTGCAGCTCCGCTCCCGGCACGGCGGGCCGAATGCGTTCGACCCAGAGATCGAGCAGCCAATCGAGCCCGCGCAAAGGATTGGAGGTAAAGATTGCCCGCGGCGCCGGGGGCTCGCGAGCGTGTGCAGTGCGAAAGCAATCGAGAACGCCATAAGGGATGATCTCGCGCCCGCCACAGGGCAGCCACCGCGGGATCGTCGCCGCATGGTAGGAACCCGTTACCACCAGGGTCGGACGGTGGCGGGCGAGCGCCCACAAATTGCGCGGCTTTCTGAGGTAGAAGGCGGGGTTGTGCAGCCACAGCAGCCGGCGCCCCGCGCGGCGAACGAGCCCGATAACCCGGTGGCTGCGGCTGCCGATGTAGAGATCACAAGCGTGCGGCAAGTCGCACGACAGCGGCGCCCAGCGCACACCCTTGTGCACGACCGCGGCGCGGCAGCGGTTGCGCGCTTCGACCCGATGGCCGCGCGCCGCCAATGCCTCGGCGAGTGCGACGAAGGCGGTCTCGGCACCGCCGAGGGGTGCGGTTTCCGCCATCAGCCCGTCGAAGGCGATGCCGTCATCGGCCATCACGACGCTTGCCATCACTCGGTTTCGACCCGGAGGGCCGCCTTCCGCCCCTCACCCTCCTCCCCAGACTCGATCTGGGGATTCGCTGTGCCCTCCCTCTCTCTAGACGCGGAGCGAGGGTCGGGGCGAGGGGCTGCCTCGGACGAGGGTTCGAGCCGCGCCTTCAGGTAGGAGAGGATCGGATAGAGGGCGGCACACAGCGCGATCAGAAACCCCCACTGACCCTCTCTGTAGCCCTTGCGGCCGATATAGCATTTGCAAAAGCGCGAGGCGATGCGGCGCAGGTTGTGACCGTAGCTGCCGATGTCGCCGCTCTCGCGCAGATCCTCAGCGTGCGCGCTGGTATAGCGATCGAGTCGCCGCAGCATCTCGGAAATGTCGTGATCGACGTAGTGGATGATCGACGACGAAAGTGTTGCGCCCTGTGTTCCCGAGAACGCGACGGCCGGGTGGACCCGTTGACCTCCCCACTTCTTGGCGCCCTTGCGGAACAGCGCTCCGTGCGCCGACCTGCCAAAGGATGCCCCCCATCCCCAGCGCACCAGCCGGGCCCCGATATAGTTGTCGACCGGGACCAGGTGCCAGATAGCCGACGAGCCGGCGACGACCGCCCGGATCTCGGCCGCGAGTTCCGATGAAACCCGTTCGTCGGCATCGATTTCGAGGATCCAGTCGCCGCCGCAAGCGTCGATGCCGGCATGGCGACGCATTCCCTCCCGCTCCCAAGCACCTTCGACGAGCCGCGGCGTGAATCCACGGGCGATCTCCCGCGACCGGTCGGTACAGCGATCGAGGACAACGACGAGCTCGTCGGCAAAGCCCAGACGGCCCAAGCATTCGGCGAGTTGCCGCTCCTCGTCGTGAACAACGACCAGGGCGGAGAGGCTCGGTCGTCGCGATCCGTTCACGCCGCAGCGCTCGCGACCGAGCGCCACAATTGATGCGCCGCGGCTTCGGCGGCATCGACCGAGAGACCGTCCATCAACGTGTCGGTCGTGCGGTGATCAAAGCCCGGACCAAACATCGCATCCGGCCGATCGGTCGAGCGCACCAGCGCCGTCTGCGGCCCCCAAGGGGCGTATTGATCGCTCGGGCTCGGACCAAACAGGCCGAGGGTCGGCGTCCCCACCGCCGCTGCGATGTGCATCAGTCCCGTATCGTTGCCGATAAACAGGGCGCAGCGTTGCAGCACGGCCGCCGCGGTCAGCAGATCGGTCTTGCCGACCAGATCGATTCGCCGGCTCGGCGGTATCGCCGCGAGCACAGGCTCTACCTGGCTGCGCTCATGCGCGGCTGCCAGCACCGCGACCCGCGCGCCCGGCAACAGGGCGTCGGCAGCGGTCAAGCGTTCTGTGAGGTCAGCGAAGCGCTCGGCCCGCCACTCCTTCCCCCGCCAGTTCGCCGCCGGACCGATCGCCAAGACCGGGGCGCCAGGAGAGAGCAAAGCACTCGCAGCGGCCTCGTGGCGGGGTGCGATCCACAGCCGCGGGCTCGGCGGCGGGTCGAGGTCGAAGAGGCGACCGAGTTGGCGCACCCGATGCTCGCGCGCGTCACCCTTCGCCATCACCCGGCGCTCGCCTGCCCGCAACAGCCAAGCGAGCACCGAACCGCGCAGGTCGACGACGAGGTCCCAACGCCGGGTCACGACGGCAGCGTAGAACGGCAGCCAATGTGCCGACCAGGGCAGCTTCTCGATCACGTCGAGCCGCTCGAGCCGGGGCACGGCTTCGAACAGCGGCGCCGCGACGGGCCCCGCCGCGATGGTCAGCCGCGCCGCTGGATGGCGGTCGATCAGGTACGAAAGAAGACCGGTCGACAGCACGGCATCGCCGATACGCGTCGCGGTGACAAACAGGATGCGCATTTTCACCGGTCTCGGCGCCTTATATCCCGTGGCCAAGCGGCTTGCCAAGCAACCGCTCTTCGCCCACTTTTACCGCATCCCAAAGGGTTGACCGAGCCATGCCTGAGGCAAGCTTCGCTTTGCTCGATAACCGGGGCGTCCTTGCCGTCTCCGGGACGGACCGCCGGAGCTTTCTCCAGGGGCTCGTCTCGAACGACGTCGAAAAGGTCGGTCCGGCGCAGGCGCGCTATGCGGCGCTGCTCACCGCGCAGGGCAAGTACCTGCACGATTTCATGATGATCGAATTCGACGAGGCGATCTGGCTCGAGGCGGAGGCCGAGCGTCTCAGCGACTTGAAGCGGCGGCTGTCGATCTACCGCCTGCGGGCAAAGGCTGCCCTCGACGAGCAGCCGGAGCTCGCTGTGGCGGTCGTGTTTGGCGCCGGTGCTCTTGTGGCGATGGATCTTTCTGAAGAACCTGGTGCCGCCCGCCCATTCGGCTCGGGTATTGCTTTTGTCGACCCGCGGCTTGCAGCACTGGGCGTGCGCTGCATTCTGCCGCGCGCAGACATTCGACCGGCGCTCGCAAGCATCGGCCTCGCGGAGTCCGGCTTCCACGCGTATGACCGATTGCGGATCGAGCTCGGGATTCCCGATGGCGGCCGCGACCTCGTGCCCGAAAAATCGATTCTGCTCGAAGCCGGGTTCGATGAGCTGAATGGCGTAGACTGGCAGAAGGGTTGCTACATCGGCCAGGAGCTGACGGCGCGTACCAAGTACCGTGGCTTGATCAAGAAGCGGCTGATGCCTGTCGAGATCGACGGACCTGCGCCAGCACCCGGAACGATCATCACCGCGGACGGACGCGAAGTCGGCGAGATGCGGTCAGCTCGCGACGGGCGCGGTCTGGCGCTGTTGCGCATCGAGCCGGTCGTCGAAGGCAAGCAGCTGAAGGCCGGGGACACCGCTCTGGTTGCCTCGGCACCCGGCTGGATGCACCTCGACGGCGCCGTTGCGGGCGGCGGCTAACGCGAGCCCGGCTGGTTCAGCTGCTGCTGTATTTCGCGGTAACGCTCGTTGCCTGGGCTGACGCCTTGCCGATCCAGCTGAAAGCGTTCGTTGATCAGGTCGTTGCGATAGGACTGCGTTTTTTGCTGATCGACCGGCGCGGGGGCAGGGGCGGACAGGCGGGACGGGCTCGCCCGCTCGGGGGCGCCGAATATCAAACCCGGCTGCGTCAGCAACGGTGAAAGGCCGGCCGGTGGTGTCGGGGCCGGGGCGGCACTCGTCGGCGGGGCCTGCGGCGTCGGGGTCGGCGCCACATACGCGGCTGGAGGTGGAGAAAACTGTGGCATTGAGCCTTTGGTCTGGGCGGTCGGCGCAATCGTCCCGCCGATCAGCACCAACAGCAGACCGGCGGCTTGCGGGATCACACCGTTGCGTCCTCGGCTCTGCCTGCCAGCGCGGCTTGCGCCGCCGCTAGCCGGGCAATCGGCACTCGGAAGGCGGAGCAGGACACGTAATCGAGACCGACCGTCTGGCAAAAGCGGATCGATGCGGGATCGCCACCGTGCTCGCCGCAAATGCCGAGCTTCAACCCCGGACGGGCCGCACGTCCACGCTCGGCGGCGAGGCGCACGAGCTCGCCGACCCCATCGACATCGAGCGTGACAAACGGGTCGTGCTCGAAGATGCCGAGCCGCTGATAGGCCCCGGTAAAGCTCGCGGCATCATCGCGCGACAGGCCAAAAACGGTCTGGGTCAGGTCGTTTGTGCCAAAGCTGAAAAATTCGGCGGTCTCAGCGATCTCGCCGGCGCGCAGCGCCGCCCGCGGCAGCTCGATCATGGTGCCGACGAGATAGCGCACCGTAATGCCGGCTCTCGTCATCACCTCGCTCCCGACGCGATCGATGATCGCCTTGAGAATGTCGAACTCCTTCTTGGTCGCGACCAGCGGCACCATGATCTCGGGCTCCACCGCCTCCCCGGTTTCCTTGGTCACCGCGACGGCCGCCTCAAAAATCGCGGCCGCCTGCATCTCGTAGATCTCCGGATAGGTGATGCCGAGGCGACAGCCGCGATGACCGAGCATCGGGTTCACCTCGTGCAGCACGATCGCGCGGTGGCGGACCCTCTCGACGTCCTTGCCGGTCAGCCGGGCCATCTCGCCGAACTCGTCGGGGGTCTTTGGCAGGAACTCGTGAAGCGGCGGATCCAACAGCCGGATCGTCACCGGAAACCCCTTCATGATTCGGAAAATCTCGGCGAAATCTTCGCGTTGCATCGGCAGCAGCTCGGCCAGTCCCGCACGTCGACCGGTCTCGTCCTCGGCCATGATTACTCGCCGCATCGCGCCGATGCGGTCGGCCTGGAAAAACATGTGCTCGGTACGGCTAAGCCCGATGCCCTCGGCGCCAAAGCGGCGTGCCATTCGCGCGTCGGCCGCGGTCTCGGCATTGGCGCGAACCTTCATCTCACGGATGCCGTCCGCCCAGCCCATCAGGGTCGCGAAATCCCCTGACAGCTGTGGCTGGACCGTCGGCACCGCACCCAATATCACCTCGCCTGTCGACCCGTCGATCGTGATGATCTCGCCGGCTTTCACCACGATATTTCGTGCCGTAATCGTTCGTTCCGCATAATCGACCCGCAGATGATCGCCCGCGCCTACGACGCACGGCCGTCCCATACCGCGCGCGACCACTGCGGCATGGCTGGTCATGCCGCCTCGGGTCGTCAAGATGCCTTTGGCGGCGTGCATGCCGTGGATATCTTCAGGGCTCGTCTCGATCCGCACGAGGATCACGGCCTCGCCGCGCGAGGCGCGCGACTCGGCCTCCTCGGCGGTGAATACGATCTCGCCCGAGGCCGCACCGGGCGAGGCCGGTAGACCGCGGGCAAGGACCGTGGTTTTCGCTTTCGGGTCGAGTGTCGGGTGCAGAAGCTGATCGAGCGATGCCGGCTCGATCCGCGCGATCGCTTCCTCGCGGGTGATGAGCCCTTCTTCGACGAGCGACACCGCAATTTTCAGCGCAGCCGGCGCCGTGCGCTTGCCGGTACGGGTCTGCAGCATCCAAAGCTTGCCGCGCTGCACCGTAAACTCGATGTCCTGCATGTCGCGGTAGTGGACCTCGAGCGTGCGCCGCACTCCGTAGAGCTCGGTCAGAATTTCGGGCATCACCTCTTCCATCGCGGGTAAAGTCGACTTGTTTGCTTCCTTACCGGCGATCGTTAAATGCTGCGGCGTACGGATGCCCGCCACGACGTCTTCGCCCTGGGCATTGACCAGGTATTCGCCATAAAACTCGTTGGCACCGGTCGACGGGTTGCGGGTGAAGGCCACGCCGGTCGCGCAATCCGCCCCCATATTGCCGAATACCATCGCCTGGACATTCACGGCCGTACCCCAGTCGGCGGGAATGTCGTGCAGCCGCCGGTAGGTGACCGCACGCGGGTTCATCCATGATCCGAAGACAGCGCCGATGGCGCCCCACAGCTGCTCGTGAGGATCCTCGGGAAACGGGCGTCCAAGCTCATCGGCAACGAGATCCTTGAAACCGGCGACGAGTGCCCGCCAGTCATCCGCAGACAGCTCGGTGTCCAGTTGGACGCCGCTGTCGAGCTTGTGGTTTTCGAGCAGCTCCTCGAAATGGTTCTCGATGCCGAGCACCACTTGTCCGTACATTTGGATGAAGCGGCGATAGCTGTCGTATGCAAAGCGTTCGTCGCCGCTCTTACGTGCCAGCCCATCGACTACTCGGTCGTTGAGCCCGAGGTTGAGCACCGTGTCCATCATGCCGGGCATCGAAACGCGGGCACCCGAGCGCACCGAGACGAGGAGCGGGTTGTCCGGGTCTCCGAACCGTGTACCGAGCGAGCGTTCGATCCCGGCGAGCGCGCATTCGACCTGTTCGCGTAGCTCCTCTGGATGTGATTTGTCATGCGCATAAAAATAGTTGCAGGCCTCGGTGGTAATCGTGAAGCCGGGCGGCACCGGCAGCGCGAGACTGCTCATCTCGGCGAGGCCTGCTCCCTTGCCGCCGAGCAGATTTTTCATGTCGGCGCAGCCTTCGGTGGTGCGGTCACCGAACCTATAGACCCATTTTTTCATCTGCCCGCTCACCCTTCGATCTGCGAGAAGTCGGCAACCCGGTTCATAGTCTCCCGGATGCCCGACAGCAGTCGCAGCCGGTTTTCCCTGAGCGCCGGCTCTTCGCAATTGACGGTGACCTTGTCGAAGAAATCGTCAATGGGGCGCCGCAGCCGCGCCAATTCTGTCATCGCTCTTTCGAACTCCTCGCGCGCCAGGAGAGTTCCCGCCCGACCGCCGACTTCGGCGAGATGCTCGGCCAGTGCACGCTCTTCGGATTGGCGCAATTGCCGCATATCGACGAAGCCGTGATAGGTACAGCCGTCCTCGCGCTCCTCGATGGCAACGATGTTCGAGGCACGGCGAAATGCAATCAGCAAGTTCGCCCCGTCCTCCGAGGCAAGAAAACCTGCGAGGGCATCGACGCGCTTTAGAAGACGGACCAGATCGTCTTCAGCAGTACCGAGCTGAGCGAACGTCGCGCCGATCAGATCGTGGCGCACGCCGCGCTCTCGCAGATGCACCTTCAGCCGGTCGGCGATAAAGTCGAGCAGCTCGCGCGTGAGGTCAACGGGATCCCTGCCCGCGTCCGCTCCGGCGTGCCTGAAGGCAGCGCTCAGCGGCAGCCGCAAACGGTTCTCCAGGATCAGCCGGATCGTGCCCAACGCCGCGCGCCGTAGCGCAAACGGATCCCTCGAGCCGGTGGGCTTTTCACCGATCGCAAAGAAGGAGACGAGCGAGTCGAGTTTGTCGGCGAGCGCGATGACAACGCTCTCCGGAGCGGTCGGGCAGGTATCGTTTGGGCCGAGCGGCCTGTAGTGATCGGCGATCGCTTCGGCGATCGCCGGATCTTCGCCGTCGTGCAAGGCGTAATACCGCCCCATGGTCCCTTGCAACTCGGGAAATTCACCGACC
>Ga0306921_10007353_pt1 | contig 11566 bp, 9 predicted proteins | sample sta12Cox44000080_FD_203760 | JGI IMG/M metagenome (GOLD analysis project Ga0306921, IMG submission 203760) | Lab enrichment of tropical soil microbial communities from Luquillo Experimental Forest, Puerto Rico - statoxic.12C.oxic.44.000.080 (v2)... | ecosystem: Environmental > Terrestrial > Soil... | reverse complement strand
TGAACCAGCCGGCGGATGTTGTAGCCGAGGTTCATCATGCCAATCTTGAACCTCGCCCGCACGATGCCAATGGTGCGCACAATCTTGCCGCCCATCGAGTTCTGCTGCTGGCCGAATACGTGCTCGACACGGGCGCGCACCTTCGAGAGCGTCGTGTTCGCCGACTTCTGGCGCTCTGACAGCGGATGATTGCGAGCGGCGCGCCGATGGATACGGCTCTGCAAGCCCTTCGCCTTCAGGTTCGCCTCGATCTGGTCCGAGCGGTAGGCGCTGTCCGCCCATACCCCGTTGCCGGTGTTGGAGAGATCGAGCAGATCGTCTAGCTTCTGACTGTCGTGCACGGCCGCGTGGGTTGCATCCCATTTGCGGATCAGCTTGTGCGCCTTGTCCACGCCGAGGTGGTTCTTGTAGCCGTAGAAGCTCTCGTCGTTCTTCTTCGTCCAGCGCGCGTCCTTGTCCTTCTGGGCATTCTTGGCGGGCTGCTGCTCCCATCCCTCGGGCGTCTTGCCGGCCTTGATCGCCTCGTTCTCCTCCTTGGTGTTACGTTGCTTGGGCACCGATACAATTGTGGCGTCAATGATCTGTCCGCCGCGCGCAATGTAGCCCTCGGTCTCGAGATGCTGGCCGAAGCGTTCGAACAGCTTGTCGATCAGCCCGGCCTGCGCCAACGCCTCGCGAAATAGCCAGATCGTGGTGGCATCCGGCACTGGGTCCTCGAGGTCGAGATCAAGAAAGCGCATGAACGACAGGCGGTCGCGGATCAGGTACTCGGTCTGCTCATCAGAGAGATTGTGGAGCGACTGCAGCACCACGATCTTGAACTTCAAGATCGCATCGTAGGGCTTGCGACCAGCGTTGCTCTTGCGCTCCTCGGGCTTCGTCTCGGTCACGCTCTCGATGTCAGCGCGGAAGTCCTCCCACCGCACGATCTTCTTGATCGTTTCCAGCGGATCACCTTTGGCGCTGATCGCCTCAAGCCTGCGCTCAACATCGAAAAAGCCCGTCTGCCCCATGACTCGCTCGTTCCATCCGCCCATGGCCCATTGCAATCAGCGAGTCAGATTCGCAGCGACTTGGCGAGAAGAATTTTTCGAGGTGCCCTAGTGCTAGTTAGGTCGGTTCGAGCAATGTCAGCAGCCCCTTGAGCAATTGCGTCGGGCGTGGTGGACAGCCGCGTATATGGAGGTTAGCGGTAAATCGTAGCGGGCCGCGTCTCGGGATGCGACACAAGCAAGTCGTATTAAATTGCGCGTGGTGCCGCTCTCCACCATCAGTTTGCTCTCGGCTCGAGCAGGTTTCTGGCCAATTGCCGGAACCATACCGGCACGCACACGGGATCTGTCTTCTCCATCAGAGCGCCCAAGAACATTCCGTCGGCGACGTGCACGCCGAGCTGGCGATACGCCTCGAACTGCTCCTCGTCGAAAAACTGATCCAGCGTGCTCTGGTGTGGAAAATCGGGATGCAGACGCCGATAGCGCCTGATCAGCTCCGGCTCGTTCCCGGTGATCGAAAGCTTCAGGTAAAGCAATAATCCGGTCGCTCCATCCGGATAGTAAATGCGGCAGAATGCAAAATGGGTCTGGCTGTAGTGGGTAGTCGGGTCGGGACGTATGTCGTTCAGCCGCGAACCGACTCTGATGCCAAAGTCGATCTGGGCGTGGCGAACCAGCGTCATCAAGCCTTGGAACGAGCATTCCGGATCGGCCTCTCCGTCCACGCAGATGATGTATTTGCAGCGGCGGCGCAGCAGCTCGTAAACCGCCATGTTCTCAATGTGCCCGCCGTCAGACAGGTTCAGCCAGGGCCGGTCCTCGGCCATCCTGATGCCGGTCATCTCCCGAATAAGGCAAAAGAACCCCGGCGTTTTCAGCCATTCCCTGCGCTTGGGATGCAGGATCCAGAAGCCCAGGCGGACGTTGAGAAAGGTCAATAAGGCAGTGAGGGTCGGCATGGATTCGATACCCATGTGCGATGATGCGGCTGCGCCGGAAATAGCCATGATCGTCGCCAAATCGGGAGGTGCGTTATTGGTCCGCCACTCGGCGGTAGGGAAGTAAGAGGTCGCCGGCGAGCCGCTCCAGTACTTCGAGAAGAGGAAGAAGTCGCTCTTGCGATCTCGCAACGCGGCATGCGTGCTGGAGGGTACATTCAGCGTGGTATTGACCAAATGGTATGGAGCGCTGTCGCCAGGATTGATCTGTGCCAATGGCACGACCGCGCTATTTTGCTCCTCCCTCTGAACGAAGGTGCGGGCCAGCTGATCGCGATAAAGCCTATGCGGTCCGGTGAGATTCACGTTAAGAAGCAGGATTGCGACCACGGCGAAACAAATCGCAATGCCAACGAGAATGAGGGTAGCCAATATTGATTGGGCGCCGAAATACCAGAACGCATAGAACAGGGTAACCGCTCCCACCGGAATGACCACGCCTGCCAATAGCAGCACGGCCTTGAGCGCCATCTTGCGAACCGCGGGGTTCTTCAGCACGGGGATGAAGCCGCCCCTCCATGTGCGCGCGGTCCCATTTCGCGGTGAGCGGCCGCAGCTCTACGTTCAGCATCTCTGTGACAGCATCCGCAAACCGCTCGCAACTTGGTCATCGCAGCCCGGGCCTGCCCGAACAGCGCCCATAGGCTTTCCAGCACGCGTGCTTCCACGCCGTATTGGTAAGGCAGCGGCTGCGTAGAAATGCGCGTCCGTAGTTCAGAAAGAAATTCGTGAGCCGCGTATTGATCAGGCGAAAGGGGAGTCCGCGTGTCAGTCATGATGACGATCTCCCATTTTGCACTCCGAAATTTCGACAGCGCACAGCAAGTGGCCCGTCCAAAGCTTGTTTCTCGCTAGTGGCGCTGTCGCCCTTCCGCCGCCGATTGAAATCTCTTCATCTCTTATCCATGAAGGAATGCCACGCCGTGTGCAGCGGCACTGAGGCGCTTCGCCAGTCCGATTCGTTGCTTCCTCGCTCGGATCTGAACCGGTTCGGTTTTCAGGAATAGATCCTGTTTGACTCGTTATTGCACACCGATACTGATTCTTTTGCCCGGAGGAAGCTCTAAATACGGAGAGTCGTCATCGCCTTCCGGCGAGCCGATCCGATAGGCATAGCCTCGCGGCAACCGAGGCGAAATATCAAAGTCCCCATAATCGGTTAAACCTTTCGTCGGCACGCCCTCAAAAGAATATCCGTCAATTTCCGGTACGAGCGATTCGACGCGATATCGCCCTAGTGACATTTGTTCCAGGCAGACCGGAGCGAAGTCGACTCTGCAGTGCGCTCCGGATGCGAACTTTATACGTGTGCGGTCCCATCGAATATCTTCACACCCGCATGGTGTAGCATACCGGCCGCTGGCAATGACTCTGCGAACTGCAGCATCGACTGCGGTGGCGCGGTCGCGAATATTCTGCTGCTCCTGGTCGGTGAACTTTAGGCCGCTCGAATGATCGAAATTGAACTTGCAATCCAAAAATGGTATGCCGTTCTTGAAACATTCCGGAACTTCAACGAGAAACTCTTTGCTGACAGGCAAAGGTTTCCCGGTTTCTGGGTGATATTGAACCCAGGGCGATGTAATCGCAAGACAAAGCGCTTCCAGCGAAAAGCCTTTTGACCTGAAGCGGTCGAGGAGTTCATTCGATATGGAAACGTCGCCGTAGCATTTGTTGGGAAAAGCCATCATGGCGCGGTGGGCAATGCCTATGCGCTGTAGATCATTGTCTGAGATCTTGTATTTTTCGGGCGGCCGCGGCCGCGCTGCAGAGCGGTCGATGCGGTCTATTCGTTGCGCTGTCGCTGGAACGGTGCCATCTGCTACGAACGTCAGAATCAATGCGACAAGAGCAATTTGCACGCGAGGCTGAGTCATGATCTCCTCCGTTCTGTTGGTAACGCAGTGAATAAGTTGTCTTCCCTTCTACTGCCCAATTTCGAGCTCGATCGCAGCCATGAGGGGATGCTGGAGGTTCCGTGCGGAAAGATAAGCGAAATCTGAACGGATGCTTTTTCGCCACTTGACAGCCTCCTCTTCACCTACACTCAGACCATCGAGGTAGATTTTCTTCGCATGCTCCAAATTTCCCGAATACATAAGTACGTGCGCATAATTCAACCTCACACCTTGAAGCCCCGGAGCCAGGGCAAACGCGCTTCGTCCAGCCCACTCGGCGCGCTGGGGATTTCGCGCGAGGAGTGCCGTCCAACAAACAGAGCTCAGCACTTGCGCAAGCCGATTCAAATCGCGGGTCTCGCGGTCGGCCGCAAGGCTGATTGCAAACAGCTGCTGCTCGGCGGTCTCAAGCGCTTCGGCCCAGCGATTGGTTTCCAACAACGCCTCGCGCGCTCGTCGGTAGGCGTTTTCCAGGTCCCTGGGCGAGACGATGCCTGGGTATGACGAGGCAAGTTGCTCGAGGATCGCCAGCATGCGGCGGAAGGCCCCGACGGCCTCCGCGGTGCGGCCAAGCCGCTTCAACAGGACACCACGGTGCTCAAGGGTCCCGGCCGTATCACGCAGCCATTCGGCCGGGATTCGACTCTGCGCCTTCAGCGCCTCCCCAACGGCGATCGCTTCCGCATATGCCTCCAGGGCCGCTTCGTTTTGTTCCAGTTTTTCCAGCACTCGCGCGCGTGTGTGGAGGCTGAGGGCGAGGTCGTGTTGCCACTCGACGTTGTCTGGTTCACTGTCAGCCAGCTGCTTGATGATTGCGAAATCCTTCTCGCGCCAAGCCAGGGCCAGACCTGGGTTGCCGGCAGCATCCGCTACTTTCGCTTGGATATCGTAGGCAGCCGACAATTCACGCAGCACCCGTCTCGGCCTGTGCGCGCTCCGCAAACGCCATGACACGGGCGTTAGCGCTTGCAGTGATTTGATCGAGAACGCGTTGCGCCCGGTCGCGCTGTTCTTCCGCGGAATTCTTTGCCTTGGTCGCCTGCATTGACTGCCAGACGGCAGCAAGGGCCAGAACTCCGAGGAGGAGGGCAATGACGCCCAACGCGTTTACACGCTTCTTATCCTGTCGCACAAGATTGAACGTTCGACGGATAGTTACGACCACCTGATCTGAGGGGCCAGTTTCCAGGGCGATAGCCGGTTCTCGGATCCTGAGGATTTCTGAAGGCAAACATTGCGCAAGTGGAGCTTCATTCGTTTTCCACTCCAACCGTTCCATCGAAATCGATAGGAACGATCCGGCGCCCAGTTCCGCTGAAAATTCGAACCTCTCGAATGACGGGGGCCGAGCGAAGCGCCCCCGGAGATCCAATTAAGACAAGTTGACCTGTGCGCCTTAGTTTCCACGCCCCAACCTTTTTCCAATCGTCTCCGGAGGCGTAATTGTCGCGATCGAGAAAAACCTCAAAGCCATGCGATCTAAGCTGTCGCGTGAGGGCAGTTGCATAATTGCCGCCGTCGCTCCAGCAATACGAGATGAAGAAGTCATAACCGAACACAAGGTCGAGCAAACGACGCGCAAGTGAGTGGTGCCCGACGTTGTTGACGTCGTCAGGTGAGGTCCCGTTCGGTCGGGACCAGGATCTTCCAAGCATGGCGCATACCCAATCCACTCCGCTGGTGTCGCAACGCAAACATTGCTTTTGCCATAGCCGATTTGCTCTTTTGAGAAACCGTACACGAATATAATTGCAAATTGCAACCTGGACTAATCCATGGCGGGCCAGAGCTACAAATGCGCCAAAAAAGGCCTTGGTAGCTACTGCTGCTTCGCATATCGGGGGTTTGAACTGACCCTTTAGCCGGATGTCGACATCAAGCGTGCTTGAATATTTCTGTGATGTTCAGACGGCTATCGTCTGCTATCACCACCGAAGCCCGCTGAGCAGTTGCTGTTTCGAGCTTGCTCAGCTGCCATTCCGACAAGGTCCGGATGATGGCCGCCGACGGTTGCGCCACGGGCATCTGCCCCTCGTTCTTCAGATAGAATTCGAGAATTTCTCCCAAGAGCGACTCCGGCCGCGATGATGCCAGCGGTGCTGATGCCGGCGACGTAATCGAAGTAATCGGCCAGGCGGTAGTCGCACCTCCCCACTCTGCTTGATCAGGATCTCTTCGACCCGAAAAAGGATGAGCGCGACAGCATGCCGCAGATGCCACGGCCCCTTCCGTGTGAGGCGCGCAGTGAGCAGATGGTGTATTATGTTTGCGTTGTGCGCCAGCGAGATTAAAAGAGGTCGGTTTCCTCTGGCAGGACGGGTCGAAGCATAGCTTTTAGCTATATAGCTTTTAGCTATAGGGTGGGCACGGGCATTGTAACTCCTACTGATAAGGTCAGGACGGAAGCACTTACGCAAGTGAACGGTGCGCTCGGGCAAACAATCGGCAATCTGCTTGACGGCAAAAAGAGTGCCATTGGGGTTATTGGCGCATTGATAACAGCGGTATTGCAGAATGCTGGCCCGACCGCCTCACTGCATGACATTGTGACAGTTATTTCTGAGGGGGGTACACTTGGAGGCGTCGCAATGCCGCTATTTGTGGCTATGACGGCTTGGGGCGTTCTTAGAAAGATGGAAAAGTGGGCACAGGGAACCGCTCCCCCTCACCAGCCTCCAAAATAACATCCTTATTTTCGACCGACTTCCGCGACAAGCTGCAAAATTGGCGAACTGATAATTTTCTACTCCACGCGGTGAGCGAGAAAGGATAGGCCGATGCTACCTTTTATCCAGTTTCTGCCTATTGTTCTGCGGGTCGTACAAGCTGCACCGCAGCTACAGCAAGCTCTTCGGCTTGGTCAATCGGCATTCGACAACAGTCTCGCGACGACGCCGGATCTAAAGCTTTTGCTCCAACAGTTGGGTCAATCACAGTTTCCTGGTATTCCGGCTGAACTCTCTCACATCGCCGGCGCGCAAACCTTGTTCGATCCGACCGGCGCTAAATGGGTACAACTTTCATTAAACAAATGGGTGCAGCTTTCGCTCAATCTGCTAGGCGCTCAGCCCCAGCTTGCCGTCGACGGCAGTTACGGGCCAGCGACCAAGGACGCGGTAGCCAAATTCCAGGCGGAGCACGGGCTGGTGGTGGACGGCTGGGCCGGGGACGCGACCGGCAACGCCCTGCGTGCGGCCCTGGCGGCGCAAGCGCAGTCGCGATGACGGCTAACTATGGAACTGATTCTTGCAACCACATACGAATGGGACTGCACGTTCGCAAACCGTTGATTAGCGCCCTATTATAGGCATATTCGGAATTGCGGCAGAAGCTTCGGACTTTGCTTGCCTGCGTGGTGTCACGCTCGACTTCTCCGACCGGGCAAGCCCACTGACAACGCCTTCATCGAGTCATTGAATCTCCTCTCCAGTGAAGTGCCGGAAGTATGGATCATAGACTCAGCGTTCGCACACGCCTTCGTCGGACAGTCCGTAAATATGCTTGAGAAAAAAAGCCCGATCACAAACTGTGTCGCAATTCCAGGCCGGCCACCGTCGCTGTACAGCGGCGCGATCTCGCCGTCGATGAACTCCCAGTCGATCTTGCCCGCGAGCTGCACTAGCTCGTGCCTTATGTTGATGATCTGGTCCAGCCGCGCGCGGAACAGATCAGCCGATCCTGTCGTCTCGTGCTTCTTCGGCCGCATCGCTCCCTCCGATGCGGCGACCGAATCATGCTTCTCGATTCGAGGGAATCGCGAAACGAATTTGCAAGCTTCCAGGGCCTCAGACACGGAAACCTTGCAATCTCAAGTCAACAAAGTCGCCAAAAAACGACTCTCGCTCAGTAGGTTAGAAATTCTTCACGGGCGACAGTCTACACCCGACTGTGTGGCGCGTCGGGCTCAGGGCCATGAGGCAGCGTACAGATTTGTGCTATGATACGGCTTCGCATTCAAGTGTTGTTTCACTGGGGTTCCCAAGGAGCGCGGCGTCTAGCGCGTTGCGTATTCCAGACATTTTCGGCGACGCCTGCTGGCGGGGACCGCGCATTCCTGTCCGTTATGGCCGCGCTGTCAGGATGGTCAGGCCGCCCGCGGCATTGGATCTGAACGCCGAGCACGAGATTATCGTCGTGCTGGTGGACGAACGCATGGCCCGGCGGGTGCGAGCGAGCGACCCACCCGTCGCCGATGCGTCGGGACACCTAGTGGCGCAGCTGGTCGGACGACACCGACCGAACGGCGACAGCGCGCACCGAGCGCTGCCGATGACGCTCGACGCGGCGGGCCTGCAGCTCACACCGGATCTGAACGAAAACGAGTTTCGTGCGGGTCGCCGCACTCACTTGTCAAACACACGTAGCAAACCGCGCCTAACCAATCCGACCGCCGCCTCGCGTTCCCCCTCGTCATCACCGCTCAGGACAAATAGCTTCCGGTTCTCCTCGACCGTAAGCCCGTTCGGCATCCATCCGAGCCCACCGATCGCATGGCCGGCAATGTATGAGAGCGCCTCTTCGGTCGAGAGCGGAAGCTCCTCAAAACCACTGGGGCGAAAGAGTTGCGCAACGGCGTTCAGATCAAGTAGCGTGGCCGGCGCAAGCAACACCGGCGGACTCGCGGTGGTCGCGAGCTCGAGGAGCTCGCCGACCAGCTTTGGCGGCGCCGCCAAATCCCCCAAGACGTAGATCGGTTGACGCAAAGCAAGCGCGATCATCGCCTCCTCCACGATGCCCGGCATGCGCCCTGAATAGTCGTCGGTCCTGCCCGACAATACGACGCGTGCCCCGCACCGGACACCGCTGTGCCAGCGCATCCGAAAGAGATGCGCCGCTTTTAGGATTGGCTCCGTGGCGCCGGGGATCGAGGGCGCGGGCACCATGACCACCGTTACGCGCGGATGGAGGATGAGGCGGCATTGGCGACTACCTTTTCAAGGATGTCGTTCTCAGTCGGTATCCTACTTCAGCCTCGACTAAGGCCGATGAGAAGCAGTTCGATCAGCCTCGGAACATCCCGACAGTAAAACAGCTCGCGATTTTCCTCTTCGCTCAAGCGATTGACTCGCGAGAGCCCACTCACCCCAACGGTCGCACAAAAGGCTGCCATGTCGGGGTAGCCCGTCCACGCAATCCCGTGTTCCGCGAACATGTCGCGCAGGCGATTCGAGTGCGGTGCTTGTTTCTGATAGTCCCAGCTGAATTCGATCGGGATTCGGCCTTGCAACAATTCAACGGCTGCCGCTGCGGCCCCCCCGAATGCGCCACACAGGTAGACGGGTTTTTCGGCCTCCAGCGACAGCAGGATTTCTTCGAATACACCGGGAATGCGGCCCGAATACCAACTCGTCTTTTTCGTCCCGTCAGGCTGAGCTGTGACGGTTGGGCCCATCTTGCCGCCAATCGCGATGCGCGCATCCGTATCCTTGGTCTGTCGCTCGCGCATCAGCGTCATGCCTCTGGCCCAGGCATACCGTCGTGCAGGAGTGTCTGCCGAAAAATAGGACGGATCGGCCACGAACTTTTCCGGCTCCAGGTCTGCGACACCAGCAGGCATGTCAGTCCTGACAAAAGTCGCCACTTCCTGGAATATCGCGCGCTGTTGTCGCGTCAGTGGCGAGGGCCAGCCCGCATAGTTCACTATTCTTTCGACTGGCGGCAAAGCGCTCTGCTGCTGGTGCGCGCGGACCAGATCGAACAGCGTGGTCGTGTAACCGGCGCTGCCAAGATGTCCGCCATAAACCAACGTGGCGCCGCGCACGAGCAGGTGGCGCGAAATCTCGAGCAGCGCCGCATCGAGGTGGTCCGGGAACATCCCCACGCGTCCAGGGGCATCAGCCTCCGAAATCGACAGGGCGATCTTCTTGCCGCGGAGCGCGCGGTTCGCTGCGGCGCGTTGCAGTGGGGTTTCGACCGTATGATCCAGAGGCTTGAGCATCTCGATCTCTTCATCGCCCAGCGGCGGATCCGGATAGAGAACGTTGCTCCCCTTTGGCAAAGCAACCACAGTGCTCAATTCGGGCGGCGATGGCAGAACGCAATCGCCGGCTTTCCGCGAGCGGGCGAGGACGTTGCGAACATACAGATGCCGAAGCTGCTCCTTGAGCAACAGATCGACGGCGCGCTGCGCCCCGCCATGCGCCCAAGCAACGGTCGGGACGTTTCCAATATACGGAAATGTGCGGATATCGATCGCGTCGAGCCCATCCACGACCACAAGCGGGCAATTGTATTTTTTAGCGAACAGAATTTCGCGGCGGCACCACGGTCGGCGGCTGTAATTCGACGTGACCAGGGCGAGCACGGCTGCGTTGCGGACGCCGTTCTCAATGGCCGCCGCAAAATCTTTACCGGCCTGGATTTGCCCGCTGTCGACCCAGGCGGCGACCGGTTGCGTCGCCTGCAAATGCGCAACAAGGTCCTTGAAGATCGTGGGCGCCGTCTCGATGTCTTGCTTGGCGTGGCTCAGGAAAACGGTTGTGGGAACACTGGTGCCGCGCTCGAGGCCAAACAGGAACCGACAGATCTCGACGATGATCCTCCGCTCGAGCGAAGCGACCGTGTCCGCCGTGAAGGCACGGATAAAGTTGGTCGTTCTCAGATCCTCATGAAGGGGCCATGCGGCCTCGCTGAGTTGCACCGGCAAAAAGCGATGACGATCAGGTTTGCATTGCTCTGCAATACCGGCCACGAAGGCTGCCCATGAGTTTCGTCCAGCGGGAATTTCCTCTTCGATCACCATCTCATCGTCCGCCAGGACGACCGCGATGCTGCTGTCAGCCTGATCGAGATCGTGCTTGATCGGTGGCAGGTTGGTGCCGTCTTCAGCCAACAGCACCGTCGGAACGGCGAGACCGGGCAATGCGGCATCGGCGTTCAGCGCGCGATGCAGCATCAACGCCCTGTTCCGCGCCTGTTGCGACGCCGGGTGGAAGATCAAATGAACCAGAAGCGGCGGCATCGCTTTCATCCCTGTGGCCTAAGATCCTGCGTCCACGTCCTCGCGCATCTGCGGCGAGGGCCTCGTCCCACTATCGCGGTGGCTCGGCCCGCAGTCCCTCTTCGTCTGGCAGCATGGATTCAAAATATTTCTGCACCAACAACCCTGATCAGCCCCCGCTGAGTGGTCCAGGTGGAATGTTAGTTTAAGGTTGGCCGTTTTGCCAGCGTGGCCGGCGGCGCCGCTCGGCGTAGCGCAGCCGGCCACGCGGCGAAGGCGGGCGTTGAAGCTCTCGATGTAGCCGTTCTCCCAAGGACTGCCTCGCTCGTTGTAAGCGGTCTTGGTGCCGACAGCTGCGATCCATTCCTGCACGGCCTCGGCAATGAACTCCGGTCCGTTGTCGGAGCGGATGTGACCGGGGATGCCGCGCAGGATGAAGAGGTCGGACAGAGTGTCGATCACGTCGATCGCCTTGAGCTTACGGGCGACACGGATCGCCAAGCATTCATGGGTGAACTCGTCGAGCACGTTGAGCATTCGATACTTGCGTCCGTCATGGGTGCGGTCGTTGACGAAGTCGTAGGACCAGACATGATTGCGCTGCTGCGGGCGTAGCCGAATGCACGATCCGTCGGCCAGCCAGAGCCTGCCGCGCTTGGGTTGCTTAGGTGGGACCTTCAGCCCCTCGCGTCGCCAGATACGCTCGACCCGCTTGTCGTTGATTATCCAGCCCGC
>Ga0306921_10007351_pt1 | contig 11567 bp, 9 predicted proteins | sample sta12Cox44000080_FD_203760 | JGI IMG/M metagenome (GOLD analysis project Ga0306921, IMG submission 203760) | Lab enrichment of tropical soil microbial communities from Luquillo Experimental Forest, Puerto Rico - statoxic.12C.oxic.44.000.080 (v2)... | ecosystem: Environmental > Terrestrial > Soil... | reverse complement strand
CCAGCCATTTCCCTAATCCGTCCGCTCTGCAGGACTGGGCTTTCAAAGAGAGGAGCGTGCAGACTCTGGCCGATTCGAGAGCAGCTGGAATGCCCTTGCCACTTGCGTCACCCACGGCAACCAGCAGCGAATCCTCTCCAATCTCATGATAAGCATAGAAATCTCCTCCAACGTCAGCCGCCTGCTCCTGAAACACCTCGATCTCCAGGTCGCCCACTTCAACATGCGGCGGCGGCATAAAGGAGAATTGAGCTCTACGGGCAATCGATAACTCGGCTTGACGATAGGCATCCTCGATCTCCTTTTGCTTTGCGGCCTCCTGTACCTGGATCCGTGTCAAGGTCGTTGCGATGAGCGAACCGAAGGCCAGGAATACCTCCTCGTCAAAATCGTCAAATTGATCGCGATCCCTCGGATTTAATGCCTGCATGACCCCGTGGCAAACCTCCCCGTCCAGCAAAGGTATGGTGAGCATCGCCAGCGCGGGTGTTTTCGTCTCCAATCCAATGCCCCCGTAGTGATCAGCATCGAACTGAGCATTCGCAGTATTTTCGCGTTGTCGTGTCCTGAGGACGCGTCCTGCGATCCCCTTTCCCGCCGGGACGCGAAGCACCTGATTCTTGAGTTCCGGCTGTGTTCCTCGAATAATCAGATCTCCACTTTCGGCATCTGGCAGTGAAATGGAGCACGCCCAACATCGCATGACGTCACGGGAAGAAAGCAGAATTCGGCCGACGAGCTCATCGACATCTGCCGCGCTGCTCAACGACTTTGCGGCATCGATCAGGCATCGATAGGCTAGCTCTTTCCTTTGAAATAGATCTTCCATACCTGTGTCCTGTCCCCGAAATAAGCATATCTTTCGTTGCGATCAAAATGGGCCGCCGGCAAGGCGCGAGGAGGGCGCATATCTAGAGCGATACGTAACCGACGAGCAACGCCGCCGCCGGCCCATTTTCATTGCAACCCTCCGGGCCGCGGCCAGTTGGCTGTTTTTCCGTGTTGCTCGCTCCTCACGTATCGATTTAGATATGATCGTCGCTCGCGCCTCGAAAAACAGCCAACTGACCTGCGGCGAAAGGCATGCTTATTTCGGGGACAGGACACTATTTTATGGTGCGGGCTTGGATTTCCGGTCCCTGGGAGGGGGTGGTGGTCGCGTCGTAGTCAAATAATGGAAAGGCCGGCTATGAAATTCCGATATAGCCTCCGTGGCCACGCTGGCCAGGTTTTTCACCTGTTCGCTTGCTTGCGTAACCGCTTCGCTCGTGTGTCCCATCCTTCCGATGAGCTTTTGAGCGATTTCTGCATCTTCGCCAAGCTTCCTTGCGGTCTCTTCGAACACGCGCAGCACCTCACCTACGCTCCCTTGCTGTCTGCCCTGTACATCCGCGAGGGTTCGTATGCTCTCGCTGCTCACGCGCAGGTTGTTAACGATCGTCTCAAGCTGGCTACGAAGCGATTGATCCTTCTGACCTTCCGGCCCATTAATAATATCCAGAAGCGAACTGATGAGTTGATCGATTTTCGTCAGACCCTGAGGGCCTTTCTCCGCAAACAGGTCGTTCAAGGCTGCCACTCCACGATCGACAATCTCCCCTATGCTATTCAGCCGTTTCTCAGCCAAAGCTCCCAGATTTTCAATCTTAGCCAGACTCTCATCGAAACCCGGCATGACAGCTTCGAGTTTGGTCGAATGGATGCCCACGATTTCCGCACCTTCAACCAGGGGTTTGTCCTGCACCTCGGATCCCGTCCCCTCCCGTTCATTTTTCCCAGGCAACCGCAGCGCGATGGACGCATCGCCAAGTAGCGTAGGTACCAAATAGGCCTGTACGCTCGAAGGAATATTCAGTCTTCTTGTGATCACCACTCCAACCTTCACTTGTGATTCCCGGCTCCCAGGCGCGTACTCCAAACTTTTAACGTAACCTGCCGGGATCCCCAAAAAGGATACTTTAGAGCGCTCGCGAATCCCCGCGACATCATCGAATCGAATCGAAAAAGTCAAAAATGGCTTCCTGAAGGGATTATCTTCGACACCGAAGAAAAGCCCAGCAAAGAGCAGCAGCACAAGGGCTACCCCCAGGATCAATCCCAGCCTCTTCTTCAAATCACCACCGTTCATTTTCCGTCAGCCGAAGTCTCCAGCTCATCCAATCCAAAGAACCTTCGAACCACTTTATCGCGCGACGCTTTGAAATCCTCTGGGCTCCCTTGCATAATTACCCGGCCCTGCAATTCGCCGTCACGCTCTCCCCCAAGCATTACCGCACGATGTGCGATTCGAAAAAAGCTGGAAATATCGTGTGTAACGACAACCGCAGCCGCGCCGATCCTCCTTGTGAGCCGTATGAACATTTCGTCAATCTCGCGGGTACTCACGGGATCAAGCCCTGATGTGGGTTCATCTGCGAAAACAAGATCCGGATCGAGCGCTAGCGCGCGCGCCAGAGCGACGCGCTTTTTCATGCCGCCGCTGATTCCGGAAGGGCGCTTCTCCGCATGTTCCTCCAAGCCAACCATTCTGAGTTTAAGCCGAGCGGTTTCAAACAAGACGTCCGAAGTCAGTCCTCGATAATGCTCGCGCAATGGAAGGTGAATATTGCCTACGAGCGAAAGGGATTCGATCAATGCACCCGACTGAAACAGCATGCCACACCGGACATGGACCGCTTTTAGCCGGTCGCCCCGCAATGAACGCAAATCTTCGCCGAAAATTCGCACCTGACCAGAGGTCGGCTCGAGAACTCCAATCAGAATATTGAGAAGCGTACTCTTTCCGCAACCGCTGCCGCCGAGGATAACGAAGGTCTCTTCCGGAAGAACCTGGAAGCTGATCCGGTTCAGAACCGTACGGCCATTTGGAAAAGTCTTGGTGATATCGATAGCCTCGAGAATCGGCGCCTCATCCGATACTGGCGAATCGGGCAACCAGTTCTGAGCTTCGGCAATTTTACCGGCCATATTTACGCCAGTTGAAAGGAAGTAACAACGGCATTCGCGATTGTTACTACTATCACAGCTGCCACGACAGATTGTGTGGTCGCTTCACTGATTTCGCGGGAACCGTTGCGAACATTCAACCCTTTATAGAATGCAATTGTCGCAACCAGAAATGCAAATAACATACTCTTGGCTAGGGCGATCATTACACTCCGAAAACTCGCTCCGTCGAAGGTATAATAGATATAGTCGCCAACACCCATTTTAAGTACGGTACCGCACAGAAGCCACCCCCCGAGCAGCGATGCGTAAATCCCGACAAGGGTGACGACAGGCAGCATGATTTGAAATCCGAGAAAGCGGGGCACGAGCAGATATGGAACGACGTCAATGCCCATCGTAAACAACGCCTTGATTTCTTCGGAGACCTGCATTGATCCGAGTTCAGCTGTGACAGCGGAGACGCTTCTTCCCGCAAAGATTAATGCCACACCAACGGGCACCACCTGCTCTGTTAGAATGATCCAGAGGAGGCTGGGAACTATCTCCACTTTTCCAATCTGGCTCAACTGGATTTCCAATACGAGGGCTAGAACAAAGCCGGCGGTAACCGCTATAAGACTTGCGGTGGGCAGCGCGCCCAAGCCGATCGACCGCATTTGCGATATAATGTCATCGATCGTCGCGGCCGAAGGACGGACAACGGTCGTTATTGTTGATTGCAAAAGCTCAACGACAAGGCTTGAATAACCGATCTTGTTCGTGATCATCCTGTTATTTGGGCGACAGGACACCAATAGACTGCGGAATCATTGCAGCAACTCCCCCCTTGCAGAGTCAACATCGACAAAAGACGGCAGCTCTTTTTGCAACCCCATCATTTCAAATGAACCCCTGATTCTGGCCGACATTCCGACGATTGCCACACGACATTCATTCTGGCGCTTCCGGGCGAAAAGCGTGATAACCGCCCAAACAGGGCTGTTAATAAACTCGGTCTCAGATAGATCGACGAGAAGCAGCCGAATGTCTTCTTTCTCGTAACGTGTCAGAAATCCCTGGACTGCCGGCATCGCGAGAATATCTGCCGAACCCCGGAAGCTGAGGATTCTGTCCCGACCCTCGACTTTTTCATCGATCCTCAACTGCGCCGGTCGTTTCATCAGCAAAAACCTACTTTCACGTACTGTTGAACGCGAGCCTGAAATTGTCACAAGTTTTCGCATCCGTGATAAGTTGACTCAATGCGGGACTTGCGAAACAGGCGTTTCACCGGGATGGGTGCAGCGCGTTCAGCCGAATGATCAGCCAAAAGGATCATTTCTGTGATCGGCGATTGACCGCGTTGCGTTCGGATTATATCAATCGATTTTCTCTTATGGCTCAGCGCATCGGCAAATGCACGAACTATTCCGGTTGCAAACTCGCTTACCGAAATGAGAAAATCACCGTCGTCACCAAAGAGTTTCGCTGCCCCGAATGCGGCTCGCCACTTGAGCCGATCGGTCCGAAACGCGGGCCGTCGCCGGTTTTGGTTCTCTCCATCGGCGTTTCCATCGTAGTGCTGCTGGCGATTGTCGCCATCCTGCTTACCGTTGGAATCAAACCAGGAGTTATTCAAGTAAAGCAGAATCCCACTCCCACTCCAACCTTGACGCCCCCCCCAACTCCGACACCGGCACCGACCCCCACACCGACCCCAACCCCTACGCCTACACCCACGGCAACACCCGCGCCCTCCCCTTCGCCTCCCAGCGACTTCAACTCACCTGAAACCGCGGCGTTGCGAAGAGACGTTTTGAAGCGGATCGACGCGATGCCAAATGTGTCACAGTCCAATAAAGACAGACTCTACAGCGCCGTTGATCGCGCGCGCGCGATGAGACTTCTTTTCACGGTGCCATTCGATTCATCGCTGACGAAAATCGCACCCCAGGATGTTGCGTTTATGAAGTCTCAATTCCAACAGCCAGACATCGAAAAGATGCTCGACGATCCAACGGTTGTGATCGTTATTCTTGGTTACGCGGATAAGCAAGGTGACGACCAAAGGAACCTGCAGATTTCGACCGGCCGAGCGCAGTCAGTAATGGAGGCTTTGCGTGACCAGTGCGGTGTCCAGAACGTAATGCACATCGTTCCGATGGGCGGCACGGATCTCCTCGACCCTCGTCAACTCGCAAAGAATCGCGTCGCTGAGATCTGGGCAGTATCGCCTTGATTTAAATAGAGGAGAAGAATGGGACGGCACGGAGGCCGTCCCTACCGGGAATTCCATTTTCCATCCGAGGCACTTCCCTGGGCGGTTTCTTTAGCCGGTGGCCTGTTTTTTCGATATCACCTCGTAGATTGCGTCGTGAATTTCCAAATTCTGATTCCAATCGGACACCACTAGGCTGCGCGACCGTAAGAGCAGGATACGAATGTGACTGATCGTCTCTTCAAAAATACGATCCAACGCCGAAACAGGAGCATCACCAAAATCTCTGCAGACACTGTCGGGTCCGATTCCAGGAAAAAGTCTAACAACAGCCCCCAACGTCTCCCACCATATGTCGGCAGGAAGGACCCGTGGTGCAACATCCCGGGAAGCCGCCTCCCGGATAAGCCGCTGCGGTCCTAGGGACGCCGCCCACCGTCGATCTCGCTCCACAATCTTCAGAAGTCTCTCCCGCAGCGAGACATCAGGTTTAAATTCATTTGCGACCTGACGCGCGAGGCTCAACATCTCGTCCAAAGCGACGGGAAGCGTCGTTTCTTCGTCCACCAGAAGAATCCGAGTCGCCAGAACCGCGATGGCGTACATATCGCAAGGAGAGGAAAGTAGCGGCAGGATCTCAAAACTGGCACTCCCTATCGGCGTTCCCGCAACCGATTCAAGCGCCTCGAGAACCGATTCGGGAAATTTCTGGGGTATCGTTCTGAAACGCGTCTCACCTGCTGCCAGCGCTTGTGATTCGTCCACTTTCCCGAAAAGGTCGACGCGACCTCCGGCGAGGGGCAAACACACGTGAATCAAATCGCTAGCAGCGACGTTCAGTCGTTCGTCTGTAGCGAACGTCGCTTCCAGACTTGTCCCACTTACCCCCGGAGGAAGCACCTTTCGAACCCGAACAGTCGCAAATCCTCTTTCCAGGATGCTGCGAGTTTGAGGCCTGTAGATCGATTGCGACGGCAACTCGGGCGGAAGAAAATAGCGGGATTCGCCGTTCCCAACTTTCAGAGCAAGGGCGCAGAAAGACTCACTGAGTTCGACTCGCGCACTCCAAAACAACGGCAGGCCCGTTCCTATTTCGGAAAGCTGAACACGGAAACTTTCTGCGTTCAAAGCCAGGAAAGGCAGTTGCTGATGGCCGATTGCGGCCCGGACTTCGGTAAGAACCTGCAGAATCAAATTCAGCTTGAGATGAAAAACCTCCAGCAATCGACCACTCCTGCCGGATCTGCCACTAAAGAGATGTACCCCTCTCTGCTGTATCGCTTCCAGATCTTCCAGATCCGAATAGACTCCGCCCATACGAAGCGACAAACGTTCCGAATGGAAGCCTAGCCAGGCCTTTCCGCTTAGGAGGTCCGCAAACTCAATCAATCCCAGCGGCGCAAGCAGACGCACGATGATCAATCCGGCGGCCGGGTTGAACGGATTCAAATCTCCAAATAAATCGGCAAATCGCCTCACACCCGGGGACAGCGGGGCGTCACTCGTTGCAGCGTAAAAGGCAGTTCCCTCGTTCGCAACTCCATTCCATAGATAGCGGTGAAGAGACGACGCATAAGAAGCCAAACCCGCGCGCTTCAAGGCCGTTTCGTCCGAACAGAGAGACAACTCGCGGCTGGTGCCGGGGTCAATCGCATGAATCACCGTGCCCTTCACCCGGTCAATCAGAACCGGCATCGGATTTCTGGATTCGTATCCCGTTTCGATGATTGAGTTACGCTTCAGAGCTCGCAGCAAAGCCACCTGTTCGCTCCAGCGGCGGTCCCAAAACGTATTTGTCAACGCCTCGAGCCTGGCGCGCCAACTGAATGCGATGCGGTCGATATTTTGGACCCAGATCTCAATCCAGGCCTTCGGATGCCCCGATCGATCGGCAAGGCACCCGAGATAAATCGACGCATCCGCAGTTTCGCGCAGCAGAACAAATGGATCGCCTGCCTCAGATAGATCGCTCTGCACAAGCAGACTGATCAAAAGCGGACTCGTCTCATCCTGCCATAGCGCTAAAGCCTGAAACCCTGGGGGTACAGCGTTGGCATCGAATTGCAAGGAAATCATTTAAGCTGACGTTAGCATCCGCGTTGCATGACGTCACCTCTGGCGTGTAGAACATTCCTAAAGTTTTCGTGCCGTCATACGTATAAAGAGATGATCGAAATACATTCAGGGGCGTGCAAGCGACGCATCTCAAGCCAAAATTATGAAAATTATGGCTGCTGAGGGCGTTTCAATGTCGTTGTTACATAATAACCAGAATTACCTGAAAAAATCGTAAAAAAAGAGATGGCGTAAAAAGTTTAATCAGCTAATAAGCAGAGCTCACTAATGCGTAATTCGCGTCTATATAAAATTTTGCCAGTCATCCTCATTGGCCTTTGCCTCGCGGCGCGCGCCCAGGAAAAGCAAGGCTGGCAATTCGATTCCCTCAACGCGAAGACCACTTCGGAAAAATCGGATGCGCAAGTCATCTACGAACTTTTGCTGGGAATGTTGGACGCGTGGAACTCGCACGATATCGAGCGATATCTTTCGGTCTATTGGCATTCGCCTGACCTTCTGTTTATTGTTGACTCTGAACAGTTTAACGGCTGGCAACAACTGCACGACGCCTACGCGCACGGTTATCCGGACCCTGCGATGATGGGTTTCTCGACTCCCTCTCGCGTCCAAGTTCGAATGCTAAAACCTGATCTCGCGCTCGCTCTAACTTGGTGGTCGATCTCTTTCCCAAAATCGAAGCAGAAGGTGGTCGGAAACACCACGATGAACCTTCAAAAATTCGAGGATGGTTGGAAAATCATTTCATGTCATTCAAGCACCGCTGAGATGTAGTTTCAAACCGTCTTCCCTCCGAACGCAGTCACTTCCAACCCTCTCGCCGCTCTCGGTGCGCACCGAGGCTGTTTTCTGCAATCGAAGGCTTTTCTTTTCGGTGAGCATTTGGTGGAGGCTAACACCCCTTCAGGACGGATTCGCCTGACGGAGCTTCCCCGGGGGGTTGAAACGCCCGTGCTGAGGCCGGCTGGCCTCTCGGGCAATAGGGCGCTAACCAGATACGAAGAGTGGACCAAGTCCGAGCTTGGTGACAGAATTGTCAAAATCGCTTCAAAAACGTCTAACTCTTTACAAATCAGTCTCTTAAGTGTTCACAACTCGCTGGCAATATGGGCGTCATGCCAGGTTCACACTTGGCTGGCGCTTCGCAAAACAAAAAGCCAACTCTCCTGTAGGAGGATGCGTCGGATAACCAAACGCTAAGTCGCCCGTAGGAGGATGCGTCGGATAACCAAACGCCAACTCTCCTGTGGGAGGATGCGTCGGATAACCAAACGCCAGGTCACCTGTGGGAGGATGCGTTGGATAACCAAACGCCAGGTCCCCCGTAGGAGGATGCGTTGGATAACCAAACGCCAACTCTCCTGTAGGAGGATGCGTCGGATAACCAAACGCTAAGTCGCCCGTGGGCGGATGCGTCGGATAACCAAACGCTAAGTCGCCTGTAGGAGGATGCGTCGGATAACCAAACGCCAGGTCGCCTGTAGGAGGATGCGTCGGATAACCAAACGCCAGGTCGCCTGTAGGAGGATGCGTCGGATAACCAAATGCCAGGTCGCCCGTAGGCGGATGCGTCGGATAACCAAATGCCAGGTCGCCCGTAGGCGGATGCGTCGGATAGCCAAACGCTAAGTCACCTGTGGGAGGATGCGTCGGATAGCCAAACGCCAGGTCGCCCGTGGGCGGATGCGTCGGATAGCCAAACGCCAGGTCACCTGTGGGCGGATGCGTCGGATAACCAAACGCCAAGTCACCTGTGGGCGGATGCGTCGGATAGCCAAACGCCAGATCGATCGTGAGAAGTGCCGTGGTCGGATTTGTCACTTCCTTACTTGATTCCTGGCTTGAAGCGCGGGTCGGCGCGTCGGACGATCGCGAACTGCTACGTGTGCTTAAGTCCTGATCGTGGTTTTCCCAGATCCAACCCTGCATCTTGTAAAGGTTCCGGTGATCGGAGTCGCCTGGAGGCAACATCGCGTTGGCCGGCGGGGCGATTCCGGGGTGAACGATGAGATACGAAACAACAACTGTTAAGAAGGATTTTTTTGTAATCATGGGGAATGAGTAACGTCTTTTGAATAGTTGGCATCTGAATTATGGCGTTTACCATAATTTCTATAATTAAAATCAAAGTGGTTCTGATTTCTGTGGGGGTACTAAACCTGCCCTTTCGCCCTGGTGTCGAGTGGTAGTCTGCGGAGCGCTCTAGCCTCTGCAATCACTGCATTTGCCCATAAAATCTGGAACAGCTGCAAAAATAGTCTAGGGCTTGAACTTAAGGATGTTACACAAAATTTTCGGAAGCTTTTCTGAACCTGATTGACTTCGCGCCGATGCGGGGCAAATATCCCCGTCATTCTGCGTTTTTAGGGGTTAGGACCATTAGCAAATGATCGTTGGGAAGACGAAAAGGCCCAGGAATGTAGACGCGGCTAGGGCGGCGGCAATCCTGTACGGCGATTGGGGAACGAGCAAGGCTTACGTCATTGGCTTGGCTTTTGCGATTGCTGGATACAGCTCCTTTTGGCTGATCGCTGCAATGTGCCTCCTGACCGCCTTAGTTGGCGTAAACTACATGGCCATCTGCCGGCATTACCCGGACGGAGGCGGAGTCTATGCGAGCGTCAGGCATAGGTCTGAGATCATCTCCATCGTCGGAGCATTTCTCCTTATAGCGGATTACATCGTCACTGCCGCTATCAGCGCTCTTTCAGCATTTCAATATTTGGGGGTCAGTCATCCAGAACTGTTTGCGGGAGCTTCGGTGTTGCTGATCGGCGGATTGAACTATTTTGGGCCTAAGCACACCGGCGGTTTGGCGTTCCTCGTCTCCGTTCCGACCGCGATTGTGGTCGTAACCCTTGGGGTTTTCACGCTGCCACACTTAAGTGAAGCTGTGCACAATCTAAAGCCCTTAGCGGGCGGATTTTTCGCCAACTGGAATGGTTTCGTAGGAATCGTCCTGGCGCTATCGGGCGTGGAGGCAATTGCCAACGCCACGAGCGTCATGAAACTCAATCCGGGAAGTTCAGAAGAACATCCGAACGTCTCCAAGACCTCAACGCCTGCAATCGCATATGTAATGCTCGAGGTATGTCTTCTTACCGGCCTTCTCGGCCTTGGGATGCTCGCACTCAATGGGTTACAGATTCAGGATGGTGATGTGAACGCACCGGGCAATCCGGGGGTTCGCGATTTCATGCTCAAGTATATGGCTGAGGTCTTCCTGGGTGGCGCCCTGGGACCGCTCGCCGGACACATCGCTGGTCTAATCGTTTCGTTCGTGATCGGATTCCTGCTTTTATCGGCGGTCAACACAGCTATTGTTGATCTTATAGCAATTTCATTTCTGATGTCACGCGATCGGGAATTACCGGCTGCGTTTGAGAAATTGAACCAGTTTGGCGTGCCGTCGCTGGGGCTTATCGTTGCTACAGTAATCCCAGCTATTCTAGTGGTTGCCGTCAGGGATATGGCTGGATTGGCGGATTTGTATGCTGTGGGAGTCGTCGGCGCGATCGCAACCAATCTGGGTGCGAGCTCTACGGATAGGAAACTGGGCCTTGCCGTCTGGGAAAGGACCCTGATGTTCGGCACCTTCCTGGTGATGGCCGCTATTGAGATTTCGCTTTTTGTCGACAAACCTAACGCGCGCCTCTTTGCAGCAACAGTTCTTGTATTTGGATTGATTCTTCGTGGTCTCGTAACAGAGAGGGCCCAGAAGAAGGAACTGCAACTTGCAGCGGCCAATGGGACCAGGCAGAGGGAATCCGCCATTCCATCCTTTCCTTCCCTCAGCGAAACTTCAGGTCCTCCGGTCTTGTGTGCCGTCCGCGGAATCGGTAGAACGCTCGACTTCGGAATCCGGCAGGCAAGGGAGACCAATCGTCCCCTTTATCTCTTGTTCGTCAGGGAGCAACCCGTTTTAATGCTGGAAGATCGCAAGCGAAAATGGGTCGATGATCAGGAGGCGAGGGACATCTTTTCGTATGCTAAAGAAAAGTCTGAGGGGCACACGCTGCTGCCTTGCTATGCCGTAAGTGACGCTGCGGCGGAAACGATCGTTGATATTGCGGCTACGGTGGGCGCGTCTCAGCTTATCCTTGGCGCCCCTCAGCGCAATATGGTCGTAAACCTTTTGAGAGGTAACATCATTCGCAACATCTCAAGTATTCTTCCGGACGAAATCGACCTTATCGTTTATGCTTAGGCTGGCGTTTCAGCGTGTTTAGCGTAAAAAAAACACTCTGCAACTAAGGCAACTTCAGGAGCTCACTCCTGAGGAGCACGCCGAAGGCGTGGTAGACATCAGAAGCCCAGGGTGGAGCGAAGCGGAACCCTGGGTCTT
>Ga0306921_10007349_pt1 | contig 11570 bp, 9 predicted proteins | sample sta12Cox44000080_FD_203760 | JGI IMG/M metagenome (GOLD analysis project Ga0306921, IMG submission 203760) | Lab enrichment of tropical soil microbial communities from Luquillo Experimental Forest, Puerto Rico - statoxic.12C.oxic.44.000.080 (v2)... | ecosystem: Environmental > Terrestrial > Soil... | reverse complement strand
AAGGTTTCCTTAGGCGCAACGGGCATCCGCGCCAGCTGCTGGATCCAAGGACCGATCCCTGTGCACAAACCTTGATCGAGCGCTTTCATATCGACTCTCGCGAACTACCGATCGTTCTCTGTCCCAATGGACAGCTGCTGCGCAATCCCAGTGACGTCGAGCTCGCTCGCTGCATCGGGCTCGTCAAACCGATCGACCCGGACAAGATTTACGACGTCGTCATCGTCGGCGCCGGTCCGGCGGGTCTCGCCGCGTCGGTCTATGCGGGATCCGAGGGACTCTCGGTGCTCACGCTCGACTGCCGTGCCTTTGGCGGTCAAGCCGGTGCCTCGGCGCGCATCGAAAACTATCTGGGCTTTCCGACTGGCATCAGCGGCCTGGCTCTGATGGCGCGAGCCTATCACCAGGCGCATAAGTTCGGCGTCGACACGGCGATCCCGGATGAAGTTGAAAGCTTGCAGGGCCGGACTGTTTCGGACGAGGGGCGCTTCCTGCTCACTCTCGCCAGCCATGAGCAGGTCCGCGCCCGCACCGTCGTGATCGCGAGCGGCGCCAGGTATCGCCGTCTCGATGTCGATAATCTCGCCGCCTTCGAGGGTTCATGCGTCCACTATTGGGCGTCGCCGCTCGAGGGGCGGCTGTGCACGGGACAGGAAGTAGCGCTGGTGGGCGGGGGCAATTCCGCCGGTCAGGCGGCGGTCTATCTATCCAGTCAGGTTGCCAAAGTCTGGCTGATCATTCGCAAACCCGATCTCGCAGCGAACATGTCGCGCTACCTCGTCGAGCGCATTACCGCAGCGCCGAACGTCGAAATCCTGACCGAGACGACGGTCACCGCTCTCGACGGGCAGGACGGGATTCTCGAAGCGATCCGCTGTCGCTCTCACAGATCCGGCGACGAGAGGGAGCTCGCGATCCGCCACCTCTTTTTATTCATTGGTGCGGATCCCAATACCGACTGGCTGTCTCGGTCGGGCGTCATGCTCGATGACAAAGGCTTTGTGCGTGCCGGCACAGACATCCACAAGCCGCTCGAAACCAACCTGCCAGGCGTATTCGCAATCGGTGATGTGCGCTCGGGTTCGGTCAAGCGCGTCGCCGCAGCCGTTGGAGAGGGCGCACAGGTCATAGCCGCGCTGCACGCCTTTTTAGCGGAACGCGGGGACAGCGCCGCGCTCTCCGCCGACAGCAGGAGACAATGATGGCCGACGAATGCATCCACACCGACGACATTCGTGACGTCACCCCAACCGCGCTCGGTTGCGAGGAGTGCTTGAAGATCGGTTCGCCGTGGGTCCATCTGCGTTTATGCCGGACCTGCGGCCATGTCGGCTGTTGCGACGACTCGCCGAACCGCCACGCCACCAAGCATTTCCATGCTACACGCCATCCGATCATCAAAGGCTATGACCCGCCCGAAGGCTGGGGATGGTGTTACATCGACGAAATCATGCTCGACCTCAGCGATCGCGCCACCCCGCACAACGGCCCGATCCCGCGCTTTTACTGAATTGGCGGCGTAGTGATCCCGCTGGTGCCCAGAACCCGGGCGACCTCGTCGCGCGCGTAATGCGGCTTATGCGAGCCTGGTGAAAAGATCCGATATTTTACCGCTCCTGTGCGGTGCGTTCGCCGAGACCTTCGGCGAGTAGAGTGACGGCAAGGGTGTTCAGGCTCACCCCTTCGCGCTTGGCGCGTTCGGCCAGTTGGCGATGTAGCGATTTCGGGGCGCGTAGCTGCCATTTGCCGGTGCCGACCCGAACATCATCTGCAAGGGGACAAAGGCGGTGCCGCGACTTCTTTTGTCGCGCTGTTGCCCTCGGGCTCTGCTTCTTCGAAACCGCCCATACGAGGTGAGGTTCTGCTGAGGCTTTGGTGCCGGCGGAATAGGCTATTTGGCGTCGCAAGGGGCGAGATAACGGCCGGAGATATGGCCGGGAGTATCGATCGGCTGACCGTTGGGCCCCGGGACCGGCCGTCTCTGTTCCTTCGATCTTAGTGCCGGCATAGCGCGCCGACCCCGCGGATTGGATCTCCCCGCGCGGCGAGTTGCAGGTCATTGCCCAGGTAACAAAACTGCCACGGCGGTCCACCCGGTCGACCTTGCATTGGCCCTCGTCCGGGATCGGATTGGCGGCATTAATGCAGGCGGTCCGCGTCATCGGCGCATTGCCGCCCGCTGCCTGACCGGCGGGTGCAGACTGGACCGCGCCGGGGAGCTGCATTTGCGTTGTGAACTCCCGTCTTCCGGACTTGATTTCGTTGGCCGACTGCGCCAATCCCTTCCGTGGCTCTGGTCATTGCTTCGGGCCTCCTTGATCTCCTCTAAGGCGAACCAAGATGGCCGCACTTGCATTCCAGAGGACAGCAAAACACGGCGTCACCGTGTGTTGGAGGGATGACGGGGACCGAAAGCAGATGCGATCGGCATGAGACCCACCAAGGCCGTGCGGGTTTGCATGGACGCACCACTGGAGCAAGCAGAATTCGAACCGCAAGTCACTCCTACAACCTAGGCATGAATCTGTGCAAGCACAGCCCTTCAGGTGCGCCGTTGACCCGCTTTTGCGCGGCACGCCCGATTCACCTGGGCCGGATGGTCCCGATCAGCAAGCAAGACATCCAGATAATCAGATAATCGGCCGATGGAAAAAGATCACCACGAACCGGCCATCGGTTGGCGCAGGGTTAGGGTGAGCGGCAACGCCGCTGCGCAGAGAGCCGCCATTGCCCAGAATCCGTGCGCCCCGAAGCGCTCGAAAATTGGCCCACAGGCTAGCGTAAGAAGACGCGATGCCTCAGCCGAACGATTTGAGCAGGTCCCTGGTGGCGCTGAGCAGTCGCTATACCGATGCCGACGGTACCGTAGATCGTCAGTGCTGTCGCCTCGAGGTGCCTTGGAACGCATTGTGCCAACAGCCGCATGAACGTCAGATGCAAGAGCGCGAACGTTAGGCCGTGCAAGGGCTCGATCGCCGCCACTGCTGGAAGCCACGCGGTCTCGGCCATCACTGCCCATCGCACGACACCGGCGCCGGCGGAGAGCATCGCCGCGCCCGCCGGGCCGATGCGGTCGAGCAAAGGACGGCCGATCAAGAGGAAGACGACGACCTCGGCGGCGACCGAAAGCGACCACAAGATGCCAGACGTGCCTGGGCTGATCCCGGCCCTGCTCCAACGGATCATCGCAAAGGAGTCGTGCATCGCATGACTCCCAAGAATTAACATTGCGAGCAAAACCATATTCCGATAGAGCGGCAACCGTAACAACAGTCCGACTCCGTGAGCCTGGCTCGGCGGGGCCAGCGCGTGGCCTGTCGCCAATAGTTGTGGTACGCCAGGAGCTGTGGGTGCCGCGGCAGCAAGCAGCGCGGCGTTTAGCCAGACGATTACGACGATCCCAAAATGTCCGATGACTTGGCCGGACAGTACCAAGCCCAGAGCAAAGGCGGCCGACCCGCACCCGCGCAGCCAACCGTAGTGGATGACCGCACCGCCGGACCCAGCGGGAGCCGCGGCACCGAGGGCGAGCGTGTCGCTGAGTGGCGGGAGCGGCGCCAGTGCCGCCGAGTGCAAAACGCCGACCGCAATCAGCAACCAAGCGCTTTGCGCCGGCAAATATCCTAGTCCGATCAACGCCGCCGCGGTCGTGCAAAGCGCCAGGAAGACTTTAGGAGCATCCAAACGATCGGCCAGCCGGGCTACCGCTTGAGCAGCGATCAACCGCATCGCCGTGCCAGCTGTCAGCGCCAGCGCGATCGTCTCCGGACGCAAATGGCGATTATCGAGCAGAATTGGCAGGTAAGGCGATTGAACGCCGAACCCCGCGTAGAGCAATCCGTCGAGGAGGAGAAACCGGTATAACATCGAACTCGAAGAACTAATCATCCGATCTCTCCGGCACGGCGATGCGAAGGCAGCGCATGATATGTATGACGGAAATAATGATAGAATTGCTCCTACAGAGATCGGACTCGTCTATGTCGCATTTTGAGCCAGAGTCACTGAAGATTGCGAGCTATTAAAGAAGGAGGAAGCGTTAGAGGCCACATGTCTACCGAGCATCTTGTCCAAGAATTCTACAATGAGATGTACCGCGTCCATACGCAACCCGGCAATGCATATGATGCAAGGGACCATCTGCACCATTTGACCGTGCACAAGCATCTGGATCAGGACCCACTCATCCAATTTCGCGAAGCGTTCCGGTGCGTGGACCAGTCAGGTGCCCGGCTCATCGCCGATGCCGGATGCGGCTATGGGGGTTTCGCCGTCTTCGTGGCGCGCCAAGCCCCGACTCTCGCAGTCGATGGTTATACGCTGAGCGATGTGCAACAAGCTGTTGCCCAGCAGGCATTGGCACGCCTGCAGCTGTCGAGATCACGGGTTTTGTTGCGGAGTTTTGACCGCCTCCAGCGGCAGTATGATGCGATTGTCGCCATTGAATCGCTGGCCCACTCTCCCAACGTGGCGGCAACCCTTCGCCATTGGGCCAGGCAGTTACGGCCCGGGGGCATAATAGTGATCATTGACGAACTGTTTCGACCCGATGTGCCGCCCGCGCATCCTGAGATACAACAGTTCGTGCAATCCTTGCACTTTTCCTTGTTGTTACAACGGCCGCCTGTGGAAGCCATGGTGCACGCCGCAGGCTTGTCTATCGCCGCCTGGGTGGTTCTGAGTGACTCCTACCGTGTGCATACCCGGCCAGACGAAGAGTGTGACCGCCTCGCGCATGCGTATCAGCTCCATGGTCTCCACCGGGGATATATCGGGGGGATGCTGCTGGAAAAGTTCTATAATCGAGGATGGGTCGATTATGTCCTGCTCGTGCTGACGCCGCACCGTCCTGCCAGTCGTTGATACCCGCCAAGAGCGCGTAAAGGCTCTCCATGGTAAAACATCTGGAGCGGCATGCGGTCGACGCGTGATTCTTCTCGAGCCTGTCAGCGCCTGGTAACCGAGCTGTCCAGTATGTCGATGCCCTGCCCCGTGTGTCCCAGTCATCGACGGACTCTAATTGGACAACGGCTACGGGATCGCCGGCGCGCCACTTTATTATGGCGGCATCATCTACAGAGGCAATTATCGTCCGCCGCTCAGAGACCGAAGGTTTGTAGACTTTCTGCTGGAGCAAGCAGGATTCGAACCGCCGGTCCCCGGCCACCCATGCGGCAGGCCATAGCGACTTCTCCCCGGGAGCCGATTCGTCCTCCTCCGGACGCCAGGCTCGGCAGACAAGCCGCCTCCGGCTGCAGACCAGGGGCAGTTTGATAACGGCCGAGAGCAGAGTTAATCTTAATCTGAGGAAAGTGTGGGGTACTGGCCATGGATGAGGAGAAGCACGAGCAGATCGCTAAACGTGCCTATGCTTTGTGGCAGGCTGGGGGTCAACCCGACGGCAGGCACGAGGAGCACTGGTACTGCGCGGCGCGCGAGATGGCAGCCGCGGATAGTACGAACAACGCCGTGAAGCGCCCGACGCGGCGGAAAAAGCGCAAAGCGTGAGAATGTTTGCGCCGGCCGCTCGCGACTTGTCGCGCTCGACCGGGTCGGCAGCAACCTATGTGAAGCGTTATAAACTCGACGCCAGGCAAACACAGGATGAGCGAGGGTCGATCGGTGAGGGCAGACAGAGTCGAAGCCTCGGTATTCTGCCCGCAGTAATTCAGTAGCGGCCCTTTTTATTCATCGGTGCGGATCCGAATACCGACTGGCTGTCTGGGTCGGGTGTGATGCTCGATGACAAAGGCTTTGTGCGTACCGGCACAGACATCCACAAGCCGTTCGAAACCAACCTGCCTGGCGTATACGCGATCGGCGATGTGCGCTCGGGTTCGGTCAACCGCGTTGCCGCTGCCGTCGGAGAGGGCGCACAGGTCGTAGCAGGACTGCACGCCTTTCTCGCGGAACGCGGCGACAGAGCCGCGCTCCCCGCCAACACGAGGAGACACTTATGCCCGCCAAATGCATCCATGCCGACACGATTCGCGAGGTGACGCCGAGCGCACTTGGTTGTGAGGAGTGCTTGAAGATCGGTTCGCCATGGGTCCATCTGCGCTTATGCCGGACCTGCGGCCATGTTGGCTGTTGCGACGACTCTCCGAATCGCCACGCCACCAAGCATTTTCACCTGACGCGCCATCCAATCATCGAAGGCTATGACCCACCCGAAGGCTGGGGATGGTGTTTCATTGACGAGATCCTGCTCGACCTCAGCGGTCGTACCACCCCGCATAACGGCCCGATCCCGCGCTTTTACTGAAGCGGCGGCGTAGTGATCCCACGCGTGGGCATGCGACTGGAACACCACTCGTACCCAGCCTCGACCAGCCGTTAGATCGCGGCGCCCCTCTCGTTGGTGTCGATGCCGACGCGCGAGTGGTGCACGGTGGAGCCCCCAGCTGATCAGTGCTCTCGATCAATCTCGGGTCATGTTCAAGGCAAACCAGCTGCGTGCGCGCGCGATGATGGTCTCGACGCCTTTCGCCATCAGGGCGCTGTAGCTCTCTTGCCGACTCGTGGCGTCAGGCAGTCGCAATGGCTCCGGCGAGTGAGGGCCTAAAACCTTGAGGATCTCTTCGACGAGAGCCTGGCCGGTCGGCGGGGCGCGCCAGATGCGGGCGGTGCTGTCCCGCGAGGCGGTGACGACGCGCTCCCCCTTGGGGTCGAACGAAGCGGCAACGACACTGTCGCCGTGCTGCAGCGGCTTGCCGATCGGCTCGCCGGTGCGCACATCCCAGATGCGGGCGGTCATGTCCAAAGAGGCGGTGACGACGCGCTCCCCTTTGGGGTCGAACGCCGCGGCAACGACACTGTCGCCGTGCTGCAGCGGCTTGCCGATCGGCTCGCCGGTGCGCGCATCCCAGATCCGGGCGGTCATATCCCAATCGGCGGTGACCACGCGTTCGCCGGTCGGGTCGAAGACGAAGAGCCAGACAGGGGCTATCTGTGGCAGCGGCTTGCCGATCGGCGCGCCGCTGCGAGCATCCCAGATGCGGACGTTCCTATCATAAGAGGTAGTGACGACGCGCTCGCGCTTGGGGTCGATGGCAACCGCCCTGATCGGGTCTTCATGTTGCAGCGGCGGGCCGATCGGGTCGCCGGTGCGAGCGTCCCAAATGCGGGCGGTGTTCCAAGAGGCGGTGACGACGCGCTGGCCAGTGATATCGAAGGCTGCGAAAGAGACAGCGCCTGCGTGTTGCAGCGGCTTTCCGATCGGCTTGTTGGCGCGCGCATCCCAGATGCGGGCGGTGTGATCATCGGAGGCGGTAATAGCCCGATCGCCCTTGGGGTCGAAGACCGCGGTGTTCACAGAGCCGTCATGTCGCAGCGGCGGGCCTATCGGCACTCCGGTGCGGGCGTCCCAAATGCGGGCGGTGTTGTCCGCGGAGGCAGTGATGACGCGGTCGCCCGCGGGGTCGAAGGCGGCGGTCCGGACAGCGTCTGTGTGTTGCAATGGCTTGCCAAGCGGCTCGCCGCTGCGAGCGTCCCAGAGACGGGCGGTGTTGTCCGCGGAGGCTGTGACGACGCGCTCGCCGCTCGGATCGAAGGCGGCGGCTAAGACCTTGTCTGTGTGTCGCAGCGGGTTGACGATTGGCTTTATGGGGCGAACGTCCCAGAGGCGGGCGGTGTTGTCCGTGGTTCTGGTTAGCAGGCGCTCCCCCTTTATATCGAAGGCAACGGCATAGACATTCCCTGCGTGTTGCAACGGTTGGCCGATCGCCTCGCCGGTGCGGGCGTTCCAGAGGCGAGCGGTCTTGTCCTCAGAAGCGGTGACGACGCGGTCGCCGCTGGAATCGAACGCAGCGGCGAAAACCGCGCCTTTATGTAGCAGCGGCGGGCCGATCGGCTCGCCCGTGCGAGCGTCCCAGAGGCGGGCGGTCTTGTCCTCAGAAGCGGTGACGACGCGTTCACCCTTGGGGTCGAAGACTGCACCTGCGACGGGGCCGGCGTGTTGCAGCGACTTGCCGATCTGGTCGCCCGTGCGGGCATCCCAGATCCGGGCGGTGTTATCCTTGGAGGCGGTGATGACGCGGTCGCCCCCGGGGTCGAAGGCGGCGACCCAGACAGCGTCTGTGTGTAGCAATGGCTTGCCAAGCGGTTCTCCGGTGTGAGCATCCCAGACGCGGGCAGTGTTGCCACTTCTAGTGACGACTCGCTGGCCATTGGAGTCGAAGGCGGCGTCGGAAGTCCAGTCTGCATGTTGCAGCGGTTCGACGAGCGGCTTGCCAGTGCGCGCGTCCCAGATGCGGGCGGTCTTGTCCCAAGAGGCGGTGACGACGTGCTCGCCCTTAGGGTCGAACGCGGCGGCCTCGACGCTGTCTGCGTGTTGCAGCGGGTCGCAGAGCAGTTTGCCAGTGCGGGCATCCCAGATGCGGGCGGCTTTGTCGCTAGAGGCGGTGACGACGCGGTCGCCCTTGGGGTCGAAGACCGCAGTGTTCACAGAGCCATCATGTTGCAGGGCATTCCCGATGGGCTCGCCCGTTCGTGCGTCCCAGAAGCGGGGTAGTTCCGTCCACGGAAGCGGTGACAACGCGCTCGCCTTTGGGGTCGAAGGCGGCGGCCACCACCAAGCTTGCGTGTTCCAGCGGTGGTATGAGAGGCCCGCTAGACGAATAGGCGCGCACCAGTTCGACCCAGAGTTCCGTCTGATTAAAATCGTTACTGTAATCGAATGGCCGAAACATGCCGCGCAAGGCCGCCGATGCGGCCTCAAACCGCCTTCCTCGCTCGTTCTCGAGCCCGGCGACAGAGGCTTGCGCACGCGCGGTCTGGCGGGCCGCTTCGTCGGCAGCCGCGTTGGCCGCGCGCGAGCGATCGTCGGCCTCGACCGACGCGCCAATCAGCCCAACCGCGAGTGCGGCGGTGCCGATGAACAGAGCAAGGAAGACCAAGGCGGCGATGCGGGTCACCATGGCGGCACGACGCGCCTGCTGTTGTTGCTTCAGCAGCGCGGTCTCAGACGCGTCGATGAAGTCCTGCTGATCGGGGGTGGCAGCCTGTCCCGGCCTCTCTCTCCATCGCCGCAAGAGTTCGAGTTCGGTGGCGCCCCATAGGCTTCCTTGACCGTGGCGCCAGTCATTCGCTGCCGCCGCAAGGCGCCGGCGAAAGCGTTCGTCCTCGCGCCAGTCGCGCAGCCACCCCCGCAAGGTGGGCCAGCGGGCGATCAATTGCTCATGGGTGACTTCGAGCGCGGGCTCACCGCAATCGAGAGCGAAGGTAACCAGCCGCTCGCCGGGACGGGCAAACCGGCGCAGCAGGGCGATTACATCCTCCGGGGTTTCGCCGGTCGCCACGATCTCGGAAAGCCGGGCGCGGCGGCGCGTGTCTTCGACGCCTTCGCCGAGTTGCACCATGGCCAGAAAAGCGCGCCGTACCAGGTCCTCCTTACCGACACCCCTGAGGTCGCTCAGGAGGCGGTCTGCTTCCGCGGCGAGCGCGCCGCCCACACCGCCAAGTTCGCGCAATGTCTCAGCGGGCGATGTTCCAGCCGCGAGCCCTTCCCAGATACGATTCAACGCAAATTGCAGAAGAGGCAGCGCGCCTTCCCGCCCGATGGTCTCCTGCGCCAGAAGCTCGACGGTGCCCTGGTCGAGCGGATTGGGCATCCCCGAATCCTTCGCCGCGTGGGCCGCCGGAAGCGAGATCGCCTCCTTCAGCTCGGTCTCGGTCATCGCCGGCACGAGCTCGCTGCCGGCGGCGATCACGGCGTCCAGCGCCGGATAGCGGGCGGTCGCGCTGAGGAAATCGGAGCGAAGGGTCAGCACGATCGTTATCCGACCGCCGGCCTCGCTCGCGGCGTCGAGCAGGGTTTCGATGAAGAGGGTGCATCCGGACTCCGACGCGCTGGTAAAGACCTCCTCGAACTGATCCACCAGAACGATCAGCGGATGGCGATCGGCCCCCGGCAAGACATTGGCGATGCGCCGCAGCCCGTTTGGCACGCCGGCATCGTTGACGCGCGTGATCTCGTCGGCAAACTCGCGGGTCTTTGCTGCAGGCGCGGGATCATTTGTCGCGAGGCGCGCGAGCACGGTTGCCAGAGCCTCGATCGGCTCGGTGTGCGGTATGACCACCGCGACGCGCGGATTGGCAAGCCCCGAAATGGGCCGGCGCGCGAGCTCGGGGATAAGCCCTGCGCGGGCGACCGAGGACTTGCCTGAGCCGGAAGGCCCGATGATCGCCAGAAGGCGCGCCCTCGCCGCTTGGCCGGGGAGCGGAAGTGTTTGCAGGTCACGCAGGCGGCGCCAAAGTGTGTCCACAACCGCACTGCGCCCGAAGAAGCGGTCCGCGTCCTCCTCGTAGAACGCTTCGAGCCCCTTGTACGGGCTGGGCGGGAAGGCGGTCGCCGATCGCGCGGGTTGTTCGGGCTCCGGTTCGGCCCGGCTGTACTGGTGGATGATCGTGACCGTCTGGGTCACGACGTTGCCGTCACCCGCGATCAGAATACTGCCGACGACGCCTTGCCTGACTGTAAGCCGCCGAAGGTCGGAAGCGCCGGCAGGCTCGGCCGAGACGGCGTTTATCAGCTCAGCAGGCTCGTCCATTCGCTGCCCAACCAGTCTGCGAGCTTATGGACGTGCGGCGCGAGCTTGACCGCCTCATCGCCCAAACTCGCCACTTTCCCTGCATAATCGAGCGCGCGTTTGAGCGCGCCGCCGACCTCTTTCTTGTCCGCCTCTGGCTTGGCAAGCTCCTCGCTGGCATCGTCGAGCGCTCGCCGGATCTTGCCCTGATCCGGAGTTTGCAGCTGTTCGAGGATTTTTCGTAGCTCGTCGAATTCGGCGCGGATGTCGACGGCTTCAGCGCTCGGCGGCGGCTCTTTGGCGAGCTCGACCCGAAGTCTCGCGTTGATCGTGTTGCCGCTGCCGGCGACAACGACGCTGCCGGTTATCGAGCCGGCATGGATCTCATTTCGTTGTGCCATCGGAACCCCTGCTCTCTGTCGGTAGTTTTCTATGCCTCTCCGGGTGCAGGTGGCCAAATGCACGTGTAGCGAGCGTGAGCTCGGGCACCTGGTGATGTCGAAGATCGTATAGGAGAGCCAGTCGATGCTGATTACCTTGGCGTGATTAAAGATCACTTTCCTGGAGAGCTCCGTTATTGTTCATTCTGTTATCGGAAACGGCAGTTGATCGCCTTGCCTGTCAAAGTATATATATCTGCCGCTGGAAAGCCTCTCTCGGTCAATAATTTCTGCTCTGTCCAGCTTTTCAGCGAATTTTCCTACCTTCTGAACATAGCACCCGACATCGTCTGCTATGGCGCGCGCGACCAACTGGTCTTGGGGGGTGGCTGATCTTATAGTTCCAATTATCCTGATCTCTTCTTCGGTATATTCTGCGGTTGAGGCGCTGCCTTCGATCTCCTTTAGGTCCGTCTTATCTGCAGGACAGAATGTGAGACGATGGCCGCCAACAAAAAGATCTTTCTCCAAGTAGACAGCCCCACACTTCGTGCATATTAGTTTTCCTCACTCTCCGGTTAAGGCAGGGTGGGTTGTGACGTTCTTGATATGTTCATGTTGAGCGGGTATCCTGCGCCGGTCTCCGAGGTGGCGGCAAGGG
>Ga0306921_10007348_pt1 | contig 11572 bp, 10 predicted proteins | sample sta12Cox44000080_FD_203760 | JGI IMG/M metagenome (GOLD analysis project Ga0306921, IMG submission 203760) | Lab enrichment of tropical soil microbial communities from Luquillo Experimental Forest, Puerto Rico - statoxic.12C.oxic.44.000.080 (v2)... | ecosystem: Environmental > Terrestrial >... | reverse complement strand
CTAATGTCCTGCGGCACCAGCTCGATCGGCGCTAAGGCACGGTCGAGATCGCGCTCGAGTGTGATATTGAAGTCATGGTCCTGGGCACGGACGCCATGATAGGCGAGGTTCAGCGCTTCCTCGATCAGCGCGTTCAGATCGGTCCTCTGTCGCTCGCCGCTCCCGCTACGCGAATGCGCCAGCATGCCCTTGACGATGCCGTCGGCGCGCTTGCCATGCTCGGCGATCTTTTCGAGGTTGCCGGTCAGCATATCGATCACCTCGTCGACCTCGGCGCGTTTATCTGCCCCGAGCATGGCGATCACCGGCCGAGCTGTCTCCTTGAGTTCGTCGAGCAATTCGACCGACAGGGAGGCGAAGTTGTTTACGAAATTGAGCGGGTTCTTGATCTCGTGGGCAATGCCGGCAGTGAGCTGACCCAGTGACGCCATTTTTTCAGCGTGAATCAAACTTGCCTGGGTGGCTTTCAGCTCCTCGTGAGCGGTGCGCAGTTCGCGCTCGCGCCGGTTTTGCTCTATGAGAGTGTCGCGGAACTTTGCCAGGGTCCGCGCCACAGCACCGATCTCGTCGGTACCCGCTTGCGGGATCGGCACGTCGACATTCCCGGCGTTGAGGCCGTCCATCGCCACCACCAGCCGGCGCAGCGGAACGACGATGGAGCGCAGCAGGAGGGCGGTCAGGAGGACCCCTATGAGTACGGCGACAGATACGACGATGCGCGACAGGCGGGTCGCCGCCGCCGCTTCCGCGACGGCCCGTTCGCGTGCGGCGATCGCCTCGCCGGTCAGGTCGCCGACAATCGCTGCGAGCAGCTGATCGACCGCGACGCTGTGCTGGCGCGCCTGCGCGAGAAGCGAATTCCCGATCACCCGGCGGTCGTTGGTATATTCGTCGACGGCTTTTTGGGCAAACTCGTTGTACCGGGCGAGCTCGCCGTGCACCGCGGCAATGCGTTGCGGGTTCCACGGCTCGAGCTTGCCGAGATGCTCCTCCATCCGCGCCCGGGCTGCCGCGGCGTTCCGCTCCGACAGTGTCAGCTGACTGACCGCGAGGTCTGTCATCCAATAGCGCACTTCGCCAAACCGAATCCGCGCTTTGTCGGCCTGTTCGATTCCCCCGAGCAGGCCAGCGGCCTTGATCATGCCGGCCGAATTCTCGCTGAGCGCGCGGGTCAAGTAGAAATTCGTCGCGACCAGCACCAAAAGTCCGGCGCTGGTCAGCAGGATCAGCCGCGTGCGGATCGTCAGCCCGGCCATGATTTCGCTCCCGCCGCCCGGTCGCCTCAGTGATAAAGGGTGATGCTGATGACCGCGCCGAGGTCACCCGCCTTGCCGCCCTCTTTCGGGTAGCCGGTCAGGTCCATTTCGCCCTTGGGCGAACCATGGCAGACGAGACAGGACGCTGCATAGTATTCAGGAACCACGACCCGGAACGCGGGACGTCCGTTGGTCGCGACGACGGCAGAATATGATTGCCCCTTCGGCCATCCCGCACCGAGTAGCTTGGCCTTGATGATGTCGGCCTCCCAGGCGTCGGGCCGCGCCTTACGGTTGCGCACCAGCTCGGGCGGTGCGGTGACCTTCACCTCGGCCTCGCCTTTGGCCATTTGATTGAAGTCCTCGCTGACGAGCCGCGCGAACACGGCCGGAATGAAGCCTTTGAACCCGGTGCCCTTCTCGTTGATCGTCGCTTGGTTGTCGTCGGTCGCAGCGACGATCGCGGCCATCATCGCGCGGAGCAGCCGCCCCTGACGCGAGTTCGGGTCGATCGTCGCGGGGTCAGTGCCGGTCGCCTTTGCATAGCTCTTGGCGGCCTGGTCCAGCACCACCTGACCAGTGAGATGCTTGTCGCCGAGCTCCGGATTGTTGATCAGATCCTGATTGTTGGAGATGACCGTGCGCGCGTTGCGCAGCATCTCGGCCAGGCTTTGCGCGATCACCGCGTCCTCGTCGGTCGGCGAAGCCGCACCGATCGCCGGAAGAGTCATCATGCCGAGGATCAAGAGGGCGAAAATCGCGCTGCACAGCCCATGGCACTTCATTCCGAGGCGCCCGGCAGCCGGCGCAGTTCTTCCTTTAGCAGGTCGAAATCGACCGGCTTGCTCAGAAACTGGAGAGCGCCGGCCTCGGTCGCCTGCCGCCGGCGCTCGTCGTCGCCATAGGCGGTCACCATCATTACCGGCAGCTCGGGGCGCCGCGTCTTGATCTCGCGCAGCAAGCTCAGCCCGTCCATCCCCGGCATGTTGATGTCCGACAGGATGACGATCAGCTGAGGCCTGATCCCGTCGGCCAGTTTGTCGAGCGCCTCCCCGGCCGAGGCGGCAAAATGCAGGACATAGGTGCCCTGCCGCACCTCGCGTCGAAAGCGCTGCCGAAACATCTCGGCGACGTCGGGCTCGTCGTCGACGACGAGAATGCTGAAGCTCATTAAGTCATCCTCGTGGTTGCACACGCCGGCAACGCAGCAGCCGGATCGTGAACTCGGTGAACTCGCCGAACGCGCTGTCGACCTCGATCGTTCCGCCATGCTGCTGCGTTACAATGTCATAGCTGATCGACAGACCCAGCCCAGTGCCCTCGCCTGTCGGCTTGGTCGTGAAGAACGGCTGGAATAATTTGTCGCGGAATTCTGGCGGAATTCCGGTGCCGTTGTCGCGCACCCGGATCTCGACTGCTTCGCCGAGATCTTTCGTCGTGACCTTCAGCACCGGACGAAAGCCGTCGCCCGCTTCGCGCCGGCGCTTACCGACAGCGTAAAAGCCGTTACCGAAAAGGTTGAGAAAGACCCGTGTCACGTCCTGCGGGACGACCTCGATCGGCGCGAGGGTGCTGTCGAGTTCGCGCTCGACGGTGATGTTGAAATTTCCATCTTGGGCGCGGGCGCCGTGATAGGCGAGGTTCATCGCCTCTTCGACGAGGGCGTTGATGTCGGTCGACTGCCAATCGCCGCTGCCGCCGCGCGAATGCAACAGCATGCTCTTGACGATGCCGTCGGCGCGCCGCCCGTGCTCGGCGATCTTTTCGAGATTGCCCGTCAGCATCCCGACGATCTCGTCGATTTCGGCGCGCGTATCCTCTCCGAGCGAGTCCACGGCCGGTGCGGCCGTCTGCTTCAACTCGTCGAGCAACTCGACCGAGAGGCCGGCGAAGTTGTTAACGAAATTCAAAGGGTTCTTGATCTCGTGGGCGATCCCGGCGGTCAACTGGCCCAATGAGGCCATCTTCTCGGCGTAGATCAGATTGGCCTGCGCCGCCTGCAACTCGCGCAATGCGGCCTCGGCGGTATCGCGTGCCGTGCGGATCTCGGCCTCTGCGCGTTTGCGTTCGGTGATGTCGCCGTAGATCAGCACGAACCCGCCGCCCGGCACGGCGTTGCGCCGCAACTCGATGACCCGACCGTCGGGACGCGTGCGTTCGATGCGCAATTCTCGCTCGGTATCTTCGACGGCGCGGCCCAGCTGCTCTGCGAGATCGGCCGAAGCATATTCGCCGCGCTCGGCGAGATAGCGGAAATATTCAGCGTAGCTCGGCCGTTCGGCGAGGAAGTTGTCCGGCAGGTCGAGCATATCTTGGAAATTGCGGTTCCAGGCGGCGAGGCGCAGCTCGGCATCAAACATCGCCACACCGTCGCCCATGTTGTCGAAGGTGACGCGCAGCTCCGCTTGGCGCTGGCGGATCTCACTCAGCAGCCGCGCATTGTCCATCGCGATCACCGCCTGCGCCGCGAAATTCCGCAATAACGCGATCTCCTCCTCCGCGAACGGCTGCACCTCCTGGCGATAGACGACAACATCGCCCATGAACCGCTCGCCCTTGCACAGCGGTACGGCCAATAGGGTGCGGCCACCGCCGAGGTCGACGAGATTGCGGCGTACTGGATCGCCGGCACGGTACGCTTCGTCGTCCGCAACATCGGGGATGTGCACGACAGGCTCGCCATGCAACAGGCGACCATGGGCGTTATCTGGGCCGACCATATGTGGAGCTCGTGTCAAGAACTCCGCAAAGTCCGACGGCGCACCGCGGAGCGCGGTCGCATGCATTCGTTCGCCATCGTAGGTCCATAGGCATCCGAAGGCCGCCCCGCATAATTCCAATGCTTTGTCCAGGATCACTTCGAACACCGGCGCGAGATCGCCCGGCGAGCTGTTGATGACCTGCAAGACCTCGGCAGCGGCGGTCTGCTGCTCCAAGGCCTCGCGCGTCTCGGTCAACAGCCGCGCGTTCTCCATCGCAATGACCGCCTGCGCCGCGAAGTTCTGCAACAGCGCGATCTGCTTATCGGTGAACGGCCGAACCTCGGTCCGGTAGATTACGAACGCGCCAACGAGCGCCGAGTCCTTCCTCAGAGCTATCCAAATCGCGGTGCGTCCACCAAACTCGTCGGCCAGCCGTCGCCGTACCGCATTGCCCGACCGGTAAACATCGTCGGCGGTGATGTCCGGGATGTGAACGATTTGCTCACCATGGACGAGCTGGTGGAGCGCCATGCCCGGTGTGGGTGCGGTCGCGCTGGGTCCAGGTTCGTAACCGCGCCAGGCGGCAGCGCGAAACACGACGCCGTCAAAAGTCACCAGTTGACCGAAGGCTGCCCCGCAGAGGCTCAACGCCTTTTCGAGCATGGCGTCAAACACCGGCCCAAGAGCGCCGGGCGAGGAATTGATGACCTGCAACACCTCGGCTGTCGCAGTCTGCTGCTCCAATGCCTCGCGCGTCTCGGTGATCAGGCGCGTGTTTTCGATCGCAATGACCGCCTGATCGGCGAATGTGCGCACCAATTCGATTTGCCGCTCTGTGAACGGCTCGACCCGTTCGCGGGCGAGCACGATGACTCCGATCGGTTGACCCTCGCGCAATAGCGGCACGCCGAGTGCGGTGCGCTGTTTGCCCAGCGTTATCGCCTCCGGCAACCGATATTCCGGGTCGGCGGCGACATCGGCGACATGGACGACGTTGCCGTCGAGCGCCACCCGCCCGACCATCGTGCCGCGGTCAACCGCAACCGGGCGCGACCGCAGGAAGCTCTCGAATTCGGCCGGAAAGCCGTAATTCGCCGCCAACCGGAAGACCTCGCCCTCGCGACGGGACACTAGAGCCATCTCGGCCTGACACAGCCGCGCCGCGGTCTCGCTCAGAGTATCCAGCACTGGCTGCAGGTCGAAGGTTGAGCGGCTGATGACTTTGAGTACGTCGCTGATGGCGGTCTGGTATTCGAGCGATTCCCGGGTTTCGATTAAGAGCCGCGCGTTCTCCATTGCGATCACCGCCTGCGCGGCAAAGTTTTCGACGAGCGCGATCTCCTTTTCGGTAAATGGCCGCACTTCCTGGCGAGCGGCGACGATTTGCCCGAGCACGGCGTCATCTTTCCGCAACGCCACAAAGAGGATGGTCCGGACGCTGCCGAGCGCGACTCCGCCAGCGCGGGTTACCGGATCGTCGATTTCCGTCAAATCGACGCAGTGAGCGACGCGGTCTCCTTCGAGCAAGCGTCTGCACGGGTGTTTGGGCCCAGGGATGTAACCCCGCCGCAGTTGCTCTACCATCGCGTCCGAGAAGCCGCGCATCGCGATACCACGGAATTTCTCGCCGTCCCAGAGCTGTAAACTGCCAGAGGCAGCGTCGCACAGGGTGTGCGCCTTTTCGACTATCGTCTGGAATACGGGAGCGAGGTCGCCCGGAGAGCTGTTGACGACTTGCAACACCTCGGCCATCGCGGCCTCTCGAGCGAGCGCTTCGTCGCGCTCGGCCGACCTCTCGTCGAGTTCGCGCCGAAGTGCGGCTATGGTTTGACCGAGATCGATCTGAGTGTCGTCGGGCATCGCCTTCGCCTACCCTCGCAACCATCACACGCGACGATACCCTCCTACCCCTCGTCCTGCCAGCAAGAGCGCAAGATCGTCGCGTGCCGGATCCCGTGCGTCGAGCTTTGCCTCGCTCGATCGGGAAATCGGCACCGTCACCAGCGCAGAAGTCGCTTCAAGCGATGTGGCACGCGCATCCGCTACGGCTACTGCGCTCCGATACGTCTGACCAAGTCCGAATATGGCACGAGCTGCTGATCGGCCGTGTAGAGAGTTGCTGGTTCGACGATCGCTTGCGCGACGAGAACACGGTCGAACGGATCGCGGTGCAACAACGGAAGCCGGCCGACAAGAGCAGCCGCGTTCGAGCGCACCGCCAGTTCGGTAAACCCGGTATCGAACGCGGCTCGGGCAATCTCGGCCGGATCGAACGCAAAATCGCCGCGACCAAGCCCGGCCTTGACGGCGATCTCCCAAATACTGGCGGCGCTGAACAACACGTCGGTGTCGCCGCTTTCGATGGTGGCGCGCGTCTCTTCGTCCAGCCTGCGCGGCTCGGCCAGCGCCCACAACAGAACATGCGTGTCGAGCAGCACGCGCATCAGCGGCCTTCGAACGCCTCGATCAGCTTGTCCGGCAATGCGGCGTCAAAATCCTCCGGCACGCGCAGCTTCCCGGCCAAGACGCCGAGGCTGCGTTTGCGTCGCGCGCCGACGAGGGGCCCCAAGCGGGCCACCGGCTTGCCCGACTTGGCGATGATGATTTCCTCGCCAGCTGCGGCAGCGTCAACCAAACGCGACAACTGGGTCTTGGCTGCGTGAATATTGACCGTGCGCATTGGACCTCCTGGAGCGGACTAAGTTTAGTCCTGTAGCAACCAACGGTCAATTGGCGCGTCTTGCAGGGCCGACTGTTGGCGATTTACCTCGATCAGCTCTCCGCGAGAGCCTTCTCCGCGGCGCGAGCCAGGAACGCGGCGCGGTTCTTGGCGCGCTCGGCGATGCGGCGAAGCAATCGCTCGGGCAGGGTTATGTTCACCCGCGCGGTGCAGTCTGCGGCTTCAGGTAGGGTGACGAGAAAGGCCACTGCGTCGGTGTTCGCTGGGTCGGCCATGATCGCTTCAGGGAGCTTGGAGCGGGCAAGTCCTCGCCGTCCTCGACCACACTGCCGATATGAAGCTCAAGCGCCTCCTGGGCGATATGGCGCGCCGCATCGAGTGTCGCCCCGGCGATTACGCATCCCGGGAAGTCGGAGATGTCTACCCCGAAATCGCTGTGCGTGTGCTTCCTGATCAGACCGATATAGCTCGTCATCGGACAAAACCTATCGCTCGCGCGCGACCTCGTACCAGCCGTCGGCAACGAGCATTCATAGGATGTCGGTGCCATATTCACACAAGGCGGGCCGGGAGCCAGCCTCATTGAAGTAAGGCTGGAGCCCAAGACATAATGCAATTCGTCATGCAGCCCGGCATGGTCTACCAATACCCGCTCTGGTGGGTCGCGCTCCTGTTAGTGGGGCTGGCGGCCCTCGGTGCGGTGCTCTTCGAATTGGCAGTCCACCAATTCCTGTCGACCGAGCTTCGCCGCAGACACAATGACGTCGCAGCAGCGATATTCTCGGTCGTGGGAGTGACCTTCGCGGTGCTGCTGGCGTTCGTCGCCATGCTCGCCTGGGAGGGCTTCAATAAGGCTAAGGCCGCCGCCTATGCGGAGGCGGCAACCGTTCTCGACGTCTACAATGCCGCGCTCGGATTGGCCGGCCCCAAGACGTCCCAGATGCGCGACGACATCATCGGTTACCTCGTGACGGTGGTCAGGGTCGAGTGGCCGGCGCAGGCTGAAGGCCAGATCGTCGATAGGGGTAAAGCCTACCTGGAGAAGCTGAACATGTTCGCAATCGGTCTCAAACCCTTCAGCATCTCAGATGGCAATCTGCACGCCCAATTGCTACAATCGCTGGCGCGGCTGTGGGACGCGAGACAACAGAGATTGCTGGCTGCCGAGACCACCATTCCCGCGGTCGTCTGGATCGTCACGATCGTCGGCGGGGCGCTCACAATTGCTTTCGGCTCTTTCCTTGGCGTTCCGAGCCTCGGCATGCATCTTGCCATGTCGGCCGCATTGGCGATTTCCGGAGCGCTGGTGCTGATCCTGATCATCGCTCTCAGCAACCCGTTCCGCGGCGATTTTCGGGTGTCGACATTGCCGTTCGACCGGGTGTTGGCGCAGATCCAGGCGCCATCAGACCGACCGTGACTGGAACTGGATTCCGACGTTTGGCAGCCGCTCCTCAGAGATCGATGACGATGTCGCCTGTAGGCTGGCAACAGCAGATCAACGCATTGCCTTCGGCCGGCGGCTCGACCGGGTCGGGCCGATAGCTGACCGTGCCGCCGATGAGCCCGGTCTCGCAAGTGTGGCACACGCCGGTCCGGCACGACCACCGCACGGGGATGTCGCAGGCCTCGGCGAGTTCGAGGACGCTTTGGAACGCTGAACCCCAGCGGACATCGAGGCCGCTCCGCGCGAACGATACCAGTGGTCCGGGGCTGGCAGGCCCATCCGGCAGGTGCGGCGGCCGGCGTGGAACCGGTGCGACGCCCGGCGTCTTCGACGGGCCCGAGCCGAAAACCTCCGTATGGATACGCTCGGCAGCGACCCCCCAGGAGGCGAGGTCGGCGGTGAGATCGCTCATAAAGGTAGTTGGCCCGCACAAATAAAAGTCGCCATCGCGCGGCGCGCCCAACTCCTGGAGCACCGGCACGCCCAAGCGTCCGGGAGTGTCGAAATCGACAGCTGGCCGGTCTGCGGGACCCGGCGCGCTGTAGCAAATGTGGCTGTGGCCGCGCGGCAAGGCTTTGAGCAGCGCGCGCGTCTCCGCGGCAAACGGATGCTCGCCGCCGTTGCGGGCGCCGTAGATCCACCAGACCTCGCGCGGTGACGCCGCGGCAGCCAACGCGTGGAGCATCGCGAGAACCGGGGTTGCGCCGATGCCGGCACTCAGCAGGATGACGGGACCGCCGCTCGGCCCTAGCGTGAAGTTGCCGCGTGGCGCGCTCGCCTCGAGTAAATCGCCGACCCGGACTCCCGCATCGATGTAGGCCCCGGCCGCGCCATGGGTTTCCCGCTTGACGCTGATCCGATAGCGATCTTCGCTCGGCTCGTCCGACAGCGAGTAGCTGCGCAAGAGGGCCGGCGCGTCGGGTGCCGGCTTTAGCTGCAGCACGATGAACTGCCCGGGCAACGCGGCTTGCAGAGGGCGCCCGTCAGTGGGCTCGAGGATCAGCGAGGTGACTGTGCTGCTCTCACGGTTCTTGCGCGATACCCGCAGCGGGCGGAATCTCCCGTCCAGGCCGGCGGCGGACCGGCCGCGAGCGTGAGCCCGGGGTTGCCCGTCATCGCTTCGCCGGTCTGCGCACTCTTGAGCAATGCGCGGAAAGAATCGTGCCAGCCAGCGCTCAAGGCCGGGATGCGCAGCGCCTTCTCCAGTTCGCTCCTCGGATGAGGGGGCATGAAGAGCAGCGCGTTGATCGCGGCGACGGTCATGCGCTCCGGATCCGCCGCGGCCTGCACGATGTCGTCACCGGCTTCGACCTCGCCCTCCTCGAGGACGCGGAAGTAGAAGCCGGGTCTGCCGTGCCCGACGAGCAGAGCCGCCATTTGCGGCTCATCCATGCGGATGCCGACCCGGTAGCAGGTGATGCGCGGCTGCGTCACCTCGAACAATGCACCCCCGATCCGGTAACGGTCGCCGATGCACACCTCGTTGTCGGAAAGGCCCTCGACGGTGAAGTTCTCGCCGAATTGCCCATAGGTGAAGTCGCTTCGGCCGAGCCGGCTCTGCCAGTAGTGATAGGTGATAGACGAAGACGGCCCGGTGCTCGCCACCGTGCCCGACCAGATCGCCCTGCCCATCGCCGTCGATATTCAGCCGCCGCACCATATGCCGGCCGCGCACGGGCGCCTTCCAGATCGCGGTGTGGACCGTCTTGCCCTGCCACGCGATGTCGCGCGGCAACCCCACATTGACCGAAAGCAGGCGTACCATGGCTTCCTTCTATACCGGAACGGCCGCGGCTTGCGAGATCGCTGGGGGCTGCACCTTGCGCAAATACCGGCAAAAAAGTCTGCCGGACAGCCCGTGGAACAGGGACCGGCCGTGACGGGAACCGGGGGCAAAAGAGGTCGTCGGATCAGACCCCTGTATCAGTTCCCCTGCCCTGTCACCCGCTGCACCATCGACCAGATCACGCCCACCTGCACGCCTTGCTTGGTCAGGAACTGCTTGTCGCCGGCGTAGCCCCACCAGTTCCAGCACCCCTTAAGGTTGGTGTTGAACAGCGACAGGAAGTTCTGTGACGATAGTTCGGCAACGCTGATGGCGTGGGCTTGCGGATAGAGCACGACGATGCGATTGGTGTCGGCCCACTCGTTGACGCCGATCTTGGTGTAGAACTCGTCACGCAGCACTTCCGCCGATTGCAGGCAGCCGTGTAACACCACGTGCAGGCGGCAAGGCTGTGCCGCTCCCGGCTCGCATGCCTTTGGTACATAGAGATAGCCGGTGTCGAGCAGTCCGTTGGCCGCCGTGGCCTTCCCCGGAGCGAACAGCGTCTGGTCGAAGGCGACGATGCGCCCGGCGGACTGGACGGCGGGCGGCTGCAGCGGACCGTAGACCGTCTGCAGCACCTCTTCGGCCTGGTCGTAGCGGCAATCGTTGATGAAGGGCGGGGCATTGGCATCGCAGGAATTGCCGAAATTCTTCGTCACCCACGAATGCCCGGCGCCCGCACCTGAGAGGTCCTGGTCGCGGAATTTCACCTGCGGGGCGGGCACGCCGAGAGAGCGATAAAGGCTCGCGGCCAATTCGATCGTCTTGGGGCTGACGACCTTGTCCGCCTGTCCGGTAAACAAATAGACCCGGCTGCGGGCAAGGTTGGCTGGCGGGTCGATCCAGCCCCTGGCCGCGAGATCAGCCGTCAACCGCACATAGAAGTCCACAGGCTGCAGCAGGGTCGGCACTGACATGCACGGCCCGACGGCCAGGCTTGCCAGCGCGAAGACGCCATCCTCGGCTACGCTGTCGGCCGCGCAGCCATACAGGCCGCCCGCGACGATACCTGCGCCGATGATCCCGGCCGAATGCGCGATGTGAAGCTGGTTAGCCATGAACGCCCCGGAGGAAATCCCGGAGACCGAAACCTGAGCCGGATCGACCGGGAAACGTCCCAGCGGATCGGCCGCCCGTGCCCCGCCGCCGAACCAAGCCGCCGCCACCAGCAGCAGCGCCAGGGCCGTATGCCGGGCCGACCGGTATGCCGATTTGATGGGCATAGCCCCCCGATCAGGAGCGCGAGGTCGGCTGGGCCGTTACCGCCGCAGGCGCCACGGAACCGGCAACCGATATCTTTTCCGGGATCGCGTGCTCCAGCGCCGCCTTGAATTCATCCAGCGCCGCCATCACTCGCGATTGCAGGATATTGGCCACTTCGGCGCTGCTGCGCGCCGCCATTTCCGAAAGGATGTTCGAGTTCGCCTGATTTTCCAGGATCGTGGTCTTGAGCGATTCGATCTGATGGCTGACGACCGCCCGGATGTCTGTGGACGTCACGTCCAACGGCTCGCTCACAGAGCGGCGCAGCGTCCCCTCGATAATCTCGGTCTGGCGCTTGGCGAGCACGCCCATCCCTTCGAGCATTTTCTGCTGCGCCTGCCGGACCGCCTCCATGTTGCGCATCTGGATGCCAATCAGATCGGTAAACAAATTAAA